>ERZ781275.245-NODE-245-length-68677-cov-13.132523_pt1 | contig 68677 bp, 57 predicted proteins | sample MGYA00375853_ERZ781275 | MGnify/ENA primary metagenome ERZ781275 (study PRJEB29790, sample SAMN03653691) | human gut metagenome | host: Homo sapiens | place: USA: Dallas, Texas | collected 2012-07-23 | study: EMG produced TPA metagenomics assembly of the Gut...
TTTGTTGCTCAGGAACTTATAAATAAAGTTAAATTATAGTGTTGCGGAATTAAGGATCAACTAAATCAAAGCTTTTCCTTTACCAGGTACATCACTACCGGCAGGTGATCGCTGTAGCCGTTGAGCCATCTGCCGCCTGCCTTGGTACGCAAAGGAGCACCCTTGTACTGACCCTCCTGCTGGATGAGGTAATCGCGGCGGAAGATGTGGTTCTTCCAGAACTTCAGAGAACTGTAGTCCTTGTTCTTACTATCCCTGTTCAGGAGATTAGGCGTGATGACAATCTGGTCGAAGAGATTCCACGAACCGCTGTAGAACAGGGTTCCCTTGCCTTCCTTAGCCAGGATGTTGTACCATGGATTGTACATATCATCGGCACCTACCTCGCTGATTTCAGCTTTCGCCTTCAGCACCTTGTGCATGCTGGCGTTGGTAGGATCATCGTTCATATCACCCATCACAAACACCTTCATAGCCGGGTTCAGACGGAGCAGACTGTCTTTTACCACCTTAGTCTGGCGCGCTCCGCTCTCGCGATAGAACGAACCGGAGAAACGGCTTGGCCAGTGGCATACGATAACCGCCACATCCTCGCCCGCCAGTTCACCGCGAACAGTGAGGAAACCACGGGTTTTGTAGGCAGAATCCTTGGCGAGTTCCTGTACGTAAGGCACCAATCGGGTATTCTTCACCGTGAAGAGTGCCGGATTATAGAGCAGCGCACAATCGATGCCTCGCTTATCGGGACCCTCGATATGGCAGAACTGCATGTTTCTTGCCTTAAGAGGCGGCTGTGCGGTGAGATCTTTCAGCACGTTGGCATTCTCAATCTCAGACAGACCGATGAAGGCACAGCCCACGTTAGGCAGCACATCGGTACCCATGTCGGCAAGTGCACGCGACATATTCTTGAGTTTATTGGTATATTTCAAACCATTCCATCCCTTAGCAGGGAGATACTCATAATCATTCTTACCGGCATCATGACAGGTATCGAAGAGGTTCTCCTGATTGTAGAAACCTACAGCATACACTTGAAACTGCCTGTTGCCTGAAGTCTGCGACTTCTTTTTCTGTGCTGTAGCGCCCAGCCCTATCATGAGGAGGGCAGCCAGCAAGAGCAATTGTTTTCTCATACTAATATTAATTATTAATGTTCACCTTATTATATATGTTCACCTTAGCGAATAAGGAAATACGCAGCAAAGATACCTAAAAAACCGGAAATATCTCCATAAAAACGAATAATTTTTCAGTTTTCATGCATTTTTAACATAAATAACTTCTCTTTTTAAAAATAATTTTGTTACTTTGCAGCACTAATAATTATTTTTGATCGGGACAGAAGACACAAGACCAGAAACCATGATAAGTCCCCCTTACAGTTTACCTAAACAAAATCCAACGGGACTATAAATATATCATCACTGCTCAAAGAAATCACTGTTGCCGATCTATTAATATTTAAAACATATAAACTATGCAGAAGAAAGTAAACTTAGCAATGTTAGCGCTCTTCTCGTGTTCATTGGCTATGGCTCAGAACGAAAAGACTGACCAGAACTTAGCACAGGGACTTGACGAGAATGCTTTCACCTTCTCCGAGGCACAGTTGGGCGAGGACGATGACATGTCATCCAATGTCACCATTCTCAATTCTACCAGCAACGTATACGCGAGCCAGGCAGGTTACCTGTTCTCGCCTGCACGTTTCCGCTACCGTGCCTTCAACCAGAAGTACAACGATGTCTATATCAACGGTGCTTCCATGAACGATATGGAGACCGGACAGTTCCGTTTCTCCAACATCGGCGGTTTGAACCGATTCTCCAGGAACGTAGACTTCGCCCTGCCTTTCGAAGCCAACGGCTATTCGATGACGGGCATGGCAGGCTCCAACAACTATGATTTCCGTGCCGGAAGCATGCAGGAAGGACAGTATGCCAGCGTAGGTGTTGCCAACCGCAACTATACCCTGCGCGGACTCTACTCCTACTCCAGCGGATTCAACGAGAAGGGATGGGCCATTACAGCCGGTCTCACCTACCGCTGGGCTAACCAGGGATACGTAGAGGGAACCATCTACAACGCCCTCTCCTATTTCTTCGGTGTACAAAAGAAGTGGATGAACGGCCACTCGCTGAGCTTCTCTACATGGGGTAACCCGACAGAAAGAAGCACCCAGGGAGCATCTACCGACGAGGCTTACTGGCTGGCAAACGACTACCAGTATAACCCATACTGGGGATACCAGAACGGACACAAAAGAAACTCACGCGTAGTGAACGACTTTGCTCCTTCGGCTATCGCAACATGGGACTGGGAAATCAACGACCAGATGAAGCTCACCACATCGGTGTTCGGAAAATACTCGATGTACAAGAGCACCAAGCTCAACTACAACAACGCAGAGAATCCGCAGCCAGACTACTGGAAGAACATGCCATCTGCCAACTACTATGTATGGGGCGACTACAAGAACGGCAACAACATGTATACCTGGGAAAACTGGAACAACGCCGTAAATTACTGGCAGGCAAGCAAGCAGAACCGACAGATTAACTGGGACCGCCTGTACTATGCCAACCAGCAGGCAGCCAAGAACGGACAGGATCTGCTCTACTATGTTCAGGCTAAGCACAACGACAACCTGACCCTGACCCTGTCATCCGTTCTGAACACCAAGCTGACCAAGAAATCGAACCTGGCCACGGGTATCATGCTCGGAAAGAGTACCAACCAGCACTATCAGACACTGGAAGACATGCTGGGCGGTGCCATCTTCCACAACATCAACACCTATGCCCTGGGCGATTATCCTAAGACCGACCCACGTGTGCAGTACGACCTGAACACAGCCGGTCCTAACAACACAGGCAAGCTGGTTTACGAGGGCGACAAGTTCGGTTACGACTATCGCATCGACGTGAACAAGGCAAACGCATGGAGCACCTATACAGCCGAATTCTACAACATGAAGGCGATGCTGAGCGGACGTATCGGATATACCGGCATGAACCGCCGCGGCTACATGCGCAACGGTATGGCACCGAACAACAGCCAGGGCAAGAGCGGCACAGCCAATTTCCTGGACGGTGGCGTAAAGGGAAGCCTGAACGTGGATATGGGCAGAGGTCATGCCTTCAGCATCGGAGCCGGATACGAGCTGCGTGCGCCGATGGCAAGCACAGCCTTCATCTCGCCTGAAATCAGCAACGACTTCGTGACTAACCTCAAGAACGAGCGCATCTTCAGCTCAGAATTCAGCTACCTGTATCGCAACGCATGGCTGAGTGCCAACGTGAGCGGTTACTACAGCCGACTGGAGAACGTTACGGAATGGCAGAACTTCTACAACGATGATGAGAATTCATTCACCTACGTGAGCATGACCGGACTGAAGAAGGAATACTATGGTGTAGAGGTGGGCGCTAAGTTCAAGCTCACTTCATGGCTCGACCTGAAGACTCTGGGCGCTATGAGCGAGGCGAAGAACATCAACAATGTAAACGCCGTATACATGCTCTCAAAGAGTGCTGAGGTTTACCAGGACAAGGCTTACGTGATGAATATGCGCGAGAGTGGCACACCGCTCACAGTGGGAAGCATCGGTCTCGATGCCCACGTAAACGGATGGTTCGTCAACCTCAATGCCAACTACTACGACCGCATCTACCTCTCTTATTCTCCAAGCTACAGATATGAGAAGGTGCTGACCAACCGCCAGGCTGCCTACAAGGCATTCCCTGAAATCTTTGCTCCTACTACACTCGACGGTATGAGTTGGACTGAGGATGCTGTAGCCCAGGAGAAGGGTCACGGAGGATGGATGGTTGACCTGAGCATAGGCAAGAGCGTGAGACTGAAGAAGGGTTCTCTCAACTTCAACCTCATGATTACCAACCTGCTGAACAACCAGACCATCGTAACAGGCGGATATGAGCAGAACTCACGTTCAAGCTATACACTGGATGCTAACGGCAACGTGAAGAATCCACGCCTCTACCAGTTCTCAAAGAATCCTAAGAAGTATTACACCTGGGGTACCAACGGCATGTTCCAGGTATCTTACAGATTCTAAAGAGCAGTTTCTCTTTAACATAAAGAACAGGGAGCAATCCCGTTTCTCTATAACAATAAAAAGAAAGAACAATGAAAAAGATAAAATTCATAGCATTGGCATTCCTGGCACTGACTCTGGGGTCGTGTATGGGCGACGGTTATGCTGACCCAGATCTGACCGAGAAGGTGCCTGCATCTCCATGGGGCAACAACAGCCTGAGGGAGAAGAATGTAATCAGCATAGCAGATTTGAAGACCCAGTTTGCTACGATTATCAACAGCGACAATGGCTACAAGCAGATTGAGAAAGACATGATGATCAAGGCGGTAGTGACGGGCAATGATGTCAGTGGCAATATCTACAACCAGGTGAGCGTTCAGGATGCATCCGGCGCTATCATTATTGCCATCAACGGAAGCGGACTGTCGGGTTATCTTCCTGTTGGCCAGGAGATTCTCGTAAATCTGAAGGGTCTCTATATCGGAAGTTACAAGAAGTTGCCTCAGATTGGCGGTGTGAATACCAAGCTCTCAGACGGAAGTCTGGGTATGGGAAAGATAGAGCGTGCCATCTGGAACGAGCACTTCAAGATTCTGAACCCTGGCGAGGCTGATGCAAGCACGGTAGTGCCAGAGGAGTTTGACCTGACAAAGCTTACTGATGCAGCCTATATGGAGGCTAACGTGGGCAAGCTGATGACCCTGAAAAAGGTGAAGTTTGCTTCTGCTAACGGCACAAACGTATGGGCGCCAGATGATACCAATACGAGTCTGGAACTGATTGATGCAGAAACAGGCAAGAAGATCAGCAGCAGCAATCTGGTAGTGCGCAACTCGGGTTATTCTAAGTTTGCCAACGAGGTGGTTCCACAGGGTGTATTCGATATCACCGGTATCTTCACCCGTTACAATAACACCTGGCAGATTGTGCTTCGCAGCACGGATGATCTGAAGGCATCAGAAACAGGCGGTACATTGGAGAAGCCTTACACTGTGGCTCAGGCACTGGAGAAGATCAATGCCGGTACAGCAGGCGATGCTAAGGTTTATGCTACCGGTATCATCGTAAAGGTGAAAGATGTAGATACAGGCACGTATGGTAACGGTACATTCGTTATCTCTGACGACGGTAAGGATACAGAAGGCAAGACCCTCGAGGTATTCCGTTGCTACAACATCGATGGTGCAAAATGGACAGAGGAAACCAAGAAAATCCTTGTACCGGGCAAGAAGGTGGTTGTATCAGGCACCCTGCTTGATTATAACGGCACCAAGGAGATTAAGGGTGGCAATCTCATCTCTATCAAGTAATTACTGATTATCAAAATAGTAACAATATTTAAAAAGACAATAATATGAAAAAGTATATATTTTCAGTTTTGATGGCGGCTATGGCAGCCTTCACATTCAGCAGCTGCGAGGACGTACCAGAGCCTTATACACTGCCTACTCAGCCTGCTGGTCCAGGAAACACAGATCCTAACCAAAAGGGTTCTGAAAGCAATCCATATACTGTAACAGAAGCCATCGCCCTCATCAAGGCAGGTACAGCACCTTCTACAGCTGTATGCGTAAAGGGTAAGATTACAGCCGTAACTTTCTTCAACGCAACCTATAGCAGCTTGTCATATAACATCGCAGACGAGGGTTCTTCAGATGTTATCGAAGTATACTCTGGCAAAGGCAAGGATGGTGCAAACTTCTCTTCCAAGGATGACTTGAAAGTTGGTCAGACCGTAGTAGTAAAAGGAATCGTCAAGGCATTCACGAAGAATGATGGCACTATTGTCAATGAAATCGACAAGAACAGCACCATCATCTCTATCGAGAACGCAGGAACTTCAACTCCTGATACTCCAGCAACCGGTAAGGGTTCTCTCAGTGACCCATACAACGTGGCAGAAGCTATCGCAGCCATCAAGGCTGGCACAGCGCCTACTACACAGGTTTACCTGACAGGTATCATCTCAGATGTTGCTTTCTATAATGAGAACTACAAGAGCATCACCTATTACATCTCAGACGATGGCAAGAGCAAAGACATGCAGGTTTACTCTGGTAAGGGTCTGAATGGCAAGGACTTCGCTTCTAAGGAAGATTTGAAGGTGGGTCAGAAGGTTACTATCCTGGGTAAGATCATGAAGTTCACCGACAAGAACGGAAATGATATCATGGAGGTTGACAAGACCAGCTCTATCGTTAAGATTGAAGGTGAAGGTACAGGCGGTGAGGTTAAGCCAGACCCAACACCTGATACACCAGCCAGCGGCAACATCGAAATGACAGACGCATCTATCTTGAGTGGCAAGAGCGGTGATGTAGAACTTGTAGAAAAGTATTATAATAGTCAGAATGTTACAAACGAATCAACCTGGTACACTTGGAAGATTGGCGACACCACCTTTAAAGGTGCTAAAATTTGCATTTCTGACGGAACAAATGGTAAGGGTATCCAAATGCAAGGTAATGCATCTGATGCTAGCAAACAAGGCTTCCTGTTTAATTCTACAGCCTTTGCAAAGGACATCAAGACCGTAACAATCCTGTTCTCAACAAAAGCAACTTCTACCTATGCCCCAAGCTACACCCTCTATGCAGCAAAGGCTGCAAATGGTAAGGATACAGCTATCGAAGGTAAATCTACCAATGAGGTTTCAGGTGATTACAAGACTTATACAGAGACATTCGACTTGAGCGCACAGAACGTCAAGTATTTTACTCTCTTCAACAATAAGGCAGGTGCTCTCTACATCGAGAAGATCATCATCACACTGAAGTAATTCCCTAGTAGATATTATGTATTAGAAAAAATACTGATCCCCATCGTCCTCTACGCAAACAGAGGCGATGGGGATATTTCTTTTTCTTATCCCTCGAAAACATAGTTGGCAGGAGGAAACGCGAACCTACGTATTATGCTCATTTCTAAAATATTTCTTAAAAAGAAGAAGAAATATTTGGTGGTTTCAGGAAAAAAGCGTAACTTTGCAGCCTGAAATTGATAACAGGCTATAATGGGCATGCCCCGATAAGGGACACGAAATGATGCAACAAGCATCCCCATGACGTCTAATTTTAATAACCCAATAAAAATAAAAAAGAAAAATGAAAAAAGGTATTCATCCAGAGAATTATCGTCCTGTAGTATTCAAGGATATGTCTAACGGCGATATGTTCCTCTCTCAGTCTACATGCAAGACTAATGACACTGTTGAGTTCGAAGGCGAGACTTATCCAGTTGTTAAGATTGAAATCTCTAGCACATCTCACCCATTCTACACAGGTAAGAGCAAGCTCGTTGATACAGCGGGTCGCGTAGACCGCTTCATGAACCGTTACGGCAAATTGAAGAAGTAATAATATACCTTTTTTATAAGGATATATTTATTATCGCAAAGATACTGAGTGCATTCCAGCGTAGTTGCATATACGTAGGAATGCACTTTTTTTCTCTATTCTATCCTCATACAATCGATTTCTACATACATTATTATATAGAAAGCACTAAATCTTTAACTTAATAAACATTATCGAGAATTATGAAGCATACTAAGTTTTTTATCTTCGCGCTCGTTGCTGCGATGACGTTCTCTGCCTGTGGTACAGACGATACCCTGCAGTTCTATTATCCTGAAAATGGCGGTAATACGGGTGGTGGTAATACGGGTGGCGGAAGCACGGGTGGCAATACCGGTGGTGAATCAACCGATAAGAACAATACAAACAAGAATGTGGCTACTGCCAACATGCCACAAGTGGTAAGAAACGCTATCGGCGGTCTGGAGTTTCCAAAGCTCAAGAACAATGGCAGCAGCTATGCCATCGTTCACATGGATAATACAACAGGTATGTTGAACTATTCTACAGAATGGGATGATAACATGAAGAGCCAGAGATGGAGCTGCTATACTTTCCATACAGGAAACACAGCATCTAACGTTGACAGATGGAAACCTGCTAAGGGAGAACGCCAGTACCCATGGGATACCGATTTGCAAGAACAATGGGGAATTACAGATTTTACAGAAGATCCTACTCCTACAGCTCAAGGCTTTAACCATGGTCATATCTGCCCTTCTGCTGACCGCAAACTCAATCTGACACAGCAGAAACAGACTTTCTTCATGACCAACATGCAGCCACAGTACAGCAACTTCAACCAGCGTGGCACCTGGTATCAAATGGAGGAAGATCTTCGTAAGAAAGCTCCGAAGATTGACTCAGATACCCTCTTCATCGTGAAGGGCGGTACCATCGACCCGGTGGGCAGCGAGAGTAATCTCCTGGGCTGGAAGAAGAATGGTGCTTCTAGCGAAACCCAGAAGCCAGGCTATATCCCAATACCAAAGTATTTCTTTGTAGCTGTACTGAAAAAGGAGCTAAACAAGATCACCAACCAGTATACATACAGCGCTTTCGGCTACTGGTTTCCTCACGAGAACAAGGCATTTGAAAAGGGCGATAAGCTCGGCAAATATGTCGTAAACATCAAGACGCTGGAAGACAAAACCGGCATCGACTTCTTCTGTAATCTCCCTGATGAAATAGAGAAGGATGTAGAAAACCAAGATGCAGAAGCTCTCAAGAAACTCTGGGGCTTTAAATAAATCAGGCTATATATAAACCAAGAAATCCGCTCTCTCAAATCAATGAGTGAGCGGATTTCTTTTGTTTATATCATCATCTCCTTGGCAACTTCTTGATTGCATGTGGCATGAATGCCCTACCAGTAGCCTTACCGAAGCTAGGAGCTACGGAATCGGTTGCAGCAGAACGGGTTTTCTTACGGGCTCCACTCGGATTGTAGCGCACTAAATCGATTTGCATCACATCACCCTTAGCCTTACCTGTTCCTATCATATAACCATAGAACACATCCTGCCCCTTTTCATCACCCAGAAAGAAACCATACTGCTTAGCACCTGCATCCATCACATAGGTAGCACCAGAATCATTATAACGGATATAAATATCCCCATTCTTATCGATGTACCAGGTAAACTTCAGAGTCTGGGATTCATTGCTTCCATCATCGGCATAATCCACTTCTACACCATTACCACTGAGCGAGTTAACCTTATCACCCGCCTGATAGAACGTCATCTCGGCATTGAAACTGTAGTTATTGCGAGATTGGCCGTCCTCAGCAAGTTCAGAGAGCATCACAGAGCCTCTCCAGTCGCCTGTAAGGGTCTGAGCCTCCGACAGCAGGTCATCATCCTGAGAGCCGTTAGAACCGTTGTTCCAGTCGCCCTGGTTCCATCCCCAGCCACCATGATTATAGTCATCATACCAGTAATCATCATCATCACATGAGGTGAATGAGAAAGATGCAACAGCTATCGCCATCCACATCCATATCTGCTTAAACTTTTTCATATCTTGTTTCCTTTCTTCAAACTAAATTCCTTATTGCCTTACTTCACTACAAAGCGGCGAACAGGCTTCTGATTATCATCTGCTACCTTAACATACTCTACAGAATCCTTAGCTCCGCGAGAAACAATCTGGGTGTTCTCCAAGCCCGAATGCTGCTTACTGTAGCCCCAACCGTCATCGTAATCCCAATCGTAGCCCCAGTCATAATCGCGCCAGTTATAGCTGTAAGAATCGCGATAAAGCTCGAAATAAGCACGGTTGCCGTTATCAGCCTCTACATATCCGGAGAACTTACGGTCGCCCAAAGCATAATCGTAAATCACAACATCGCTACCCTCATCAAGAAGAGTGATATAGATGTTTCTGTTGCGTACTGTCCAGGTAATATGATTTGCTATATAATTATTGCCATGCCAGTAATTTCCCTTAAAGTAATCGATCCAATAGCCTGTACCGGAATAGATGCCATCATTCTGGTCGAAGTGAATTACCGAATAGAGGGCTTTGGAATTACCGTATTCTACCAACATATTACCCTTCCATGTACCATCGAGGGTGTATGCAATATCAGAATCATCATCACATGAAGTGAATGAGATGCTCATCAAAGCTATGAAAGCCATTGTGAGAAGAGTAGTAAACTTTTTCATATCAATTTATCAGTTAAGTTATTTATATTCTTATATCTTCTATACTTTTGAGCTCTCGAAGAACTGCATTCTTTCTTGAACCCGATGCAAAGGTAGTGGATTTTTCGTCTGCATCAAAGGGGAAAAGGATACAAACTGAGGGGGAAATCCCTATTCTTTCAAAAGCAACTGCTTTTTTGATGATATTTCTCTTTGCCTAGAGTGGTATTTCTTTCGGTTTTGATGGTATTTCTTTCTCTGTATCAAAGATTTAACACATTCTTAACACATCGTATCGATATTTTTCGTATCTTTGCATCATAAATAAGTAATAATTCTAAGAACATGCTTTTAGCACATAGTAAATTCTAAGAATCAACTCAACAAAATGAGTTTCAACAGTTTATTAATTATACGTTAAACCTTTAAAATTATTAAGTTATGAACAAATTTTTACGCTATTCATTATCATTGGTTCTGGCATTCGTAGCTAGCGTTACGTTTGCACAGGAAGTAACTTTTGACTTTGACAATGATTACAAAACACTCTTCCCAGAACTGACAGGTACATCTTCTTCAAATTCTAAAGATGGAGATATCACCAAAGCCATGACATGTACAACTAATGGCATTTCTGTAACAGTTTCTGCAAAAACTTCTGGTTCGAATGAAAACCGAATCTGGAATACTTCACCACGTCTCAGAATGTACAGTGGAACGCTTACGATTCAAGCACCTGCTGACAAGAAGATTGCTTCTATCGACATTATTAATAAAAAATGGAATGATAATAACAAAGCTGACGTAGGTACTAATAATAAAGGTTCTTGGACTGGCGATGCAAACAAAGTTGTATATACAATTGCTGCCAACACCCAAATCAAGTCTATCAAAGTTACGCTCGCTGGTACCAAGATAGAGTACACCGATGCAGCAAGTGTAAAGGAACTCTTGGCTAACAATAAAGAAGCTAAGGATTACATCAACCTCAAACTCACAAACGCAAAGGTATTATACGTAAACAGCTACAAGGGAACCGTAAATACTTACGTACGTGAAGGTGACACTGCTATCGAAATGAGGACTTTAAGAATCGATATGCCTGTAAACAGCATCATTAGCGGTACTGTTAAGGTAAATTTGGCTTATGACGCAGGAATTCCTTATCTGTCAGCAAGCAAGGAAACAAACGGCGAAAATCTCAAAATCACAGAGAGCAACGAAGCTGCTGAACCTGTTATTGCAACTGTAAAGGACATCCTTGAAGGCAAATACACCAACGACCTTATCAAGATTAAGGAGTTCACATTCAGCAAAGAAGAGTATACTACAGGTAAATTCAACTACTATGCTAATGATGGTGAAACCAAGATTATGATTTACGACAAGTTTAGCGGTATTGGTGGTGTTTCACAATTAACAGAAGGAGAGAAATATACCTTAACCGGTATTTTCGGTGTAATATTCAGAGGCATCCCTGAAGTTCTCCCTATCAAGGCTGTAGAAAAGTTTGAACCTACCGGCATCACTAACATTACAGCAGACGAAGCTGCAAAGAACGCTCCTGTTTACAACCTCGCAGGTCAGAAGGTAACCAAGGCTTACAAGGGTGTAGTCATCAAGAACGGAAAGAAGATGATTCAGAAGTAATCAAATTTAAAACAACATATCCCTACTGCTCCTCCGATATTCATTTATCGGGGGAGTTTTTTTGTTAGGCATAACATAAGAAGGAACCACCGGCAAATCAACCAAATATTACCCCTATAACATGAAAAGTGGAATATTTTAATGCAAAAACATAAAAAAATACACCTGATAAATACGTATTCTCAATAATTTTCACTACCTTTGTTGCGATTAATAAACGTATACGAATAAAAAATGATGAAAAGAAAATTATATATCACCCTATTAGGACTGCTCTCTACCATTATGACAGCAGCAGTACCCTACTGCGATGTGAGAAAATTCTCTATCACAGACGGACTCGCTGCCAATACCATCTCAGACCTGAAACAAGGTAAAGACAACCTCATGTGGTTCAGTACATGGAACGGACTGTCGTTCTATGACGGCTACAAGTTTCATACTTTCAGAGACAACCCCGATGATATTGACGTCCTGTCAACCAACCGTATACTGAAAATAGAACCATCACATAACAACAACGTATGGTGTATTACATACGACCACCAGCTCTACGTATACGATACCCACTTCTGCCGGTTCTTTGCTGTAGGACAGAAATTCAACGAACTGTTCAACATCGACCTGCGCGTGAGCCAGGTATACCCAATGAAAAACGGAGCTACATGGTTTACTTCAGAAGATGGAAAATATATCATCCGATCTGTAGGAAAAACCTTTGATGAGCGGAACATAGAACTCATCAAAGTAGGAGAAAAGGGACTCAGAAGCGGAAATGTATGGTACATCCATCAGGATTCACACGGAAGAGAATGGGTGCTTACCGACAAAGGCGCATACGTATACAACTCGAAATTCCCAAGCCAGCTGCCTTTCAAATGGATCAGATGGGTAGGAGAAGATGTGTTCCTGGCTACAGAAGACGGAAAACTGGCAAAATATGACCTGCAGGACCGACTCACCATGATACCAATGCCGGAAGGCGTAACCCGTATCAACGAACTGAAAAATACAGGTTACCAGCTCCTGCTGGCAACCAATCTGGGTGTGATCATCTATAACCCGCGCACCTTCAAGTTTGATATCATCAACGTACAGAGCCCGAGTCAGCCTCTGGCAGAGGTAAAGAAGATTTATACCGATGATTTCGGTATGGTATGGGCATTTACAGACGGTATGGGAGTAACCCTCATCAACCCGAAGACCGGACAGAAGCAGTGGCTCTTTGCCGATCAGGACAACCCGATGGACCGCACAACCTGCGAAAGCAATTTCATCACACAAGACGAAAACAAGACCCTCTGGGTAGTGCCAAGAGGAGGAACCTTCAGTTATTTTGACCGCAAGGCAGGAAAACTGGTGCCTTATCTGCTGAGAAGCAATTCATCGGGCAACTACCGCATACCGAAGATTACGAAATATGTACTCTCAGACCAGGGAATCCTCTGGCTGACAGGCTCTCACGACCTGACACAGGTAGTCTTCAAATATCACCCTTACATTATCAACAAGCTGGATGTGGGCGAAGACGAAGTGTTCTCGGTAAATGCATCACCAGACGGACATATCTGGACAGGCTATCACAATGGAGTAATCCAGGTACTCAACGCCTCCTACCAGCGTATCGGATACCTTTCGCCAAGCGGACAGATTGTGCCACAGCAGGTAAACTTCGCCGAGAAGGGCATCTTCGCCATCCACTTCGATATCAAGGGAAGAACATGGATAGGAACCAACGGAAACGGTGTATATCTGATAGACAAAATGCAGGTAAGACACTTTACCTACGATGCAAACGACCCCGCTTCACTGCCATTCGACAAGGTATTCGACATCGTAGCCGACCGCACCGGACGCATCTGGATAGGTACCTATGGTGGCGGTATCGCCCTGGTAAATGAGGCAGCAGACGGCAGTATCAGCTTCATCAGTAAACGAAACGGACTGCCTTGGGAGAAGCAGCACTACGACCGCGTACGCCGCATCTGCTGCACCACTACGGGAACCATTCTCGTAGGTACTACAGATGGTCTCATCACCTTCAGTGATGCCTTTACAAACGCAAGAAAGATCAAATACCACAAGACCTACTACATACCGAACGATACAACAAGTCTGGCTGCAAACGATATGAACAATATCATGGAGCACACCAGCGGCAAGATGTATATCTCGCAACAGGGCGGCGTGATGGAAGAGATTGTGAGCAAATCGCTCCTGCAAGACAACCTGAAGATGAAATACTTCCATGCCATCGATGTTAACGAAGGCATCGTACAGGGCATGGTAGAAGACAACCAGGGAAGAATCTGGGTAATCAGAGAATCGAGTATCGACTGCGTAAACCCGAAAACGGGCCAGTGCAATGTGTTCGGACCTAACGATTTCGACTTCTACATGTCGTTCTCGCAAAGCCGTCCTTACCACGATCCGGCAAGCAACAACATCTCGGTAGGTACCCCGATGGGACTGATTACCTTCAATCCGGCTACGCTGAAGAAGAGCAACTACCAGCCTAAAGTCATCTTCAGTTCCCTCCATTATAGCGGAGAGAAGGAGTCGGAACCTATCCTGCACAAGGAAAAAGTGGTGATTCCTGCCAACAAGCGAAGTCTGACCATCACCTTCGCATCACTCGACTATCAGCGCAAGTATCAGACCAGATACCTCTATCGCATAGATGGTTATACAGCTCCAGGCGAGTGGATATCGAACGGAAGCAGCAATGTCATCGGCTTCAACCGTATCAATCATGGCGATTACGTACTCAAGGTGAGAGCCACCAACTCGCATGGTGTATGGAGCAAGTATGTGGCAGAACTGCCTATCGAAGTGCGCCCTACCTTCTGGGAAAGCATCTGGGGCAAGTTTCTCATGCTGCTCCTGCTCTTCGGTATCGTAGGCGCAATCTTCTATACCTACAACCAGCGCCAACGCGAGAACATAACCCACGAGATGAGCGTGCTGAAGAACGAATTCTACAACGATGCTGCCAACCGTCTGAGAACCCCACTAACGCTCATCGGAGCCCCGGTAAGAACCATTCTGGATACCGAGCCGGGTATCACCCGAAAGGGCAAGGAACTGCTGAGAATGATAGCAGACAATGCTAAAGAGATGCTGGTAATGCTGGACAAGGTTCAGAGATACGGCAACAAGGCAGACTTCCATACGAACAGCGGTCTGACCGAGGAAGATTACGACCTGGCAGAAAGAGAAAAAGCGAATGGCCAGATTGACGACCACAATGCATCTGACTATCTGGAAGAAACCAACAAACAGAAAGAAGAAAAGGATGCAGAGGCTGAACGCCTGGAAGAAATGGGCAAGGAACAGGAAACTGCACAGGAAGAAGCGGAACAAAAAGACCAGACGATACTGGTAGTAGAAGACAATGCCGACCTGCGCAAGTTCCTCTACAGCATCCTCTCGCCTACCTATAACGTGCTGCTCGCAGAGAACGGAAAGGCTGGTTTAGTGATGGTCCGCAAGGAGATACCAGACTTTATCCTCACGGACGTTACCATGCCTGTGATGGATGGTTTGTCGATGATTCACGAGATCAAGCAGGATACCACCCTCAACAACATCCCAGTGATGATTCTCTCGGCCAAGGCAAGCATAGAAGACCAGCAGCGAGGCTTTGATGAAGGTATTGTTGCCTATATCACCAAGCCATTCTCTACCACTTATCTGCTCGGCCGAATAGAGGCTATCCTCACCCAGCGTCGCAACATTCAGATGGATGTCATCAGAAAACTGAAGGAAACTGGCGACAAAGATGCCATAGCAGCCCTGCGAATACAGCCTGCAGCAGCTCCTCTGCCTGCTCTTAACCAGGCTGAAACTAGTGCCGAGAACAAAGCGGTTGACCCAAGCAGCGAGCTGGCATTTATGGCGGCACAGATTCAAGACAGAACCATGATGCGTGTCTTCTGGTTTGTTGTTGAAAATGCAGGCAACCCGGGACTCAAGATTGATGACATCTCGAACGAAATCGGTATGAGCCGAAGCGTACTATATAATAAGGTGAAAGCAACAACTGGAATGACACCGGTAGACTTCGTTCGCCATATACGTATCAAGAAGGCATGCGAGATGTTGCGCAATACAGACAATACTCTGACCAGTATCTCCTTCGCAGTAGGTTTCACCGACCCTAAGTATTTCTCGAAGGTATTCAAGAAAGAAACGGGTATCGTGCCTACTGAATACCGAAACAGAACGCAGGGATAGCCCGCATAATTACAGATGAAAGCAGTCATCATTACTGATGGCTGCTTTTATCTGTATTGACAAAAAAGTAATACATATACAGAACATATCTTCAGTTGTTGTCGGGCACAGCCTTCTTTGTTATCGTACACAGCAAAACGTTCAAGCAAGGAAAAAAGCAGAATAGTCATAAAATTGAGCCGTTTTGCTTAGTTTTTTGACCGAATATTGCAAAAAAGTATAAAAATGGGGGGGGTATTTGATTAATTTTCCCTTTTTACTGAAAAAAAGCTGAGAAAAAGTTTGGTGTTACAAGAAAATGTAGTACCTTTGCAACAAGTTCTTAGAAAAGTTAAATGATAGATTAATCGTAAACCTCTTTTTCTTTGTTTTTTTGAGGAAAAAGAGGTAAAGAAAAAGGAATGCAGGGTTTGTGAAAATCCTGCATTTTTTATTTTTTCAACTTTCATGCAGGCCGTTATGTAGTCTTATAATCTACACACCTTTCTATTCACAAACCCAATTATCTACGGAATCTATATACTCTTAACTGCGATACTATCTACATTATATATATTACGCTTATTCCTTCATCTATGATTTTGTTCGATTTTTAGAATTTTTAAAAAAACTATTGAAGTATTCTAAGAGAAAAGTAGTATCTTTGCACTCTAGATCATATAAGTTGAGATCGGAAATATAGATAACACATACATAAAGATAAAAAAAAATGAGAACTGTTTACGAATTTTCTGTTAAAGACAGAAAGGGAAAGGATGTTTCCCTCAAGGAGTATGCCAACGAAGTGCTGCTCATCGTTAACACCGCCACAAAGTGTGGTTTCACACCTCAGTATGAGGAACTGGAGAAACTTTATGAGACCTATCATTCTCAAGGTTTCGAAATACTTGATTTTCCTTGCAACCAGTTTGGTCAGCAAGCCCCTGGTACAGATGAAAGCATTCATCAGTTCTGCAAGCTTACATACGGCACAGAGTTCCAGCGCTACAAGAAGATCAAGGTAAACGGAGACGATGCTGCCCCTCTCTTCAAATTTCTGAAAGAATGTAAGGGCTTTGCTGGTTGGGACGAGAGCCACCCTCTCTACCCTGTTCTCGACAAGATGTTGAGCGAGGCTGATCCTAACTACAAGGAGAGTGCCGATATCAAGTGGAACTTCACCAAGTTCCTCGTTAACAAGAAGGGTCAGGTTGTAGCCCGCTTCGAGCCTACCACAAGCTTCGATGTCATCGCTAAGGCTATCGAAGAGTGGTTGAACTTCTAATGAAAGATAGAAGTCTCGAACTGAGAATAGAATTTCTAAAAAAAGAGAATAGAATCTCTAAAATAAAAGCCAGGTTGCTTTTCGCAGCCTGGCTTCTTTTATAATGTGATATTGTTATTTCAATATATCTCAAAGAATAATTGTCAACTGTTTGCTATAAACTATAAACTATTAACTGTTAACTGAAAATTAGTCAACCTTTGGCACATCCTTGAGGAACTGCTGGATTTCTTCATCACTTACTGAATAATTGTGCAAATCGCCATTAATATAGCTATCGTAAGACGGCATATCGATAAGACCATGGCCTGAGAGACAGAACAGGATAACCTTCTCCTTGCCCTCTTCCTTAGCCTTCAGAGCCTCACGTATAGTGGCTGCAATCGCATGACAGCTCTCTGGAGCAGGAATGATACCCTCGGTCTGTGCAAAGAGCATACCCGCCTTGAATGACTCCAGTTGAGGGATATCTACACCATGCAGGTAACCATCCTTCAGAAGCTGGGAGATAATCATGCCCGCACCATGATAACGGAGACCACCGGCATGAATGTTGGCTGGCTTGAAATCATGACCCAGAGTATACATTGGCAGCAATGGAGTATAACCTGCCTCATCACCGAAATCATACTCAAACTTACCGCGAGTCAGCTTAGGACAGCTCTCCGGCTCTGCAGCAATAAACTCTGTATGGCGCTCGCCTGTGAAGTTGTGACGGAGGAATGGGAAGGCAATACCACCAAAGTTACTACCACCACCGAAACAAGCAATCACCTGATCAGGATACTCGCCTGCCATCGCCATCTGCTTCTCTGCCTCTAGACCGATGATGGTCTGGTGAAGTGCCACATGATTGAGCACGGAACCCAGTGTATATTTACAGCATGGTGTTGTAGTAGCCAGCTCAACAGCCTCACTGATAGCTGTACCGAGCGAACCAGGATGATGAGGATCGCGTGTGATGATATTCTTACCGGCACGTGTACTCATGGAAGGAGAACCCTCTACTGTGGCTCCAAACGTACGCATGATGCTGGAACGGTATGGTTTCTGCTGCATGGTAATCTTTACCTGATAAACTGCTGCCTCCAGGCCGTAGAGTTTTGCAGCATAAGAGAGGGCTGCACCCCACTGTCCTGCACCAGTCTCTGTAGTGACGTTGGTATCACCCTCCTGCTTACAGTAATAGCACTGAGGAATCGCTGAATTAATTTTATGAGAACCTAACGGGTTGGTACTCTCATTCTTGAAGTAGATATGCGCCGGAGTACCGAGTGCCTCCTCAAGGGCATAAGCACGTACAAGAGGGGTTGAACGGTAGAAGGTGTACTTCTCCAGCACATCTTCCGGAATATCAATCCAAGCGTGCTCTGTATCAAGTTCCTGCTTTGAGCACTCCTTATTAAATACGTGTGACAAATCATCAGCATTCATTGGCTGGTGTGTCTGAGGGTTCAATGGTGGCAATGGCTTGTTAGGCATATCTGCCTGAATGTTGTACCACTGAGTAGGAAGTTCCTGCTCGCTTAAGATGTACTTTTTCTGTCTCATGTTTATATATATGTTTAAAATTGTTGTATGCCTGAACAAAGGTACAAATAAAAAATGAAATAAAGAACTTTTTTATGTGTTTTTCCACTATTTTTTATTTTTATCCAATAAAATAGTTCATTCTACAGGTATTATTTGTTACATAAGTGTATTTTCAGTGTCATTTTTATAAATTTAATCAAATATTACCCCACAAAATACCAAATATTACACCCAATATTATAATAAAAAATAGTATCTTTGCAACAGAAAAATTCAACATGCGTTGTGAAACGCTTATCATCATCTTTTACTTATACAAAAAAATAAAACATTGGAACTCAATAGGGATATTGGGATTCCAATGTTTTTTTATGCAATAAACTGATTACTTTTCATTACCTAAATCTATCTGCGATATCTGATTCAGCAGGTTTACAGCCTGCCCTACTGTCTTCACATCATTGATGCGAAGCATTCGCTTGTTGAATTTTTCCTTCAGAACACAATCTTGAATATGACTGGTAACGTAAGCGAGTATGCGGTTAAACATCTGACTTCTGTAGAACGGACTGTTTACATTGCTTACAAACTGCATCTGCATATAGCCCTGCTTGAGAATAATCTTCTCGCAACCTAGCTTCTTGCCTACCCTACGCAGACCTACCACATGCATCAGTTCGTCTGCTTCATGAGGCACAGGACCAAAACGGTCTATCATACGCTTGCGGTAAGCTTCTACTTCATCATCGCTCTCCAGGCGGTCCAGTTCACGATAAAGAAGCATGCGCTCACTGTCACCAGGCACATAAGTCTGAGGGAAATACATCTCCAGATCGCTCTCTATGCCACAATCGTCAACGAAATCATCACCCGTAAGCTGGGCACCTTCATCCATCTTCTCCTGATAAAGATCACAGAACTCCTCGTTCTTCAACTCTGTGACAGCCTGAGAGAGAATCTTCTGGTAGGTTTCATAACCCAGATCTTCCATAAAACCGCTCTGCTCAGAGCCCAGCAGATTACCCGCACCGCGGATATCCAGGTCCTGCATGGCGAGATTGAAGCCGCTACCCAGTTCGCTGAACGTCTCCAGCGCCTCCAGACGGCGACGCGCCTCAGGAGTAAGTGCGCTCTTAGGTGGCGCCATCAGATAGCAGAAAGCCTTCTTGTTGCTTCTTCCTACGCGTCCACGCATCTGATGCAGGTCACTCAATCCGAAGTGATGAGCATCGCTCACGATAATCGTATTGGCATTGGAAATGTCGATACCGTTCTCTACAATAGTGGTAGAAAGCAGTACATCATAATCGTAATTGATAAAGCCCATGATGATTTTCTCCAAATCCTCAGGCTTCATCTGTCCGTGACCTATTGCTACCCTACAGTCTGGGATATGTTTCTCGATGAGCATCTTGAGCTCCGGAAGCTTGGATATTCTGTCGCATACGAAATAAACCTGTCCGTTTCGGCTCATCTCGAAATTGATGGCATCGCAGATAACTTCACTACTAAACGTTACCAGTTCGGTATGAATCGGATAACGGTTAGGTGGCGGAGTGCGCATGATACTCATATCCCGGGCGCCCATCAGAGAGAACTGGAGGGTTCGCGGAATCGGAGTGGCACTCATCGTGAGTGTATCGACATTTACCTTGAGCTGACGGAGTTTCTCTTTGGTAGACACACCGAACTTCTGCTCTTCATCGATGACGAGCAGTCCCAGGTCATGCCATTTCACGGTCTTTGATATCAGCTTATGCGTACCTATGAGGATATCTATCTTACCCTCTTTCAGGGCGTCAAGCACCTCTCTGGTTTCCTTCGTTGTACGGGCTCTACTGAGATAGTCTACCCTTACAGGCATGCCTTCCAGACGCTTTTTGAAAGTCTGATAATGCTGGAAAGCCAGAACGGTAGTAGGCACCAGCACCGCAACCTGCTTGCTGTCGCACGCTGCCTTGAAGGCTGCACGGATGGCAACCTCAGTCTTGCCGAAGCCCACATCGCCACAAACCAGACGGTCCATCGGTCTGCCGCTCTCCATATCCTTCTTTACCTCCTGAGTAGCCTTATTCTGGTCTGGCGTATCTTCATACAGGAAGGAAGCCTCCAGCGTATGCTGCAGATAATTGTCGGCACTGAAGGCGAATCCCTTCTCCCGTCGGCGCTGGGCATAGAGTTTGATCAGGTCGCGCGCAATGTCCTTAATTCGCTTCTTAGCTTTGTCCTTGAGTTTATCCCAGGCACCTGTACCCAGTGTAGACAGGCGAGGCGGAGTACCGGTATCGCTGCGGCGATATTTGCTGATTTTATAAAGCGAGTGGATAGAAACATCCACCTTGTCATTGTTCGTATAGACGATGCGGATCATTTCCTGATAGCTGTTGCCCGTAGGAACCCTAACCAGACCGCCGAACTTTCCGATACCGAAGTCTACATGCACGATAAAATCTCCCACTTCCATCTCCTGCAGTTCCTTCATGGTGAGTGCCATCTTGCCGGCTCTCGCTTTATCTGAGCGCAGGTTATATTTATGAAAACGGTCAAAAATCTGATGATCGGTAAAGAAGCAGCACTTCTTGTCATGGTCAGTAAAGCCTTCATGAAGCGTCTTGTCTACCGGTGTAAAACGGATGGCGTAGTGCTTCAGCTCTTCGCTTTCAAAGATATCCTTCAGGCGCTGTTGCTGCTTCTGGCTATCTGCCAATATATATAAGGTGTAACCCTGGAGCAGGAAATCCTCCAGAGTTTGACAAAGCAAATTGAAATTCTTATGGAAAAGAGGCTGTGGAGCGATATTGAAAGGTATCACTGCCGAACTCTCTGACGGAGCAACCTTACCGAACTCGATGCGGAGATGAGCCGCTACAGCCTTCTTGAAATCGAGCGGAGAAACGAGGTTGAGCTCGGTCTTCATGTCATGTCTGATGCGCTCTGCCTCTACCTCAGTAGCTCCCTCCAGCTGCTCGGTAAGGCTCTGCGATGAGAAGCCTTCGGTATAGATTTGACCGATGCGGTCGCAAACGAAAGAAAGATCTTTCGCCACGACGGGCGTACTTTCGGAGAGGAAATTGAGGAAACACTGCTTGTTGCTCTCGATATGAGCGAGTTCGGGCACGATTTCTATCTCTGTGCGCTTCGCCTGCGAGAGCTGAGTCTCAACATCAAAGGTACGGATGGTGTCAATCTCATCGCCGAAGAAGTCGATACGGAACGGATATTCGCAACTGTAGGAATAGACATCGAGGATGCTTCCACGCACGGCAAACTGGCCCGGTTCATAAACATAATCGGTTTCTTTGAGTTCGAAATCGAGCAGGGTATGAACCACATCGGTCTGAGCTATCTGCTGGCCTACAGTCAGTTTCAGAATCCGTTCATCCAGATTCTGCTTAGCCACAACGAGTTCTGCCAGTGCATCGGGATAAGTGACTACCAGGAAATGTCCTCCCGAAGAGAGGCGCGCCAGCACCTCTGTACGTAGGATTTCGTTCGCTGCATCACGCTGCCCGTATTTCACGGCACGCCGATAGCTGGAAGGAAAGAAGAAGACCTTCTCCTGCCCCATCATCTGAGTGAGATCATGATAAAAATAGCCTGCTTCATCGGCATCATCCAGCACGAAGAGTACCGAACGCCTCATCTTCCCCTGCAGAGAAGCAAAGAACATCGGAGCCGAAGAGCACAGCAAACCCTGGAGAAAAATGGAATGAACCGACTTCTTCCCCATCAAATCAAAGAGGGCATCCGCCTGTGGCGAACGCCCGTATGTTTTTTCTATCTTTTGGATTTCCATCCAAGTACTGATTAGTGATTACTGATTATTAATCTTTCTTCGGATATTTCTTGAACCAGCCATCCAGGCGCAGTCGCATCACGCCAAAGAAAGCCTCACCAAAGATGCCACCACTCATCTTGCTCACACCTTCACGACGGTTAACAAAGATGACAGGCACCTCCTTGATCTTGAAACCGATTCGATGAGCCGTATATTTCATCTCTATCTGGAAAGCATAGCCCTTAAAGCGGATTGCATCCAAATCTATAGTTTCCAATACCTTACGTCGGTAGCAGACGAATCCAGCTGTGGTATCATTCACCTTAAATCCGGTTACGATACGTACGTATTTAGAAGCGAAATAGCTCATCAATACGCGCCCGATAGGCCAGTTGACCACGTTCACACCCGAAATATATCTTGAGCCTACAGCCACATCATACCCCTCATCGTGAGTTGCCGCATAGAGACGAGGCAAATCATTAGGATCATGACTGAAGTCGGCATCCATCTCGAAGATGAAGTCATAGCCCTGCTTCAATGACCATTTGAAGCCCATGATATAGGCAGTACCCAAACCGAGTTTACCCGAACGCTCCAGGATATGCAGACGACCGGCAAACTCATTAGCCATCAAGCCCTTGACAATGGCAGCAGTACCATCAGGACTTCCGTCATCGATAACGAGGATATCAAACTGCTTTTCGAGACCGAAGACAGCACGGATGATTTTCTCAATGTTTTCCTTCTCATTATATGTAGGAATGATTACTATGCTATCACTCATAACTTCTTCTAATTTTAATGATTCTGATTCTATATAATGTAATACAGATGCAAAATTACAACTTATTTTTGAAATAACAAGCGAAAATCCGAAATTATTGATCCGGATTCTCTACAAAACCCTGATATTTCTTGTCAAGTCCGTTCATAATCGCCTCATAGCTCTTATTCATCTGGTTCTTGATATTGTCAGCTCCCTTGCCAATCGGCTCGATAGGCTCATGAATGGTGAGCTTCAGAGGATGCCAGAAAGCCCAGTAGATGTCCTTCATACGAGGCTTCACATCAAAACTGCCATTGATGGTAAGCGGACATACCGGCAACTGCAGTTCATCGGCAAGCATGAAAGCGCCGCGGCGGAACACGCCCATGTGCCCCGTAAACGAACGGGCACCCTCTGGGAATACCACCAGCGACATGCCCTCTTTGAGCACCTCGCGAGCACGGTCATAAGAAGCACGGATCTTCGAAGGTCCGCTCTTGTCTACAAAGATGTGATGCGCATACTCACAGGCAATACCGATGAGAGGCACTTTGCGCAAGCCCTTCTTCATCATCCACTTGAAGTTTCTGCCCAGAAAACCGTATATCAGGAAGATATCAAAAGCACCCTGATGATTGGCCACGAAAACATAACTCTGGTTCTTCTTGAGATGCTCACGTCCTTCTACTTTTACAGGCAGAAGGAGGATGCGGACCCAAAGCCAGGACCAATACTTACCAGGATAATAGCCCCAGAAATGCCCATTACCCAGCATGCATCCCAAAACAGTAGTTAAACTGGTTAAAACACTAGCTACCAACAGGATAGGCAAGCATATTACAAGCTGATACAGACGATATAAGTACTTCATTTTTTATTTAAGAATGAATAATTTAACACTCAATATTTAACATTCAACATTCAACACTCCTCATTTTCTTTTGAGTGTGATAACCACGATTTCTGCCGTAGCCCCTATGCGGATTGGAACGGTACCGCCCAGCCCCGATGTGGTATAGAGCTGGCAACCCTCCTCTTCGAAGAGGCCGTAATCATAAGGAGTAAACATCGACGGACGCAAGCCCAGAATACTGATCTGCCCCGCATGCGTATGACCGCTCAATGTAAGCTGCGGTGCTACGACCAGCGAATCCTTCCTGTCAGGTCCTATCACATCGCCATCCTCATCCTTCTCCTTATTAATAGTAGAAGGCCAGGTCTCGCGCCATTGCTTCGGAATATGCTGCAGCATCAGCACGAAAGAGCCCGGTCTGATGCCATACAGCGCCTTCCTTACGTTGGTTCGCTTTGGCTTGTCATAGTTCTCTGTACCAGCCACATAGATACTGTCAGCGCCTCTATGCACCGCCACATGCTCATTCATCAGCAGGCGCCATCCGCAACTCCGCTGGAAGTCCTGCATCCGCTTCTCTAATGCAGCTATCTCCTGCTCATCATCTACATCCATATAATAGGTGTAATCGTGATTGCCCAGCACACTCATCACGCCGTCTCTGGCTTTCAGACTGCTGAGCAGCGCCTGATACTCAGGCAGTTCATCGGGTGTAACATTCTGTAAATCACCCGTAAAGCAAATCAGATCAGGTTTTTCGGCATTGATGCTGTCGATATCGCGCTGAGGCAGATGACCACGCCAGCCATAGTATGACCCGAGATGGATGTCGCTGAACTGAACGATGCGATAGCCCTCGAAAGACTTCGGCAGATTGGGTACATAGATGGTGATACGCTTGACTTGCATCTTAGGAAATCCTTCGGTAAATCCATAGATAAAGCAGAAGAATGCCACCGCTCCCACTACCAGACCGAGGAGCTTGCCCCAGTTGCGATGGCCGTGGAGAAGCCGCATACAGCACCAACCGAAGACACTGAACAGGCTGAAGACAAACTGCGGAACCGCACATACTGCCATCATCATAAACCAGATGTCGATGAGCACCGGATTGCGTGGCAGGAAGTTGGGCAGTATCGTGATATACGCGCTGTAGGCGATAACCACGAAAGCCGGCAACCAGAAGAGTACCCGCTGCCAGAGACTCTTCAGCCGTAACTTGCCATACCTTTTATATATCCACAGATACGGCAACAGGGTGAATACCACTACGGGTATCAATATTCTTGCTATCATTTCTTGATCAAACTTGATTGAAGATACGTTTTCATTGACTGCACGGGCACTCCTCTGCGCTGTGCATAGTCGCGAAGCTGGTCGTCTCCTATCCGTCCCAGTTCGAAATACCGCGACTTGGGATGTGCAAACATCAGCCCCGAAACACTGGCATGAGGCGTCATCATTCCGCTTGTGGTGAGCCGGATGCCCACCTGACTCATATCGATGAGCTGGTCGATGATGAAGTTGGCACTGGTATCGGGCAGCGAAGGATATCCTATAGCCGGACGGATGCCCTGATAGCGCTCCAGATGCTGGTCTTCGATGCTCAGCTGCTCGTCGGGAGCATAGCCCCAGATGCTGCGTCTCACCTCTTCGTGCAACTTCTCTGCCGTGGCTTCAGCCAACCGGTCGCAGAGTGTCTGTGCCATCATATTGAGGTAGTCGTCCGAGCGATATTTCTTCTCCAGACCGCCATCTACCGTCGTGCAGAAGATACCCAGCCGGTCTGTTATTCCGCTGCCCAGAGGACGGATGAAATCAGCCAGACAGAGATTGGGTTCTCCCTGAGCCACCGGATGCTGCTGTCGGAGCATCGGGAAGCGGACTTTCTGCCCTTCCAGCCAGATATCATCCCCCTCGCTGTTCGCCTCGAAGAGGCCGAAGACGGCATAGGTATGATATTCGCCTTCCCATGAATGGAGCATATCGAGCGCCTCAGCCTTCATTTTTTCCTTTTCCTCTCGAGGTTTGCCGCTCAATCCCCAGGCATGATAGAAATATAGCCAGTTGATATATGGCTCAATTTCGCTTATATTGTATACTATTCTTCGCATCCGATACGATATTTTATTTTACAATCCCCGTAAGATTTCCCTTTTTCAGGAATTGCTTCTGAACTCCAGTTCTTCTCCTCTGCAAGCAGCATCAAACACGCCTTTATTATAGATAAGATGACCGTTACAGAAAGTCTGTTCCACTTTCCATGCAAACTCGTCACCCTCTACAGGGCTCCATTTACACTTGCTCTGAATCACCTCTTCGGTCACCTTCCAAGGCTCTCCCTTGCGCACCACAACGACATCTGCCTTATAACCCGGACGCAGGAAGCCGCGCTGACTGATATGGAACAGACGGGCTGGATTATGGCACATCAGTTCAACCAGACGCTCGATACTGATTACCATTTCGTCAACAAGTTTCAGCATGCTTACCAATGAGAACTGTACCATTGGCATACCTGATGCAGCCTTGGCACAACCGCCCTGTTTATCCTTCAACTGATGAGGAGCGTGATCGGTTCCTACTACAGTTATCTTGCCATTACTCAGTGCCTTACGCAAAGCTTCGCGGTCAGCAGCGGTCTTTACTGCAGGGTTGCATTTGATGCGTGCGCCCTTCACAGCGTAATCTTTATCCGAGAACATGAGATGAGCCACAACAGCCTCGCCTGTAATATTTTCATCCTTACCGAAGAACTCCAATTCCTTAGCCGTAGTAACGTGAGCGATATGGAGATGCGCCCCGCTTTCCTTAGCCAGCTGCACCGCCAGACGGCTGCTTTCATAGCAAGCCTCCTCGCTGCGTATTTCCGGATGATGTTCTACGGCAGGGTCCTCACCCCATTTCTGCTTAGCCAGCTGCATGTTGCGGTTGATGATTTCGGTATCCTCACAGTGGGTCATCACCGGCAAATCCAGCTCTTTCGCCTTCTTGAAGATAGCCTGCAGTGCCTCATATTTATCCACCAGCATATTACCCGTACTGGAGCCCATAAAGAGCTTGATGCCCGGTACACGATGCGTATCGAGCTGTTCAAAATCATTTACATTATCATTGGTAGCACCAAAGAAGAAACTGTAGTTCACATGACTCTTCTCAGCGCCCAGCTGCCGCTTTGCCAGCCAAGCCTCCAGAGTGGTAGTCTGAGGCACCGTGTTAGGCATCTCAAAATAACTGGTCACACCACCAAAGGCAGCTGCACGGCTTTCGCTCTCGATGTCAGCCTTCTGCGTAAGTCCCGGCTCACGGAAGTGAACATGATCATCAATCACACCCGGCAAAACAAAACACCCCGAGGCATCGATGACTTCATCGTAATTGCCACGGGGTGCCTCGCCTTCATATATCTCCTTGATAAATTCACCATCCAACAAGAGGTCGCCCACAAAAGAGCGACCCTCATTTATAATGGTTCCATTCTTGATTAATTTCATATTACTAAACTTATAAAATGAAGAGTTTTACAAGATGTTAATGCCCAAGACCTTGAAAGAGCCCTGTTTCTACTCCTGACCTTCCTGTTTTTCAGGAATCGTAGGCGCAGCCAGTTCGTTGGCTGTAGGTGCCGGAGCCGCATCAGGATTTACCTGTGGAGCCGCCTCCATCTCTGGCTGCATGCCGCTCTGCGCATCTCGTGTACCGTTCATAATCTCCTGATTTTCTTGAGCTTTCTTATAATAGTCCTTTACATAAGGATCATTCTTGAAATAGTCGGTAGCCTTGCTCATGATGTCCTCAATCCAAGGAGAGAGCATCGGATACTGGTTGCCCATTGTAACGAGGAAGAAGACGCCCGGTCCCAGCACATTATTGAAGTTGTCGGTAACAAACGAAGTGATGAGCTTGTCTTCCTGTTCAGAGAGGCGGATGGATTCCTCGTTCAGATGCTTGTTGACAGCCACCATATCGCTACCGTTCATGATAGCCTGGTCGTGCTTGTGTACCAGTTCGCGCAACTGATTCTGAATCTGCTGGTATTTCTTGAAGAAGCCGAAGAGCTTATCGTTCATAGGAGTACCGCTTACCACCTGCTGTGTATCATCGAGCTTCACCGTAATGCTTCCACTCTCCAGCACCAGCGGCAGCACAGGGTCATCATCCATGAAGATATTCGCCATCTTCATAGAGTCGACAGAACCCTGAAAATGGAACTGTCCGTGCACTACATCGCAAGAATCCACGTTCTTGAAATCGTTGTTTTCCAGTATCTTAAGGTACAGCATGCGTCCGTCCAGAGTACTTACGTTAGAAGTACCCGAGATATCGTAACTGTTGGCACAAGATGCAAGTGCCATCAAGGCAATGAATGCGTAAAATATTCTATTCATAAGCTATCTATATCACTTTCGGTGAACAAAAGTACAATCTTAATTTGAACTGACGAAATAAATTGCAGCAATTTAATTCATTCTTACAAGATTTATGTTTTGTTTGCACTCCTATTGGCCACCGAAAGCTTTTTTCTCGTCCTTTCTATATTACTGATTGTTTTCCTTCTTCAGTTCATGAGAGATGCGATGCGTGGTATACAGTTCCAGCAGAGCTGCGATGAGGAGGAAGACTACCCACTTATTATAGAAATAGGTGATATAGGTCTCATAATTCTCAAACCAGCGGCGCAGGAAAGCATACACCGTATCTACCATCGAGATGCCTGAGAGCACGAAGAAGATGTCTGCCACATACTGCATCCTCTTCAGTCGGTGGATAACCAGCGAAGGTCCCTCATAGATCTGCATCGCCTGCATTACACTGAAGAGTATGGTGCCCAGCAGGAACCCCCAGCTCGTTACCTGCACCAGCTGCGGATATGAAAAACCAAATGCGAAGCAAGCCGCACCGACAACCATCAGCACGCCGCCCAGCAAGAAAATAGCACTTTCCAGTTTACTCAATTGTTTCATTTTCGTCTTGTTCGTTAGTTTTTTCCGGAATATCCGAACTCAATACAAAGATATCTTCATCATCAGCCTTCATGAAATAACGCTGGCGGGCTATCTTCTCAAATGCCCGCACACCATGCTGCATATCACGCAGGGTATGCTTGTCGTTTTCATACTGCTCACGATACTTTTCTATCTCCGAACGGAGCGTAGCTATCTCTATCTGGTACTTAATGTGCTGTCTTACACTGTTGTCGTCAACTACACCAACTACCAGAACACCCGCTACAATCACTATAAGATACTTATAATGAGCGAGATAATTCCATATAATACCAAGTTTTTTACTCATTTCTTCCGAATTTGTTTGCAAAGATAATATTTTTTTGTTATCTTTGCATCATCAATTAAGAAAAAATAATGGAAGAGTATATAGTTTCTGCAAGAAAGTACCGTCCGATGACCTTCGATTCGGTTGTCGGACAGAGTGCATTGACCACCACTTTGAAGAATGCAGTGAAGAGCGGCAAGCTGGCGCACGCCTATCTTTTCTGCGGTCCGAGAGGTGTGGGAAAGACCACTTGTGCCCGCATTTTTGCGAAGGCAATCAACTGCGAGCACCCTCGTGAAGACGGCGAGGCATGCAACGAATGTGAGAGCTGCCGTGCCTTCAACGAGCAGCGTTCCTACAACATCTTCGAGCTGGATGCCGCCAGCAACAACGGTGTTGACCAGATTAAGGTTCTGATGGAGCAGACCCGCATCCCGCCTCAGGTGGGCAAGTATAAGGTGTTTATCATCGATGAGGTCCACATGCTCTCTACAGCCGCCTTCAACGCCTTTCTCAAGACGCTGGAAGAGCCACCTCAGCATGTCATCTTCATCCTCGCCACTACCGAGAAGCATAAGATTCTGCCTACCATCCTGAGCCGATGCCAGATTTATGACTTCGAGCGAATGACGGTAGCCAACACCATCAACCACCTGAAGATGGTGGCTGAGAAGGAAGGCATACAATATGAAGAGCAGGCGCTCGCCGTGATAGCCGAAAAGGCAGACGGAGGTATGCGCGATGCCCTCTCTATCTTCGACCAGGCTGCCAGCTTCTGCATGGGCAACATCACTTACCAGAAGGTGATCGAGGACCTGAACGTGCTCGACAGCGACAACTATTTCCGTCTGGTAGACCTGGCTCTGGAGAATAAGGTGGCAGAGATGATGGTAACGCTCGACGGCATTCTGAGCCGCGGTTTCGATGGCGGCAACATGATACAGGGACTTGCCCAGCATGTGCGCAACGTGATGATGGCGAAGGATCCTCAGACCCTGCCTCTGCTCGAGACCAGCGACGACCAGAAAGCCAAGTTCCAGGCTCAGGCCCAGAAGGCGCCTACACCTTTCTTATATAAGGCGCTGGAACTGATGAACCAGTGCGATATCCATTACCGCGCCAGCAGCAACAAGCGATTACTGGTAGAGCTCACCCTGATACAGATAGGCCAGATTACGCAGCCCGAGGATCAGGATGTGCCTAGTGCGGGGCGTACGCCCAATAGATTAAAATCCCTGTTTCAGAAACTTCTGGCTCAGTCTAAGCTTGCCTCTCAGGGTGCAGGTTCTGAGCCTTCCGGCAGCAGCGAAAACCGGTCTTCACAGCCGGGAGCGTCTGCTGCTACAGCTACTGCTGTGCCTTCGTCAGGGGCACCAACAGCCGCTTCTGCAGCCTCCAATGCTGCATCTTATTCTGCATCTGCCACCGCTGCCGCATCTACCTCTTCAGAAGGCTCAGCCGCTGCCGGAGCTGCTACTGATGCTGCATCACCTCACAAGCCACGACTCAAGAATATCAAGCTGGGCGGCATAGGCATGACTTTCTCTAATCTGAAGAAGAGGGAGGAGAACCAGCGCCGCCTGCACAGTCCGTATGATGATGCCAATGAGGAAAAAGCGACCATCACGGGCGACCAGAACGAGTTCACCCAGGAGCAGGTGGAAGCAACATGGTTCAGTATGTGCATGAGAATGCAGAACAAGCTGGATTTCATAGGCTTAGCCAACCGCATGAAGAGTATTGTACCGAAGATAACCAACTATCCGCAGATTGAGGTTATCATCAACAACCAGCTCTTACTAGACGACGTTTTGAACATCAAGAACCGCATTCTCAAGACTTTCGTCTTAGGTCTTCACAACAGCGAACTGAGCATCAGCTATCGCCTTGCCGACCAGGAAGAGGTAGGCAAGGTTCTGACCAAGAATGAAGTTCTGGAACTTCTTATGGAGAAGAACCCTGCGATGAAAAAACTCACAAAGGACCTGGATCTGGTCATGACATAGAATGATGCCCAAGAGGTTATTCAGTATTCAGTATTCAGTTTTTTTCGCGATAGTTACCTTTTATATGGTTACAAATTGTAAGTAATTATTTTATATTATATATATATATATTATATATATATAATATACTATCTATACAGAGAGTGGTAACAACAGCGAAAAAAACTGAATACTGAATACTGAATACGTTCCACGTAATCGGTTATTACTTTGTAACATACTGGTTTATAGCGCAAAACATAGTTTTCTACACCGCAAAACATAGAGATGCGTTCCATGAAACATAGAGTTATTTCTCTTTACTAAGTTTCAAATCGTAAGCTGCTGAAAATCGTTCCTTATCACATGCCTAAATTTGGTAGATACCAGAAATCTTCGTATCTTTGCACCGGCAATCGAAAGAACAGTCTTTTGTGCCTCGCTCGAGTCTTCTATTAAGACCAACACGGGTTATAAATGATGGCAGACGCCGGTCATCAATGAAGACCCCGAAAACGGCAGAAACGGGGCGTTCTGGGGAATTTGAACCAACTAGGTTAGTGTCATACCGACACACAACAAAAAAAAGCCCCCGATGCAGAAAAGCACCGGGAGCCTTCGTAAGCAAATTATTATTATCTTAAAAAGATCAACTGAATATGCAGCACATCACAGTACACACCATGACGCACCGGCAGAAAGGCTTAAATGAGGTTCATGCCCGCTTCCTCAGCCTCCTTGCGCATCTCCTCAGGCCAGATGCTAGCCTGGATTTCACCAATGTGAGCCTTATGAAGCAATACCATGCACAGACGGCTCTGGCCGATACCGCCACCAATGCTCAGAGGCAACTTGTCGTTCAGGAGCTGCTGATGGAAGTAAAGCTTCTCTCTATCCTCCTTGCCCTCCAGCTTAAGCTGACGCAGCAGACTCTCCTTGTCGACACGGATACCCATAGAACTGAGCTCAAAACTGCGACCCAGAACAGGATACCAGATAAGGATATCACCATTCAGTCCCATCTTGCCGTTCTCAGCCACGGTGCTCCAGTCATCATAGTCAGGAGCTCGGCCATCATGCTTCTTGCCATCGCTCAACTTGCCTCCGATGCCCTCTACAAATACAGCGCCATACTTCTTGCAGATAGCATCCTCACGCTCCTTAGGAGAAAGGTCTGGATACATATCGAGCAAATCCTGCGCATGAATAAAATGAATCTCCTTAGGCAGGAAAGGCTTCAGCTGAGGATAATGCTCGCAAGCCAGGAACTCGGTACGCAAGATGGCACCATAGATGCGGCGCACGATATTCTCGAGGAAGGCGATGGTACGGTCTTCCTTGGTAATCACAGCCTCCCAGTCCCACTGGTCAACATAGAGCGAATGAAGATTATCCAGCTCCTCGTCAGCACGGATGGCGTTCATATCGGTATATACGCCATAAGCAGGCTCAATCTCATACTCGGCAAGCGTCAGTCGCTTCCATTTGGCAAGAGAATGAACCACCTCAGCCTGAGCATCACCCAAATCCTTGATAGGGAAAGTTACAGGGCGCTCCACTCCATTCAGGTCATCATTGATACCCAAACCCTTCAATACGAAGAGAGGGGCGGTAACGCGACACAGACGGAGCTCGGTGCTCAGGTTTTGCTGGAAGAATTCTTTTATCATTTTAATACCCATTTCGGTCTGGCGCATATCCAGCAGCGCCTTGTACCCTTCAGGTTTTATCAAATTGCTCATTTTTATTTCATATTTAGTATTTGCGCTGCAAAGGTACAAAATAATAATTAATCTGCAAGCATTTTTCCGTATTTTTTCGCAAAATGATAGCATTTTTAAGTTTTTAGTAGCATTTTTGTAGAACAATTCACAAATACACATTATATATATGAAAAAATCTGCCCCAAATATTTGGTTATTTCAAATAAAAGCAGTAATTTTGCAGTCGACTTCCCGATTCGATGTCATTCAGGCGGAGAAACGGGCGGCAGAAAAGAGGGTCTCGTAGCTTAGCTGAATAGAGCGTCAGATTCCGGTTCTGAAGGTCGTGGGTTTGAATCCCACCGAGATCACCCGAAACAACAGAAATGATTAATAATTGAAAACATGGATTTAGTAGAACGATTTATAAACTATACGAAATTCGACACACAGTCGAGCGAAGAATCGACCAGCGTGCCTAGTACGGCAAAACAGCTCGAATTTGCCAAGTACCTGAAGAAGGAACTTGAGGACGAAGGATTGAGCGATGTCGAAATGGATGACATGGGCTATATCTATGCCACCCTGAAGAGCAATACCAAGAAAAAGACTCCTACCATCGGATTTATTTCACACATGGATACATCGCCTGATGCCAGCGGAAAGGATGTAAAGGCGCGCGTCATCAAGAACTATGACGGCAACGACATCGAGCTGAGCCCGGGCATCATCTCAAGCGTTGAGACTTTCCCAGAGCTGAAGGCTCACAAGGGAGAGGATATCATCGTAACAGACGGTACTACCCTGCTGGGTGCCGACGACAAGGCGGGCATCGCTGAAATCGTACAGGCAATGTGCTATCTGCGCGACCACGACGAAATCAAGCACGGAGATATCCGCGTAGGTTTCAATCCTGACGAGGAAATCGGTATGGGTGCGCATCATTTCGATGTAGAGAAGTTTGGCTGCGACTGGGCGTACACCGTAGATGGCGGCGACCTGGGCGACCTGGAATACGAGAACTTCAATGCTGCCGGAGCTAAAATCATCATCAAGGGCGTGAGCGTTCATACAGGCTATGCCAAGGGCAAGATGGTGAATGCAAGCCGACTGGCTGTGGAATTCCAGAACATGATTCCTGAGAACGAGACACCTGAGCAGACTGAAGGCTACCAGGGCTTCTACCACCTCATCGGTATCGAGAGCCGCTGCGAGGAGGCAAAACTCAGCTACATCATCCGAGATCACGACCGCAACAAGTTTGAAAACCGCAAGGATTTCATCGAGGACTGCGTAAACAAGATGAACGAGAAGTATGGCGACGGAACCGTAAAGGCGGTTATCTACGACCAGTACTATAACATGAAGGAGAAGATTGATCCTAACATGCACGTCATCGACATCGTGCTCAGAGCGATGCAGGAGAGCGGCGTTCCACCTCGCGTAGAACCTATCCGCGGCGGTACCGACGGAGCTCAGCTGAGTTTCAAAGGTCTGCCTTGTCCTAACATCTTCGCCGGCGGTGTCAACTTCCACGGTCCTCACGAGTTTGTGAGCATCCAGGTAATGGAGAAGGTAGTGAAGACCATCGTGAAGATAGCAGAAATCACAGAAGAATTTAATGACTAATACAGATATGGGGAATTTAGACACATCTAAATTCCCCTTTTTCATAAACAGAAAAATATGGCTGAAATTCCATTTTTAGTAAAAGACCTCGCCCTCATTCTGATGGTAGCAGGCATCGTAACCCTCATCTTCAAAAGGCTCAAGCAGCCGCTGGTGCTGGGATACATCATGGCGGGATTCCTGGTTTCGCCACACATGTCCTACACCATGTCGGTAGTCGACGAGACGGATATCCAGACCTGGGCCGACATCGGTGTCATCTTCACCCTCTTCTCGCTCGGTCTCGACTTCTCGTTCAAGAAAATCGTGAAGATGGGTGCCTCTCCCATCATCGCCACCGTGGTCATCGTGTTCTGCATGATGATGCTGGGCATCAGCGTAGGCCACAGTTTCGGCTGGGGAAGGATGGACTGCATCTTCCTGGGCGGTATGCTCGCCATGAGCTCCACCACTATTATATATAAGGCATTCGATGATATGCGGCTGCGCACCCAGAAGTTTGCCTCGATGGTGATGAGCGTGCTGATACTGGAAGATATCCTGGCTATCGTGATGATGGTGATGCTGTCGGCGATAGCGAGCGGAAGCAATCCCGACGGCGGGCAGATGCTTGCCTCTATCGTGAAGATAGGCTTCTTCCTGGGCGTGTGGTTTATCGTGGGTATCTTCGCCATTCCGTGGTTCCTGCGTTCGGTGAGGAAACTTATCAATGCCGAAACCCTGCTCATCGTTTCGCTGGGTCTGTGCTGCGGCATGGCGGTACTGAGTACCAAGGTGGGGTTCAGCAGCGCCTTCGGAGCCTTCGTTATGGGCAGCATACTGGCAGAAACCATTGAGGCAGAGAAGATTATCAAGCTTGTAGAACCGGTAAAGAATCTCTTCGGAGCCATCTTCTTCGTATCGGTAGGTATGCTGGTAGACCCGAAGATTCTGATAGAATATGCCGTTCCTATCCTCGCCCTGGTGGGCACGATACTGGTAGGTCAGGCGATATTCGGCACCTTCGGCTTCATGCTCGGAGGCGAGTCGCTGAAGTCGGCGATGCGCTGCGGTTTCTCGATGGCTCAGATCGGTGAATTCTCTTTCATTATCGCCTCGCTGGGTCTGTCGCTCGGCGTCATCAGCAAGTTCCTCTATCCGGTAGTGGTAGCGGTGAGCGTCATCACCACCTTCCTTACACCTTATATGATTCGTCTTGCCACACCTACCTATCAGGTGATGGAGAAACATCTGCCCGACAAGCTCATCCATATTCTGAACCATTTTGCGATGAGTCATCCCCAGACGCAGCAACAGAGCAAGTGGAAATCGCTGATCCGCCAGATGCTGGTCAACACCACCGCCTACTCCATCCTCTCGGCAGCCGTCATCGCCCTGATGTTCACCTTCGTGCTGCCGCTGATGCGCAATCTGCTGCCCGGCTGGCATCTCCACTGGTATGCCAACGCCATCACCGGTCTGCTCACCGTCCTGTTCATCTCACCGTTCCTGCGCGCCATCGTGATGAAGAAGAACCACAGTGCCGAGTGGAAACGCCTCTGGGTGGAGAGCAGCATCAACCGCGTGCCGCTGCTCTTTACGGTGTTCGTGCGCTTCATGATAGCACTGGCTTTCATCTTCTATATCATCAATTTCCTCTCGCGCTTTACCAATGCGCTGATTGTCTGCATCGGTGCAGCCGTGGTGATGCTAATGCTGGCATCCCGCCGTATCAAGAAGCGTAGCATCGTGATGGAGCGCGTCTTCGTTCACAACCTGCGTTCGCGCGATATTGCGGCTCAGGTGAATGGCGAAAAGCGGCCGCTCTACGAGGGCAGACTGCTAGACCGGGATATCCACATCAGCGAATTTGAAGTGCCTGAAGATAGCAGTTGGACTGGCAAATCGCTGAGAGAGTTGCATCTGCGCCAGCGTTTCGGTGTTGACATGAGCAGCATTCACCGCGGCTCTCACCGGCTGAACATCCCGAACGGCGACATGATCATCTTCCCGGGCGACAAACTGCAGGTAATCGGCAACGACGACCAGCTGCAGAAATTCAATATCGCCCTGCAGAGCGACCTGCTGCCTGAGGAGGCTGAAATAGAAAAGCGCGAGATGAAACTCAGCCAGCTCATCATCTCTTCTTCCAGCGAATTCCTGGGCAAGACGCTCATCGAAAGCGGTATCAGAGACCGGTACAACTGCATGGTTGTAGGACTGGAAGAAGGTCGTGAGAATCTGACGCACGTATCCCCTACCCGAGTCTTCAAGAAGGGAGACATCATCTGGATAGTGGGAGAAGAAGCAGATTTGAAGAGAATCAAAAATTAAATGAAACACCACTACTTCACGGTGATATGGAAGCAACCCTGCTTCACCTCATATTTAATATAGCAGCGGTTCTTGTCGCGGAAATCGCGGAGCACCTCGGAGAACACCCATTTCAGGGTATCATTCTGCACCTGGCGGCGAGGCTGTTCACGGGTCTGAATCTGCTTGTAGCGGTTGTAGCAGATATCGAAGGTAGTACCATAGAGATGACACGAATTCTCGGTAGCATTGCCGTTTCGGGTACGCAGTTTCGCCACATCATCCTTGGTGCGCAGAATGCTCGTCACGATAATCTTATGCAGCGGAATGCCCTTGATCTGCAGCGAATCAAAATAGGCACGGCCGATATCCTGGAGCAGCACAGAGGCACGAGGCACCAGGTAAGGAATGCTGTTGTTCAGCTTGTCGACATAAAAGAAAGGATTGCTGCCCACATACACCAGCTTGCCCTTGCTGTTCTCCGCCTCCAGACGGTTCTGTACCGGTTTCACACCATGCTTAGTAGCCGCCAGAATCTGCACATCCTGCTGGTCGGGGAAAGTATTGCCGAAATGAGGCACCGAGAAGATACGATGCTTCACCTCCCTGCCATCCTTATCGAAGAAGATAGAAGGCTTGCCGCCCTGTGCCGTATCAGGCGTAGCGGAGAGTTCATCCTTCTTCAGGTCCTCAGCCACATTTCCATCAGCACCAGCGGGAGCATCAGAAATCTCAGCAGAAGAAGCATCAGAAGCAGCCGAATCCTTCGCTGCCACGAGCGTAGAATCAGCCGCACCAGCAGCCGCAACCTTCGGTTTTGCTACCCCCGGGAAGATGACTCTTACCAGCGCCAGAAGCAAAACCACAATACCAAAAACCTGTAAATATCTATTCTTACTAATCTTCATAATTATCTAATTTTCACGAAATAACTTTCTATATTCTTCAGGCAAAACGGGAACCGCATCGCCAAATTTAGCTGCAAAGGTAACAAAATCTCTCGAAAAAATAGCTTTTTTAATATTTAAAGAATGTTTTATTCGCCGAAATTTGCTCATTTCATGGAAAAGTAGTAATTTTGCAGCGTTATATAACAAAATATTAGATAGGATAGTTTAAACTTTATAGAATTAAGACATTTTGATAGAGAAACATATTGTACTCGAAGATATCGATCCAGTGATGTTCTACGGTGTGAACAATGCCCACCTGCAGATGATTAAATCGCTGTATCCTAAGTTGCGTATCGTAGCACGCGACAACGTGATTCGTGTGCTCGGCGACGAGGAGGAAATGGCAAAGGTGGAAGAGGATATTGAGCAGATGCGCAAGCACTTGCTTAAATACAACATGCTCAATGATGAAGACATCCTGGACATCGTGAAAGGAAAACAGACCAAGGCGGACAGCGTGAAAGGCGTACTGGTATACAGCATCAGCGGCCGACCTATCAAGAGCCGCAGCGAAAACCAGCAGCAGCTGATAGATGCTTACGAGAAGAACGACATGATATTTGCCGTGGGACCAGCCGGTACCGGCAAGACCTATCTCAGCATCGCCCTTGCCGTAAAGGCCCTCAAGGAAAAAGCCATCAAGAAAATCATCCTCTCACGACCAGCCGTAGAAGCCGGCGAAAAACTCGGTTTCCTGCCTGGCGATATGAAAGACAAAATTGACCCATACCTCCAGCCGCTCTACGATGCGCTGGAAGACATGATACCTGCCGTAAAGCTGCAGGATATGATGGAAAAGCACATTATCCAGATTGCTCCGCTCGCCTTTATGCGCGGACGCACACTCAGCGATGCCGTCGTCATCCTCGACGAGGCGCAGAACACTACCTCCCAACAGATTCGCATGTTCCTAACCCGTATGGGCATGAACACCAAGATGATTATCACCGGCGACCTGACACAGATTGACCTGCCACGCGAACAGCGAAGCGGACTGAAGGAGGCGCTCAAGATTCTGGACGGCGTGGAAGGCATCGGAGTGGTGAAGCTGGGACAGAAGGACATCGTGCGCCACAAACTCGTAACCCGCATCGTCAACGCATACGACAAGTATGACAAGGAGAGAGCGGAAGCACGGGAAGCTCAGAAAGCAGAAAAAGATAATTCAAAATAATCAGAATGAAGAATGAACTGAATGATTCTTTAAAAATAGATTTCATCAAGAATGCAGATCATAAATAAAGCATATCATAAAGTTCAAAGTTCAAAATTCAAAGTTCAAAGTAAAATGAAAGCATTAACAAAGACAGATTTCCATTTTGATGGACAGAAGAGTGTTTACCACGGTAAAGTACGTGATGTGTATGACATTAACGACGACCTCCTCGTGATGGTCGCTACCGACAGAATCTCAGCGTTCGACGTTGTTCTGCCTAAGGGTATCCCTTTCAAAGGACAGGTGCTCAATCAGATTGCAGCTAAGTTCCTGGACACAACTACAGACATCTGTCCAAACTGGAAGTTGGCTACTCCAGACCCAATGGTTACCGTAGGTTTGAAGTGCGAAGGTTTCCGCGTGGAGATGATCATCCGTTCTATCCTCACCGGTAGTGCATGGCGCGAGTATCAGAAGGGCTGCCGCGAGATCTGCGGTGTGAAGTTGCCTGACGGTATGCGCGAGAACCAGCGTTTCCCAGAGCCTATCATCACCCCTACTACAAAGGCTGACGAGGGTCACGACATGAACATCTCTAAGGAAGAGATTATCGCCCAGGGTATTGTTAGTGCAGAGGATTACGCTGTGATGGAGGACTACACACGCCGCATCTTCGCCCGCGGTCAGGAAATCGCTGCCAAGCAGGGCTTGATCCTCGTAGATACCAAGTACGAGTTCGGCAAGCGCGACGGCAAGGTTTATCTCATCGATGAGATCCACACTCCAGACTCTAGCCGCTACTTCTATGCTGACGGTTACGAGGAGAAGTTTGAGAAGGGTGAACCACAGCGCCAGCTCTCTAAGGAGTTTGTTCGCCAGTGGCTCATCGAGCACAACTTCATGAACGAGCCAGGCCAGACTATGCCAGAGATTACCGACGAGTATGCAGAGAGCGTATCCGACCGCTACATCGAACTCTACGAGCACATCACTGGCGAGAAGTTCGACAAGGCTGCTGAGGAAGGCGATATCGCTGCCCGCATCGAGAAGAACGTAAGCGAGTGGCTTGCTGCACACAAGTAGTTTTTAGTTAATAGTTTACAGTTAATAGTTTACAGTTAATAGAGGCTACGCCGTTGAGCAACAAAGCGGTTCATGCTATAAACTATAAACTATAAATTATATACTATATATAATGTATAAGCAAGAACAGATAAAGCCCTACGAGGGCACAGGAGACAAGGGCAAGCTGGTAGAGGAGATGTTCGACAACATCGCCCCTACCTACGATACCCTGAACCACCGTCTCTCGTGGGATATCGATAAGGGATGGCGCAAGAAGGCAATCAGGCGTCTTGCACCCTTCTCTCCTAAAAAGATGCTCGACATCGCTACCGGTACCGGCGATTTCGCCATCCTAGCCGCACAGATGCTACATCCCGACCAGCTGATCGGAGCAGACATCTCGGAAGGCATGATGGAGATAGGCAGACAGAAGGTAAAGCAGCTGGGACTGGAAAACACCATCTCCTTTGCCAAGGAAGACTGCCTCAACCTCTCGTTCCAGGACGAGAGCTTCGACGCTGTAACCGCAGCCTTCGGTATCAGGAACTTCCAGAACCTGGATCAGGGACTGAAGGAAATGTGCCGGGTACTGAAAAAAGGCGGACATCTCTGCATCGTAGAACTCACCACACCGGTCAGTTTCCCGATGAAGCAGCTGTTCAGCATCTACAGCAACACTGTCTTGCCGATGTATGGCAAACTCATCAGCAAAGACCAGAGCGCCTACAGTTATCTCAACAAGACCATCGAGGCATTCCCTCAGGGCGAGGTCATGATGGAGGTATTCAAAAAGGCAGGATTCGCAAAGGCAGAGTTCAAGCGACTCACCTTCGGCATCTGCACACTCTATTTCGCAACCAAATAAAACAAAAATATTATGGACAAGTATGGACTCATAGGTTACCCTCTGGGGCATTCGTTCTCAAAAAACTATTTCAACGAAAAGTTTGAGAACGAGGGCATCGATGCCCAATACATCAACTTTGAGATACCTTCTATCGAAAATCTTACCGAGATTCTCGACTCAAATCCTGAGCTAAAGGGTCTCAACGTCACCATCCCTTACAAGGAGAAAGTGATCAGCTATCTCGACGTGGTAAGCCCTGAGGCGAATGCTATCGGAGCCGTCAACGTGATTAAGGTGGAGCACAGAGGTGAAGATGTTTATCTGAAAGGATATAACAGCGATGTAATCGGTTTTACCAAGAGCATCGAACCTTATATCGAGCCTTATCACAAGAAGGCTCTCATCCTGGGTACAGGCGGAGCTTCAAAGGCTATTAACTTCGGTCTGAAATCGCTCGGACTGGAAACAGCCTTCGTGAGTCGATACGAGCGTCCGGGTACTATCCAGTACGAAAAAATCACCCCTGAGGTTATCAAGGAGTATAACGTCATCGTAAACTGTACCCCAGTGGGCATGTACCCACACGTAGACGAGTGTCCTGCGCTGCCTTACGAGGCAATGGACAGCCACACCCTGCTCTACGACCTCATCTACAATCCCGACGAAACCCTATTCATGAAGAAGGGCAAAGAACACGGAGCCACAGTAAAGAATGGCTTGGAGATGCTCTTGTTGCAAGCCTTTGCATCATGGGATTTCTGGCACCAGGAAAAATAAGCATATCATAAAGTTCAAAGAACAAAATTCAAAGTAAGAATATGAGTAACAATAGATATATGATGCGCGGTGTTAGCGCAGCAAAGGAAGATGTTCACAACGCTATCAAGAACATCGACAAGGGTATCTTCCCACAGGCTTTCTGCAAGATCATACCTGATATCTTGGGCGGCGACCCAGAGTATTGTAACATTATGCATGCCGACGGTGCAGGTACCAAGTCGAGCTTGGCCTACATGTACTGGAAGGAAACGGGCGACCTCTCTGTATGGAAAGGTATCGCTCAGGATGCTATCGTGATGAATACCGACGACCTGCTCTGCGTAGGCGCCGTAGACAACATCCTCGTTAGCTCTACCATCGGCCGCAACAAGATGCTCATCCCAGGCGAGGTAATCTCAGCTATCATCAACGGTACTGACGACCTGCTCCACGAGATGCGTGAGATGGGTATCGGCATCTATCCTACCGGCGGTGAGACTGCTGACGTAGGCGACCTGGTTCGTACTATCATCGTTGACTCTACCGTTACCTGCCGCATGAAGCGCAGCGACGTCATCAACAACGCCAACATCCGTCCAGGCGATGTCATCGTAGGTCTTTCTGCTACAGGTCAGGCTACTTACGAGGAGAAGTACAACGGCGGTATGGGCAGCAACGGTTTGACTTCTGCCCGCCACGATGTATTCGCCAAGTATCTCGCAGAGAACTATCCTGAGAGCTACGACCACGCCGTGCCAGACGAGTTGGTTTACAGCGGTAAGTATAAGTTGACTGATGAGGTAGAGGGTTCACCTATCAATGCCGGAGAACTGGTACTCTCTCCTACCCGTACCTACGCTCCTGTCATCAAGAAGATTCTCGATGAGCTCCGCCCAGAGGTTCACGGTATGGTTCACTGCACCGGTGGTGCCCAGACCAAGGTTCTGCACTTCGTAGGCGAGAACTGTAAGGTAGTGAAGGACAACATGTTCCCAGTACCTCCACTCTTCAAGGCGATCCACGACTGCTCAGAGACCGACTGGAAGGAAATGTATCAGGTATTCAACATGGGTCACCGCATGGAGATCTACGTACGTCCTGAGGTTGCCGAGAAGGTTATCGCCATCAGCAAGAGCTTCAACATCGATGCCCAGATTGTGGGTCACATCGAAGAAGGCAAGCGCAGCCTGACCATCAAGAGCGAATTCGGAACATTCGAATACTAATTGATAGTTAATAGTTAATAGTTTATAGCGGCTTCGCCGTTTAGCAAACTTGCCATAGGTGGTTCATGCTATAAACTATAAACTATAAACTATAAACTAAAATAAAATGGATAATAACAACATATTACAGAAGCTAGAAGGCTTAGAGAGCCGATACGAGGAAGTAAGCACCCTCATTACCGACCCAGATGTCATCGCCGACCAGCCACGCTACGTGAAGCTCACCAAGGAATGGAAAGACCTGGGTGACATCATGGACGCACGCAAGCGATACATCAACTGTCTGAATAGCATCAAGGAGGCAAAGGACATCCTTGCCAACGAGAGCGATCCGGAAATGAAGGAGATGGCTCGCGAAGAACTCAACGAGAACGAGGCGCTGCAGCCTAAACTCGAAGAAGAAATCAAGATCGCGCTGGTACCTAAGGACCCAGAAGACGCCAAGAACGTACAGATGGAAATCCGAGGCGGTGCCGGAGGCGACGAGGCTGCCCTCTTTGCAGGCGACCTATTTAATATGTATAAGAAATACTGCGAATCGAAGGGATGGACCGTCAGCGTGACTTCTGTTTCTGAAGGCGCAGTAGGTGGATACAAGGAAATCGACTTCGCTGTAAGCGGTACTGACGTTTACGGTACATTGAAGTACGAATCAGGTGTTCACCGTGTTCAGCGTGTGCCTGCTACTGAAACACAGGGCCGTATGCACACCTCAGCTGCTACCGTGGCCGTATTGCCAGAGGCAGACAAGTTTGAGGTGAACATCAACGAAGGTGACATCAAGTGGGATACCTTCCGAAGTTCAGGTGCCGGTGGTCAGAACGTGAACAAGGTGGAGTCTGGTGTACGTCTCCGCTACCCTTGGAAAAACCCTAACACAGGCGAGGTAGAGGAAATCCTCATCGAGTGTACCGAAACCCGTGACCAGCCAAAGAACAAGGAGCGTGCCTTGAGCCGCCTCTATACATTCATCCACGACCGTGAGCACCAGAAGTATGTTGACGATATCGCCAGCCGCCGCAAGAGCCTCGTTTCTACCGGCGACCGCAGTGCGAAGATCCGTACCTACAACTTCCCACAGGGCCGTGTTACCGACCACCGTATCGGTTACACCACTCACGATCTCAACGGTTTCCTGGCAGGTGATATTCAGGACATGATTGATGCCCTGACCGTAGCTGAGAACGCAGAGAAACTGAAAGAAACAGAATTGTAAAACCCCGATTCATCGTTCCGTACTTCGGGACGATGAATCATCATATCAATCCATTATGAACAGAAAAGAACTCGTAGAGCAGATTTTCGCCAAGAAGAGTTTCTTGTGCGTAGGTCTTGACACAGATATCAACAAGTTGCCTAAGTGCATCACCGAGAGTGAAGACATCCAGGGCGCAGAAGCCGAAATGATATTCAGATTCAACAAGGCTATCATCGACGCAACAGCCCCATACTGTGTGGCTTACAAGCCAAACCTGGCTTTCTATGAGAGCCGTGGCATCGATGGCATGATTGCCTTCGAAAACACCATCAAGTATCTCCACAGCCACTATCCAAACCACTTCATCATCGCAGATGCCAAGCGCGGCGATATCGGCAACACCAGCAAGATGTATGCCCAGACATTCTTCGAGGAGTACAATATCGACTCTGTAACCGTAGCACCTTATATGGGTGAGGATTCAGTCAAGCCATTCCTCGAGTATGACGGCAAGTGGGTTATCCTCCTGGCACTTACCAGCAACAAGGGTAGCCACGACTTCCAGCTCACCGAGGATAAGGAGGGCGAGCGCCTCTTCGAGAAGGTTCTCAAGAAGAGCCAGGAATGGGGCAACGATGAGAACATGATGTATGTAGTAGGCGCTACACAGGGCAAGATGTTTGAAGACATCCGCAAGGTGGCTCCTAACCACTTCCTCCTCGTACCGGGCGTAGGTGCACAGGGTGGCAGCCTGCAGGAGGTTTGCAAGTATGGTATCATCAAGGATTGCGGCTTGCTCGTCAACTCTTCCCGCGGCATCATCTATGCCAGCAACGGCGATGACTTTGCTGAGGTAGCAGGTCAGAAAGCTAAGGAGTTGCAGGCTGAAATGGCAGCAGAACTTGCTAAGTTATAAAAACTCGATTTAGGCGCAAAGTATCTTGAAAAAGAGGCTTTGCGCCTAAAAAATACCCTTTTATGGGGCGAAAAAGCAAAATATTACAAAATAAAGTCGAGAATCTAAATCTTTTTTGCTATTTTTGCAAACAAATTGCGGTTACCTAAAGGTAATGATGCCTTGGGAACCTAAATAAAACAAACTAGAAGTCAGATAAATTATGGAATTTACCGCTCAACAAATAGCCCAGTTCGTTCAGGGCCGTGTGGAAGGTGATGAGAACGCAACAGTCAACACCTTCGCAAAAATCGAAGAAGGTAAGGAAGGCGCTATCTCGTTCCTTTCTAACCCTAAATACACTCATTATGTTTACGAAACCAAGTCAAGTATCGTACTCATTGATGAGAACGTAGAATTGGAACACCCTGTCAGCACAACCCTCATCCGTGTGAAAAATGCATACGAGTGTGTGGCTAAGCTCCTGCAGATGTACGAATCTATGAAGCCTAAGAAGACCGGCATCGATCCGCTGGCTTTCGTATCTCCAAAGGCTAAGGTGGCTGAAGGTGTATATGTAGGTGCTTTCGCATATATCAGCGATGGTGCAGAGGTAGGCGAAGGTAGCCAGATTTATCCTCATGCCTACATCGGAGAGGGTGTGAAGATTGGTAAGAATGCACTCATCTATCCGAACGTTACCGTATATCACGGCTGTAAATTAGGCAATAACGTTACGCTTCATGCCGGTTGTGTGATCGGTGCCGACGGATTCGGATTCGCTCCAGGTCCTGAAGGTTACGACAAGATTCCTCAGATTGGTATCGTTACCATCGAAGACGATGTAGAGATTGGTGCCAACACTTGTGTAGACCGTTCTACAATGGGTTCTACCTATGTTCGCAAGGGCGTAAAGCTCGACAACCTCGTACAGATTGCCCACAATACCGACATCGGCGCCAATACCGTCATGTCTTCTCAGGTAGGTGTAGCAGGCAGTACAAAGGTAGGCGAATGGTGCATGTTTGGCGGTCAGGTAGGTCTTGCCGGCCACATCACTATCGGCGATAAGGTGTTCCTCGGTGCCCAGAGCGGTGTTCCGGGCAGCCTCAAGAGCGGCCAGCAGCTCATCGGAACTCCTCCTATGGAGCAGCGCGCTTACTTCAAGTCTCAGGCTATCTTCCGTCGTTTGCCTGACATGTACAAGGAACTCAACGACCTGAAGAAGCAGATTGAAGAATTAAAGAAAAAGTAATTTTTTTCAATGTTAAATGTAAAGTGTTAAATGAGCGAATGCCCCAACAAGTTAACACTTAACATTTAACACCTAACATTAAAATAAATCGTTATGTCAAAACAGAAGACACTGAAAGGTAGTTTCTCTCTTTGCGGAAAGGGGTTGCATACAGGCTTGAGTCTCACCGTAACTTTCAATCCAGCACCAGAGAACACCGGTTATAAAATACAGCGCATCGACCTTGAAGGCGAGCCTGTCATCCAGGCTGTAGCTGAAAACGTTGTTGAAACACAGCGCGGTACCGTACTCGGTAAGGGCGATATCCGCGTTTCTACCATCGAGCATGGTATGTCAGCACTCTATGCCCTCGGCATCGACAACTGTCTCATCCAGGTAAATGGTCCTGAGTTCCCTATCCTCGACGGTTCTGCTGCTCCTTATGTAGAGAAGATTCAGAGCGTAGGCATCCAGGAACAGAATGCGGAGAAAGATTACTACATCATCCGCCATAAGATTGAGGTGAAAGATAATAACGGGTCTGTTATCACCATCCTTCCAGACGAGGACTTCAGCATCACAGCCATGTGTTCTTTCGAGAGCAAATTCATCAACAGCCAGTTTGCTACCCTCGAAAAGATGGAGACATACGCAGAGGAGATTGCTTCTGCCCGTACCTTCGTTTTCGTACGCGATATCATGCCTCTGCTCCAGGCTAACCTCATCAAGGGTGGTGACCTGGACAATGCCATCGTTATCTACGAGCGCCAGGTAGAACAGGCTCAGCTCGACCAGCTCGCCGACCATCTCAAGGTGCCTCACATGGATGCCAACAAGTTGGGTTATATACAGCACCGCCCATTGCAGTGGGAGAACGAATGTACACGTCATAAACTGCTCGATATCATCGGCGATATGGCACTCATCGGCAAGCCTATCAAGGGCCGCATCATCGCTACGCGTCCAGGCCATACCGTAAACAACAAGTTCGCCCGCCTCATGCGCAAGGAGATTCGCAAGCACGAGATTCAGGCTCCTATCTACGATCCTAACGAGGAGCCAATCATGGATAATATCCGCATCCGTCAGCTCCTGCCTCACCGCTACCCTATGCAGCTGGTCGATAAGGTCATCGCTATGGGGCCTAGCAGCATCGTGGGCGTAAAGAATGTAACCAGCAACGAGCCTTTCTTCACCGGTCACTTCCCTGAGGAACCGGTTATGCCGGGTGTTCTCCAGGTAGAGGCTATGGCACAGTGTGGCGGTCTGCTCGTCCTCAACCAGTTGGAGGAGCCTGAGCGCTGGAGTACTTACTTCATGAAGCTCGATGATGTGAAGTTCCGCAAGAAGGTGGTTCCGGGCGATACCCTCCTCTTCCGTGTAGAACTCCTCGCACCTGTACGTCATGGCATCAGCTCTATGAAAGGCTATATGTTCGTAGGCGACCAGGTGGTGGCAGAAGCTACTTTCACAGCACAGATTGTTAAGAACAAGTAAAACTCAGTTAATAGTTAATAGTTTATAGCGGCTGCGCCGTTTAGCAAGATTGCTTAGGTGGTTCAGGCTATAAACTATAAATTATAAACTTTAAACTAAATAGAAATGAATCAGATTAGTCCATTAGCGTTTGTTCATCCAGAGGCAAAACTCGGTGACAACAACATTATCGGTCCTTTCTGCTATATCGACAAGGACACCGTTTTGGGCGATAACAACGTATTGCAGAACAGCGTTACCATCCACGTGGGCGCTCGCATCGGCAACAATAATGAATTTTTCCCAGGCGCCAGCATCTCTACCAAGCCTCAGGACTTGAAGTTCAAGGGCGAGCAGACAACCTGCGAGGTGGGCGATAACAACAGCATCCGTGAGAACGTTACTATCTCTCGTGGTACAGCCTCTAAGGGCAAGACCGTAGTAGGCAGCAACAACCTCCTGATGGAGACTGTTCACGTGGCTCACGACTGCGTGCTCGGCAGCGGCTTGATTATCGGCAACTCTACCAAGTTTGCCGGTGAGGTGGTAGTAGATGACAACGCCATCGTCAGCGCCAACGTTCTCGTTCACCAGTTCTGCCATATCGCAGGCTACGTGATGATCCAGGGTGGTTGCCGTTTCTCTCAGGATATTCCTCCTTATATCATTGCCGGCAAGGAGCCAACCCGCTATTGCAGCATCAACCTCATCGGTTTGCGTCGCCGTGGTTTCAGCAATGAGACCATCCAGAACATCCACGAGGCTTATCGCCTGCTCTACAGCAAGGGCATCCTGAAGGAAGGTATCGAGGAAATCAAGAAGAATCTTGAGGTTACCAAGGAGATTCAGTATATTATCGACTTCGTAGAGAGTTCTCAGCGAGGCATTATCCGATAAAAGTAAAAGGGTAAAAAAGTAAAAAGGTAAAAAGAGCATCCTTGCATAGGTTTATGAAACGAGCAAGGATGCTTTTTTCTTGAATATAAGGAATAATATATGAAAACATTGATTGTGGTCTTAGGTCCTACCGGTGTAGGTAAAACGGAGCTTTGCCTTTCGCTGGCAGAGCATCTCGCTATACCTATCATCAATGCCGACTCCCGCCAGATCTTCGCCGAACTCCCCATCGGAACCGCAGCCCCTACTACCGAACAGCAGCAGCGGGTAAAGCATTATTTCGTAGGAAACCACCACATCGAAGATTATTACAGTGCTGCCCAATATGAGGCTGATGTGATGAATCTCCTGCAGGAAGACATCTTCAAGAATCACGATGTGGCTCTGCTTACAGGTGGCAGCATGATGTATATCGATGCTGTATGCAAGGGAATCGACGACATCCCTACTGTTAGTGACGACATACGCACTTGGATGAAACAGCGTCTGGAAGAGGAAGGGCTGGAGGCACTGGTAGAAGAACTTCACAAGATGGACCCGGAGCACTGGGCGATAGTAGACAGGAAGAATCCACGCCGCGTGGTTCATGCCCTGGAAATCTGCCATCAGACCGGCAAGACTTATACTTCTTTCCGCACAGCCGAAAAGAAGCAGCGCCCTTTCCGCATCATCAAGATAGGTCTGAACCGCGACAGACCTGAACTCTACGACCGCATCAACCAGCGTGTACTGATGATGATGGACGAAGGTCTGGAGACAGAAGCACGCAGCGTATACCCACAGAAGGGACTCACCTCGTTGAGAACCGTAGGCTACAAAGAAATGTTCTCCTACTTTGACGGCGAAATAGACCGCGATGAAGCTATCAGACAAATCCAGTCGCACAGCCGTGAATACATGCGCAAGCAACTTACCTGGTTTAAGCGGGATGCCACTATCCAATGGTTCCATCCAGAACAGCAAGAAGAAATCCTTGCGTATATTGATAAAGAAATAGGATAACTCTTAGTTCCTTTTTACTAAGAGTTATCCTAAAGTAAGGCTTGCCCCCTTATTTTAAGGGGTCAAGTGGGTAAACTTATTGATTTTCAAACACTTAACATACATGATACGGTAAAACACCGTAACAAGGTAGTAAACTAGCTGATTTTCAAACATTTAACCACCTTGCTACCGCAAAACGCGGTAACAAGGTAGTAAACTAACTGATTTTCAGATATTTAACACACATAAAACCGTAAAACACGGTAGATGGGTATCAGCAGATAAAGAGGAAAGATCGATATTCTCCCCCTTTATATCCAATCAAGAATTTCCTTGAAATATGAGATGCGGCGGAGTTTCGGGTGTTCATACTCTTCAGTCTTCTCATGCGCCCAAATAGATTGGGCAGGAATATGGATGGCTGAACAGCCGATGCTCAGCGCAGGAGCAATATCACTTTTGAAACTGTTACCCACCATGACGAGTTCTGAAGGCTGGACATCCAACTCCCTACAGAGGCGGCGGTAAGCTTCAGGCTTTTTATCGCTCACAATACGTACCACATCAAAATAACGCTGCAAACCCGAGCGCCATAATTTATTCTCCTGATCCTGCAACTCTCCCTTCGTAAAGACGGCAAGTTTTAAATCCCTGCCCTCTTTCTTCTTTTCATGCAGCAGAGCCAGCGTCTCCTCTACCCCCTCCAGCGGTTTGGCATCAAGATGCAGCAGACTCTTTCCCAGCCCTATAATCTGAGCAATCACATAGGCAGAAACCTTGCCCTTACTTACCTTCACGGCATTCTCTACCAGCGAAATGGTGAAAGCCTTGCAGCCATACCCCAAGTCAGCCATATTACCACTTTCCGTCTCCAGAAGAGCGGCAGAGATTTCTTTCTCTTTTCCGTATTCAGAAAGAAGTTCGCAATATTCATGCTCCACCTCTTCGAAATATTCCTGTAATGCCCAGAGCGTATCATCGGCATCGAAGGCTATCGCCTTGATATCTTTAAATCTATCCATTTTCATGTTTGTTATGTTTTACACCTTATTATATATAGGCATTCTGACTGCAAAGATACTACTTTCTTTCAGAAAAACAGAAGAAAAATCGTTTTTAACAAGAATGTAACATCTGTTTAAATAGCCTGTAACATTTCCTACGTACTTTTGCAGTCGAAAAGAAGGAGAAAATGGATAACTCCCGCAAATAAGGGAAAGAAATGTCCCCCACAAAGTAAATAATAACAAATAACATTAAGATAATAATGGGTACAATTTATTTATGTATTGTGATCTTCCTGCTCTGTTTAGCAGTGTTCGATCTCTTCGTAGGAGTCAGCAACGATGCTGTCAACTTCCTGCAATCTGCCATCGGAGCTAAGGTGGCTAAGTTTCGCACGGTGCTGATTATCGCATCCTGCGGTGTGGTTCTGGGAGCCATTATGTCTTCAGGAATGATGGATATCGCCAGACATGGTATCATGAGTCCAGACCATTTCACCTTCGAGGAAGTGATGACGCTCTTCCTAGCCGTGATGGTGACGGATGTCATTATCCTGGATGTATTCAACACACTGGGAATGCCAACCTCAACCACCGTTTCGCTGGTATTCGAGTTATTGGGAGGTGCCTTCATCCTCGCTACATTGAAGATGTATGGCGATGACAGCCTCAACTATGGCGTATTGCTCAATAGCAACAAGGCTTTAGAGGTAATCATGGGTATCTTCTCATCTGTCATCATCGCCTTTGTGTTTGGTGCCTTTGTGATGTGGCTTTCCCGTATCATTTTCACCTTCAACTACCGCAAGCACAGCCGCTACAGCATTGCCATCTTCGGTGGTATCGCCTTCACGGCCCTCTCTTACTTCATCTTCATGAAGGGTTTGGGCAAGAGTCCTTACCTGCCTGCTGAGGTGCGCGATTACATCGACCAGAATCTCGGTTTCCTCATCTGCATCACCTTCGTGGTATCTGCTGTTGTGATGGAATTCCTGCACCTCTGCCGTGTCAACATCTTCAAGTTTACGGTGCTGATGGGTACTTTCGCCCTGGCTATGGCTTTCGCAGGTAACGACCTGGTCAACTTCATCGGTGTGCCTCTGGCAGGTCTCTCTTCTTATCAGGACTATATGGCAAATGCCAACGGTGCAGCGCCAGACCAGTTTATGATGACTTCATTGATGGAGAGTGCCAAGACTACTCCAGGCTTCCTGCTTGCTGCCGGTGCCGTGATGATTATCGCCATGGCGACATCCAAGAAGGCACAGAACGTAATCAAGACTTCTGTTGACTTGAGCCGTCAGGACGAGGGCGATGAGATGTTCGGCAGTTCTTCTGCAGCCCGCGTGATTGTACGCAACTGCCAGGCTACAGATTCATGGTTGAAGCAGTTTATGCCAAAGGCGCTGATGAACTGGATCAACAGCCGTTTCGACAAGAATGATGTTGAACTCGAGGAGAGTGCTGCTTTCGATGTGGTTCGTGCAGCCGTTAACCTGGTACTTGCTTCTATGCTGATCACCATCGGTACCAACCTGAAGTTGCCTCTCTCTACCACCTACGTTACCTTCATGGTAGCTATGGGTTCTTCACTTGCTGATAGAGCATGGAGCCGCGAGAGTGCCGTATTCCGTGTAACAGGTGTATTGAGTGTAATCGGTGGTTGGTTCATCACAGCCGGTGTAGCTTTCGCAGCCTGCGCCATTGTCTGTATCATCATGCACTTCGGTGGCGTGGGCATCCAGGCTTGCTTCATGGGCTTGGTTATCTACCTGCTCATCCGCAGCAACATCAAGTATAACAAGAAGGCTAAGGAAGAGGGCAAGAGCAGTACCTTCCAGCTGATGATGCGTTCTCGCGACCCGGAGATTGTATGGGATTTGCTTCGCCGTCAGGTTTCACGCACCCAGTCTTACGTCTGCCACTTCGCCCTGAACGAGTTCAACCAGATTATGGATGGTCTTGCTAACGAGAATACCCGCGACCTTCGTCATGCCAACAAGGATCTGAAGAAGGAACAGGATATGCTGAAGAAGTTCCGCCGTCAGGAGATGCTCGGTTTGAAGAAATCGCCTATCGAGATTGCCATCGAGCGCAACACCTGGTTCCATCTGGGTGCCAACAGCAACCAGCAGTTTATCTATTCTCTGCGCCGTATGCTCGAACCAATCAAGGAACATGTTGACAACAACTTCAATCCGCTTCCTGCTGAATACATCAAGGAGTTTGCTCCTGTACGCCAGAAGATCAACGACCTGATGCGCATGAGCTGCGAACTGATTGAAACTGGCAGATATGACAGCTATCGCGAGATTCTTGCCGAGGCAGATGCCTGCAAAGACGAACTCTCTGTTCTCCGCAAGAAGCATATCGACCGCATCCAGCACATGACTGACAATACGCTGATGCAGATTTCTCTGGTTTATCTCAACGTACTGCAGGAGAGTCAGGAATTCCTGAGTGTGATGAGACATCAGTTAAGAGCTGCAAAGAAGTTTATGGAAAAGTAAATTTTCTCTGACATCTTGTCACGAAACTACTTTTTGGTATATCTGTTGCTTGATGACAGATGACAGCGGATAACAAGAGTGTTATTTCGCTATCACAATATAATCTGAAAAGGTTAGTTTCTCATAGGTTAAGATTGTTAGGTTTAGTTTTTAGAAAAAAGTTTTAGGTTTTTAGTTAGATAAGGGCTCCAAGTGCTAGTGATTAGTATTTGGAGCCATTTTTTTTGCCCAAATATTTGGCTATTAAGAAGAAATGTTGTAATTTTGCAGCCGATTTCTGAAAAGAATCATCATATTCAATAACCCGAGTGCTTGGTAAACCTCGTAAAAAACAAGAAAATGGACAAGAAAAAAACTCAAGTGAGCGTGCTGTTTATGCTTTTCAGCATCCTCTTCTGCGTTTGCCTGATTGCAGCAAACGTACTCGAAACAAAGCAAATCGCCTTCGGGCCAGTTTCCCTTACCGGTGGACTTATCGTATTCCCTGTAAGCTACATCATCAACGATGTGGTATGTGAAGTATGGGGCTATCAGAAAGCGCGTCTGTTGATCTGGACCGGCTTTGCGATGAACTTCTTCTTCGTGGCGCTGGGTGCTATCTGCGATGCCATTCCTGCAGCGCCTTATTGGACCAACGATGCCGGTTTTCATGCCATCTTCGGTCTGGCACCCCGCATTGCAGCAGCCTCTTTCGTAGCCTTCATCATCGGTTCGTTTGCCAATGCCTATGTGATGAGCGTGATGAAAATCCGCGATGGCGGCAAGCATTTCTCTGCCCGTGCCATCCTCAGTACCATTGCCGGTGAGAGTTGCGACAGTCTTATCTTCTTCCCACTTGCCTTGGGCGGTGTGGTGCCTGCATCAGAATTGCCTTGGCTCATGCTCTGGCAGGTAATACTGAAGACTGCCTACGAGATTGTGGTACTGCCTCTGACCATCCGTGTAGTGAAATACGTGAAGAAGCATGAAGGTGAAGATGCATACGACAATAACATCTCCTACAATGTATTCAAGATCTTCAGCCTCGGCTAAAAGACATCAGTAAATATCAAACATTAAAACATTACCAAGCGTGGATAGAAAAGAAGACGGTCTTCAGGCATTAGGTGCCAAGACTACATATAGAATGGATTATGCGCCAGAGGTGCTCGAAACTTTCGTGAACAAGCATCCTGGCAATGATTACTGGGTACGTTTCAACTGCCCTGAGTTTACATCGCTCTGCCCTATTACGGGTCAGCCAGATTTCGCAGAGATTCGCATCAGCTATATTCCTGACGTAAAGATGGTAGAGAGCAAGAGTCTGAAACTTTATCTCTTCAGTTTCCGCAATCATGGCGACTTCCATGAAGACTGCGTAAACATCATCATGAAGGATCTCATCAAGCTGATGGACCCTAAATATATAGAGGTAACAGGCATCTTTACTCCTCGTGGCGGCATCAGCATCTGGCCGTATGCCAACTATGGCAAGCCAGGCACCAAATACGAGAAACTGGCAGAGCAGAGATTCGCTACTCACGAATAAAAAACAAGAAACCTCGGAAGATTGCTTTTATGCTTCTTCCGAGGTTTTTATTGTTTATTGCTGATGAAATTATGGGAACTGAGGATAATCCTCGAAGCGAGGCTTGCGCTTCTCAAGGAACGCCTTGCCACCCTCCTGAGCCTCATCCATCGTATAATAGAGCATCGTGGCATCGCCAGCCAGCTCCTGAATACCAGCCTGACCATCCAGTTCGGCATTCAAGCCAGCCTTGATCATACGGAGTGCCAGAGGCGAACGTTCCATCATGATTTCAGCCCACTCTACACAGGTATCTTCCAACTTTTCGAGAGGCACCACCTTGTTCACCATTCCCATCTCTTCAGCCTCCTTGGCAGAATACTGCTTGCAGAGGAACCAAATTTCACGAGCCTTCTTCTGACCCACCATTCTTGCCAGATAAGAAGAACCGAAACCGGCATCGAAGCTTCCTACCTTAGGACCAGTCTGTCCAAAGATGGCATTCTCTGAAGCGATGGTCAGGTCGCACATCACATGAAGCACATGTCCGCCACCGATGGCATAACCATTCACCATAGCGATGACCGGCTTTGGCAAACGACGAATCTGCATCTGTACATCGAGCACATTCAGGCGAGGTACACCGTCATTACCTACATAACCGCCGCGGCCCTTCACATGCATGTCACCTCCTGCACAGAATGCCTTATCACCAGCACCCGTCAGGATGACCACACGGATATCCAGACAGTCACGGCAATAGTTGAATGCCTGCGCCATCTCCCAAGTGGTCAACGGTGTGAAGGCATTGCGGTAGCGCTCACGGTTGATGGTAATCTTAGCGATATGATTATACTCCTCGAAGATGATTTCCTTGAAATCAAAACCTTCTATCTTCTTCCATTCTCTCATTTTATTACTTTGAATTTTGAACTTTGAACTTTATGATTACTTACTATCTTATTTTTTTGACAGAACTATCAGTTATAGTTCCTTATAAGTCATCTATCAGCACTTCTGGATGGCTTCAAGCATCTCGTTATCTACATCCATATCGGTGAAAACCTCCAGGAGCATCGGGCGATCGCTCTCGGCATGAATCAATTGGCTGATGCCCTGTTCCATCTCTTCCATCGTATGAGCTGCGAGATATTTTACCTCATTCTGACTACAGATTCCTTCAGCCGTTGCATGATGCTTTGCCATTACCATTTCTTCGCGAGCCTGACTCTCCTTTAATCCCTGGAACTTGCCAAAGATGGCACCACCACCATTATTGAGCACGATGATACGGAGCTTGCCGTTCAGATTTCTATTCCAGAGCGCATTCTGGTCATAGAAGAAACTCAGGTCGCCGAGAACGCAGTATACATGCTTATCAGACTTGTTCTTGCACATCGAGAAACCTACAGCCGTAGAAAGTGAACCTTCTATACCGTTCACCCCACGATTGCAGTAAACATGACGGTCGGCATACTGATTCATCAACCGGATGGCAGAACTGTTACCGGAGATGACGCTGCTCATCAGACCTGGAAGGAATGTATCGAATTCGCGGTCATAGATACCATCGTCCTGAGCATCTTTACCGCCTAAGGTGAACGCTTTGAAATCCTGAGGTTCAACCTTCTGAAGCTGGCTGAAGAATTCCTTTACGGTAGCCAGACTGCTGAACTCTGGCTTGAAGTTCTCTTTGCGTTCATAGCTTTTAGCCAACGCATCCATCCACAATTTGCGATAATCCTCCCAGTGGTTGTGCCAGCCAAAATTATCCAACCATGACATAGCATCACTGTTTGGCAAATCCATCACTTTAGTAAGATGCATGAACGTATCTTCGATATCAGCCTCTTGCGAAATTCTTATCTGCTCAACTCCTTTAAGCGAACGCAGATAAGATTTCAGCTTCTTGCTCACAATATGCCCACCTATATAAAAAACCAGGTCAGGACGGAATCTTTCATCGTCCTTTATTTCATCCAGCAAATTCTCGAAAGCGCCATACAAAGTGGTTTTATTCCAATCTTCTCCCAGTTCTTCCTGAACCTTATATAGATAAGGTGGCATTGCCAGAGATTCCCATAATATAGGCATTCGGTCAATATAAGCCAACAAGTCTACATATTTTTCGGTATTGTCCAACTGTCCGATTACCAACAATGGACGTTTGGCTTCTAACACACATTCAAAAGGGGTCCCATCAAATGTGTCAATATTTGCCCTGCAGTAAGCAACCTCAATCTTGCGCTCAACGGGCAAAGCTTCTTTCGTAAACGAATAAAAAGGCTCAGAGATAGGTACATTGATGTGTACAGGTCCCTTTACCCGCCCCATGCTTTTCAACAGCGCTTCGTTGACCAGCCGGTTGCAATACCAATGCATCTCTTCCTGCTGCTCACCTTCGAACACTTCTGGCAGAGATACCGCTTTTCTTACCATCTGCCCCAAAGCATCAGGCTGAGGAAGCGTCTGACCATCCAGCTGGTTAATCCACTGTGCCGGTCTGTCGGCAGAAATCACTATGAGCGGGATTTGCTGATAATAAGCCTCAGCTACTACCGGATAAAGATTGAGCAATGCAGAACCCGAAGTCACACACACTACGACAGGCTGATAACCTTCAGCCATAGAAAGTCCAAGAGCTTGGAAGCCGGCGCTACGTTCGTCGGTTACAGGATAGCAAGTGATGTCTTCACACTCGTTGAGATTGTGAACTATGGCTGCATTTCTGCTGCCCGGACACACCACAGCATGGCGAACACCATGCGCTACCAGTAAACTTGTCAAAATATTGACGTTTTCTTTATTGCTATACATTTCACCTTATTTTTTAGGTTGTTTTTATGTTTTCAGATTCTTGAAGAGCTTTTGTCTTTTAGCATTATAAAATCAGAATGAATCCCTATCATTTCTCTGCAAGACCTTTACAGGACCGACAGGATGGTCTGCATCTTAGCTTCAGTTTCCTTCCACTCCTTCTCCATCTCGCTTTCCTTCAGCAATCCGCCTCCGGCATAGAGTTCGCAGGAGCCGTCATCCAGGATGTTCATGCAGCGCAGGGAAACATAGAGATGCGTCTTTCCTTTCGGCGAAATCGGTCCCACAAAACCACTATAATATTTGCGCGACTGATGTTCATGCTGCAGGATAAACCGGCGAGCTTCATCCTTCGGTATTCCGCAGACGGCAGGCGTAGGATATAAGGCATCGAGCACATCGCCCAAACGCCCCGTATCATGCAGACGGAAAGCGATGTCGGTACGGAGATGATAGAGATTGGCAGCCATCGTGGTATAAGGTCCCTTCTTCTGATATTCATCCGAAAAGGCCTTGATGCAATCCTCGATATAATCGGTTACATACTGCTGTTCCTCTCTGTTCTTCTCCGACCATTCTATCCCTTCTACCGGATAATCGGCTACGGTCTTGGAAGGTTCAGCCTTTTGGGTGCCTGCCAGCGACATGGTTGCCATCTGATTCTGTTCACCTTTGAGCAGAATTTCAGGTGTAGCCATCAGCCATAAACCCGACTGGGGTGTATAAACCAAGGCTACAAAAAGACGGGGATACATCCGGCAGGTCTTCAGAAACAGAGTCTTTAAAGAGTCTGCATCCTGCACAACTGAAGCATTGGCTGTATTCTGCACAGTTGAAGTCTTGCCGGCATCTTGCACTACTGAAGTCTGGACTGATTCTAAAGGCTGCCGATTGCTCTGAATACGCAGTTTTCTTGCCAGAACAATCTTGCTGAATTTACCTTCAGAGAGCTGCCGGTGAAAGCATTCAAACTCCCTTGCATAGGCTTCAAAATTACGTCCCGACGTAGATTCTGCTACGTCACGACGTAAATTCTGCTGCGTCACGACGTAGGAAGTGCCGCATCGCGATGCATTTTCAGTCCCCTCGGCAGAGAGAAGTTTGCTTTCATCCGGATGCATTAACACCACGGGACATTCACTGGATGGCGCGAAAGGAGCTATCACGAAACCTTCCTTGCCATTCAGTTCTGCCACAGAAGAGAGTACCTCAGGTTCTCCCTCATGCTGAGCCACATAGGTAGCATGGTGCAGATAAGGCAGACGATAATACGCAAAAGCTATCATACCTTAGTTTCTGCCCCCTTTTTCTGATTGTCTTTCTTTGGAGTGAACACATAGTTGGTTACCTGTACGGTACAGATTACCTCACCAGCCGTATTCTTGATATCCACCTGCCAGGTATGCAAGGTTCTGCCCTTGTGCACAATCTTGGCAAAGGCAGTAACTATATCGCCCTCGCTGACCGCCAGAACATGAGTACCGCTCACGTTGATACCCACGGCAATCTGTCCCGGACAGAGCGCCAGGGAACCGATACCCGCCACATTCTCGGCAAGAGCCAGAGAAGCACCTCCACTCAAGAAGCCGAAAGGTTGGCGATTACGCTCATCTACCTTCATCGTTGCCTGAAGCGTATCAGGCTCAGGGGTAGAAATGAAATGCATTCCGAGGGTCTTGGATAATCCATCAGTCTTGCTGATTCTTTTTACTAATTCATCTATGTTCATCTTATGATCTCCTATTTTTCGTATTTTGTTATTGATTCAGAGCTATTCGTTTTCTCTTCGCTCCAAAGTATGTTTCTGATAAACTCAACGCAAAGGTAAGACTTTCTTTAGAGAAAACAAAATTTATCGCACTTTTTATTTGATGAAGGGCAAACTTTACATACCTTTTCCTTTCTTTAATAATAAAAAACATAAAAAACGGCATATAGTTCAGATTTATTTTGTATTTTTGCACCAAAAATAAGAAAATAAAAGATATATCTGAATAGAATATGAACATTTTAGAGCTAAGCGAACAGGAAATCGTTCGCAGACAGAGTCTTCAGACATTGCGCGAGATGGGCATCGACCCATATCCAGCAGCAGAGTTTCCAACCAATGCATTCAGCACAGATATCAAAGCTGAATTCAAGGACGAGGACGAGCCACGCCAGGTAGTTATCGCCGGACGTATGATGGGTCGCCGCGTAATGGGTAAAGCTAGCTTCGCTGAGTTGCAGGACTCAAAGGGAAGAATCCAGGTCTATATCGCCCGCGACGAGATTTGTCCAGACGAGAACAAGGACCTTTATAATACTGTATTCAAGAAACTCCTCGATATCGGTGACTTCATCGGTGTAAAGGGTTTCGTATTCCGCACACAGACTGGCGAGATTTCTGTTCACGCCAAGGAACTGTGCCTGCTCTCTAAGAGCTTGAAGCCACTCCCTATCGTGAAGTATAAGGATGGCGTGGCTTACGACAAGTTCGACGATCCTGAGTTGCGTTACCGCCAGCGCTACGTTGACCTCATCGTTAATGATGGTGTAAAGGATACTTTCCTGCAGCGTGCTACCGTACTCCGCACACTCCGCAGCGTACTCGACAACGCAGGTTATACTGAGGTAGAGACTCCTACCCTGCAGAGCATTGCCGGTGGTGCTTCTGCCCGCCCATTCATCACCCACTTCAATGCACTCGATCAGGATATGTACATGCGTATCGCTACCGAGCTCTACCTGAAGCGCCTCATCGTAGGTGGTTTCGAGGGTGTTTATGAAATCGGCAAGAACTTCCGCAACGAGGGTATGGACCGCAACCACAACCCTGAGTTTACCTGTATGGAGCTTTATGTTCAGTACAAGGACTACAACTGGATGATGGCTTTCACAGAGAAGTTGCTCGAAACCATCTGTATCGCCGTAAACGGCAAGCCAGAGCGCGAGATTGATGGCAACATCATCAGCTTCAAGGCTCCATATCGCCGTCTGCCTATCCTCGATGCCATCAAGGAAAAGACCGGTTTCGACTGCAACGGCAAGACCGAGGAAGAGATCCGCGCATTCTGCAAGGAGAAGGGCATGGACGTAGATGAGACCATGGGTAAGGGTAAGTTGATTGATGAGCTCTTCGGTGAGTTCTGCGAGGGCACTTTCCTCCAGCCAACCTTCATCACCGACTATCCTGTAGAGATGTCTCCATTGACCAAGATGCACCGTTCTAAGCCAGGCTTGACCGAGCGTTTCGAGTTGATGGTAAACGGTAAGGAGCTTGCCAATGCATACTCTGAGCTCAACGACCCAATTGACCAGGAAGAGCGTTTCATCGACCAGATGAAGCTTGCTGACAAGGGTGATGACGAGGCGATGATCATCGATCAGGACTTCCTCCGTGCCCTCCAGTACGGTATGCCTCCAACATCAGGTATCGGTATCGGTATCGACCGCTTGGTCATGTTGATGACAGGCAAGACCTTCATTCAGGAGGTACTGTTCTTCCCACAGATGAAGCCAGAGAAGAAGATGCCACAGAGCACCATCAAGGAATGGGAAGAGATTGGCGTGCCAGAGGATTGGGCATACGTGCTCCGCAAGGCAGGCTTCAACCTCATCTCAGATATCCGCGAAGAAAAAGCACAAGGCTTGCAGCAGAAGATTGGAGAAATCAACAAGAAGTACAAGCTCGGCTACGAGAAGCCTTCTGTTGACGACATCCAGGGCTGGATTGATCGTAGTAATGTTGAATGTTGATTGTTGAATGTTGAATTATGAGCAGCGCAAAAGATTTACTTATGACCAAGAGTATGGATTTTGCTGTACGCATCGTTAATCTATACAAATGGTTATGTAACGAGAAGAAGGAGTTTGTTTTAAGCAAACAACTCCTTCGTTCTGGTACTAGTATCGGAGCTAATCTTTCCGAAGCTCAGTCAGCAATCAGCAAAGCAGACTTTGCTGCAAAGGTTTACATTTCTCTCAAAGAAAGTAAAGAGACATTATACTGGATAGAGCTTTTGTATCGAACTAAATACTTAGACGAAAAGCTATACCTATCTATATATAAGGATGCCAATGAAATGGTAAGTCTTCTTGCTTCTGTTACTAAGAAATTACAACCAGACAGCCATTAAGTCTCACAACATCCAGCATGCAAGGCGTATGCCAACTCAACATTCAACATTCAACATTCAACATTAACATGTATAACTGCGGTAAAATAGCGATAATTGGCGGCGGTAGCTGGGCTACGGCAATAGCCAAGATTGTGGTGGGGCATACTCATCACATAGGCTGGTATATGCGTCGCGATGACCGCATCGAGGACTTCAAGCGCATGGGGCACAACCCTGCCTATCTGATGTCGGCACGATTCAATGTAGATGAGATTTTCTTCTCTTCCGACATCAACAAGATAGTGCAGAACTACGATACACTCGTGTTCGTCACCCCGTCGCCTTATCTGAAGAATCATCTCAAGAAGCTCAAGACGCGACTCAGCGACAAGTTCATCATCACAGCCATCAAAGGTATTGTGCCAGATGAAAACCTCGTTTGCTCAGAGTATTTCCATCAGGTTTACGATGTGCCTTACGAGAACCTCGCCTGCATCGGAGGTCCTTCTCATGCCGAGGAAGTGGCACTGGAGCGACTGAGCTATCTCACCGTGGGCTGTAGCGATACCGAAAAGGCGCGTGCCTTCGCCAACGATTGTCTGGCGAGTGAATTCATCAAGACCAAGACTTCGAGCGATGTCATCGGTATCGAATACTCTTCGGTTCTGAAGAACGTATACGCCATCGCAGCAGGTATCTGTGGCGGTCTGAAGTATGGTGACAACTTCCAGGCGGTACTCATGTCAAATGCCGTTCAGGAAATGCACCGCTTCCTGACAGCCGTCCACCCTATCGACCGAAGCATGTACGACTCAGTTTATCTGGGCGACTTGCTCGTAACAGGTTACAGCAACTTTTCCCGCAACCGCACCTTCGGAACCATGATAGGCAAGGGCTACAGCGTGAAGAGTGCGCAGATAGAGATGGAGATGATTGCAGAAGGATATTTCGGCACTAAGTGTATGAAGGAAATCAATCGCCACATGCACGTCAACATGCCGATTCTCGATGCTGTATATAATATATTGTACGAGCGCATCAGTCCGCAAATCGAAATCAAACTCTTGACCGACTCGTTCAGATAGGCACATCCTATCCTTGGTTTCGGCAGAAGAGTTTGTCTTCAAGTAGTAACATTAACACATTCATTTAGATATTAAAAGAAAAAATGAAAAGTATCAGCTTAAACATTACAAAGGCTGCATCATTCCTCGCAGAAGGTGCAGTAAAGGCTTACGAGCCTAAGGTTAAGGCCGCTCAGGAAGCTCTTGAGAACGGCACTTGTGAAGGTAACGATTTCTTGGGATGGTTACATTTGCCATCTTCTATCACTCCTGAGTTCCTCGATGAGATTCAGGCTGTTGCCAACACGTTGCGCGAAAAGTGTGAGGTTGTTGTAGTTGCAGGTATCGGTGGTAGCTACCTCGGTGCTCGCGCCGTTATTGAAGGCCTCGGCAACTCTTTCGCTTGGCTCGTAAACGACAAGAAGAACCCTACTATCCTCTTCGCAGGTAACAATATCGGTGAGGACTACCTCTTCGAGTTGACTTCTTTCTTGAAGGACAAGAAGTTTGGTGTCATCAACATCTCTAAGTCTGGTACCACTACTGAGACTGCTCTTGCTTTCCGTCTCTTGAAGAAGCAGTGCGAGGATCAGCGCGGTAAGGAAGAGGCTAAGGAGGTTATCGTAGCTGTTACCGACGCCAAGAAGGGTGCTGCACGTACTTGTGCTGATAAGGAGGGCTACAAGAGCTTCATCATCCCTGACAATGTAGGTGGCCGTTTCTCTGTTTTGACTCCAGTAGGTTTGTTGCCTATCGCAGTAGCTGGTTTCGATGTAAAGCAGCTCGTTGCCGGTGCTGCTGATATGGAGAAGGCTTGCGGCAAGGACGTAGCTTTCGAGGAGAATCCTGCTGCTATCTATGCAGCTACACGTCAGGCTCTCTATACACAGGCTGGCAAGAAGATTGAGATTGTATGCAACTTCCAGCCTAAACTTCACTACTTCGCTGAGTGGTGGAAGCAGCTCTATGGTGAGAGCGAGGGTAAGGACCTGAAGGGTATCTTCCCAGCAGCTTGCGACTTCACTACCGACCTTCACTCTATGGGCCAGTGGATTCAGGAGGGCGAGCGCTCTATCTTCGAGACAGTTATCAGCGTAGAGACTCCTAACGAGAAGTTGCTCTTCCCTCACGATGATGAGAACCTCGACGGTTTGAACTTCCTCGAGGGCAAGCGTGTTGACGAGGTGAACAAGATGGCTGAGCTCGGTACACGTCTGGCTCACGTTGACGGTGGTGTTCCTAACATCCTGGTTAACGTACCTGAGTTGAACGCTTACTACCTCGGTCAGCTGATCTACTTCTTCGAGAAGGCTTGCGGTATCAGCGGTCTCTTGGAAGAGGTGAACCCATTCAACCAGCCTGGTGTTGAGGCATACAAGAAGAATATGTTCGCATTGCTCAACAAGCCAGGTTATGAGGCAGAGAGCAAAGCTATCCAGGAGCGCTTGAAGAATGAATAATTGATGAAGGAAATTATTTTTAAATATATGAAAGAACACGGCTTTGGGGAATTCAACCCTAAAGCCGTGCTTTTTGATATGGACGGCGTGCTGTACAACAGTATGCCAAATCATGCTGTGGCATGGCAGGAATCGATGAAACAGTTTGATATCCACATGACAGCAGCCGATGCTTATGCCACCGAAGGAGCCCGAGGCATTGACACCATCCAGATGATGGTGAAGAAGCAGAAGGGCATCGACATCACGCTGGACGAAGCACAGAAGATGTATGATGTGAAGACCGAAATATTCCACTCGATGCCTACTGCCGAAATATTTCCTGGCGTAAAGGAAATCATGCAGAAGATTAAAGATGCAGGCATGCAGGTAGGAGTGGTAACAGGAAGCGGACAGCGCCCGCTCATCATGCGACTGCTCAACGACTTCGGCGATTTTCTGGATGAAGCACATATCGTAACCGCCTATGATGTAAAGCGCGGCAAACCAAATCCTGACCCATATCTCATGGGATTGCAGAAGGCAGGAAACCTGAAACCCTGGGAAGGCATCGTGGTAGAGAATGCTCCTTTGGGCGTCCGTGCCGGCGTGGCAGCCAACATTTTTACGGTAGCAATTAACAGCGGTCCGCTACCAGATGAAGAATTATCCAATAAGGGTTGCAATCTACTCTATCACCAGATGACTGAATTCTGTGATGACTTTGAAAACCTGATTGCTAAGGCTTAATCCGGTTCACCCACAGATATTCTGACTTATTCAATAAAAAGACATCATTAAAAACATATAATGACATGAATAGAAAAGTAGCTTTAATTACAGGTATTACAGGCCAGGATGGTTCATACTTGGCTGAATTATTGTTGGAAAAAGGGTATGATGTTCACGGAACGATCCGCCGATCATCTACCGACTACCGCGAAAGAATTGCCCATTTGGAGGGTACACCTAATTTCCATCTTCACTATGCTGACCTCGGTGACTCTATGAGTATCATCCAGGTAATGAACAAGGTGAAACCTACTGAGGTATATAATCTGGCAGCACAGAGCCACGTACAGGTGAGCTTCGACTCCCCTGAGTTTACAGCAGATGTAGATGCTACCGGTGTGCTCCGCATCCTGGAGGCTATCCGCCAATGCGGTCTGGAGAAGACCTGCCGCATGTATCAGGCTTCAACATCTGAGCTCTACGGTAAGGTAGAAGAGGTTCCTCAGAACGAGAACACTCCATTCCACCCTTATTCTCCATACGCTGTTGCCAAGCAGTATGGTTTCTGGATTGTCAAGGAGTATCGTGAGGCTTATGATATGTTCTGCTGCTCTGGTATCCTCTTCAATCATGAAAGTGAGCGCCGTGGTGAGACTTTCGTAACCCGCAAAATTACTTTGGCTGCAGCCCGCATCAAGCAGGGCAAGCAAGACAAGCTCTATCTCGGTAACCTGGATTCGCTCCGCGACTGGGGTTATGCCAAGGATTATGTAGAGTGTATGTGGCTGATTCTCCAGGCTGAGAAACCAGAGGACTTCGTGATTGCAACAGGTAAGCAGCACTCTGTCCGTGAGTTCGCCCAGCTGGCGTTCCACTATGTAGGAATCGAACTGAAATGGGAAGGCAAGGATGAGAACGAGAAGGGTATCTGCGTTGAGGGTCCTGAGGAACTCATCGGCAAGACACTCGTTGAGGTTTCTCCTGATTTCTACCGCCCTACCGACGTGGTGAACCTCTGGGGTGACCCAACAAAGGCTAAGGCTAAGCTCAACTGGAATCCTAACACCACCTCTTTCGAGGATCTCGTAAAGATCATGGTAGAGAGCGATATGGCGAAGGTTGCTGCCGAGGATGCCGGTCAGAAGGTTCGCTGCAATCTTGCAGAATATCTTGAGAAGGGTATTGTTAAGTAATAGTTTATAGTTAACAGTTGATAGATAGTTTATAGCAATAATCAATGTTATCAAAAGATAGTAAGATTTATATAGCAGGACACCACGGACTCGTGGGTTCTGCTATCTGGAATAACCTCAAGAAGAGAGGTTATAACAACCTGGTAGGTCGTTCTCACAAAGAACTCGACTTGACCGACCAGTATGCAGTAGAGAAGTTCTTTGACGAGGAAAAGCCTGATGCAGTAGTATTGGCTGCTGCCTTCGTGGGCGGTATCATGGCGAATTCATTGTATCGTGCAGACTTCATCATGCAGAACATGAAGATGCAATGCAACGTAATCAGCAACGCTTATTCTCATGGCGTGAAGAAACTCCTCTTCCTGGGCTCTACCTGCATCTATCCTAAGAATGCACCGCAGCCTATGAGCGAAGATGTGCTCCTTACTTCTCCGCTGGAATATACCAACGAGGAATATGCCATCGCCAAGATTGCCGGACTGAAGATGTGCGAGAGCTACAACCTTCAGTATGGTACCAACTATATCGCTGTGATGCCAACCAACCTCTATGGCCCTAACGATAACTTCCATCTGGAGAACAGCCACGTAATGCCTGCGATGATGCGCAAGATTTATCTTGCCAAACTCATCCACGATGGCGACTGGCACAGCATAGAGGTGGATATGAACAAGCGCCCTATCAACCCTACTGATAAGCTCCGCGAAATCATCGGCGAGGGTAACGTAGACGGCAGCAACTCTCACGAGCGCATTCTGAAGGCGCTGGAGTTCTATGGCATCTACGACAACAAGGTAGTGCTTTGGGGAACCGGCAAGCCATTGCGTGAATTCCTCTGGAGCGAGGATATGGCAGATGCCAGCGTTCACGTGCTTCTGAATGTAGATTTCAAGGACATCATCGGTATCGAGAAGTACAGTTCTGTATTCTATGGTGCCAAGGTAGATGGTGCTGTGGATAGAAACAACTCTGAGGGCCGTGGTGGCGCTATCCCTTCTCTCGGTGAGATTCGCAACTGTCACATCAACGTGGGTACCGGCAAGGAGCTCACCATCCGTGAACTTTCTGAGCTTGTAGTAAAGGCAGTAGGTTTCGAAGGTGAGGTAGAGTTTGACGCCAGCAAGCCAGATGGAACCATGCGCAAGCTCATCTCTGTAGATAAGCTCCACAGCCTCGGCTGGGCGCATAAGGTAGAGATTGAGGATGGTGTGAAGAAACTCTTCGACTGGTATCAGGAGAGTCTGAAAGACTAATAAAGAATATCGACTATGGATACAGAACAACTTTCTATGACCAAGAAAACCCTTGTGGGAGTACAGTTCCTGTTTGTGGCTTTCGGTGCAACGGTTCTGGTGCCTCTTCTGATAGGCATCGATCCGGCAACGGCTCTCTTCACCGCTGGTGTAGGAACCTTTCTTTTTCACTTCATCACCAAGGGTAAGGTGCCTATTTTCCTGGGCAGTTCCTTCGCCTTTATCGCCCCTATCATCGCTGCTACCAAGCAATGGGGACTGCCGGGAACAATCGCCGGACTAACCAGCGTTTCTCTGGTGTATTTCGTCATGAGCGCCCTGGTGAAATGGCAGGGCAAGAAACTGCTGGACAGGATTTTTCCTCCGGTAGTCATCGGTCCCGCCATCATCCTCATCGGTCTCTCCCTTTCGGGCAGCGCTGTGGATATGGCAAAGACCAACTGGATTCTCGCCTTTGCATCGCTCATTACCGCTATCCTGGTGCTTACCTTCTGCAAGGGCTTGATGAAGCTGGTTCCTATCATTTCGGGGGTTATCGTGGGCTATGTCATCGCCATCTGCATGGGCGAGGTAGATTTCTCGGGCGTGGCAGCGGCATCATGGTTCTCCTGTCCTGTATCCTTCGATACCATCACCCATTTCTCCTGGGCTCCATTCCTCTATATGTTGCCCGTGGCAATAGCTCCGGTGCTGGAGCATATCGGCGATGTGTATGTGGTGAGTGCCGTAGCCAAGAAGGATTTCGTGGCAGATCCGGGATTGCATCGCACGATGTTGGGCGATGGACTGGCATGTCTCTGTTCAGCCTTTCTGGGCGGACCTCCTGAGACCACTTATTCAGAGGTAACAGGTGCGATGTCTATCACCAAGGTAACGAGTCCTGCCGTGATTCGCATATCCGCAGCCACCGCCATCTGTTTCTCTATCGTGGGCAAGTTGAGTGCTTTGTTGCAGAGCATTCCTCAGGCGGTTTTAGGTGGCATCATGCTGCTGCTTTTCGGAACCATCGCAAGTGTGGGCGTTCAGAATCTGATGCAGAACAAGGTAGACATGAATGAAACCCGCAATGTCATCATCATCTCTGTGATGCTGACGATGGGCTTGGGTGGCGCCGTTCTCTCATCCGGTTCCTTCGCCATTTCCGGCATCGGTCTTTCCGCCGTCATCGGCGTAGTACTCAACCTCGTTCTTCCTAAGACGAAGAAGAAAGAGGCATAAAAAAGGAAAAAGCTTTGAAAACGAGATTGTTTTCAAAGCTTTTTTCTTTTTTATTAGAACAAGAAGAGGGGTAAAACAAGGATTTTAACCTACTAAAACAGTTCTTTCAACTAA
>ERZ781275.253-NODE-253-length-67616-cov-19.195349_pt1 | contig 67616 bp, 59 predicted proteins | sample MGYA00375853_ERZ781275 | MGnify/ENA primary metagenome ERZ781275 (study PRJEB29790, sample SAMN03653691) | human gut metagenome | host: Homo sapiens | place: USA: Dallas, Texas | collected 2012-07-23 | study: EMG produced TPA metagenomics assembly of the Gut...
ACCCTAACCTTGGCAAGGTTATGCTCTACCAACTGAGCTATTTCCGCATTTTTTCGTTTGCGGTTGCAAAGGTAGGGATTTTCCGTAATTCTGCAAACATTCTGCATCTTTTTTTCACAAGAATCTGCACACTTTGTTTCCGCAAACAAACAATTGTTTTGATTATCAACTCATTCGGTCCCGATAGTCTTCATAAGAAAATTGCTTGTATATTTCCGCTTTCCCTTCTTTTGTCCACAAAGCGATGGCGGGATGATGGATTCCGTTAAACATATTTGTCTTGACCATAGTATAGTGAATCATATCTTCGAACACAATCCGTTCTCCGATCTGCAACTCATGATCGAAACTCCATAATCCCATATAATCACCACTCAAACAAGAATTACCTCCCAAACGATAAATAAATTCTCCTTCATTCCCCATCTCCGCACCACGAACGGCAGGCTGATAAGGCATTTCCAGACAATCGGGCATGTGGCAGGTGAAACTCACATTCAGAATAGCCGTCTTGATACCGCGACTCTCAACGATATCTACCACTTCCGAAGTCAGGACTCCTGTCTGCCATGTAAAAGCAGAACCGGGTTCAAGGATGATCTGCAAATGAGGATATCGTGCTTTCAGGTCTTGCAATAATTTAATCAGATGTTCTGTATCATAATCTTTTCGGGTCATCAGATGCCCGCCTCCCAGATTCAGCCATTTAATTTGCGGGAACCAGCGGGAGAATTTCTCTTCCAGATGCTGTAAAGTACGTTCCAGCTCGAAAGAAGAAGATTCGCAGTGACAATGACAATGGAAACCTTCGATTCCTTTGGGCAAGGTATCCGGTAATAAGTCGGCGGTCATTCCGAAACGGGTACCGGGTGCGCACGGATTATAAAGTTCTGTTTCTACTTCCGAATATTCGGGATTCACACGGATACCGCAGGAGATTCCGCTTCCTTCGGCCACTGTCATCGGATAGAAACGACGGAACTGTGCCATTGAATTAAAAGTGATGTGGCTGCTGCAACGCATGATTTCCGGAAAATCCTGTTCCGTATACGCAGGAGAATAAGTATGGGCTTTACTTCCAAATTCTTCCAATGCCAGACGCGCTTCATACACAGAACTTGCTGTGGAATGCTCCACGTATTCGCGGAATATCGGAAATGAACGCCACATGGCGAATGACTTGAAGGCGAGAATAATCTCTACTCCTGCCCTGTCGGCTACGCTTTTTATCAGACACAGGTTCTTTCGCAAGAGTTCTTCCTCCATAATATAGCAAGGAGAAGGAAATTGGGTGAAATCTATCATATATAAATTTATTATCTAAAATAACGCCTTACGGACGTGCCTGCAAAAATACAAATTCAAAAGCAAAGAGAGATTCTTTTATTTTTAATTAAGATATTGAGTTTCGAAAACTTTTTCTTATTTTTAGACCTTTATATTATAGATGTAGTTGTTTCATCCTAAATACCCGATTGATTATGAATAAAGATTTAAGAAAAGTGGTGATTCTCCTGGCGCATCCCAATATGAAGGAATCACAAGCAAACAAAGCACTGATTGATGCTGTGAGTGATATTGAAGGCGTAGCAGTATTCAATCTTTACGACCAGCAAGGCGCTTCTTTTGATGTTGACGAATGGAGCAAAATCATTTCCGATGCTTCCGCCCTCATTTATCAATTTCCCTTTCATTGGATGGCTGCGCCGTCATTGCTCAAAAAATGGCAGGACGAAGTATTCACCTTCCTTTCCAAGACTCCGGCAGTAGCCGGGAAACCATTGACAGTAGTAACCACCACAGGTTCCGAATATGAAGCATACCGTAGCGGAGGCAGAAACCGCTTCACAGTGGATGAGCTTTTACGTCCTTATCAGGTTAGTGCCATTCATTCGGGGATGTCGTGGCAAACGCCTGTTGTTGTTTACGGAATGGGAACCGCAGATGCGGGAAAGAACATCGCTGAGGGAGCCAACTTGTATAAGCAACGGGTAGAAATGCTGATCGGCAGCAGCAATGCAGGAAATAACTGGTGAATTATCTCCTATACCTTATTTCGATTAGCTATTAGCAAAAACAAATTAGCTATTAGCTAATCGAAATATGCTAATAGCTAATTTATTTCTTCAAGGCTTCTTCACCATCATCTTCTTTTTATTCAAAGTCAGTACCGGCAAGAAAATAAACACGCCGATCACGGACATTACCAATCCACCGATAGTACCTGCAGCCAAAGGAAACCAGAAACCTTCTTTCTCTGCTCCCACCATAAAGGGGATAAAGCCAAGGATGGTAGAAACAACCGTCAGAAAAATGGGGATCACTTTCGTATTCCATGCCTTCACGTAAGCACGAAGAGAAGAAAGGCAGGGAAAGCGTTTTCGAATCGCATTGTACTCATTTAAAATATAAATACTGGCATTCACTGTGATACCGCAGAGCAGAATGAACGAAGCGAAACCACCTTGGTCAAAGTTCAACTTGAACCAGTAGAACGTCAGAAACACACCGATATAAGAGATCGGAATGACAAAGATGATCGCTAACGGCTGTTTCAACGAATTGAACAGAATACTTGTAATAAAGAAAATGATAGCAATCACGATCAAGAGCAAGCGATACTGTTTGTTGGCACCTCCACCCCATGACCAGTTATTACTTTCCGCTTCCGCCTTATATCCCATCGGGAGCAGTTCATTAAACTCTTCCAGGTCTTTTTTCAGCAATTTATTTCCCTGTTCCGACGCACCGATATACTCATATTGCAGGCATAAGCGGTATTGTTGATTCTCCTTCGCCACTTCCTGCGGCATCTGCCCCTTCTCTACTTTAGCCAGTTCCGCCAGTTTATACTCTTTATCGCCTACACGGAAAGGATAATACTGCATGGCCCATATATCCCGCTGATCCGACTGGCGGGAAGAGAGTTTGATTTTTTCCGTTCCATCCTCGGTAACAACGGAACCGATTTCCTGATTCCGCCCATATATGGGACGAATAGCAGCAAACAGTTCTCCGGCTCCGATCCCCGCTCCGATCATCCGTTGTTTATCCAGCTCAAAATAAAACTCCTGATAATCATCCTTCCACCACGAGAAATTGGAACCGACCGTAACTTCCCTGATACGGCGATGAGACAATAAGACCTCTTTCAGTTTTGTAGCCCAGCTATAAAGTTCATCATAATTATATCCGTACATTTTCACCCGGAATGATCCCGCATTCTCGCGTACACTATTACTGAATCCCTGATCCTGCAATCCATAGATACTCCAATCTCCTCCCCCCAACTGGAGAGCTTTACTGATCATGTTAGCTTTCAGTGTATATGGGAACCCGCTTTTCTGATTTTCCTTTGTGAAACGAATGCTGATAGATGCCCTGCGGGCGCTTTCTACCGATGTCTGAAACTGCTTGATCTCCTTGAACTCGCTCAGATAAGTTTCCATTCGCTTGATCAGTGTATTCATCTGTTCAAGTGTACTGCCGTTCGGTAAATTGGCGTTGGCATAAAGCACCACCTCCTCATTCCGGGTAAAGTAGCTCCCTTCATACACCTTTTGCACAAACAGCCTCAGACTTCCTCCCAACGCTTTATCCACTATCGGTTTCACCTTTTCCTTATAGGTAGGAGTCCCTAGTGTCTTATTATAAATCTCTGCCCATTTGCCATCCCCATCCATCTTTTCCGGCAACAGAAAGACCGGTAATCCGAATGCCAGCAACAGTAGCAGGCAAACCGCCACTCTCCAGCGGAAAAGCCTCTGTATCAGCCACCTGTAGAAATGACTGAAATAGACCGGCCCCCTTCGCATCTTCGAACGCAGCCATCCTAAGAAACGGGTATTCCCTATTTTCCATTTTCTCTTCACTCCGGTCAGAGAAGACTTCCTGCGTCGTTTCAACCCGATTTTATCAATTAAAGAAGGTACAAAGAACAGAGCAACCAATAATGAAACTCCCAGATTAATCATCACCACTGCGGCAAAATCCTGCAGATTCAGACGAATCCTCTCGTCCAGAAAGAAGATGATGACCAACGCTCCCATTGTTGTCAGTGTAGCCGCCAATACAGACATGAACGCCTTCCGGTTTTTACATCGAAGATAATGATCACTCATCACAATCGTATTATCAATCACCAGGTTCAGTGAAACCGTGATACCCGCCAAAGAGTACAACTGCATTTCCAGTCCGAAGACATAATAAAAGATGACGGCTATTGCCATATTCACGGTCAGACTGGTGACAATCAAAAACAGATATTTGGGGCTGAAAGTAATCAGCAGTACAAACAAGAGCAGGATAGCCACCGTCACTCCCGTACGCAAATAAATCTTGTTCAGCTCGTCATGTATAAACTCTGTAGTATCATAACTGGTATGAATCTCGTATCCTGCCGGAAGCGACAGTCTGATGTCATCCATGCACGCCTGTACCTTTTTGCTCAGTTCCAGCTGGTTAGCCGCCTCTTCAGCGACAACAGACAGGTAAATCGAGTTCAGCCCATTGATCCGGTAATAACTCTGAGGCTGCTCTTCCATACGGACGACCTTCACCAGTTCGTCCAAGCGGATGATTCTCCCATCCTTCACTTTCACCTGTATCTGCCCTGCGTCAAATTCCCGGTTATCATGTTCGGGCATCAGTACCAAGCGAATCCATTCCTTGCCCGAAGCCGCCTGTTCCACATCATAAGTCCCCAGAAACTCTTTCTGATAATGCAGACCGACTGCCTGACTAATTTCATCCGTACTCACCCCCAACGCACGCAACTGCTCATAATCATACTCCAGCCGCCATTCCATCGGTGTGGCTCCGCTAACGTTTATCTTATAGATTCCCGGAAGCTGCGCAAGGCGTGTCTTTATATGTTCCTCCGCATACTTCTGAATCAGACTGGGAGTGGCAGGCGCATTAATCGTGAATGCGATAAAAGGTCCCTGACTTTTCTGCTCCGGACTTGCCATCTGAATGTACGGGTAACTAACTCCCGCCGGCAATTCCGGCCATGTCTGACGAATGATGGTCGAAGCCTCAAAACGTGCGACAGCCGCATCTGCATGCTTGTCCAGACTCACATTTATACTTCCCCAGCCATTGCCGGAAGTCGAAGATATACTTTGTATTCCCTTGACACGGGCAAGCATCGCCTCCAGTTTGCTGGTAGCCGTCATCTCCACGACACGCGCCGAAGTCCCTCCCATGCCGAACCACACAGAAAATCCGGGTAAGGTCCGTGACGGATTCAGCTTCACCGGCAGCAACGGAACAAGTGCCAGCCCGACCAACGCTACACTGATAAAAGCGACAATGAGCGTAAAAGCGGAAGCTTTTGATGACTTTTTAATTTCAGAACCTATATCTTGCATGATTCATTTGTCTATATCCCAAAAGAAATTACTATCTGATCAGTCTCCCTCCATTAAAGTCGAAACGATCCGAAAGAGAAAGCTTCGTTGCAAAATCGAATAAAGTCAGACGACGTATTTTATAATAATTCAGCCAGTAGTTCTGCAAGGCAGAAATGTAGTTGCGCTGCGCCTCCTGCTGCCTGTTGAGCGAAAGCGTCAGACTATTAATATCCGCTTTACCGATAATAAAACGTTGCCTAGTCTCATTATAAGCCAGTATCGCCAGGTCCAGCGCTTCTTCCGCACTGGCAATCAACTGCTGCTGGATATTAAAATCACTCACTGTCATGATGACTTCCTCCTCAATACTAATCTCATCCTGACGTGCCGAAATCTTCACTACATTCAGATTATTCCGTGCCATGTTGTATTTGCCCTTACGAACACCCCAGTCCACCAGCGGAATCGATACGCTGACCGCTACCAAATCCTGCTGCATCGGTTTATGATACACATCTCCGAAGTTTTCCGCCACCTGGTTGAAACCGATACTGGCATTCACGCTGGCATTGAAACGGGATTCTTTCTTTGTTCTGTCCACACTCCGCTCCGCTTCCAGTACATTCTGCTTCAGTTCCAGCAACTGCGGATTATTACTCCTTCCCCATCTCAAAGCCTCATCCACCGGAATCTCCATCATACTTGGGCGTGAAGGAAGCTCCAGTTCGATCTGGGTATTCTTGTCCAGATTCAGAAAAGATGCTAGTGAGAACATTGCCCGTTTCAAGGCACTTGCCTTATTCTGCAATGTATTCTGTGCATTCACTTTATCCAGCTTTAAAGTCAACAGGTCCGCCTGTGAAATAGCGGCGATCCGGTGCCGTTGCTGTCCGATGCGGTACAAAGTATCCGTAGATGCGAGATTCTCTTTTGCCAGTTTGTATTCCGCCTGCGCCATCGCCAGCGAAAAGAAATAATTTGTCGCCGTTTCCGAAACCTTTTCCACATTATAAAGAAATTCCTTTTTCACGCGCTCGTATTTCAGCGGCTCGATCTTCCGGTCCCATTTGAAAGGGTTATACCCGACCAGGCTCTGCGAATAACCAAGCCGTATCGGGACGCTGGTAAACTGCGTCGCACTATTATCCCCGAAATTACGCATATAGGCAAGGTTCGACTCCAGATAGAACGTACCGCCGGTCAGGTCCAGATTCTGACGGACACTTAATCCTCCATAGGCATAGTATGACTGTTGCGTACGGTAGACGTCCAGGTCCTGTCCCGAATCATAACGTTTCGTGATATCCCGGTTATATTGTGCCGGAGTAAGGTCCATTGTCAGACTCGGCAAACGGTTTGCCCGGTACGTCCGGTATTCCCAATAACCGGACAGGTACATATTTTGTGTGCGGAATGACTCCAGCGAGCTGTCGTTAGCTAAAGCGATGGTCTGGTTCAAGTCCAGCACCAGACGTTTCTGGGCATATACTGAAGAGAAACAGATCCCCGATGCTGCCATCAATACAAAAAGAACGGATGATTTCTTCATAATTCAACATGTTTTTCATTTGGTTTGTGATTCCCGCTTTTTCCCCGATAGATAAACCAGTAAAGCAGCGGTATGATAAAGAGGCTGACCGCCGTACCGATGGACATCGTGCCTATCATGGCGATAGACAACGGCTTTTGCAGTTCCGATCCCATATCCGAGGAGAACAGCAACGGCACCATGGCAAAGATGGTCGTCAGCGAAGTCATGATAATCGGACGCAGACGCCTGCGGCCTGCTTCGTGAATAGCTTCCAGCAAAGGAACGCCTGCCTTGCGCAGTTCATTGATCGCATCCAGTTTCAGAATAGAGTCATTGATTACAATACCACAGGTCACAATCAGACCGATGGCAGACATCAGATTCAGCGTATGCCCGCATATCCAAAGCAAGAGTAAGGCAAATGCCACATCAATCGGGATTTCCGCCAGTACCAGCAACGGCTGCAGAAAACTCTCGAACTGTGCGGCAAGAATGAAATACATCAGCAGCAGTGAGATCAACAGAATCACGACCAGTTCATCCAGCATCTCCTTGTTGGAGAAGATACTGCCGGAGAAGCCCGTATCCCAGTCCCCTGTTTCCTCCGCCACCTGTTTCACTTCACGCATCAGCCGGTTCGCATCCTGCACGCCGTAAAAGTCGAACGGGACATACTCGCCGTTACGTCCGGAAGTAATACTTTTCAAGTCTTCGGCGGGAGCTACGTTGATCAATTCCCGAAGCGGGATAAAATCGACATTCCCACGGTTGTCCGGTTGCGTCTGCACCAGTGTTTCCTGCAACACCTCGTTCACAGTCTTTTCATCCCCGGCAATGTTGATCGGCAAATACTGCTGATAAGAGTGCAGCATCGTCACACTGTTTTCCCGGAAAGCCGTTTTCAGTACCCGATACAGTTCGTTGTAGGAAACACGGTAGAGCAAGAGTTTCTCTTTGCTGATACTCAGATTCAACTGGTTTTCGAAGGCGATACCTGTCGGATTGATTCCGGTTTTTCGTCCCAGTTCCTGTTCAACGCTACGGATTGCTTCCGCTTTGGGGGCTTCCGCTTTATTACGGGTGTAAAATTCCGCCACCACATCCGGTTCACCCGTCACAAAGAGTTTCTCAAATACCGTTTCCGGCGGAGAGAAAGAAATGACAGAGAGCGGATAACGTTCCTTCAGTTTCCGGTATACCGCCTGTTCCAAAGAGGCAATAGCATTGGAAGTCTCCGTACGGAAATAAAGTTCCGCTTCGGAAGAAGACAGTTCCCTTTCCCGATTGAGGATGAAGTCCTGTCTGCCGATAGAGGCTGTTTGCTCCAGTACTTCATCCTTCAGTTCCTTGAAAAGTTCATCCACCCGTCGTTTGTTTTCATCCACATGGATATTCTCATTCCATTCTATCCGGGCGATCAGTTCATTCTCCTCGATATCGGGCATCCGTTCTTTGTCTATAAAGAAAAAGAAGAATACGCAAAGCGGAATGGAAATCACACAGAACAGTACACTGAACGTTTTATGGCGGAATACCCAGTCGACACCCGCATCATAGAAGCGGTCCAGCGTGTGATCCTTGATCGGGTTATTAAATTTGAAAGAAAGCCACTTCCATTTCCGGGTGCGGACACCTGTCCGGTAAACCAGCAGATAAAGCACGGGAAGCAGCATGATACCGGTGAGATAAGACACCATTAGTCCTACAGTGACAGAAAAAGCCTGATCAAAGAAAATAGCGCCTGCAATACCACTCATAAAAATCAGCGGGGCAAAGACGGCAATAGTCGTCAGAGAAGAACTCAGCATGGGTGTGACCACTTCACTAGTTCCCGTCACACAGGCACGGCGCAAGGAGTATCCCCGTTCACGGTATTGCGATATATTCTCAGTCACAATAATCGAACTGTCAATCATCATTCCCAATGCCAGGATCAATCCGGCAAGTGAAATGATATTGAGAGACATATTGCAAAGGTAGAAAAAGACAAAACTGATCACGATGGACACCACCATACTGAGTCCGATGACCAGCGGAGACTTTACATCTCCCAGAAACAGAACCGCTACCAGACAAATAAAGAGAAAACCCAGGGAGAGATTCTGTTGCAGATTAGAGATGGTGTAGTCCAGTAGTTCCGTCTGATTACGGCTGATGCTGAAATCGATCTCCGGGTATACTAACTGAAAATAGGTCATCGTGCCTACCAGCGCCTGCTTCATCTTATCCATGTTCTCATCCGCCTGTTTGATGACGGCAAGGCTCACCGCCCGTTTGCCATTGGACAGGGATACTCCTTTTTCCTTTACAGGTACGACGCTTACTTTGCAGAAGTCTTTTAACTGTACGATGCGGTCGCCCTTACGCAGATAGATATTTTCCACATCCTCCGCTGTACGCAGCAATGTCGAGAATTTAATATTGTATTCATAATACCCGTCACGCACTGTCATGCTGCCCGGTTCCACATTATTAGAGGATAAAGCCGATTCGATATCTCCAATGGAGAGTCCTATCATGGCGAGCTTGTCCTTGTCGGGCACTATTTGTACCTGCCGTTCCAAAATTCCGGTCACGTCCACCATGGCAACTTCTTCAAGCTGCTCTATCCGGCGCTTAATGACAGACTCGGCAAACTCACACAATTCAAGGAAGGAGTGCTGTTCCGTAGCTCCGTAAGCACTGTCATTCTTCAGTGTCAGATTCAGATAGAATACGGGAATATCCGTTGCACTCGCTTTGATTACCTTCGGGCGTTCCGCTTCTTTCGGAAGATAGTTCATGGCGGCATCTATCTTCTCATTTACCTCGATAAAGGCAAGGTCGGTATTCGTTCCATATTCAAATGACAAACGGATAATGCCCGCCCCGTCTCTCGATTCACTATGAATATCCTTCAGGGTAGAGACCTGAATCAGCTGCCCCCGCAAAGGTTTGACAATCGTGTTTTCCAATTCCCGGGCAGAGGTATTGGCAGACGCCACCTGTACCGTAATCTCAGGAATAGCGATATTGGGAAGCAGCGATATAGGCAGCGTAGAGTACGTCACCAGTCCGATGATGAAACAGGCGGTAAAGGCCATCAATACGGCAATAGGGCGCTGAATTAAGAATTTTATCATAGATTCATTATTTAATTCTTAATTCTTCATTTAACATAGACTTCCGCCTCATGCGCCAGATTCAGATTTCCGGTGACGATCACCGTATCTCCTTCCAGCAGACCATCCTCGATACCTTTCTGTGACTTGTCGGAGACGACACATTCTATCGCATTCTCCAGTCCCGTATTCACATAATTCCACATTGCCTTGCCGTCTTTCAGGGTAAATACCACTTGTTTGCCGGAACGCAATACAACGGCACTCTTCGGAATAACCAGCCGCTCTCCCAGCGAACGGCGGACACTTACCCTTACATTCATTCCGCTGAACAGTTTTCCTCCCGCATTTACCAATGCTTTCACTTTCACCATGCCGTTGGCATCCACCAATGGATTTATCTCTGATACACTGCCTTCAAACGCATCTCCTCCGGCATAAGGAGTAATTACCACTTTATCTCCCATCCTGATAAAAGCAAGTTCATTTTCCAGCACTGTGAAATCAGCTTCCATTCCTTTGGAATCGATAATAGTACAGAATGCTTCAGAAGTATTTGCCGGATTATAAGGCTTTGAAAATAAATTAGCTACTACACCGTCAAAAGGAGCAATCAACGTAGCATGCTCCATCTCTCTTTTCGCCAGTTCATACTGGGATTTCGACTGTTCATACCCGCTTTTTACTTTGGCGATTTTCATTGTTTCGGCAGGGACTTTACTAAAGTCGTCAGGAGAATATCCCTGCCCGATCAGTACGTCTTTCAATTCAAGTTCGGCTTTCAGTAAAGCATCTTCCGACTGGGATAATTTCTGTTCCAGACGGAATTTATCCAGATCAGCCAGTTTCTGCCCTTTCTGTACACGGTCGCCATTCTTCACATAGATATGAGCGATGACTTCACCGGTTTCAAAACGCAGATCGGCTTTGCCACGGGCACTGATTTTGCCGTTACTCACCAGTTCGTGATGAAAATCACGCTTCTTCAATATCTGAACAGCTACTTCATTCTTCGTATCTGGAAGGACTGTGGAGACGCCTTTCTCCGATTCATCTGCAGTATTCTTCTTGTCGGAACAAGAGAGCGTCATCATACATGCAAGGCACAGTAAAAACCATGTAAAATTATTTTTCATCGTATTTATTGGTTTGTTTATTCTAATTATCTCACATATAATTTCTTGTATACTGTATGTAAGTTTGTATCATGTTTGCCAAATTTAGACAAAAATATCTATTAATCAAGTTTGTACAGTCATTTTTTTCTTCACTCATTTATTTTATTGCGATTAAATGAGTCAGTAGTTATATCAATCGTAAAATATTGCTTTTTATCTCTATAAATAAATATTTGTTCTTCCCGCCCTTTCGTAAGGTTTCTGAGCCACAACAATGCATTTTTCGGTACAATATAACGGACCTCCCGAGTAACAGCAGTCTGAATTCCTAAAGATTGCCAACCAGACACTCCATCTTGATAAAACAATTCGTAGACATCGCCCGGACTAATATAATTATCATCATTACGGGGAGAAAAAGTTATCCTACTGATGGAAGATTCTTTTTCTAACTTAAAAGTAATAGCGGATGTCATATCAGTTGCCTGAAAATAAGTTAGAATATTACCATCTGTAATGTTCCCTATCTTGTCAATCGGTTTCAAAGAAGTCATCGCATGCATAGAAATTTTCGCCTTACCTAAAGTATCTTCATACAAAGCCAACTCCGCCAACTCGACTCTAGTGCCTACCGGAGGAACATAACGAATATATTTATATTTCTGATGCGAATGCAACGGACAGAACTCATAATAATTAGTTGTAAACGAATCTTTAATCTGATATAATAAATCAGCTTGTCTGAAAGTAGTATCATTGGCTGCTTCTATCCTAGCGCCTCTGGTTGATCTATATAACCATTCGGAGATAGTTGGTTTGATAGACATCTTTCTCTTCAACACAGCTTCCTCTCTATTTATCCTGTCAGGTTCAAGCAACTCGGCCTTGCCATTTCTGAAAATAAACGAATAGCCAGCCGGATGCAACTGCTTACCATCGAAAATGAGCGTTTGATAAATGATATTAGGCTCAAGGTTATGGAAAGTCACCTTATCTCCGTTACTTATCGCCATATCTACAGGTATCCATCCATTCGGACGAAATACCCCCAAGTAAATATATCGTTCTTCTTTTTGTATAGGTACCGTCACCTCGTTTTCACCAAAATAATTGGCAGTTACATCTCTTATATAGGAATTCCTGAAAAATTTAGGTATTCCTATATCCTTTACATTAAGTAGTAAAGCCGTTGATTTTTGTTCACCAAAACAATATCTATATGCTTTCCCCTTCTTTCTGTTATCCGTAGTTATCTTATCTCGTGTTGGATCAATTTTTCCGGGCTCAAATAGAATGAAACGTCCTGTTGTATCCCGTAATGTATTCCATGTATGATAATGCTGATACTCGGGAGAATATCTGAAGAATTCAGTTGCAACTGGAATGCCACAAGCGCGCATAGCATACAGTGTTATATCACATGATTCTCTACAATAGCCAATACGATGATGATACAGAAATTCTCCATCCATGTGTGGTATAATAAGTTCTGTAAAATAATACAACTCTCGTTTCTTCAATTCTCCGCATACCATCCGACAAGCATACACCACATCTTCTCCATGATAAAGAGAGTCTAGAATGGGAGTATAATGTTCATAATAAAGTTTTCTCCACGATGATAAAGGTTCATTATCAATGCGGTAAGGCAAGATGAATTCGCAAAAATCATCAAAGTCAAGACTTCTGTTCCAAGGATATTTCTTCCATACCTTGAATGCCAGGTCTATATTCTCTATTAAATAATTACTAGTAATTACCTGTGCATCATAAACTTTAGGTAAAGAGTAAAATGAAACTTGCTTCCATTTCTTAATCGATTCCTTATCCAACTTTCTCAATGCAAGCATTTGACGAACAGAATCCAGCTGCCACCCTTCGTAAGCATACCAATGAGGCATATTTCGGATGAGGAAACGTGCTGCTTCCAACTTTTCAGGTTCCTGTCCATAATGTTCCAAAACCTTTTCCAGCTCTCCCCGATTATCTCCGGCAAAAGAGAGAGCATATTCCAACCGTTTATCAGCTGATGAACATGCAACGAATACCGAAGCAAGCACAATACAAGGAATTATTAATCTTATATATTTCATCATCATCCTATATTGTTTTAAATATTCTATTCCATCTTATCTGTTTGGTCTTAGGATCTCTGGAAAACCAGATACATTTCCCTACTCCTAAAATAAAATCATCGGGTAATACCCCCCAATAGCGGGAATCATACGAATCATTTACATTATCTCCCCGCATAAAGTAGTAATCGTGTCGGAAACAGTAACTTTCCAGTAAAGTATTTGCAAGATACACCTTGCCCTCTTCAGATACTCTCACAGGTAATCCCGTTTCATATTCAATACATTTATAGTAATCACTGTAGTTAGTAGTATCAATTCGTATAGTATCATTTATTTTAGGCAGATATACAGTTTTTGTTCCTTCATTAGTCCTCCATTGATATATCTCTCCAGGAAGTGCCACACAACGTTTACAATAAAACACTTCATCACACAGAATCATTTTCTCATTCTGTTTTGCGTATGGAAAATTGAATACTACCACGTCTCCCTTCTTCACGCCATGTGCTCCTTTCCTTCGATGAATAAGATAATGTTCCGGCCGTAAAGGATCTTTCTTGTATATTCTACGTCCGGGAATTTGCACAGAAACAAGTATGTAATCTCCACCAACCAAGGTGGGAGACATTGAATAAGTCGGAATCGTACAAGATACCAGCCAGTATACTCTGACTGAAAAATAAATCTGGAACAATATGAAAAGTCCCAATAATGCCCAACCAAACTTTTTTAATGCCCGCTTCATTGCTTTCTATTCTTATTCAAGTTCATAAAAAATTAAGCATGCAGAATTATCTCCCAGACTTTCTATTTTTTCTCGGACCTTTTTGTCTTTTATATGAGTTAATGAGCGTAACTCCTTCCCTTTTCCGAATGCAACAAATTCATTTTTATAGGAATGAACGATTACATTAAAAGGGAATGTTTTGCCTTTATCATTTTGTGAATACAGATAAAAACTACCTGTTTTAGTATATTTATCAAATAAGAAATATCCTAAAGTTATACCATACATATATTGTAACAAAATTTTAGTATCAGTCTCATAAATTCCGTCAAATCCGGTGAAGTACCCCTGCTGATCCAACTTTAATAAATCTCCACTATAAGAGGGCGTATTCTTTCTGATTTTATTTTTAGGCGCCATTTTCTGAGTCATTTCGATAATATACTTTGGCTGGAAAGAAGACGATGCAGCTGAATATGTGTATACCGTATCGCATAATGGCATAATTACATCAATATCTTTATCTGCACGTGTCATTGGATGCCAAGAAAAAGGATACACATAATTGCCCAAAGTAATCGGCTGATATGAAAAGTATCGTTTGATGACTTCTTTTTTGGTCAGGTCGAATAAAGAATAAGGTTCTGTGTTATCCATGCTCATCCCATGATAATTCAACAATTGATTATTATTAATTAATAAAGTTTGATAGCACCATTTGAAAGCACCTTCAGAAATAGTATCTGTAAACATATAGTTTCCCCAAAAATTATAATTGATCAATTTGTTTTGAACACCATCAATAATGGTGATTTGTTTCTTCTTGTTATCAATATAAAATGTACTTAGCTCACTATAGTCATCTTCCCTCTCGCCTTTTCTTCCGATTTCAGCCATTAATTCACCGTTTAAGGTATAGGTATATAGCTTTTCAGATGTCTGGACAAATAAATAATCATCATTCATTTCCAGTTTCCGGATATTATTTATCCGCTGGAAAAAAGGAACTTTTTCCAGTTCAACAATTCTCACATTTTTGTAAGCAGGAGATCCTAGCAAAGGATTATTTGCAGAGTTGAGACAATGTATTTTTATCCCATCAGGCCCTTTCGTTACAGATATAGGTATAGCGGCAATGCTATATGCAGTAAAGATAAGCGTAAAGATTAGTTTCATTATATTTCTTTTTTATAATACTTATAGTTGTATGCTTTATTCCTTGATAAAGTCGTCGTAATTCTTTCAAAATAACGATTGGTTAATTTAGGTAAATCCTTGTCAGGAATAAAAGTATCAATTACTCTCATACCTCTATCTAAGACAAACAAGTAGGGAACTACCTCTTCATCAAGAGGTATTCCTAGTGAAAACACATTATAGACTTTAGGAAAAAATCTACAAATCCGTTGAAAATCTTTTTTTTCAATTTGTACCCGATAAGTTGTAAACAATAAGATGTCAATATCAGGATATTGTTCTTCAAATTTTCTCATTTTTCTCAAAATATCCTCTACGCAAGTAGAACAACATTGAGTGGAATATCTTAAAACAAGCGTATATTCTTTTCTTTTGATCTCAGACAAATGTATGCTATCTCTGTCTTTAGTATATAATAGCATTTCGGGGTCTAATTGACAATATCCTTGTTTGGATAAGATTATATTATCTTGCAATGATATATTCTCATAAAAGAGTTTATTGACTTTTTCAGTCAACAAACTCTCTTTTTTACTATATCCATTATTAATTATATAAAATGCTATCAATAATAAGATATTCAGAGTTAACAATATAAATGTTCCACATTTCCACATCTCTATTGCTATTTAAGTTCATACAAAATCAAACATGGATTATCATCTTCCTCCAAATCTTTAATGCTTTCACGAATTTTTTCGTCTTGAAGATTTTCCAGTTCCAATAAATCTCTCGGTTGTGCATATCCTACAAATACATTTTTATATGCATAGATAGTGTTGAAAAAAGGTAATGTTGTATACTTCTCGTTCCAAGTAGTTAGATAATAATGTCCTGCTTTAGACGATTTATCAAACAAAAAATATCCCATAACAACTCCTTGATCTTTATATTCTAGTAAAATTTTCGCTTCGGTTTCAAAAATTCCAGTAAATCCAGTAAAGAATCCTTGTTCGCTTAACTTACATATATCCTCAGTATAGGAAGGTGTATTTTTTCTTATTTTCTCCTTAGGAATCATTTTTTGAGGTGTTTCTATTATGTATTTCGGTTCGAAAGAAGATGTTGCTGCTGAATAAGTGTATATTGTATCGCATAAAGGCATAATTATATCAATGTCTTTGCCGCTCCTCGCCATTGGATGCCAAGAAAAAGGATACATATAATTACCTACAGTTATCGGTTGATACGAAAAATACTGTTTTACTCTTTGTTTGCGCATATCGAATAAAGAATATGCTTCTGTATCATTCATATCCATCATATTATGACTTAATAACTGATTGTCTTCAGTCAAAAAAGTGTAATGACAACTCTGAAAGGACCCTGCTGGCACAGAAACTGTGGATAAATATTTCCCATAAAAATCATAATTGATTAATACATTTTTATAATTATCTATAATTGTCACCTGCTGTTTTTTATTGTCGATATAAAACGAGCTTAAGACAATATATTCTTCCGGTCCTTCTCCTTTTCTACTAATTTGAGATACAAATTTACCTTCTCTTGTGAATGTATACAATTTTCCAAATTCTGATACGAATATAATAGAATCATTCATTTCTATTCGATTTACATTACTAATCAGGGAAACTGGAGACGTTTCCAGCTTTATAATTTCTACGTGTTTGTAAATCGGTGTCTCTTGCAGAGGTTCTTCTGAAGGATTAAGATTACGGACTGTTTCACTTGATGTTTTTTTTTCAGGATTACATGATACTACAATAATGCTACTTAAAAAAAGCATTATCATATAGACTTTCTGTTTCATAGTACTTATTTTATTATACATATATACGGTTATCTAACCCTAAGTCCCTGTTTATCAGATAAGCAGCAATTTCCTGTACTAGTTGTACATGCCCAACGTTCCCATGCAAGTTCATATTTTTCTCCTTTCTTATAAGAAACTTTAAAAACAGTAAATCCCCAAAGCGTAAGTTCCCCTGTTCTTTCGCAAGTTAGTTTCTCAATCCCCGAATCTGTACATATTAATGCCATATTCCAATAGCCATTCTTATTATGACATTCCCTTTCGTCAGTGATATTAGCACCTGTATCACTTTCTCCATCTCCGGTACTTCCTCCGCTTTCACCACTTTCTCCATCACTATTCTCACTTAGCGCATCAATGGAAGTCATCGTCAAATCATACACGTGATTTGCTTCCAACACTGTCTTCACATTAAACACAGTTACAGCACCCAGTACAAGAGCGGCAACAACATAAATCATTTTCTTTTTCATTTTGATTAGTTTTTAATTAGTTAGTAATTCGATTATTTAATAAAATATTCATTTCCATGCGCATTTCATGTATTGCTTTAGAGTATACCTTAGGTTCCTTAGTCAATACAATATTTATCATCTGTTTCATTTTCGTTTCATGGTAAAAGTCTGGTTCAGCATAAAGTTTTGCCAACAAATAATAAGGATAAATACGAATTGGCAATAATAAAGCAGCCGCTTTATAGCATTTCTCCGCATCAGCAAAGTTTCCTAAAACCTGATAGCATTGTCCTTGTAGAGTATAAATACTAGGATGGCAACTTACTAATTTTGCACGTTCTAAAATGACTATCGCTTCATCATACCTTTTTTGAGCAAATAAATTTCCTGCATATTTCATCAGGTAATTAAAGTTATGTTTAAAGAAGTCATATAACCGTCCATATCCTGTCGAAGCCTCTTTTTGTAAAGATTGATCCTGTAATACCTTTATATAATATAAACGTTGGGAAAGTTCATTTACATTGCATAGTTTGTAAAGACACAAAATATTTCCTGCCAACATAGATATTAGTAACAATAGAGTACATATTCGTGGAATACAGGCATTCTTCTCTATTATCCCTTTAGGATTAGTGACACAAACTACAAGTAATAATACTCCCATCATTAGAAATGGAAGAACTTGAAAAGGATAGGAGGATAATGAAAAAAGTAGCAAAGAGATAAGGCCGGAACAAGCGATATAATCTTTATTAGATATTCCTTTACCGACTACCCAAACTATCAGCATCAAAAACAGCATCAGCAAAATAATGCCACCCTCTACGCATAATTGTAACAATTCATTAAAAGCATATTCAGGTGCTCCTGCTACTCTTTCTTCTTGTTCCGTATATTTTTCCGATGCAAAATAAGTTGATTGCATCTCACCATATACATGAGAAAAAGTTCCCGGGCCATACCCTAACAACGGTTTATTCGCAATTACTTTACACGTCGTCTTCCATATAAATAATCGGCCATTAGCCGAATCAGCTTTCATCTGATAAAGCAACACTGATGCACACACAATAATAATAGCTACAGTTATATAAAGCAAAGTAGCAGTATAGAAATGCGTCTGCAAATAAGACTTTGCCTTAGTGATCCACTTAAAATGTATAACCAATACCCACAGACTACTAAAGGACAAAGCTAACCATGCCGAACGACTCATCCCGGCAGGCAAAATGCATAGCATCAAAGCGAAAGCTACTAGCCACAAATATCGTGTCTTCCCCATAGACTGGAGCAGACAACCTAAATTAATAGGAAAAATCATAGCTAAATAACCGGAATAAGGTCCAGGATTATAAAAAGGTCCAGTGATGGCAAATAATCTGTGATTAGATGGTTGCAATCCATAAAGCTGCAATAATCCCCATATAGACAACATACAACCAATAGCAACAATGCCACCAAAGAGAATGGGTCGAGATATTGTAGCATTCATCAATAGAATCCTTAGTGCATACCATAATATCAATAATAAAATAGCATGCATTATTTTCCAATTGGCTAATTGAAGTTCATAATCATATCGAACGATATAGTAAACCACTAAAATAGATATTAGTACATCCGCTACAGATAATTGAAAAATTTTCTTCTTTGTAAGAAATGAAAGAATGGCCGTTATAGTGACCAAACATATCCCCAAAGAGACAGGGAAAAGTAGAAAATAGTTATCAAACATACTATAGCGCCCCCAAAAGCTACTGCATAACATTCCACAGATAGCCAATGTGACTCCTATTGACAATATAACACATTTCCTATTTTCCATCATTCAATTTTATTGAATCAGGAAAGTTTAGAAGCTTAGAAAAGATACGCTTTCAGTTTTTCATTCTGATGAGGTAATACTGTGGTTATATAACCAAATACGGCAATATAGAAGAAGCTGTGTTTTTCTGTGTCTTTCAATAGTTTCTCGCGCTTTCTAGATTTTAGGGTTAACTAATTTTGTTTGAGTGAATAATATTCTGTATAAAGATAGTGGTTATTTTTCAATATACAACATTATGAGCGACTTTATTCTATTTATACTATAAAAATTATTATTCAAGTTCATATAATAGAATATTTTCTATTCTGAATAGGAAATCACGGTTATTAGCTTCTGAAAGCATTTTCCTCTAGTCATAATCAAATCCCATATTTTTCAATTAATATATCTATAGCATTTTTCTTAAAAAAATATTGACACACAATAGGATTATCGTCTTCTAATAAAGTTTCAACCAATTTAGCAAGAGATTTATCTGTACCTTCCAATATTAGATCTTTTTCAGCGCAGAGAAAATCAGCAGAATAAAAGCCTAAATGCTCATTTGATACTCCGCCAGGTAAAAGCAAATCTGAATAAAGATTCAAATTAGAATCATAAATACTAGATATTTGAATTGATCTTTTTTTATCCCAAATCACCGTACTTTTATTACTAATTGACATAAATAAATAATCTGAAGAAGATTCAATAGCAGTGATTCCCCAACCTATATTATTTTTTTTCAATGTTTCAATCAATTCAAAAAAGCCCAAGTCTTTATGTTCTTCTATAAAACTCTCACTTGGCTCATTTTCCGGCATATTTAGATAATATCTAGACATAATTTTCCCCTCCTCATATACAAAAAGCTCATTCGATAAAACTGATATAAAGAAATATTGATCATCTAATAACGCTATTGGATAATGCAAAAAAGAATAATGTACATTTTGGGTTGCCATTTTTTTTGCTTTTAATAATGTTTCGCCAATTAATAAGTTATTCTTGATTCTAAATGTACTGTATTCACTTTTGCTTAGAGAATAATCATTGGATAACGGATAATACGCAATAAGCTCTCCTTCACCACACATCATAGCAGATTCAATGTTAGCATCTTTGGCATTTAATTGAATTGTATTAGAGTAAGTTCCAATATAGCTATACTGCAAAATCTTTCTCGCTGAATTACAGATAAGACATACTAACTTATTATCACGATCTAAATAGAAATTATCCGAATAAACATATTCATCAGGCCCTATTCCTCTATGACTTATTTCATTAATAAAATGTCCTTCTTCATCAAAAACAAATAATCCTCTAGAATCTTTTACAAAGTAAAAATTTCCATCATTCTTTATACATTCAATATCACTCAACAAGCATTCACTTGTTTCCAAAGGAATATATTTGATACTATCTACAATGTCATACAAGTCGATTTGTATAGGACAATCTTTATTCAAAATATCAATGATTTCAATGCCATCTTTATGACATGAAACCTGTCGTTGACAGGATGACATAGTTAGAAAAATTATCATAATAACTCTTCCCACATGTACCAATCCTATCAACGAACTATTATTTCTACCAATCATCACTAATTTGATATAATATTTCTCACTTCACCAATTCTACTATTAAGACAACAGTTACCTGGAGAATCTTTGTCACAATTTCCTAATTCATAAGTTAATGCTAAATCGGAAATAGGCTTCGCATTAACTAGAGAAAAGAATACACCATATCCTCCTATAAAGAGGACAATAATTATCATTAATAATATTTTGTTTTTCATAATCATCATTTTATATCATATATAATTCCTTCGACAGAAGCAATAACAGATAACAGAATTATGCTTTTAGGTCTCATTTTGTTTTACTTTATGTTGTTTTGCACTACAAAGATAACATATTTCGCAACGATTTAAGGTTTCTCATCTAAAAAAGATATAGTTCAATAGAAGAAAAGCCACTTTGTAGTCAAACAAATATTCATAATATAAATATTGTAGCATTAAAACTCTTATTTATTAAGCTATACTTATATAAATATTTTACTATTTAACAAGAGTGAAAACAGAATTTCCCAAACCTTTGATTATCAACAATATACAAATCGTCATTTTTCCTTTAAAACCAAAAGGGCGTTCCTTTAAAACCAAGACCCCGTTTCTTTAAAACCAACGGGCCTTTGGTTTTAAAGAAACGGACCATAAAAAGGCAAAAAGAATAAGTTTGTTAACAATATTCAATATCCGATAAGAATAAAACAAGACTAGGTACTTTATTAACATTATTCGATTTGCATAATTCTATTCAAATAACTACCTTTACGGAAAATTGAAACAGGTATGACTAAAGAAATTAACCCATTTATAGTAACTGGAAAAATAGAACCCGAGTACTTCTGCGATCGCGTGAAAGAATCAGAGAGGCTGGTTAAATCATTAACCAATGGCAATAACCTTGTCATTATCTCACCCAGAAGAATGGGTAAAACGGGACTAATCCGTTTCTGTTATGAGAAACCTGAAATAAAAGAAGAATATTATACTTTCTTCATTGACATACTCCATACATCAAGCTTAAGAGAATTCACTTATCTGCTTGGCAAAGAAATTTATGAAACACTATTGCCCCGCAGTAAGAAAATGGCAAGCCTGTTTATCCAGACAGTTAAATCAATCAATGGTAAATTCGGATTTGACCCGCTGACCAATCTACCTACTTTCAATCTGGAACTGGGAGATATTGATCGACCCGAATATACACTGGAAGAAATATTTCAATGTCTGATAGCAGCAGACAAACCTTGTATTGTTGCCATCGACGAGTTTCAACAAATTGCTAAATATCCCGAGAAGAATATAGAAGCATTACTACGCACACACATACAGACAATAGAAAACAGTAACTTCATCTTTGCCGGAAGTGAACGGCATATGATGCAGGAAATGTTTCTATCTTCATCCCGTCCATTCTACCACAGTGCCGATATTTTGGAACTGAAAGCCATTGTACCGGAAATCTATATACCATTTATCGCAGACCATTTCCAAAAAAGAAAACGGCATATTGAAATCGAAAATATAGAAAAAGTATATCGGCTATTCAAAGGACATACCTTTTATATTCAAAAAACATTCAATGAAGCTTTTGCAGATACACCGAAAGGGAAAGAATGTACACTGGAAATTATCAAAACAGCTATAGATAACCTTATTGCATATAATGATACAATCTTTCGGGAAATCTTATCTAATATTCCCGAAAAGCAGAAGGAATTGCTTTATGCCATTGCCAAAGTAGGTGAAGCAGAAAACGTCACATCAGCGAAATTTATCAAACGATACAGTCTGACATCCGCAAGTTCTGTACAGTCCGCAACTAAAAAACTGCTTGAAAAAGACATTATTACAGAAATCAATAAAGTATATTCGGTTACCGACAAGTTCTTTGGTATGTGGATCAATACTATTTATGGCAATAAATATACCCTTTAGCAAAAACGCAACTACAATTACCATCAAATAAATCACAAAGTTAACACAATATATGGTAATTACCGAATGCCAATTATATTATTATGTTCTCACTATAAATATTTTAGCCCTATTTCTCTTCAATATCCTTGTTTTTCAAAACACATACGTTATCTTTGTAGTTATAGTACAAAATAAAGCAAAACAAAATGAAATCTAAAAACATCATTCTATTGTTTACTTTGGCATTGCCATTGTTCAGTTGTAGTGAATCACAAAAAAGAGTATCCTTTAGCGAAAGCACAACTGCTAAATCTACCGCTTTGAAGGAAGCCTTTATCTCCATTCCAATGGATATAAAAAAGAAAGGAGATATCTTATATGCCGGTGATTTTAAAGGAGACAGCCTTTTATACTGCTATAGTCTTAGTGAACAACGCTTTGTAAATCAAATGCTGCCACAAGGACAAGGACCTGATGAATTTTTAAGCCCTGTCGAATTCTTTCTGTCTGATTCGTCTGCCTTCATACACAATCGATGGCACTTCACAGCGCAAAACTATATATTCAACACGAAAGACTTTTCCATCCAGCGACAAGGAGAGTTGATACACCTGCCCATGAGCATTGACAGAGTCTATCCGATAAGCGAATCACGCTTTATAGCGTCCGGTGTTTTTGAAGATTGCAGATTCCTTATTTTAGATAATGACGGCAATGTTATATCCAAATGCGGCGACTTCCCGAACTATCAAAGTGGAGAAGAAAACATACCCAATACGGCTAAAGGTATGTTTCATCAATCACAATTCGGTTACAACACCGACCGGAAACGTCTGGCATGTGCTACCAATAATGTACTTGAGCTATGGGACTATAAGCCGGAAACATTAACGCTCCATAAAAGACTATTGTTAGCACCCTATCATTATCAGTTCAATTCAAGCCCAGACGGTGTGTATGCGGAAAGTGATAATCCTGATGCCGAACTGGGAGCACGAGGCATTGCCGTTTCCAATAACTATGTTTATGTACTGTATAACCCAAACACCAATCGGATGCACGAAGAACAAAAAGAAACTCTAAACAGCGAGATTTGGGTTTTCGACTGGGAAGGAAAACCGATACGTAAAATTTTGCCAGATACTCATATAGAATGCTTCTGTGTAGATGAAACCGATACTTCATTTTATTGTGTAATGACTGCACCGGACTATTGTATTGGGATAGTGTCACCATCCCATTAACATAGTGACAGTATGTGCCAAGGATAGTGTCACTATCCCGAGCACATACTGTCACTATAACAAATCGAATATTTTGAGCTATTCTTGTCCTAGTCCGCCCGCTGTGTAGGCAGCGTAAACTCCTGAGAATCACAGATTACCCCATTCTCATCGGACACCGCTACGCGGAAAGTCACTTCACCATCTTTCAGCTTACTTCCGGCATAGACTGTAGCCGTATAGCGGATACCCTCACCCGGAAGAATTTCTTCTATCATTACAGTAGGAGAAATGCCGATATGTTTCACTTTCCCGACCGTCTCTACAATAGGAACCACGTCATAAACCGGATTCCGTCCTTCATTCATGATTTCAAAGATGATCTTGCTGCTTTCTCCCCCGTCTATCGCATGATTACGGTTATCGTCAATAAAGCGAATCTTGCGCAGTTTCAACTGAGTCAGTTGCTGCTGAGTCTGTGTCCGAGGTTTAAACTTAGAGTGAGACTGCCCTTGTCTGACTTCCGGAACGTAAGCATATTCCTCTATCGGGTCCGGTTTCGGAGCAGTCAGCGCATTCCCTATCGCTGCACCGGCAATGGTGCCAACAATATTTCCAATGGCAGAGCCGCGATATCCGCCCCTCCAGCCACGATTATTATCTCCGATAAGTCCGCCTATCGAACTTCCCAGACTTCCCCCAATTGCAGCACCACCTACAATTGCTCCGGGATTTCCCATACGTCCCGATGCACATCCGCTCAATATCAGAGCAGAAAGCAGAATTACAGTTAGTTGTTTCCTCATGATCATCTCTAATTTTACTATGATTACTCTATCACTTTAAAACGTGCAAAACGCAACAATAGTTGCTTGTCCCCTGCATTTTTAAAATGAATCGTTGCTTTTGCATTATCACCCGTTCCTTCTACCCTGATCACTTCGCCCAAGCCGAAACGTTCGTGTTCTATCATCTGCCCCGCCTGTACTCCTGTTACAGATGCCGAGCCGGCTGAAGCCGACCGTATACTGCTTCCACTCACCGCACTGACCTTCTTCAAATTCTTCGGCACAGTGGGCGCAATCACCTGAGCCTTCGGACGTTCACGATCAGAAAATTTAGTACCATAAGGCGTTCGTGTAGGAGATGCCGCACGTGTAAATCCACCTTCGATCTCCCTGCGGAAACGCCCCGCACCTTCGTCTACCGACCGGCTGACTCCCGCCTCATGCGGCAACCGCAAATAATTCACATCGATATCGCGCAAGAAACGGCTGGGACTTCCAAACTCCATCTTTCCATAACGGAAACGGGTCTTGGCAAAAGAAATATAACAATGTTCTTCGGCACGGGTAATGGCCACGTAGAACAAACGGCGCTCCTCTTCCAGAGCACGCGGAGAATCGCCCACCATACCACTAGGGAAAAGGTTTTCTTCCAGCCCCACTACGAATACGTTTTTGAACTCCAGCCCCTTGGCCGAATGAACGGTCATCAACGTTATCTTTTCTCCATCATCCGCTTTGTCCGAGTCCTGATCAGTAAGCAAGGCAATCTCCGAAAGGAAATCTGTCAGAGAAATATTCGGGTTGCCTTCTTCCTGCCGCAACGCGCAGAAATCATTCATACCATTCACCAATTCCTCAATGTTTTCCTTACGACTCAGATTCTCCGGCGAAGTATCCTGACAGACATCATTGATGATGCCGGACCGGCGGATAATATCCGTTCCTATCTCATACGCACTCTTGTCCACCTGATCGGTCATAAAGCCTTCTATCAGTTCACGGAAACCTTGCAGTTTGGTGTGCGTACCTTTATTAATGTTCAGCCCGTAGCTCAATGGTTCGCAAAGCGCCGCCCAAAGACTGACACCATTTTCAGTGGCAGCGGAGATGATTTTTCCAACTGTCGTATCACCGATGCCACGGGCAGGATAATTAATGATTCGCTTGAATGCTTCTTCATCATTCGGGTTCACTACCAAGCGGAAGTAAGCAATGACGTCCTTAATCTCCTTACGCTGGTAGAATGAAAGTCCGCCATAGATTTTATAGGGCATACTCCGTTTCCGAAGAGCCTCCTCGAAAACACGGCTCTGCGCATTCGTACGGTATAATATGGCAAAATCAGCATAGCCGTAACTATGTTCCCGACGCAGTTCAGCTATCTTATTGGCTACGATATCCCCTTCTTCCACATCACTGTAAGCCTGAAACACGCCAATCGGTTCGCCCCGTTCTTTTTCAGAGAATACTTCTTTCCGAATCTGACGTTCATTCTTTTCGATCAGACTGTTGGCAGCACAGACAATGGTTTGCGTAGAACGATAATTCTGCTCCAGTTTAAAGACTTTCGTGTTAGGATAAACCTTCGTGAAATAAAGGATATTATCAATATCCGCTCCACGGAAAGAGTAAATACTCTGCGCATCATCGCCTACCACACAAACACGCTGATTTTCTTTCGTCAACTGGAGTACGATGCTATGCTGGGCATAATTCGTATCCTGATACTCGTCCACCAGCACATAACGGAACTGCTCCCTATAACGGGCCAGCACTTCCGGAAAGTCGCGGAACAGAATATACGTATACACCAGCAGATCATCGAAATCCATAGCTCCCGCCTGACGGCATCTTTCCCAGTAACGGGTATATATTTCACGGACAGCGGGCACTTTGGCTGCCATATCTCCTTCATACGCTTCTTTGTTGGCGGCATATCCCGTAGGAGAAACCAAATGGTTTTTGGCACTCGAAATGCGGGCCTGCACCATCCCCGGCTTATATGTCTTTTCGTCCAGTCCCATCTCCTTGATGATGGAACGGATCAGACTTTTACTATCCGCCGAATCATAAATAGTAAATTGGGAAGTGAATCCGATATACTTTGCTTCGGCACGGAGAATACGGGAAAAGACAGAATGGAAGGTACCCATCCACAAATAACGTGCCCGCTCCATGCCCACCTGACGGGCTATACGATCTTTCATCTCACGCGCCGCCTTATTGGTAAAGGTCAGTGCGAGGATGTTCCACGGTTGATAGCCGTTTTCCAGCAGATAGGCAATTTTATAAGTCAACACACGTGTCTTTCCCGAACCTGCACCGGCTATCACCAGCGAAGGCCCGTCGTTATAAGTCACTGCTGCACACTGACTCTCATTTAATTCCTCTATATAGTTGGTATTCATAACAGCATTATAAAAACAATGAGGATTTTTAACAAACCCTTGGCGTTCAAATTTGTTTCAATACGACAAAAGTATAACATTCATTTGACAATGAAGATATTTTTATGAATTTTCATCACTAACTATTTAACCTAATCACTCAAAGCAATGAAAAAGAGTATATTTTTATCATTTATTTTATGTTTGTGCCTTGTCGCCTGCATACCACAGCAAGCAATGGCACAAAAGCAAAGCCGCATGGAAAAGCTGCTGAGGTATCTGAACGACAATGACGCCGACAAATGGCAGAAGAACAGGGAAAAACTGGATGACGAAACAAAGGCGTACTATGCCGAAGATTTATCATTGATGGACGTCCTCAACGACCTGTGGAACGGACAGAGCGAACAGGCAGCCACCCTCTATTTCGGCTGCTACGAGAAAGCCGCCCAAAATAACTTCCCCAGTATCTGTGAAGGGGAAAAGATTCCGCTTTCTCAGATACGGGACAAGGCGGACCAGTCCATTATCAACCTGCTGGAGGCCTCGAAAGATAAAATTCCTTTCAGCCGGGCACTGCTGGACAGCATTCACGCCACCGAATATCCGGTTGACTCCGCCATGCTGCAACGGCTGCAGAACATCCGCGAGGTGGCGCTGCTGGAAGGAATGCTCAAAGCCCCCACTCCCATCATCTACCAGACTTACGTCAAGGAGTATCCCAACGGAAAATTTATCGCACAAGTCAACGCCTCCGAAAACGTACGGCTCTACCAACTAGTGAAGACCACCCCGACTCCTGCAAACTTCAAAGCCTTCTTTGAAGACCCCGAAATGCAGAAGTATTATCAAGACAGAGGTCCGCGCCCCTATCTTGCCGAGGTCCGTACCTTATATGATGATTTCCTTTTCCAACGTATCGACAGCCTGAAAAAAGAAGGAAATGCCACCGCCATCCGGCAGATCATCGATGATTATAAGAATACACCTTATCTGGCCACCGGTGCACGGACTCACCTGAACGATCTTGAATATCTCAGTGAAAAGGCAGACTTCGAGCTTCTGAAACCGGCAATAGTCAACTCCGAATCGCTCGGTTTATTGCAGGAATTCCTCAAAACACACAAGTATAAGGAATTTCGTGACCAGGCAAAAAATTTGCGTGCTCCATTTATCCTGCAAGCCATTGTTTCCACCCCGACTACCGTGAAATATTACACTCAAGGACGATTGATAAAGTGCTGCGAAACCGACAGCACCGGCAATATTACGACCAGCTACACCTACAATGACAAGGGGCAGCTTACCACCACATTATCCGTGACTGAAAAGAACGGGCAACCCATCAACGAGGTGCAAACCAGCAGGCTGTACGACCCGCAAGGCCACTGCATCTTCGAAGTGAAAACTAATCCGAAAACCAAAACGGACTTTTACCGCCGTGCACGCCGCATCGGTATCGACGGTAGCATCGAAAGCGATTCTCTAAAATACATGGACGGCAGATATACCGTCAGCAGCTACAACAAGCAGGGATTACTGACGGAAACCAAAGAGTACAACAAGAACGGGGAAATGGAGGGATATACAGTCAACAAATATGATGACAAAGGCAGAATGACCGAATCTCAGCATCAGAATATGCTCTTTGTCAATTCGCCCAACCAGATTCTCTCGCAAAAAGAACTGTATGAATATGATAAATACGGATACCTCACCCGCATCGTCTACCAACGTATCTTCGGCAACAGCCAGAAGACGTCCGGCTGCCTGACCTGCCTGTACGACGAGTACGGAAACCGGATCGACGGTGACTCCTATTACGAATATGACAATACGGGACAATGGATATGCCGCACCAGCTATGACAACCCGCAGCAAGTGGAACGTATACAGTACATTTATAAATAAAAATAAAATACCGTGAACCTTTTGCGAACTATGGCTGTTATTATAGTATAACAAAACCATTTAAAGTTTTGACAATATGAATACTATATTAATGTCTTTAATAATTATGACCATGACTTACGAAATGCCTAAACTTCCTTACGCAAACAATGCGCTGGAACCTGTAATCAGTCAGCAAACGATAGATTTCCATTACGGAAAACATCTGCAAACATATGTAAATAATCTGAATAGCCTTGTGCCCGGAACAGAATATGAAGGCAAAACGGTAGAAGAAATCGTTGCCACCGCTCCCGATGGAGCTATCTTCAACAACGCCGGCCAAGTGCTGAATCACAATTTATATTTCCTCCAATTCGCTCCGAAACCTTCGAAAAAGGAACCGGCAGGCAAACTGGGAGAAGCCATCAAACGTGATTTCGGCAGCTTTGAAAACTTCAAGAAAGAATTCAATGCAGCAGCAGTCGGATTGTTCGGTTCAGGATGGGCCTGGCTGTCAGTAGACAAGAACGGTAAACTGCATATCACCAAAGAAGGAAACGGCAGTAACCCTGTACGCGCCGGACTGAAACCACTTCTGGGTTTTGATGTGTGGGAACACTCCTACTACCTGGACTACCAGAACCGCCGCGCCGACCACGTAAACGCCCTGTGGAACATCATCGACTGGGATGTGGTAGAAAAACGAATGTAACCGGACTCATTAAAATTAAGCTAAACTATACTATTGAAAAGGTCGTTGTGAATTTCACAGCGGCCTTTTTTCTAGCATAAAAAACTAAACTATCTATTGTATTTCAAAGGCATAATTTGTATTTTTGCAATAGCCGAAAATCAAAACAGACAATTATGACACTTCAGCTAAAAAATAAAAAATGGCGCATTGTCTACGTTATTTCCTTTCTTTTATTCTCCTTTACAGGCAATGCGGCTATTCCGGAAGAACCGGAAGAGGAGATTCTTTTCGTGACGTCCTATAATTCCGATACTAAATATACCTACGATAATATCAACACGTTCGTAGAAACGTACCGCCAACTGGGTGGCAAGTATTCCACCATCGTAGAAAACATGAATGTTACCGACCTCAATCAATCCAGAAAATGGAAAAAAAGACTTACCAACATTCTGGACAAACATCCGAACGCCAAGCTGGTTATCCTGCTGGGTGGCGAAGCGTGGAGCAGTTTCCTGCACCTCGAAGACGAGAAGTACAGACAACTGCCCGTATTTTGCGCTATGGCATCGCGCAACGGCATCCGTATTCCGGAAGACTCTATTGATATACGGACTTATGAACCTCAGAGTATCGACTTAACGGAAAGAATGAACAAATACAATATAATATACTGTAACACATATGAATATGATATCGATAAGGACATAGAAATGATGCGAAGCTTTTATCCGGATATGGAGCATTTAGTGTTCATCTCGGACAACACCTACAACGGACTTGCCGAACAAGCGTGGGTAAAAAAGAATATGAAACGCTATCCGGAAATATCGACGACCTATATTGACGGCCGTATCCACACCCTTGATGCTGCCGCCAAACAACTACGCGATGTCCCCAAAAATTCGGTTGCACTACTGGGTATCTGGAGAATTGACAATCGGGGCATAACGTATATGAACAACTCTGTATATGCTTTCTCCAAAGCGAATCCAGAGTTGCCTGTTTTCAGCCTGACTGCTACCGCCATCGGTTATTGGGCAATCGGAGGATATATCCCCCAATACGACGGAATAGGGAGAAGCATGGGAGAACAGGCTTATCAATTTCTGGACAAGGGGAAAAACAATGTCGGCCACATTCATTTGTTGCCCAACAGATACAAATTTGATGCCAACAAACTGCATGAATGGGGATTTCAGGACAAGAAACTACCTTTCAATTCACTTATCATCAACCAACAGGTGCCTTTCTTTCAGGCATATCGGACGGAAGTGCAATTCATCCTGTTTACCTTCCTTGTACTGATAGGCGGACTGTTTATCTCACTGTATTATTATTACCGGACAAAAATCTTAAAGAATCACCTTGAGAAGACTACAGCCCAACTAAGGGAAGATAAAAAGAAACTGGAATTATCGGAAATTGCACTACGTCATGCCAAAGAGCGTGCCGAAGAAGCCAATCAACTGAAAAGTGCCTTCGTATCAAATATGAGCCACGAAATACGGACACCGCTGAACGCCATTGTCGGCTTTTCCAGCCTGCTGATCGATACCGTGGAAACAACGGACGAGCAGAAGGAATATGCGGATATCATCCAGACTAATTCCGAATTGTTATTGCAACTGATCAGTGATGTACTGGATGTATCACGTCTGGAATCAGGCAAACTGCTGTTCAAGTATGAATGGTGCGAACTGGTAAATCATTGCCAGAACATGATCACACTGACCAGAAAGAACCGGACAAGAGATATAGATGTCAGGCTTCAGATGCCGAAAGAGCCTTATATGCTCTATACCGATCCGCTACGTTTGCAGCAGGTTATCATCAACTTACTGAACAATGCGTTGAAGTTTACTCCCGACGGCGGAAGTATCACGCTGAATTATGAAATAGATGAAGAAGACCAGTGTATGCTGTTCTCTGTGACCGATACAGGCTCGGGCATCCCCGAAGACAAGCAGGAACTGGTATTCCAGCGTTTTGAGAAGCTCAACGAATTTGTGCAGGGAACAGGCTTGGGACTGGCAATCTGCAAACTGACCATACAACGCATGGGAGGCGATATCTGGATTGACAAGAATTATAAGAACGGAGCACGGTTTGTCTTTTCTCATCCTATCAAAAAACGGGAATCGGAAGAAAAATGAAAAAAAACCGGATAATTTGATGAATCTTTGTTTCTTTTTCGCTTACTTTGCTCCCGTAAAGACAAAGGGGTGCCCCAAAGAGGGGCTGAGATTATACCCTAGGAACCTGAGGCAGTTAGCACTGACGTAGGGATTGTGTTTCTTTCTTATCGCCTTTCTATATAAGCACGCTCTTTGTATTTACTTTCAACTTATTAATACTGATAGGACAATGAAAGTACAAGTTAACAACAAAGAGGTGGAAATGACTCCTGCTTCTACCCTTACACAACTGGCTGCCCAACTGGAACTTCCGGCACAAGGCATCGCTATTGCCGTAAACAACAAAATGATTCCACGTTCCGAATGGGAGAAATTCGCGTTACAGGAGAATGATAACCTCGTGGTCATCAAAGCGGCTTGTGGAGGGTAAAAGTATGGTCAGTCTACAATTTATCACCCACCAGACCGATCGGTATACTTATTTCGAATCGGCACTCATGGCACTTGAAGGAGGATGTAAATGGATTCAGCTACGCATGAAGGAAGCTCCGTATGAAGAGGTGGAAGCTGTTGCCCTCCAACTAAAGCCTCTCTGCAAAGAAAAAGAAGCGATCTTACTTCTGGATGATCACGTCGAACTTGCCAAAAAGCTGGAAGTGGACGGAGTGCATCTGGGCAAAAAAGACATGCCGATAGATCAGGCACGACAATTACTTGGAGAAGCATTTATTATCGGAGGTACGGCAAATACATTCGAAGATGTCGTACAGCACTACCGTGCCGGAGCGGATTACCTCGGCATCGGTCCTTTCCGGTTTACCACTACAAAGAAAAACCTGAGTCCTGTTCTGGGACTGGAAGGTTATGCCGCTATTTTATCTCAGATGAAAGAAGCGAATATCGAACTGCCGGTAGTAGCCATCGGAGGAATCACCTGTGAGGATATACCCGCCATACTCGAAACCGGAGTGAACGGAATAGCACTTTCCGGAACGATTCTTCGAGCGGAGGATCCGGCAGCGGAAACACGAAAGATTTTGAACATGAAATGTATAATCAAATAAAATAATTGAAAAGTGGAAAAGTTAGTAATTGCAGGCCGTGAGTTCGACTCCCGCCTTTTTCTGGGTACAGGAAAATTCAATTCCAATGAAGTAATGGAACAAGCCATTCTGACATCGGGCACTGAAATGGTAACCGTAGCAATGAAGCGCATCGACATGGATGACAAAGAAGACGACATGCTGAAACATATTATTCATCCGAATATCCAGTTGCTACCCAACACATCGGGAGTACGCGATGCGGAAGAAGCTGTTTTCGCCGCACAGATGGCACGTGAAGCTTTTGGTACCAACTGGCTGAAACTGGAAATCCATCCGGATCCGCGCTATCTGCTCCCCGACTCTATCGAAACCCTGAAGGCTACAGAACAGCTTGTCAAACTGGGCTTCATCGTATTACCCTATTGCCAGGCCGACCCTGTGCTCTGCAAACGACTGGAAGAAGCCGGTGCCGCTACCGTAATGCCGCTGGGTGCTCCCATCGGAACTAACAAAGGACTGCAAACCAAAGAATTCCTGCAGATTATTATCGAACAGGCCGGTATCCCCGTTGTCGTAGATGCCGGAATCGGTGCACCGAGCCACGCTGCCGAAGCAATGGAACTGGGAGCTTCTGCCGTACTGGTAAATACCGCCATCGCCGTAGCAGGCAATCCGGTAGAAATGGCGTTGGCCTTCAAAGCCGCCACCGAAGCCGGAAGACGGGCATACGAAGCAGGACTGGGTCTGCAGGCTGATAACTTTATAGCAGAAGCAAGTTCACCTTTAACTGCATTTTTGGAATAAGTAATAGGTGATAAGTAATAGGTAATAAGTAGGGAGTAGTGTTTGTTTCACTATTCTTAATAATACGATAATAAAATTCTATGGAACAAAAAATAAAATTTTCCCGTTCTCAGAAAGTGTATCTGCCGGGTAAACTCTATCCGAACATCCGTGTAGCCATGCGGAAAGTTGAACAAGTGCCCAGTGTCAGCTTCGAAGGAGAAGAAAAGATAGCTACTCCGAATCCGGAAGTATACGTATATGACACCAGCGGTCCGTTCAGTGACCCGTCAATGAGCATTGATCTCAAGAAAGGACTTCCCCGCTTACGTGAAGAATGGATTGTGGGACGCGGTGACGTAGAGCAACTCCCCGAAATCACTTCGGAATACGGACAAATGAGACGTGATGACAAAAGTCTGGATCATCTCCGCTTTGAACACATTGCCCTTCCCTATCGTGCCAAAAAGGGAGAAGCCATCACTCAGATAGCATACGCCAAACGAGGAATCATCACTCCGGAAATGGAATATGTGGCGATCCGCGAAAATATGAACTGTGAGGAACTGGGAATCGAGACTCACATTACTCCCGAATTTGTCCGTAAAGAAATAGCAGAAGGACGTGCAGTGCTGCCTGCCAACATCAATCATCCGGAAGCCGAACCGATGATTATCGGCCGTAACTTCCTAGTGAAAATCAATACGAATATCGGAAACTCCGCCACCACTTCCAGCATTGACGAGGAAGTGGAAAAGGCTTTATGGAGCTGCAAATGGGGAGGTGATACGCTGATGGACCTTTCAACAGGAGAAAATATTCATGAGACACGTGAATGGATCATCCGCAACTGCCCTGTACCGGTAGGCACTGTACCTATCTATCAGGCACTTGAGAAAGTGAATGGCGTAGTGGAGGACCTTAACTGGGAAATCTATCGGGACACACTGATCGAACAATGCGAACAGGGAGTAGATTATTTTACGATTCATGCAGGTATCCGCCGTCATAATGTTCATCTTGCCGATAAACGTCTGTGCGGCATTGTCAGCCGTGGAGGAAGCATCATGAGCAAATGGTGTCTGGTGCACGATCAGGAAAGTTTCCTGTATGAACACTTTGACGATATCTGTGATATTCTGGCTCAATACGACGTTGCCGTATCATTGGGAGACGGACTGCGTCCGGGCTCTATCCATGATGCCAACGACGAAGCACAGTTTGCAGAACTGGACACGATGGGAGAACTGGTACTTCGTGCATGGGAAAAGAACGTGCAGGCATTCATCGAAGGTCCGGGACACGTACCGATGCATAAAATCAAGGAGAACATGGAACGTCAGATTGAGAAATGCCATGATGCGCCATTTTATACACTCGGCCCTTTAGTGACGGATATCGCTCCTGGCTACGATCACATTACCTCTGCTATCGGAGCTGCTCAAATCGGCTGGTTAGGTACGGCGATGCTTTGTTATGTCACTCCGAAAGAGCATCTTGCCCTGCCGGACAAAGAAGACGTACGTGTGGGGGTTATCACTTATAAGATTGCCGCTCATGCTGCCGACCTTGCCAAAGGGCATCCGGGAGCACAGGTACGCGACAATGCCTTGAGCAAGGCCCGTTACGAATTCCGCTGGAAAGATCAGTTCGACTTGTCTCTCGATCCGGAACGGGCACAGGGATATTTCCGCGCGGGACATCACATTGACGGAGAATACTGCACGATGTGCGGACCTAATTTCTGCGCCATGAGATTATCCCGTGATCTGAAGAAAAATGCCAAGAGTGATAAATAATGAATTGTGATTATACCAAAACCAAATCACAACCTCATTTCTTTTTAATTTTCAACTTTCAATTAATTAAAATGTTCTCAGACGAATTAGAAAAAATATCCTGGGAAGAGACGACAAAAGCCATCTATTCCAAGACAGATGCCGATGTGCGCCGTGCATTAGGCAAAAAAGAGCATCTGGATGTCAACGATTTTATGGCATTGATCTCACCTGCCGCCACTCCCTATCTGGAAGTGATGGCCCGCCTCAGCCAGAAATATACGATGGAGCGGTTCGGCAAAACAATCTCTATGTTTGTGCCGCTCTATATCACCAATTCATGCACCAACTCCTGCGTCTATTGCGGTTTCCATATCAGTAATCCGATGAAAAGAACGATTCTGACGGAGGAGGAAATCATCAACGAATACAAAGCAATCAAACGGCTGGCTCCTTTTGAGAATCTTTTACTCGTGACAGGTGAAAATCCGGCAGCAGCAGGTGTACCTTACATCGCCCATGCTCTCGATCTGGCAAAACCTTATTTCAGCAACCTTCAGATTGAAGTGATGCCCCTCAAAGCGGAAGAATACAAAGAACTCACCCATCACGGGCTGAACGGAGTCATCTGCTTTCAGGAAACTTATAATAAGGCGAACTATAAAAAGTATCACCCGCGAGGCATGAAGTCCAAATTCGAATGGCGTGTCGATGGTTTCGACCGTATGGGACAGGCGGGTGTCCATAAGATCGGCATGGGTGTCCTGATCGGTCTGGAGGAATGGCGGACGGATGTGACAATGATGGCTTACCACCTCCGCTACCTGCAGAAGCACTACTGGAAGACCAAATACAGCGTCAATTTCCCCCGTATGCGTCCATCCGAAAACGATGGCTTCCAACCCAACGTTATCATGAACGACCGGGAACTTGCACAGCTTACTTTCGCCATGCGAATCTTCGATCATGATGTAGACATCTCCTATTCTACCCGTGAAAGCGCCGAGATACGAAATCACATGGCAACACTGGGCGTGACAACCATGAGTGCCGAAAGCAAGACAGAACCGGGCGGATATTACAGCTACCCGCAAACGCTGGAGCAGTTCCACGTGAGTGACGAACGGAAAGCGGTAGAAGTGGAACGTGACCTGAGGAAATTAGGACGTGAACCGGTCTGGAAGGATTGGGACCAGTCTTTTGACTTTAAAAGATAAAACGATGCGGTACGACAGGCAAATGATCCTTCCCGAAATCGGAGAAGACGGTCAGCAGAAACTGAAACAAGCAAAGGTTCTTATTGTAGGCGTGGGAGGGCTAGGCTCTCCCATAGCCCTCTATCTGACCGGAGCAGGAGTAGGCTGCATTGGACTGGTAGACGACGATGTAGTCAGCATCAGTAATCTGCAACGGCAAGTGCTCTATTCAGAGAAAGAATTAGGTAAACCCAAGGCAATATGTGCCGCCGAACGACTTTCCGCACTTAACAGCGAGATAACTATCCGGACTTATCCAACCCGTTTAACAGAGGAAAACGCACAGGAAATTATCAGTCAGTATGATATAGTAGTAGATGGCTGCGACAACTTCTCTACCCGCTATCTTATCAACGACATCTGCGCGGAAATGGGGAAAGTGTATGTCTATGGAGCAATCTGCGGCTTTGAAGGTCAGGTATCCGTTTTCCATTACGGAGAAGAGAAAAAAAGTTATCGGGACTTATATCCGGACGAAGAAGAAATGAGGCGAATGCCTCCGCCCTCCAAAGGTGTAATGGGCATTACTCCTGCGGTAACAGGAAGCATCGAAGCAACGGAAGTGCTGAAAATTATCTGCAGTTTTGGCGAAGTATTATCAGGTAAACTATGGACTATTGACTTGCGTACATTGCAATCTAACAAATTTTCACTATAAACGTTGGTTTCTGAAATAGTTAATTAGTAACTTTGCTAAACTTTACAACTTTACAAAGGAAATGAAACTAATTGTAGTTACCACGCCCACGTTCTTCGTTGAAGAAGATAAGATTATTACCGCTCTTTTCGAGGAGGGACTGGATATTCTACATCTCAGAAAACCTGAGACACCGGCCATGTATTCCGAACGATTACTGACGCTGATTCCGGAAAAATATCATCGCCGCATTGTGACACACGAACATTTTTATCTGAAAGAAGAGTTCAATCTGATGGGTATCCACCTGAATGCACGCAACCCGAGCGAACCGCATGATTATGCCGGACACGTCAGTTGTTCCTGCCATTCCGTAGAAGAGGTGAAGAACAGAAAGCATTTCTATGATTACGTTTTCATGAGTCCCATTTACGATAGTATTTCGAAGGTTAATTACTATTCTACTTATACGGCAGAAGAACTTCGTGAGGCACAGAAAGCTAAGATCATTGACTCAAAAGTAATGGCACTTGGAGGTATTAATGAAGATAATCTACTAGAAATAAAAGATTTCGGATTTGGAGGGGCTGTTGTATTGGGAGATCTTTGGAATCGATTTGATGCCTGTCTGGATCAGAATTATCTGGCTGTGATCGAGCATTTCAAGAAGTTAAAGAAATTAGCGGACTAAGAGGAATATAGGTGTACTTTCAGTACTTATATACCCGATGGTTCATCTGCAAAAGGGTATATCAGAGCCCTTATAAATTAAAAATCACCCTCGCTACAGATTGAACTGTAGCGAGGGTGATTTTTAATTTATAAGGGGAGTTTTAATACGCCCCCTTGTGTTTATATACTTTTACCAGAATTTGTATCCTACACTGATTGCGAAATTCAAGTTCTTTCCGGCATCAGTATCTAGTTTTGTTAATCCGAACTGTCCGTCAAGTCCTACAATAAACTTTTGATATTCCAAAGCAACACCGACTCCTAATCCAAAGTCAAAACGATGCAAGCCTTTCATTTCAGATAAATCATATTCATCCGGATCAATAATATCTCCAATAGAAAAGTCATGGCTCTGTCCTCCTGCTTCAATAGTAACTTTATCAATCTTACCAAAAGTGTTAAACTTTGCCGTAGCTTTTTCTCCCTCGTATTTGATTGTCGCTTTGGTTTTACCTCCTACACCGTAACCTAAATAAGGACCGGCAGTTATAACGATATTCGTATTGTTGGCTACATTAAAACGGGCAGCAGCCATAACAGGTAACTCCAGATACATCTGATTCATTGTGACTTTGGCACTTGCTCCCAGCATCTCACCACTATCCACCTTTCCACCTTTGGTAGAAAAGAATAATGAAGGCTGCAATGACCACATATCATTAAAAGCATATTCCGTTCCTACTCCAACTCTAAAACCAACTTTTGCATCTACCCCATCAGTTGTCCAATTACTAACGTTCATACCTACTTTAGCATTCCAACCTGTAATCTGTGAGAAGCCTGCAACCGATACCAGCGCAAATAAAATAAACAAAACACTCTTTTTCATAATTTTCTAGTTTTAATTAAGTATTAAGGATTGTTTCATCCCGTTTGTTTTTACGTCACAAATATATGCCAAAATATCAAGAAAGCAATCTTTCTGTGAATAAACGTGTAAAATATAGAGATAATACATAAAGAAAGGGAATTCCCTATTTTAGAGAATCCCCTTTCCTATTTTTTTATTATCTACTACTCGATTAGAAATTGTAGTGGAAACCAATAGACAAATCTTCGCTAGTCAACATCAGACCGAAAGAATCTCCGGAAGTGTTCACATTCTTACGATATCCCAAGAAACCATACTTAGCGATAAAAGAGAAATGATCGTTCAATTTAACAGCGATACCCGGTCTCAAACCGATCTGACCTGCTTTAGTGGTATCACCATCTTTGATTTTCACGAAACCAATAGCAGCAGTTCCGTCCAGGAACAGACGTACAGCATCATTCTGATAGTAAGACCAACGGATGTACGGAGCAACAGTAACTGTATTTGCAGTCACTTGTTTCACATATTCGTGTGAATAGTTCAGTTCAGCACCCAATGCCCATGTTTCATTAAAATTGTAGCCGATTTCCGGAGCAACTTTAAAAGAGGTAGTGTTGCCTGTGCTGTTACGCCATACGTTCAAAGACCCGCCTACGTAAATGTCTTGTGCTTTTACAGCGATAGTTGCTAACATTACAACTACCAATAATAAACCCTTTTTCATCTTCTTTCTTTTTAAGTTATAAAATAAAAACATGTTTTGTTTTCGGGGGCAAAATTAAACTACTTCTTCATCTTAAACAAATATTTAGTTAGTTTTTTATAATAATCACCAAACAAATCCTTATTAACAGCTGATTATCAAGGCTGAACAAATACAATAAAAATAACATCATCCAACAAAAAAAGGCTGTAATCATTCTCTCACGAGACGATTACAGCCCAATTATCAGAAAGTTAACTTTCTAACCAGTTTATCTTTCTATCCTTCAATTGCTGCCTGAGCCACATCAATACATCACTGATATTCAGCAACTTAACTTTTCGGTGTAAGCCCGGAGTAAGCGAATATTTGTTTAATATTGATTTAATCGAATTTTCTACTCTTCGACGGCGGCTTGTGCCGCTGCAATACATTGTTAATAATCAGGAACTTACGTTGTCACTGTAAGCGACTGATAAGCACTACATCGTATTTTTACTCAATGACACCCTGCTATTCGTCTATAGCAACTTTTAAGTCATATATCTTTTATCTCCTTTCTTTTAATAGTTCTATGATTGCGTCCTTGTCCTTCAAGTTAGAGTCAAGACGGTTTATTTGCGCATTCAGACTATCCACTTGTTCCTTTAGAAGTGCAATAGTACTCTTTTGACTTTCTACCTCCGCTTGAGCTTTGCCCAGTTGAGAGGCGAGTTCGGTATCACCAATAATATTGTGGGCATTACCATCCAACGTCACTGCCGCAAGGTAGGCGGATATCTGGTGTTGAACAGGGCAGAACAGCGTGAAGAAATTAAAGCCTAAAGCCTCACTGACCTTGATAAGCCGTTTGGTCTCCATAGTCTCCCTCTCCAGTATGCGGTTGACATGCTGTTGCGGCACACCGATTTTCCGTCCAAGCTCGGATTTGCTCAATCCAAGCTCGTTGCGGCGTTTCTCGATTGCCTCACCTACATGTACGTTTTTTATGTCTATATCCATAGGGCAAAGTCAATAATTAGACCTTAAACATTAAATAGTCAAACAAATATTTGTGTATATAAACCATTTTGTGTTATTTTGCAGGTGTAATACACTATATTAGTGGGTACAAAGTTAAACATTAAATATTAAACATCCAAAGATTATGGCAGAAAACTTGGAAAAAATTCGCCCTGCACTTACTGCCCTCGAAGTAGGCGGTACAGTCACATTCCCCATTTCAAGGCTGAAAAGCGTACGCACGCAAGCCTCCGAACTGGGGGCCATTTATAACAGACAGTTCAAAACAAAGACAAACAGGGAAAACCAAACAATAACCGTTAAACGCATCATATAGGGAATATGGCATTCATGCAGTTTTTAGACCACCTTATTCCTTATGATATCTTTCTGAATGACCTTGCTGCAAGAATCGTAAAGTTTTTGAAGTCAGACAACAACGACCCTGAATTTATCAGTCAAAGAAAGGCTTATGAAATTTTTGGCCGTCGCAACGTCGAAAGATGGAAGCGTATGGGAAAAGTGGTGGCATACAAAAGACCGGGCAAGGTCGAGTACCGGACAGCCGACTTGCGCCTGTTGCAGCGTACTGTTCAGGACTATTTCGACAAGGACATTCCGAAATAAGGTCTGAAATGACGGCAAGAAGGTGAATAATCAAACAGTATTGTGGCTATGTTGACAGAAGGACTACCCCATCAATGTGGCAAAAAAACAAATTTATGGGGTCTGTTCATCATGAATTTATAGCTAATGAAGGAATTAAAACCTACTTGTGACCCTAATGGGGTCTATTCGGTAAAACGGACTTGTGCCGAATTGGGCATAAGCCACAAGACGTTACGTAAGTACAGGGAGCGCGGTTATATCAGGCCGATCAACCCTGACAATGTTTGCCGCCCGAAATATTTGGGGCAGTCAATCATAGACTGTTGGAATATCTTAATCGCATTATGATCAGTGAATCGACCATTAGCAAGGTCAGGGAACTTTCCATAGAAGATGTCCTCCGCCCATACGTCAAACTTTCAAGAAAAGGTTCGGCACTGATGGGAATTTGTCCCTTTCACGAGGAACGGACAGGTTCATTCTCTGTCTCTCCGGCAAAGAATCTTTTCCATTGCTTCAGTTGTAGCCATGGCGGTGATGCAATTACCTTCATCATGGAGAAGGAGGGGCTTTCATTCATGGATGCAGTCCGATTCATTGCCAAACATCACAATATCCCAATAGAATACACACAGGAAGAACGTAATGAGGAACAAATAGCCGAAGAAAAGCACAGGGAATCTCTCCTTGTTGCTTTGGATTATATACAAGCCTACTTTTTGAAATGTCTGAGGACAGCAGATAATATAGAGTGCAAACAGGCCCGTGACTATGCCTATGGCAGATGGCCGGAAGAGTTCTGTTCCGTGGCTGGTATCGGATATGCTCCAGTAGATGGAAACCTCTTTATTGACTATTGCCGCAAAAGGTCACTTAATGAAGAAGCACTCTTTGAGTTGGGAATGCTCAAACGCGGAGAGGACGGACACGTTTATGCCATGTTCCGGCAACGAATCATGATACCTATCAGGAACAGATGGGGACGTATCATCGCTTATACGGCAAGATACATCGGCCACAATCCCAAAGCCCCGAAATACATCAATTCTTCCACCAGTCCTGTTTACTCCAAAGGGGAAACCCTTTTCGGCATCGACAGGGCAAGCCGCCAACGTAACGCCGACTACTTTATTATAGTGGAAGGTGCACCCGATGTACTGCGGATGCAGTCTGTCGGCTTTGAGAATACCGTGGCCGCACTTGGCACCGCTTGGACGGACAACCAGTATGAACAGCTCAAAAAGTACATATCATCCTTATGCTTCATTCCCGATTCTGATGTAGCGGAAGGCAAACCATACGGAGCCGGCTTTGAGGCGGTCATGGCGAACGGTGCGATTGCTATCAGGAAAGGATTTCATGTGACGGTCAGGGAGCTTCCGTTTGCCAAAGCCTCGGTTGTCGGTGAAAATACAACGTCCGAAGATGCTTCCCAAATGAAGTTTGTCAAGAATGACGCGGACAGTTTCATCAAGAGCAAAGAGGATTACACCTCGCTGACAGAGAAGTATTTCATCATCTGGCTGGCCCAAAAACGTTTTCTTGTCGCTTCATCGTTGGTGGAAGAACGGAAATGCGTGGCCGAAATAGCAGACCTGATGCGTTATGTAAAGGATCAGCTTGTCTTTGACCAGTGCATCGAGCAGTTGGCCAAGCTGCATGGCAAGGTAAAGCTGTGGCGTGATGCCGTCGCACAGGCGCGTGGGGAAGCCCGGAAAAGGAATGAGCGGCTTGCACCCATGAATGAAATGCAGCGTGATGCCGAATTATTGCGGCAGTTCGGCCTGTTTGTAAGGGAGAACTGCTACTATGCCACCGGCGACGATGACGAGAAGCCGGCAAGAATCTCCAACTTCATCATGGAACCACTGTTCCACATTGAGGACGAGAACAACGGAACACGTATCTTCCGGATGCAGAACATGTACAACGTGTGCCGTGTCATCGAGCTGAAAGAGTCCGAGCTTTGTTCGTTGAGCAACTTTCAGCAGAAGGTCGGCTCGCTGGGCAACTATGTGTGGCTGGCCAAGATTGACAAACTCAACCGCGTCAAGGAATATCTCTACTCGAAAACCGGCACAGCAGAGCGCATCCGGAAATTAGGCTGGAACGATACGGAAGGTTTCTTCGCCTTTGGCAACGGCATTTTGACGGACGGCACTTTCAGGGAGGTGGATGAGTTAGGTATCGTAAGGGGTATCAACAGCAAGGCATTTTACATTCCTGCCACTTCCAAAATCTATATCCATAATCAGGAAATCTTCCAGTTTGAGCGGCTGATGGTGCACGAGAACCGCAATGGCGTGAAACTTTACGACTATGTGGCAAGGCTGGTGGAAGTGTTCGGCGAGAATGCGGCCATCGCATTTTCTTACCTGCTGTCCACCCTGTTCCGTGACATCATATTCCGTCGTACCCGGCATTTCCCCATCCTGAACCTTTTCGGAGAGAAGGGAACAGGTAAGACCACCCTTGCCACCTCACTCCAGTCATTCTTCTTGCACGGTGTTGACCCTCCCAACCTCGGTGTCACCTCCGTACCGGCCATGAACGACCGGGTATCACAGGCTGTCAATACCCTTGTCGTGCTCGACGAGTACAAGAACGACCTTGACATCCGTAAGATTGCCTACCTCAAAGGTCTTTGGGGTGGCGGTGGCCAGACTAAAAAGAACACAAGTACGGACGGAATGGCGGCCCAGACCATCGTCACTACCGGTGTGGCACTTTGCGGACAGGACAAGCCCACACAAGACATGGCACTTTACACCCGTGTCATCTTCCTTGCTTTTTCCAAGACATCGTTCAACCAGGCGGAGAAAAGGCATTATGAGGATTTGGTGGCACTTTGCAATTTGGGGCTGACCCATCTGACGGTCGAGATATTGAACCATCGGGAACTGTTTGAGAAGAATTTTCCTGAAATCTACGCCATCACCAAACGGGAACTGGCGACAAAACTGGAAAACGAAACGATCCATGACCGTATCTTCGGCAACTGGGTCATCCCGTTGGCCACGTTCCGCACATTGGAGACTGTCATCCACGTACCTTTCAGTTATACGGGGCTGTTTGAAACAGCACTCAGGGGTATTCGCAACCAAAACGAGCTGGCGCAGGAAAGCTCTGAAATCGCCGATTTCTGGAATATGCTGCAAGGATTCCAGACATCAGGGAAATGTATCGAAAAGGCGCATTACCGCATACGGTACTTGAAATCCTTCCGTCCCATATCCGTTAAGGAAGACATTGAGTTTAAGGAAGCCCGTCCTATCCTCTATCTGAATATGGCGGCAGTGGCCTCCTTGTTCAACAGCCGGAACATGAACGCCACCGCTAACCGCTCCAACTGGTCAACCATCATGTCCTACCTGAAATCCCACTCCTCGTACCTTGGATTAAAGCAGGACAGGTTCACCATTCTCCAGCCAAGCGGATTGCCGGACTACATGATAGAAGTTGTCAATGGTGAACAGGTCAGGAAAGTCAAGGTAAACCGCCCCAAAGCGTTGTGCTTTGATTACCTGCAACTAAAGGATGCCTTCGGACTGGATCTTGAAACGGAAGTCGTGTCTGACAGTCCGGATTTGTCGGAAGACAATCTTTCCGATTCTTCTTCTACCGATACCACATCTCCTGCTCAGGAGGAATTACCATTCTAAATGATGATATAATGAAAGACGAAGAACTTGACAAATTAAAGAACGAAGCGGTGAACGCTTCGGTGCGTTGGGGTAAAACCGGACTGGGTTTATACTCCATGCGCGATGCAGTCAATGCCTACATGAAGGCTTCCGGTGCTGACAACATTCCCTTTGACGGTATAAACGGCATCAGAGAAAAAAGAAAAATAGTATCGGATGCTTTGATAATCCATTGCATTGCGCCTTTATCCAAAGAACAACTCTACAAAGTGGAAATGGAATTGAATCAAATTTCCAATTCCATCCCCACTTATATAAAGCCACGATTCAAATGGTAATATGAGATCTGAAAAGGTATTAAATACGAAATTCTACGGAAAATCCGCAGAAAATGCGAAATTATTTTTGAAATACCAAATTAAAAGTTTATTTTTGCGGAAAAGAAGCAGAAGTATGATATTAAATCTGGAATTTCAAAACTATCGTTCGTTTAAGGGCACTTGTTCATTCACAACAGAACCGTCCTCTTCCAAAGCAAAGATCGATAATCTTTGTGAGGTCGAGACTAATGCGGAGGGGAATAAGAAAGCATTGAAGATTTCTTTAATCTATGGAGCTAACGCATCCGGTAAAACCAACATCGTAAAATTCCTATATGGATTCAGACGTTGGGTTTTGAATTTAGATAACCGGGTCGGTGACGATATTGCATTGTACCAACCTTTTAAGTTTGACAATTCAACGGCCAATGCACCTACCACGTTCTTTATTGAATTTATTTTCCAAAAAATAAGGTACAAGTACGAAATAAGTTTCAATCGACTACAAATAGAATCTGAATCTCTTTTATATTATCCCAACGGGAAGCAGACGCAACTTTATGAACGTGTTATGCTTGCGGAAGACAAGGAGTCCGATACCATTAAGTTCGGAGCAAGCCTTTCCACTTCCAAACCTTTCAAGGTGTTCAAAAACCAACTGCTGATTTCCAAGTTCTTGAAAGATACTCCTTGCGAGCCTATAACCAATGCCGCCAAATACATGGCCGATATGGTCATTTCGAACGGATTTCACGAAGATACGGTGCTCGGAGAAGACAAGGAAATGGTCAGGTGGCTGTATTCTCGTCCAGAGAACAAGAAGATGCTTGCCGAGTTTTTGGCATTTGCCGATACCGGTATGGCCGGGTTTCATTTGGAGAAGCGAAGTGACGGCGTAGAAGTCACAAGCCAGCACGGATTGTACAATAACGGTGAAGATATGGGTGAAACAGCCGATTTACCAATGAAAGAAGAATCGTTCGGCACAAGGTCTTTGTTCATTATCGGATGTCATATCCTGCAGGCTCTGCAAAGTGGTAGTCCGTTTTTCATAGACGAGATGGATTCCGGCCTGCATTCTTACATAACCCAACTGATTGTAGATATATTCAGGAATGAGAGAATAAACAAGCATAATTCCCAACTGATTTTCACGACACATGATGTAAATCTGCTTGACCAGAATACCATACGCAAAGATCAGGTTTGGTTTACGGAGAAAGACAAATATGGTGTATCAGAAATGTTTTCCTTGTCAGATTTTGACGATGTAAGGGAAGATACTTTGTTTGCAAAATGGTATCTGAACAATAAGTTCGGCGGTGTCCCATCATTACAACCTTTGGAAAAATTATTTGTAGGCGATGGCAAGAAATAACCGGAACATACGCCACAGCAAATATGTCATAAGAATCGTGTGTGAGGGTGATAAGACCGAACCATTGTTCTTCACAAGCCTGTGTGCCCTGTATTGTAAAGACAATGCCCTGATAGATGTACACACAATTCCGCAGCCATTTATTCCTACAAATGAAGAAACGGAACAAACTTCCAGAGGATGCTACAAAGGGAAGAAACGTAAAGTCAAGACTGGCGGAAATGAACTTGCGGAAGAGACTATTGCCGGAGTTCCACCCTTAAAATGGGTATTGTATGCCCGGAAAATCTTGTCAGAAGGTGTGGATGAGTCTTGGGCAGTCTATGATAAAGACGAACACCCCAAACACGAGGAAGCTTTTGTTGAAGCAAACAGGATAATTGACGGCAAAAAAGTAAACATTGCATTTTCAAGCCGTAGTTTTGAATATTATTTGCTACTCCATTTCGAGTACATCTATTATCGTTTTGAGGAAACCGAATGCGGTGAAAGGATTAAAGGCAATAAACACATCTATGAGTGTGGAACAGGGAAATATCCGGATAAAGACTGTGATGGTCGGGTATGCATTAACGGTTATGCACGGAAACACGGTTATTGGAAAGAAACAAAATCATCTGTCTCCACATTTCCACTTGTCAAAGACAATCTGATAAAAGGTATGGTCAATGCTTGCAGGCTAAGAACGGAAAGCGATGCAAAGACCGCAGAGCCTATATATAAAAGGAATCCTTATACCAATGTGGATATCCTCGTTGGCAAACTGATAGGGAAAGAAACAGTTTGTTATGGCAATACATTTACATACAATGAGCATGGAGCTGATTGGTCTGTCAGGTTTTATGACAATGAATTAAGCATAACGAACAATAAGGAAGGCTCTGAGCTGTTCGGAAAAGGCATATTTACCATATATGACTGGAAAAAAAGAACGACAAAAGAATTAAACGAGAAGGTGTTGCTTTTGCCTCCCCAAGAGAGTCTGTTACTATCCTGTAAATTAGAATCAAATCAAGTGATTTCTATCAAGGTGGATTCTGGAAAAGAAATATTGTTGTTGCCTAAATTTGCCATATAAAAATTTAATCTCTAATTTTTGAAAAAATACTGCAAAAATCAGAGATTAAATTAGCCTACAAGAAGGTCATCTGCCATGGATGACCTTTTTCATTAGTGCATTTCCAAATATAATATGCACCTATTTCAAAGGTGACACCGTTGACAAAGCATAAGAATCTTCATATCAATGACTTCCTATAAGGAAACTGCGTTGACAAACGTTGACAAAGGTAACCATTATTGGAAAAGCCTGGTAAATCTAAGCCAAACGTTGACAAGGTATAGACTATTATTCTAAAATCTTTTTTCTAAGAAAAGATATAAAATATTGTATAGCAACCGCTTTCGTTATGGCTGTGTCCGGGTATATAGTATGTTAGCTCGCTTGTCAACGCTGTCAACACTCAAACATATAGGTTTCTATTTCTGCGGATTTGCATTTCTGAGTAAATCGGATATATCTCATGCTATCCTTTCTCTGTATTCGTTCGCACATTGGAACAAATCATCATAAATTATCCGATTATATCCTTGATATTCCAATATTTGACGTATTGCATCCCTATCGCTTTGCTTTTACCTTTATGGCAAAAATGAATGCCATGATAGACTTGCATAGATTATTTGGAGAGATTATACCGGAACAAACCTATTCGGTAAGTGAGGCCGCACGCTATTTTGGCGTACACCGATGTACAATATACGCTTATATAAGTCATCCTGAGAAGCCATTATCATTTACGCGGTTTCCCAATCAAGCGAAACTCCTATTTCAAGGAAGGGATTTGATAGCCTATAAAGCCAGTGGGCTTCCCAAAAGAGGACGCAAACGGAAAAATGATATTCCATGATGCCGTTTGCACACCTCTTAGTTAAGCTCATTATTGGGAAATAGAAACGAAGCGTTCCCGCTTTCGATAAGTCCCAACAAGTCATAGACGAGCAGCCATACTTCGGCACGGATATTATCCATGTCTGCCACGGCTTGCTGATAACGGGCTGGTGAAACTACACCTGACTGTATCATCCATTCAACAGCACAAGTCTCTGGGTCTATTGCACCTGCAAATGATATAATCTCACAGATAAGGTTTTCCACCTTACCATATTCTGTTTCAACGGTGAAGCAAAAGGGTACGCCACTAAGCGTTTTCCTTTGGAACTCAACTATCCAAATTCCATCCTGCTTTCTGTGGAACACACGCCAGCCATTTCTGACCGCTGTATTAAACAAATTTCTATATTCCATAGCACATAGATAATGTCAGCCGTAGCATTTGTTGCCACGACTGACGGATTAATACTCAATTTTTAAATCTTGCAAGGAAACGCTGTAATCGGTTGTCTTGAAGTTTCTTTAATGGGGTCGGCTGAAACTCTTGTTGCTGTCTGACTTGTAACTTGCCATATCCCTGTTTGGTCAAGTCAAGCTCCACTTCCGAAAGCTCGTTCAGCGAGATATAGCCATACTCATCCTCCATCAGTCCGATGACTATGCCAAAAAGGATGGTATCATTTCCCTCTGCTTCTCCTTCAAGGATGAACCAACGGGCAGAGCCGAGAATAAACACTGCACGGCAAACCGCTTCTTTTCCCTTGCCGTCCTGGGAGTAGAGCGGAAAACCTTTCAAGGCTTCCGCTAATTGGGGTGTCATTAACCTGCACATATCAATCAAATTCTATTTCGTCTTCATATACTTCTATCTCTGCACCGCTACTGAACTGCACGATAAAGCCTCCTGATGTTTTGGCTACTATTGTGCCACGGTGATAGCCTCGCCAAGGTGTATTAAGCTCACATTGTCGTCCGTATTCGGGAAAATCATGTTCGTCATTCATAATACTTTTGTTTTGGGTTGAAAATTAGGGTCAAAGATGAGATTGCTTTCAATCAGATGTCGGTATGCTTCTGAGGCAAGCCGTGATGCCCACTCGTTGCGCTCATCATAGAACCCTTTTTGATAGTTATATGCCAACTGTCGCATGAAACCCATGAACACCTTGAACATCTGTTGCTGGAGATAACGGTGCGCTCTGGTAAGCTCCTTGCCGGTCTTCTCTGCGGAACACATCCGTCCATTGACGAAGTTCGTAAACTCTTTGGCAAAAGCCATGTCTTGTTCGGAGATAGCCTCTCCTGAAAATTCCTGATAGTCCAAAAATATAAGTTTTAGAAAGTTGCCTGATGGTAGATTTGCGGCTCTGCCGATACATTATAGACATAGCTGCCACAACACACTAATAGACATTTATAACCGTAATACAGCTTTTTCATGCCTCTTACGCTTCCAGTCTTGTGAAAGTTGGGAAAGCGGCTGATGCCCACTCTCTTCCCTTGTTCGATAGTCATTCTTTTTACTCGCATAATCCTTTGTTTTTAGAGTTCCAATTCTTTTCCCTTTTGTGAAGCTCTTTGAGCTTCTTGGTCGGGAGAACCGTTTTTCGTGCGTTTCCAACACTACGGACAAAAGGAGGATAAGGCAAGTATGAGGTCAGAGAGCGCGGACGGAATACCCAAATTTTGGAGAAACGAGAAAATTTGAGGAAGGCTGCCGGCAAGCCCTCCGACCGAAAATGACAATGGTACTTGATGTTCCTCCTGTCCGTAGTAATTTTGCACGTAATAACGGTATCGAGCAAGAAGCACCAATAATCCTCACTATTAAGGTGTTCCCCTTATATTTCTGTGAGCAAAGCCACCGTTTTCAGAATAATCTTTCCGATTAATTATCAATGTGAGAACCTTTGAAGTGGAATGAAATGGAGCCTCAAAGGTTCTCTCTTTGGATAGTATTTCACTTTTTCAAATAGTCTGTAATTATACTATTGGCAGTTTTACTTGATGTCTTTGACTTGAAGTGAAACTGTCCTTCAAATTTTCTCTGAAAAATACAAACAGGCTATTGCCTAATACATTACGCTTCTAATCGGTAGCAAAAAGACAAGAATCGGACAATAATCGGATAATATTCTGTTAAATATCAAATATTAGACAGCTATTTCAATTATAATTGCTACCTTTGTAAAATAACACGAATTTATCTGAAAAATGAGCCAATAAATAAAAAATAAAATATTTAGAAGAAGTTTCATAAGAGATGTCCTTGATTGTAGTGTGGTATGGTTTGGCTGACCTTCGGATAACTGCAAGAGAGGACTTTTTTGATAGCAATGACTTTCAACGATATACTACATAAATTTAGATCGGAGTCCTTTACACAAAAGGATAAAGGAACCCAATTTGAACGTTTGATGCGCTCTTGGCTGCTTTCAGACCCTCGTTATTCCAACCTTACTAAAGTATGGCTGTGGGATGATTTTCCAAGCCGTGCAGATCTTGGTGGAAAGGATACAGGCATCGATCTTGTTGCACGTACCGAAGAAGGTGATTATTGGGCGATTCAATGTAAATGCTACAAGGAGGATTCAGTTATTGACAAGCCAGCTGTAGATTCGTTCCTTGCAACATCAAGCCGTCAATTCAAAGATCCAGAGACTTTGCAAACGACTTCATTTGCAAAACGGATGTGGATTTCAACGACAAACCATTGGGGAAAGAATGCCGAAGATGCAATCCAAAATCAGAATCCTCCTTTCAACAGGGTCGGACTTGTAGATTTACAGAACTCTCCAGTTGATTGGCAACTGCTCATTGACGGCCTTAAAGGTAAAGAGGCTATGCTTCCGGGCAAACAGCCACGTGAGCACCAGTTGCGTGCTATGTCTGCCGCACATGCTTATTTTCAAGATCATGACAGGGGAAAACTTATCATGGCTTGCGGTACTGGAAAGACATATACGGCATTAAAAATAGCGGAAGATTTACTGAACAATAAGGGATTGGTACTTTTCATGGTGCCCTCTATTTCTCTTTTAGGGCAAAGTCTGAATGCTTGGTGTGCAGATGCAGTAAATCCTATTAAGGGTATTTGCATCTGTTCAGACAGTCGTGCCTCACGCAAAATTAAGAAAGACTTTGATGATACACAAGACAGTGTTGTTGACCTTGCTGTTCCAGCTACGACAAACCCCAAGAGCATTGCAAAACAGTTGAAATTGTATAGGAATCATAACGGACTGACGGTTGTTTTTTCGACATATCAATCCATAGAAGCTATACATGCAGCCCAACATGAAATCCTCAAAGAAACTGCCGGGACGTATGGAAAATTCGACCTTATCGTTTGCGATGAAGCACACAGGACAACTGGCGTGAAACTTTCAGATAGAGACGAAAGCAACTTTACGAAAATACATGATACTGAATATATCAAAGGCAGCAAACGTCTTTATATGACTGCAACCCCTCGTTTGTATGGGCAATCTGCAAAGATTAAAGCATCCGAAAAAGATGCAATACTTTGCTCTATGGACGATCCGAAACTTTACGGGGAAGAATTTTTCCGAGTTAATTTCTCATACGCAGTTGAGCATGGACTTTTAACGGACTACAAAGTTCTTGTACTTACAGTGAATGAGGATGACTTGCCTGACAATATCCTTTCAGATATAAAAGACCCTAATAATGTCGAACTAAATTTTGACGACACATCAAAGTTAATCGGTATTGTAAATGGCCTTTCCAAAATCATTCGTGGTGATAAACATGCAACATGGGATGCCGATCCAACGGTGATGCACAGAGCTATCGCTTTCTGCTCCGCCATTGGAAACAATCATTCACCCGGTACTTCGGTTAATACTGCAGAAGTATTACCGACTATCTGTGAGAAGTATCGCGATTCCATTAGTACAGAAGAGCGAGAGCACGTTGTCGAAGTGCAGGCACGTCATATCGACGGTTCTATGAACTCGCAAGCACGCAATGAACAGCTGGCATGGCTTGCAGATGAAAATATAGGTGAAAATGAATGCCGTGTACTTACAAATGTTCGCTGCCTCTCCGAAGGTATAGATGTACCGGCTCTTGATGCCGTTCTATTTCTCTCCTCACGCAATTCACAAGTTGATGTTGTACAGTCTGTTGGCCGCGTCATGCGAAATTTCCGCAAGGGACAACCTGACGAAAAAAAATACGGATATATCATTATTCCCATAGTTGTGCCATCAGACGTTAAGCCAGAAGACGCATTGAATAACAACACTTATTTTTCAACAGTGTGGAGTATTCTCAATGCACTTCGTTCGCATGACGACCATTTTAATGCAGAAGTCAACAAGATTGCACTCAACAAGAACAAAACATCGAAGGTTGTCGTAGGAGGACCGGGCATAGGTCATAATGCAATTTCTGATAAGCAAGACCAACAAGACGCACAGCACATTGAAGATGCCGAAGTTGCGCGCCAATTGCAACTTCGCTTTGGGGAAATGCAATCCGGCATATATGCCAAACTTGTTGAAAAATGTGGTGATCGGCTATATTGGGAGAACTGGTCTAAAAAGGTCGGTCTCATCGCAAAGAAATTCATAGAACGAATTTCCAAGCTTGTATCTACAGTGCCTGCTATCAAGTCCGAGTTTGATATATTCGTGAAAGGCTTGCAGAACAACCTAAATCCATCCGTGGATGATGGTCAAGCTATTGAGATGTTGGCACAGCACCTAATTTCTCAACCTGTTTTTGATGCTTTATTTGCGGATTATAACTTCGTAAACAATAATGCAGTCAGCCACTCTATGCACAAAATGATAGAGCAGCTGGAAACTGTTGGTGGCTTTGAGAAGGACACCACAGAGCTTGAATCTTTTTACGAATCCGTGCGTGTTAATGTGGGTAATATAGACAATTTGGAGGGAAAGCAAACCATTATCAAAAACCTGTATGAAAAGTTCTTCAAAGGTGCATTCCCCCTGACAGTTGAAAAACTCGGCATTGTCTATACACCAGTTGAGTGTGTGGACTTCATCATTCACTCTGTCAATGACATCTTGAAACGGGAATTTAACACATCCCTTTCAGATGAAAATGTACATATCCTTGATCCATTCACAGGAACTGGTACATTCATCACGCGCCTACTCCAATCAGGACTTATTAAGCCCGAAGACATGGAACGCAAATATCGCAATGAAATACATTGCAATGAAATAGTCTTGCTTGCCTATTACATTGCCGATGTAAACATAGAAGCAGTGTATCATGACATTATGAAGCCTGACCACTATGTGAACTATGACGGAATTTGCCTAACAGATACTTTTCAGCTTGCAGAAACTAAGCAGCAATCACTCTCACAAGAATTTTTCAAAGAAAATTCAGAAGTTGTATTACGTCAAAAGAAAGCCCCAATTCGTGTTATCATTGGAAACCCTCCTTATTCTGTTGGTCAGAAATCAGCTAATGACAATGCTGCAAACCTTGCATATCCTATTTTAGATAATCGCATCGCTGAAACATATGCAGTAAAATCGTCTGCCAATCTTGGAAAAGCTTTGTATGACAGTTATATAAAAGCATTTCGTTGGGCTTCTGATCGAATTTCTGCAAATCCTGACGGAGGTATTGTTGCATTTATTAGCAACGGATCGTGGCTTGATGGCAATGCCCAAGATGGTTTTCGCGCTTGTCTTGAATCAGAGTTCTCTGATATTTATGTGTTAAATCTTCGTGGAAATCAACGTACAAGTGGTGAACTATCACGTAAGGAAGGTGGTAAAATTTTCGGAGGCGGTTCTCGTACTCCCATAACAATTACATTTCTTGTCAAAAATCCAGCTAAAAATGCTCAAAAAACTATCATACGTTATCACGATATAGGTGATTATTTAACTCGTGAGCAGAAGCTAAACTTAGTTAAAAAATTTAAGTCAGTCGATGGACGTAGCCTTGCATGGCAGATTATTAAACCGACTAATCACTTCGATTGGATAAACCAGCGTGATGGTGTATTTGAAACTCTAATTCCCATTAATCCAACTTCGCGAAACAATCTTCAATCTCAAAGTTTTTTTTCAAGCGAAGTACTGGGCATATCTACGGGTCGTGATGCTTGGGTTTACAATTTTTCCATAGGAAAATTAGCATCTAACATCAATTCCTGTATCAACTTTTACAACCTTCAACGCAACTTTTATGCGTCGGGAAAAATAAAAGAAGTACCTAATGATGATACTAAAATAAGTCTTACAGTTAATCTAAAAAAAGATTTTATTTCTAATAAAGAAATATCTTTTACAGCTAAACATATAACGCCATCGATATATCGTCCTTTTGTTAAAGAACAATTATATTATAACCGTTCTCTTATTGAACGACCCGCACAATGGAATAATTTCTTTCCTGATGGATTAAATAATACCCTAATTTGTGTTTCAGGCGTTGGTGCAAATAAAGGATTCTCAACGTTTATAATTAACAGTATAGTATCTTACGATGTTCTCGAAAAAAACCACTGTTATCCTCTTTTTTTGTACGAAGAACGAAAAGACATTCAGGGCTCACTTTTTGACACAGATGATTCAAGTGACCGTTATAAACGACATGACGGCATAACAGATTGGATTCTAAAAGAAGTGCGTAAACGCTTCGGTAATTCCAAGGCTATCACTAAAGAACATATTTTCTATTATGTCTATGGTATCTTGCATTCTTCGCAATACCGTGAACGCTTTGCAGCAGACCTAAAGAAATCTCTTCCACGTATTCCGATCGTTGATAATGTGGAAGATTTCATGGCTTTCTATAAGGCAGGAAAGGCTCTTGCCGATTTACACTTGAATTACGAACAAGTTCCACCTTGTCCCGATGTTACTCCAAAGGTCGCTGATGCTGTGTTTGAGGAAGATTCTGCTGAAAAGCCTTTCGCTTACACCAAGTACAGTCATTTCTTTGTGAATAAAATGACATTCCCCAAGGTTAGGAATGAAAAAGGTAAGCTTGTTCCTGATAAATCACGTATCATTTACAATGATCATATCACCATAGAGAATATTCCAGCGAAAGCCTATGAATATATAGTCAACGGTAAATCAGCTATAGAATGGATTATGGAGCGATATGCTGTTTCTCAGGATTCAAAATCTCTCATTACAAATGATCCTAATGACTGGAGTCGTGAGCATAAGAATCCTACTTACATTTACGATCTCCTTCTCTCGATAATAAATCTTTCGGTTCAGACAGTTGACATTGTTAATTCACTTCCGAAACTGAAATTCTAACATTAAAATATATAGAATAATGGCATTATCAACAGAAATGATTCTTACCCTTCAACAATTGGATGGAGTTGGTAATAAAACGATATTCAAAATTGCAGATCAAGCAAGCACTCCCATTACGACAATGGAAAGCATGTGCAAATTTTGGAAAGGCCTTAAAGGGAAAAAACTGCAATCCATTACAGCAGATGACTTGGAAGATGCACATCAAGTAGCGTTACGTATTATTTCAAAATGTAAAAGTGAAGATGTTGGCATAATATCTTTTTATGAAAGCATTTTCCCAGAAATCTTGAAATCTTGCGTAAACGAAGAAGGCAAATTAGACCCGCCCATACTCCTCTATTACAGAGGTAATCTTGACGTATTGAAAGAACCTGGAATTGCTGTCATCGGAACCAGAGAGCCTACTCGAAATGGCGTTTTGGCAGGAAAACATTTTTCAGGTGAATTTGCCAAACGAGGGTATAACATCGTCTCTGGTCTTGCCATTGGATGCGATACGACTGGGCATCAGGGGGCATTAACCGTAGGAGGAGCTACTACTGCATTTCTGGCAAACGGCCTTGATTGGGATTCAATATATCCCAAAGAAAACCTTGATTTGGCAAAAGAGATCGTTGCAAAAGGTGGTTTGTTACTAAGTGAATACCCTGTTGGCCAAAGTTGCGGAAGATACGGTTTGGTTGCAAGAGATAGATTGCAAGCCGGTCTATCTTATGCTACTGTTGTAGTCCAAACTGGCGTAAGGGGGGGGACTATGCACGCTGTTAATGCAACTATTCAAGCTAAAAAGCCTCTTTTTGCAGTAGAGTATAAGACAGATGAAGACACTTCCAATGAAAAAGTTCAAGGAAACATTAAACTTGTGAAGGAACAGAAGGCTTACGCTCTCCGCTCTACTGGTATTGATGATGCTTGTTCTATCATTGAAAAGGCTCATAAGATTTTCAATCCAGTTCAGCAACAATCACTTTTTTAGTAAAGGTCATTATTGAATTTATTGTTTTATCACGAGAAAGACGAATCATTAAACAGTTGGATATGTACAATTATTATTATCTTAAAGAATATCTTCCAAAGAGATACAGTGCTGACATTCAACAGGAGCAAGATAGAGAAATAGTATATGCTTTCAAAAATGGAGAACTTTCAGAAAGTATCAAGAAAGGTTTTCTCGATAAAATAAAAGAGATTACGGGCGATTCAAAGACCGGATGGGTAGTCTGTTTTATTCCTGGTTCTACAGAGCATAAGACATCCATAAGATTTTCTAAGTTAGCAGATGCTATCCGAAAAGAAGGATACTCTGTTGAGCAAAAAGCCATATTTAATAAATATGACAAAGACGCAGGTTATCTTACAGGAAAAAACAGCAATCCAATTGAATCATTTGGATTTGACGGAACAGAAATTGTGAACAAGAATGTTCTTTTAATAGATGATGTTATCACAAGAGGTACGACATTCAATTTAACAGCAGATAAATTGAAATCACTTGGTGCAAAAAATGTAACAGGTCTTTTTTTGGCACACACGATCAATCCTGATTACAGTTCATGCTATGAAGAACCGTATAATGAGGAGCCAGACTATGACCCTTATGAAGAAGAAGAAACATATGAAAGGTATAACGGCTCATATGCGCAAGACGTTGAAGGTTGGAGTGACCAAGATATAGACGATGTATTTGATGGCGATCCAGATGCGTATTGGAATATTGATTAAAATATAATCCATTGTTGTCAGGTAAAAAACAGCCAATTTAGTAACAATGACTTAATGATTATGAGAAGTATAATTTTCGATATGGACTTGACATTGGTTGATACCACATGTTTAGAAGAGCTACGACATAGAAGGGACTGGAGTCAGGTATATAACTTGATTCCCCAAACATCAATGTATGCAGGCATGGCTGATGTTTTAGAAGTTATCCGTAAACATAACATTAAAACAGCCATTGTCAGTACATCCCCACGTCCTTATATAGAGCGGCTAATAGCTTTTTATAATATTCCAGCCCAATACATCGTGAGTTATCATGATGCAAAGCCTATAAAGCCACATCCTGCTCCGATGTTAAAAGCACTCGAACTTATGGAAGTATCAGCTAAGCAAGCTATTTCTTTTGGCGACAGAGTTATTGATATTCAGGCATCGAATGATGCAGGCATTGAAAGTGTAGCTTGTTTTTGGGGTACAAAAGAAAAGAGCGAGTTGTTACATTCCGGATATTCTCATGCGATAGTTAAACCAGAAGAAATTCTTACATTGATCAGGTAATACCATGCTAAAAAAAGAATTTATAAATACTGCTCCTGCCTATGTTGACGGCATTGAAAAGCTGCATAAACAACTTTTCGATGCTTCAGAAAAAGCCATAAAACTTTCTAATATGGTAATGGGCACATCCTTGTCTACAGAATTGAAACGTTTCTCCATTTTTGTTGATTACAATGAAGAACAGCCGCAGGATAAGTTGAAAGGATATTTTATTTTCAACAAGATCATTCATAGATTCCTCCCAGTTACATTTGACTTATGCTTGCTTTTCCCTGTAACTAATCATAGACAAACAGATATTAAGTATACAGGAAGGACTACTTATAGCAAAATTCAAAGATGGAAAGATAATAGGAAACAGATTCGCTTGACGTTCATGTTAAGTTTGGATGATGAAAACAAACCTTTTTATAGAGTATCACCTTTTGTCACAGATTCACTAATATCAGACATTTCCGATAAAACACTGCCTCCAGCTCATAAAATAGATGACATAGGATTACCTGTGTTCTCCTTTCCAGATATTGAATGCCTGAAAGTCATAAATATCCCTGAGAAGTTCATTGAAAAATCTTACAAACTTACAGGGAAACAGTATTATGCTCCTTATACGACCAAAGATGAAGTATATTGCGTTCTCTATGCTCAATTGGATAATGAACATGATCCAAATGCAATCAAAGTGATGCGTTGGTTGCCAGTATCAAAAGGTAAGGAAATAGACCAAGCTATTGGACTGGCTCCAGACGGAGGAGATATATTCTTTGAAATGGGATACATATCACGAGAGGAAAATTCAGAACTTCACGCATTCATGGTAGATGGATGTTCCAGAGTTCTTTTTGGAAAGTGTTCAGAAGATATTATTACAATATTAGGCGGTGTAAAGATGTTTCAAGAAAACGATCTTAAATATCCCAAATGTCTATACAATATTAAACTGAAATGAGTGTATTCTTTACATATATATTCAATCATAAGCATTACAAGGAAGTTCAGTCTGTATATGCTGAGATAAAAAAAGAATATGGTACAGCTTATAAAATATGGGCTGAACATCATTCAGTGTATGATAGTGGAAATTTTGAATCAAAGGAATTTATCGCCAATTCCTTTCAAGAAATTAAAACTATACATACTTGGATAGGACGTTATTCTAATGCTAAAATATGCAGGAATGAAGGTCTTTCATGGTTCTTGCAAGATCATGGAATGGCTGAAAACAAAGAATTACATTATAATGACTATAAACTTATATCAGATAATATATCTTATATTGGTACTCTTCAAGGCTATTGGGAGACTTACAAATATCTATTACAGACAAATAAAGAAGCTGTCAATAGATTCATTTCGTCTTGCCAACATTCGCATGATGAAATCAAGAAAATAGCACTGGAGAAAAAGAAAATTCTCGATATTGCAAATATCCTGAACACGGCTCATCTGTGTGAAAATAAATACAAACAAGCATGGAGGGTCTTTTCCAATGAAAGGAAGTTTGACTCAATTCCTATATCAGAATTAAGAACGATAACAGAGAATAACTTTGACACTAAAGAAAGATTTGTAAAACTATATAAAAAAGAAGCTAATCTAATTAAGCTAATTTTGGGAACTTCTCCACTTGCTATTGATTCTTTTGAAAAGAAAGAGATAGAGCAAGAGGAAGAATTACTTTGTATCTGGGCTTCCCGTAATCTTCCTGCAATAGATGATTTTACTGCAAATATACATCTTAATGACGAAAAAGAATTAAAGCGTGCCATCTTAGATTCTTTAAGCTATGGTGTACGGTGTAATTTTTCTGATGATTTTACAATCTCAGATTTCTACAATTACCGTAACAAGTTTGATGAAATAGGAGTTTCATTTGACGATGCAGTTGAAAAGAAAGAACAAAATAAAGCTGCAATACAAGCATACAATAAAAAGAAGTACGGTAAATCAGTGGTATATATATTAGATTATTACGATATAGTAGTACCTGAAAGTGAACTTTCTGTATTTGCTGAGAACTATAAAAAAGAGCAGGACTGCAGAGAAACAGCCAAGCGCATTCAGCGTAATTACAACAAAGGCTTTGCAGCTATATATGGAAACTTGAATCCTGATACATGTGACTTGTCTTCAATCATGCAAATTATAAATGATGAAAGAAGCATTCAAATCAAGGACAATGAATTAGAGGAATTAGAGAGACAACAGAGAGAAGCCGAACGTAGACGTATTGAAGCTGAACGAAAACAACAAGAGTTGAATGAGTTAAAGTCCTGTGTAAATTCGTGGCCACAACCTTATCGCTCTGTTGTAAATTGTTTTTCGCTCTATTACTATTATCCTACGACTTGCGGCTGGGACGCATCTGAAAGGGAATGGGATATAAGAAATTTAATCTGGGATTTTAAGGCAAATCCCAATAGGCCACAATCTGATTTTGAAATCCAGAGCAGGCATAAAAGATCTATGAATGAAATTCTTCCTTTATTAAGGCAAGTAATAAATAAGTTTTTTGGAAGCAGAGCTTCTAAACTAACACTTGTTTGCATACCGTCATCAAAAAAAATTGTAACGGAAAGAAGATACAAAGACTTTTCTGAAAATCTTTGTTCTTTGACAGGCATGAAAAATGGCTATGATTATGTTTATATTTTGAATGAAGGTGAGGCTAAACATTTGGGAGGAGTTGCCCAAGCCCAATTTAGTATAAACTCGGATTATTTTAAGGATAAATATGTTATACTATTTGACGATGTAATTACATCTGGAAGATCAATGGAAAATTTCAAGAGACTTTTGGAAGCATCAGGTGCAAAAGTAATAGTAGGTTTATCCATAGGAAAAACAAGACATGAAAGAGAATTTTCACAACCTATAGATAACATATGAATGCGGAAATTGCTAAAACATTAAAAAGGAGATTATATCCTTTATATGAGAGCCTTATACAATCTGTAAAAGGCTTTTCATATTCCAAGGCTTTTTTCTGTATACAGTGGGGACGTAACTTTCCTGAGACTGAACATGCAGGCATTCTGTTTGTAGGAAGAGCTACAAATGGATGGATTACTGACGAAGAAGATGTTGATGTGTTATTTGGAAATACTGCTGATAGGATCTTTAATAGAGATGACCAGATGCAGTGGGTAGAAAACTCTGAGGGAAATAACAAGGGTTACAATTCACGTCGGTCTGCATTTTGGAGGGTTATAAAAAAAGTCTCTGAATATTATTACCCAGAAAATTGGTCAAGCTATATAGCATGGAGTAATGTTTGCAAGGTAGCGCCATTCATTGGAGGTAATCCAAATGACAAACTGTATTATGCACAATTAGAAAATTGTCAAAAAATATTAGAAATAGAAATTGAACAACTCTCTCCCAGGATAATTGTATTCCTAACAGGTAAAAACTGGGCTGATGATTTTCTATCATATCTAAATCAGGAAAATTACGATCAAGCCATTGAATGTAAATCATGGGGAGAATACAAATCTACAGCTTACTTAATTAAGAATACAATTATGATTTGTTCCGAACACCCACAAGGGAAAAAGGAAAACTTACATTCAAAAGCGATAATAGATATAATTAATGATTTGAAATGAGTTTACTACAATACATATTACCAATTCAAAACACCAACTACGTAGATGGTTGTGGTTTTCTAATTGATGGGTATTTCATTACTTCTGGGCACGTAATAAGGGATTCTGAAAATCCCTTTATTATTTTATCAAAAGGGAAACGTTATCTTACGCAGCCCTCATTTTATGAAGTTAATGAACAGGATGCCTCAAAATATGACCTTGCAGTATTCTCCATGCCAGAAGTGAAAAGCGAACTTAAACTGTACAATGGCGTTATTGAAAGTGGAATGAAATTAAAGAGTATAAGTTTCAAAACAAGTACGTCTGGGTTTGATTTAATTGAGTGCGATGCTTTTGTAGAGTGTTATAAGCAAGAAAATTATTTTGGGGCATTAACAAACACACATCTTAAAGCAGGTTGTAGTGGAAGTCCAGCTATTATAGGTAACGAAGTTGTTGGTGTTCTAACAAAGGGAAATAATAATGGGAATAACAAGCCATGTAATAATATGCTACCTATTAATTTCTGTCTGTTTTTATCATCCAAAGCCATACATAGAATAATATGAATGAAATCATAAAACAAGACTCTTCTTCTGTTCCACAGAACATTTATAAGCCATCGGAAATAATTGGTATATTCAATTCCGTTTTAGCAAGACAATCTGTTAATGCTCAGATTGTATATCTGCGTGGTATCTATCTGGCAAATCAAAAACAAGGGAATTGGGCATATTGCTATGACTCTTTAAGAGATGAAGATAGTCAAGAAGAACTCACGCTACGGCTAACCCAACAACAGAGAGAGAACTTAAAGAACGGAAATCTCGTAAGTGTAGGCGGTATCCTAAATCGAAATATCTCATCCAAAGGATTCATTCAAATTGTACTAAATGTTAGTCGCATTGAAATTGTAAAAGAGCAAGCCATAAGTGAGGATGAAATAAAACAGTCTGAATTAAGGCAGAAAAAGTCATCAATAGGGTTTAAGAATGTCGATGCTGTCATTGAAAATTTGCTATTAACAGACCAACGTCCTAAGATAGCTCTAATTTTCGCTGAAACATCAATAACTATGGCTGATTTTGAGGCAGGTATTAATGCAGCACGCACTGCCATTGATTTTGAAGAATACAGGGTTAGTTTCTCTAATTCAGCAGAGTTAGTGACACAGCTTAAAAAGGTTGATAAATTACAATATGATATAATTGCTATTGTAAGAGGCGGTGGTGGAGGAATCGAGAAATTGGATGACCTTAAGCAATTATAGAACTAAAGACACCTATAATCGGAGCTATCGGCCATGTGGAAGAAAAACTGTTTATCAAACAACTGGTAGATAAATGTGCTCCTACACCAAATGGCTTAGGACAATATTTTTCAGAAATGGTTGAAAGTGCAAATGAAAAGAAAACACATTCAAGAGCAATTCTAACAGAACAGATAAAAAAACAATTCAAAGAACAGATTGATGCCGGACATAAACAGAACAAAGAATTACAGGAGAAATTGCGAATGCTTACTGAGAATCAAAAGAAAGCAACCGAGGCACAAGAAATAGCAACAAAGAAGCATAACGAGCAAGTAGAAGCCGCTAATAAACTAAACAAAGAACTGCAAGATAAACTTCGTGTCCTGACAGATAATCAAAAGAAAGCAGATGAAGAACAGCAGATTGCAAATAAAAAACATATAGAGCAAATTGAGGCTGCACAAAAGCAGAACCAAAGCCTGCAAGAACAGCTAAAAACTCTCAATGAGAGCCAGAAAAAGCTTCAAATAATTCATCAAAAACAGCAGGAAGACTTAGGTAAGAATCTGACTAAGATGCAAGATGCGAATACCCTGTTACAAAAAAGTTTGGAAAAGGCTACCATGCAAAATGCAGAAACATTGAAAGAGCTTAATCACGCAAAAGAGCAAGCAAAAGAACTCGAACATTCCATGTCCGAGCTTAAATCAAAGAATGGCACGAATATTTGGATGTGGATAGCTATATCTGCAATTCTTATATTACTATGTATGTTGGTTCTATAAAGGTTATACTTTAGTATGGATTCAGAGATTCTGAAACAATATATCGCCATAGACTTGAAATCATTCTATGCTTCTGTGGAATGTGTGGAGCGAGGGTTAGACCCGCTTGACACTTGCCTTGTCGTGGCAGATCCGACCCGGACGGAGAAGACCATTTGTCTTGCTGTGTCTCCGGCTTTGAAGATGTATGGATTAGGCGGCAGGCCAAGGCTGTTTGAGGTTATGCAGAAAGTGCGAGAAGTAAATCGGGGACGTGGGCGTCAAGGAAAATCCTATTCCAAACGTGAGCTTGATTCAAACAATGGTCTTGCCTTAGACTATATCGTGGCAAAGCCCCGTATGGCTCACTACATCAAATACAGTACACGCATTTACGAAGTGTATATGCGCTATGTTGCTCCAGAAGATGTACATGTCTATTCCATCGACGAGGTGTTTATTGACGCAACGCCATACCTTTCCACATATAAGATGACTGCTCACGAACTGGCCATGAAGATGATCCGTGAGGTGCTGGCAGAAACGGGTATTACTGCTACTGCCGGGATTGGAACAAATATGTATCTGTGTAAGATAGCCATAAAAGATGCAGCCTGATAAGGATGGAGTGCGCGTTGCGGAACTTGATGAGATGTCATATCGTCGGCAGCTTTGGGAGCATACTCCACTGACGGATTTTTGGCGTGTAGGCCGAGGTATTGCAAACCGTCTGTCCCAATATGGTATCGTGACTATGGGGGATATAGCCCGTTGTTCGTTGGAACATGAAGATTTCCTGTACAAATTGTTCGGAGTTAATGCAGAGCTTCTGATTGATCACGCATGGGGCTGGGAACCGGTAACCATGGATTTGGTAAAAGCCTACCGCCCTGATACACGTTCTATGAGCAGTGGGCAGGTTCTCCAGTCGGCCTATACTGTCGAGAAAGCCCGTATCGTAGTGCTTGAAATGACACACTCCGTTTCTCTTGAACTTGTGAATAAGAAACTGTTGACAGACCAGATAGTCCTTACCATAGGCTATGACATAGAATCATTATCCAACGGCATATATGAAGGTAAGACTTCCACAGACCATTATGGACGGAATATTCCGGTTCATGCGCACGGCACAGCCAATATAGAGCATCCTACATCTTCGGGAAAGATTCTCATGGAGAAAATAGGAGAGCTATTTGACCGTATCATTAATCCAGATTTATTAGTGCGAAGACTAACCTTGTCAATAAACCACCTTGTCAGTGAAGAGGAAGTGAAGCCTGTAAATGATGTTGTGCAGCTTGACCTGTTTCCTGATTATGAGAAGATGGAACGAGAGAAAGCCGAGAAGGAGCGGCTGGCAAAGGAGCGTCGCCGCCAGGAGGCGGTAATCCAAATAAAAAAGAAATTCGGCAAGAACTCTATTCTTACAGGCTTGAACTATTCAGAAGGGGCTACACAGAAGGAACGTAACCTGCAGATAGGAGGACACCATGAGTAGATATGAAGATATAATAAACCTGCCACACCATGTTTCAAAAAACAGGAGACCTATGCCGATGGAAAACCGTGCCGCCCAGTTCGCTCCCTTTGCGGCTCTCGCCGGCTATGATGATGCCATATCAGAGGCGACAAGATTGACTGACGCAAGGATTATGCTTTCTTTTGACGAAATGGAAGAACTGTCGCAACGCCTTAACCAAGCACTTGAAAATATCACGGAAAGGGACAGGTACACCTTCATCTATTTTATTCCAGACAATAGAAAGAGTGGCGGAAAATACGAAACCGTAACTGGGATTATAAAATCTTTTAACGAATATGAGAGAACTATCAAACTGGAGAATGGAGACATCCTGCGGATAGATGACATCGTATCTATTTCAGGAGAAGTCTTTGACAAAAATTAAGAACTTTGATACGGTACAGTCATTCATCATCTTTATAGGGACTTTCCATAATATTGTGTAAATAGAAAACTACGGGATTCTTCTCGTAGTTTTTTTTATTTATATATTAACTTTGTAAAAAAGCAGATTTTATGGACATCCCCAAAGAATTTTTAAGTAAAGAGTTCCTGTCTCAGTTTAAGACAGGTGAAGATGTTACCGCTTTCATGAAAGAGCTTCATACTCGTGTCTATGAGCAAATGTTGGAAGCTGAACTTGATAACCACTTAGGTTATGAGAAACACTCCAATCAAGGCGATCATAGTGGCAACTCCCGCAATGGTAGTTATAAGAAGCAGATTCAAACAGAGATGGGAGAATCTGTTATTCAGGTCCCCCGTGATAGAAAAAGTGAATTTGAGCCAGTTGTAGTCCCTAAGCATCAATCCCGTGGCTTGTCTATTGAACGTCTTGTAATCTCTCTTTATGCCAAAGGCATGAGCGTATCTGACATTGAGTCAGAAATGCAAGAAATATACGGTATCAATCTTTCCACCTCCGCTATCTCTATTATTACCAATAAAGTCAGCCAGGCTGCTTCAGAGTGGCAGAATCGTCCTTTGGAGAGCTTATATATGATTGTCTGGATGGATGGTATCGTATTTAAAGTCAGGGAAAATGGTAAGGTCATCAACAAGACCGTTTATTTATGTGTAGGTCTAAATAAGGAAGGCTTGAAAGAGGTATTGGGTATGTGGGTTGGTAAAAATGAGAGCGCTGCCTTCTGGATGGGCGTTTTAACGGATCTCAAAGCTCGTGGTGTAGAAGATATACTGATTACGGTTACTGATAATCTGAATGGATTTACAGAAACTATCAAGAGTGTGTTTCCAACATCTACCACTCAAATATGCGTAGTGCATCAAATAAGAAACTCCTGTCGGTATGTGGTCTGGAAAGAAAAAAAGGAGTTTACTTCTGATTTAAAGAATATCTATAATGCACCTACTAAAGAAGCCGCAAAGATGGAGTTGGAGAACTTTGAGCAAAAATGGGGGACTAAATATCCATATGCGATACGCTCATGGAGAAATAATTGGGAAGAACTCACCGTATTCTTTGACTTCCCGGTTGAAATTAGAAAGATCATATATACAACGAATCTCATTGAGAATCTGAACGGAAAAATTAGAAAGTACACCAAAAACAAGCTATCATTCCCAAATGATGATGCCTTGAAAAAGTCTGTGTATCTGGCTATTACAGAAATAGAAAAGAAATGGTATCAACCTATTTGGAATTGGGCATTGATTTTTAATCAATTTATAACTATATTTGCGGACATGACAACCATTTAAAAAACTGAATTTATGAGCAAAGCAAAAGTAATCTCCGTATTGAATCACAAAGGGGGAGTAGGAAAGACTACAACCACGATCAACCTGGGCGGCGCGTTACGTCAAAAAGGGTACAAGGTTCTTTTGATCGACCTTGACGGACAAGCCAACCTGACTGAATCGCTGGGCTTCTCTGCGGAGCTTCCCCAAACGATCTACGGTGCGATGAAAGGCGAATACGACCTGCCGATCTACGAGCATAAGGACGGTCTTAGCGTCGTTCCCTCCTGCCTGGATCTCTCGGCCGTTGAAACGGAGTTAATCAACGAGGCCGGGCGGGAACTTATCTTAGCCCACCTTATCAAGGGCCAAAAGGAAAAATTCGATTATATCCTGATCGACTGCCCCCCCTCGCTGTCGCTGCTCACGCTTAACGCACTGACGGCCTCGGATCGGTTGATTATCCCGGTTCAGGCTCAATTCCTGGCAATGCGTGGAATGGCCAAACTTATGCAGGTCGTCCACAAGGTGCAGCAACGTTTGAACTCGGATCTTTCGATCGCCGGGGTCCTGATAACCCAGTACGACGGAAGAAAGAACCTGAACAAGAGCGTTTCGGAACTGGTACAGGAAACATTCCAGGGCAAAGTGTTCAGCACCCATATACGCAACTCCATTGCGCTGGCCGAAGCCCCGACACAAGGGCAGGATATTTTTCACTATGCCCCCAAATCTGCCGGGGCAGAGGACTACGAAAAGGTATGTAACGAACTGCTAACAGAAATAAAGTAACCATATGGCAAAGAAGAACGATTTAAAAAACAGTATGTCGGCCGGGCTGAC
>ERZ781275.256-NODE-256-length-67252-cov-6.439171_pt1 | contig 67252 bp, 57 predicted proteins | sample MGYA00375853_ERZ781275 | MGnify/ENA primary metagenome ERZ781275 (study PRJEB29790, sample SAMN03653691) | human gut metagenome | host: Homo sapiens | place: USA: Dallas, Texas | collected 2012-07-23 | study: EMG produced TPA metagenomics assembly of the Gut...
ATTTTCGTGATATTGGTTTTTGAGTAAGTGAACTGTGTGCGCTTTGCGGTGAAAAATCTGCCGTGCCGCAAATCCGTTCAGATTTCCGTCCATGATGCCCTGCTCGTAACAGCACCCTATCTGCTTCATCGTTTTGCATGAGAACATACGGAATGGCAGAATGTACCACAATTCAGTGCAGCGGCTTCACGCTTCGGTAAATCACCGGATGGTGCAGTGCGTTCGGTTTGCGGCGAAAACCTTTGCGGATTTCACAAGGATTGATTGGGAAACGCCTGTTTCGGCAGCCCGTCAGCACGCTGTACATAGGAGAATTACGGTTTTCCGCTGTGTACATACGTACCGGCGGTGCAGGGCAAGCCGCATTTCACGGCATGGGTAGATTCGTTCACGATGGCGTGCGTGTCAGCTTTCCGGTACATACGTACATAGCGCTTTGCCCCAATTCTCAGATATATGGGGATTGATCAGCGGCTCGATGCCCAGATACCCCCACACTCTGCGCCCGGTGGTATTTGTGACGGTGTTCGTATGCTCCAGATTGTACGTTTTCAGATTCCGCATCAGGAAATCGCTGAACGAGCGCTGCCGAATGGGTGTCAGCCCATTCTCATCACACCAGATTCCATAAATGGCATACAACTCCTTGGAGGTGACGGACATATCCGCTTTCAGCCGTATATAGCCGGTGGACTCCATAAAGTCGATGGCGTTGTTCGCGTCGCGCTTGACATACTCCCGGTTGTTCAGCGTCCGGGGACTTTCCGTGAAACGGAAGTTGTTCGCCGCCAGCCGCTGTAAGCCCTCAAATGCCCAGAGAAAAATGCCTTCGATCTCAAGTTTCATCTTCTCGGCAATGTCGGGATCATCCACACGATCAGCAGGCTTCTCTTTTGTGGTCAGGATCAGTTGACGGCGATAAAAGCCGTTGCTGCGGTCGTAGAGAGATTGCAAATCGCCGTTGGAGAACGCCAGCAGGCGGGCGTACATCCACCCCTGATAGCTCTGGACGCTTTTGCGTTCCAAATCCATCTTGCCCTGTGCGGTAACAATGGATTTGACATAGTTGGTCTGCTTCAACGCCTCCATTTTCATATCGTCATCCACAAGAAGATAAATGTGTTCCAGATCGGCGCGGGCAAACCGGTTGTCGGAAATTTTGGCGATGCTGCCGTCCTTCATATTGCAGCCAAACAGACGCGCCAGCACAGGACCGACCTGCGATTTTCCCTCGCCGCCCTCGCCCTTGAGGATCATCATGCGCTGCCCCTTGGTGCTGGGAACGAGGCAATAGCCGATATATTCCTGAAAGGTGGGAATGTCCTCCGGGTAAAGTAGGTCGGAGAGAAAACGCAGCCAGACAACCGGCTCCTCCGCCTGCGGATTGTAAGCAATGGGAAACCGGCTGCGCACGATTTCAGAACGTCCTGCGAGAAAGCTGCCGTCGATGCAGAGCGTCCCGTTCTGCACATGAATCTCATCCGGCTTCGGCGGGAAGCTCTCTGCATGAGCCGCCAGCTTCATGATCTCCACGATATTGGAAATGGTGCGCGGAATGTTCTTTGCGGCGCAGCACTCCAGCTCGGCATAGATTTTCTCTTTCAGCAGCAGCGGGTCTGTCAACCGCCCATCCGGTGTGAAAAATGCGTTGTCCGCATAGATGAGCTTGTTCCTTGACAGAAACTCCCGGCAAAAAGCCGCCTCATTGACGTCCTTGCCATCGAACCATGCTGGAAAATCCAACCCGGCATACTTCTTGTTCACGCTGCATCCCTCCCATTGCTTTTTTTCTTGAGCTTGTCCAGCCGACCATCTGTAAGCAGATAACTAACCACTTCGGCACGTTCATAGGAATCACCTGCGCACAGAATATCCAAGTAGTATTCTGTCTGGTCGAGTTTGTGACAGGCTTCCACGAACCGCTTATCCGGTGCTTCTGCTGGTGATTGCGGCGCATACTGCACCTTCCAGCTCCGCAGGACACGAGCGTAATCGGATAGAACAGAAAAGCACAGCCGCTCGTTTTCTCTGAGCTGCTGTGCTTCTATTCGGATGCGCTTTGCGTGGAGCGCCGCTGCGCTGGGCGGCTTGTCCGGGGTGAGGCGAAAGTCAGCTGCCAGCTTCTGCGCTGCATCATACAGCGAGAGCCGGAACAGCTTGCTTACAAAATCAATCACATCGCCGTGTTCTCCGCAGGCGAAGCAATAATAGTGGTCGTCTGCCACATACAGGCTGGGATGCCGGTCGTTATGAAACGGGCAGAGCGCCATGCCGTGGTGGTTGACCTCCACGCCGTACCGCTCCGCCGCCTCCCGGCAGCTTACGCCATATTTGACGTTCTGAAAACAATTCATGCGTTATCCTCCGTAAAATAGATTTGAGCGGCGGCTTTCGCACCTCTCTGTCTGCTTTATGTTCGGATTCGTAAAAAACAGGCGGATGGCATGACAAGTTCATTTCAAAAAACATGACAGGTCTTTTCATGTTCATATTTGCATGGTATAATTAAAAAAACGTGACAGGAGGAAACGCGATGGCTGCACCGATCATTGACCACAATCTGCTGACGCTGGACTACTGGCAGGACAGCGTGACCTACGAGGGCAAAACCGTACCCGGCGGCACCATTGGCTGTGAAGCTCTGAACATCCCGGATACGCTGAGGGAAAAGCTGGCACAGGCAAGTATCCCCTTGCAGAAGATCGTCGCGGCAATCAAAGAGAACAATCTGACTGCCGAGTTGCTTCATCCTGCCAAGGGCAGTGTTCTGCATATGATACAGCTTGCGAAGGATACACCGCCGTTTTCCCGTGCCGACGCTGCTTATTACAACGGGCGTGTGGAGCATATCTTCTCGGAGGAAGGGATTCAGAATACCCTTGCCTATGTGCAGGCTGCCGCCGTGGTTGGGCTGCTGGCCACCTTCAACGAACAGTTCAGGCAGGGCGTTGGCATAACGAAGATCATCACCCTTGCGGAGGAGCTTCCCGCCACTATTCGCAACTACAAAAGCGGTATGACGGCGTTTGCAGACGAGCTGCATAAGGGGAAACGGACTCCGGACGGCTATGCACAGGTGTTTGGCAGGATATTCTCCGGACAGCCGAAGCTATCGCTGGACGATAAGTCATGGCAGGCATTTTCCAACACAACAATTCAATATGTATCTGCCGTCCGCTCCGCGCAAGACGCGCCGCAGCTCATGCGCCGGATGCACTATATGTCTTTCGTGTCTATGTTCCGCTCCGATCTGTACGAGGGTCTATGCGTCGGACACGCGCCGAGGAAATGCGCGGTCTGTGGGAAATGGTTTCTGACCACTGACGCAAGATACGCCAAATACTGCGACGGTCTGGCTCCCGGAGACAAGCGCAGGCGTACCTGCCGTCAAGTCGGGAATATCCGTGGCCGGGAGCAGCGGGAGCTTGCCGCAGATCATCCCATCAAGAAAATCTATACGAAGCGGTTCAACACGATCACACAGTATCTTGGGCGCGGCACGCTGGACGAGCAGACCGCCGCCGCAATGAAAGCACTGGCAAAAAGCAAGCTGGAAAAGGCCCTGCAAGACAGCGGCTATGCGCAGGGCGGCTATGCCGCCGAGATGGAGCAGGCGGCTCTGATGGCGGAAGCGAAAGAAACGATGGAGCGGTAATGGAACGCCATAGCGGTGGGAGGTGCAGGCATGGAGGATAACCGTGACAAACTGATACCGGCACAGCTTGCGGGCTGGACATGGGATTTGACCGCCTATGCGGCAAAAGTGCCGTTCTATAATGCCGACGATCTGACCATGCGCGAAGTCCGGAACGTCTTTCAGCTTGACCCGGAACCGCCGCAAATGGAGCTGAACGACTACATACGCGAAGCTGTCCGTCACAAAGACCTTGCATACTTTTCCTTCTTCCTGCACCACTTTGAAAAGCGTCTGAACAGCGTGATTTACCGGTTTCTTACCCGCAATGGCATTGACCGCTACGACCCGGCGCGGTTTCTGGACTACAAGCTGGAAGTCCTGCAAATGCTGCTGTACTGCCTGCCGAAGTTCGAACCGGCGCAGGAGACGGAGTTTCTGAAATATGCAAAACATTATATCCAAAACGGGCTGCTGTTCTGCCGTATGATGGACGAAGCCGGTTCCTTTGCCAGTCTTGCGGAGTACCAACGTGTGCGGAAAATTGGCGTGATTTACAACGATTCTGGCAAAAGCCGTGCGGAGGTCGTTTCCGAGTTTGCCGTCCAAAGCGGATACAAGGACGAAAGCGTATCTGCGGATGAGCTGCTGACCATTGCCCAGCGCAACCGCAGCATTGTTTCCCTCTACCGCACGGAGCAGGACGAGGACGGCGAAGAAACCGGCGAGGATGTGACGCGCGACGATAGCTGGAACTACGCCGAAATCCTCTGGAACGGAATACAGGCAAAGGCGGTCACGGCAGCATTTGAGCAGCTTTCCTACAAAGAGCAATGGTATCTGGAAAAGCGGAACGCCATCTGCATGACCTGCGGGCGTGTCAGCCCCTTGTCCACGCAGTCCACCTTTGAAGATTTAGCGGTGGATTTTGAAGGAACGACAGCCAGCGGTGCGGAGCGATTCTACCGGCGAACGCTTGACAAACTGCGGCTGAAGCTGCTGGAAAGCGGTGTGATCCATACCGTGACACTGAAACAAACCGATATGCGAAAGAAGAACAAAAAAATAGCCGCCGCTGTCTACCTGTATCAGGCAGACAACGACGGCGAATGGGGCGAGCTTCGGTTTGATTTTGAAAACAGTACGGCGGAGATCGTAAAGCTGGCGGATTGGGATACCGCGAAATCCAACATCTTTGCAAAAACGGCGATCCGGTTTGTTCAGGGCTTACCGGAGACGAGACTGCTGAAATCTACAGTGGTTCCGTTTGAGATGGAAAGGCTGGATCTGATTTGATCATGATGGAAAGCAAAACGACGCCGTTGACAACATCTTCGGATCGTGCTATATTTTGACTGAAACGATAAATATGGTCATAAATCTAAGGGGCGTGCGCGGTGGCTTTTACAGACGAACAGAATAAACAGATCCGCAATGACCTGATCTGGGAGGCCCGGCGCTGCGGCATTACCATCGGGATGCGAAAAACCTCTGTGGAGCGGCTGACGGAGGCCGTTGGGATCTCCAAGGGATCATTTTATAAATTCTTTGATTCCAAAGAGCTGCTGTTTTTCGCTGTACTGGAGAACATCCATACCGAGTGCTTCATGGCAGCGCAGAAGTCCTTGCAGGAGAACGAGTCCCTGCCACCGGCAGGCCGCGCGGCAGCGGCGATCCTTGCTGCTTGCCGGTGGCTGGCCGATACGAAAGCCTTCGTATTCATCGAAAATGATGCGGATTTTCTCCTGCACCGGCTGCCGGAAGAAGTGAAGTCCGCTCACTACCACGATGACGAAACCCACATCCGTGCGCTGCTGGAAGCGGGCGGATTACAGCCCAAGGGCGGCATGGCGCTGGCCGCTGCCACAGTGCGGGGTCTGATTCTGACTGTCTCCCATCAGGAGCAGATCGGGGCGCTTTACCCGCAGGTGCTGGAAACACTGGTGCGGGGCGCCTGCCGGGAACTATTTGCATAAGCGGAAAAGCCGCAGTGATGCGGCTTTTCAAAAGGGATACAGTTAGCTTCCTCTAACTTGTTTGCATCATCTATATGAGTTAGATGGATTTAACATCTCGTTGTGAGGGCGAAATCATGAGAAACAGTCAAAATTTCTGGGATAAAAACGCCTGGCGGTACGACCGCTTCATGCGCAAGGACGCAGCGGCTTACGAGCGGCTGTACGAGCTGCTGCGCCCTGTGGTACGGCACAAAACGGTGCTGGAGCTGGCAACCGGTACAGGTCTGATCGCCAAAAATATCGTGAGCAGCGCTGCCCATATCGAGGCTACGGATGCATCGCCGGAGATGATCGCGGAAGCGAAGCGAGATAATCATTCTGCCAAGCTGCATTTCTCTGTGCAGGATATGTTTCGCCTTCCCTATGCCGATGAAAGTTTTGACGTGATCATTGTGGCCAATGCCCTGCATATCGTGCCGGAGCCGGAGAAGGCTCTCTCCGAAATTCGCCGGGTGCTGAGGGACGATGGCGTTCTGGTTGCGCCGACCTTCACCCACGCGGAGAACTCGTTTTCCGGCAAGATCAGGGCATTTTTCATGAAGCTGGCGGGCTTTCCCCTCCACAGCAGGTGGACAAGCCACGAATATCTGGCATTTCTTAGGGAAAACGGCTGGACGGTGCAGAAAAGCACCGTGCTGAAAGCCTCGTTCCCGCTGACCTACGCAGAGTGTGTGAAATCGGAGGGATGAACCATGCAGATATTGGAACACGGACAGGCGCAGGAGCGGACGCTGCTGTTTTTCCCCTGTACGGCAGAGCCGGTATGGGCCTTTGCTGACACAATCACACAGCTTTCTCGGAAATGGCGCGTTTTTCAGGTGATATATGACGGCCATCAGCCGGAGTATCCCGGGGACTTCACCTCTGTGGAGCAGACCGTGGATGAGGTGATCTCCTACTTAGAAAACCACGGCATCTCCCGTCTGGACGGGGCCTATGGCTGCTCCATGGGAGGAGCTTGTCTGACCCGCATGCTGGCGTTGGGAGAAATGCCCATCGGCCGGGCCATCATCGACGGAGGGATCACGCCCTATCAGCTGCCCTGCTTGGCGCGAAAGCTGCTGTTGGTGCGGGATGTGCTGTCTTTCAAAATGGCGGCGAACAGCCGAAAGGTTCTTGAAGCGGCTTTTCCGCCGGAACGGTTTACCTCCGCAGGGCACGACCCTAAAAAGGAATACGACGCCATGGAGGCCTATCTCAAGACCTTCTCTGACCGAACAATCCGCAACATATTCTGGTCTACCAACAACTATGGGCTTCCGAAGTGCCCTGCGAAAATCGGCACGAAAATCGCCTACTGGTACGGCGACGACGAAAAGAAGGATCGCAGGAGGGATATCCGGTTCATCAAGCAATATTTTCCTCAGACGCGCATTCACGGCATCCCCAAGATGGCTCATGCGGAGCTGGTGATGGTGCATCCGGAGAAATTCTGCCGGTATGCGGAAAAATTTCTGATTTTGCAAGCGGAGGAAGTATGACATGAAAGAAAAAATCAAGCTCTCCGGCGTGCCGGAGACCATGCTGCAAACCGTTTATGCAAGGGCGAAAGAGAGCAACGGCAGAGGTGCGATCCACGACGCAAAAGCGGAAGAACTCATCGAAAAGCTGGACTATGATTTTTCCCTTGCGGACAAGGATACGGCCATGCGCAGCGGCGTGATTGCCCGAACCATTGTGCTGGATAAGCTGACAAAATCGTGGCTTGCATCGCATCCCGGCGCGGTGGTAATCAACATCGCCTGCGGGCTGGACACCCGCTGTTACCGGATGGCAGGTTACGCGCATTGGTATAACCTCGACCTGCCGGAGACGATGGCGGTGCGGGAAAAGCTTCTGCCGGAAAGCGGCACGATTTCGCAGATTGCTATGTCCGCCATGGACGATTGGGGTGGCGAAATCAGTGAGCTCAGCGAGCAGAATGTGCCGGTGCTGATCGTCATCGAGGGGCTGACCATGTACCTGAACGCAAAAGATGTGCAGCAAATTTTTAAGGTGATTTCCAGCCGTTTTTCCAAAGCAACCGTATTTGTGGAAACGATGAATCCGATGATTGTGAAGCGCTTTAAGGAAAGATCCATCGAAGGCAGCCATGCAAAATTTACTTGGGGAATCAAGAATGGGAAAGCACTTGCCGAACTGCTGCCGGGTTTTCGATTCGTCGAGGAACACAGCTTGACGGAGGGCATGGCGGTATTTGCACCGATTTATAAACTGCTGGACAAGCTACCCGCTGTGCGGAATATTTCCAATAAGATCATCGTTCTGGAAAAGGAGTTGTAGAAGATGTCATTCTTTGAAAACACCCGCAAACCCGTGGGTCTCGGCGGGAAGCTCATGGTGGTCATGATGAACCTCGGTCACAGTCCTGTGGCCCGGTGGGGACTTCAATTTTTAGATCTTGCGCCGGACGCCAAGGCGCTGGACTGCGGTTGCGGCGGTGGGGCGAACATGAAAAGGCTGCTGAAAAAATGCCCGCAGGGTGTCGTGAAGGGCATCGACTATTCGCCCGTCAGCGCGGAGAAGTCGAAAAAGGTCAACGAGGCCGCCATCGCGGAGGGACGCTGCACCGTTCTGCAAGGCAGCGTGGCGGATATGATGTTTGCTGATAACTGGTTCGATGCGGTGACGGCCTTTGAAACCGTCTATTTCTGGCCGAATCTGCCGCAATGTTTTCGGGTGATTTATCGGGTGCTGAAGCCCGGCGGGACCTTCCTCATCTGCAACGAGAGCAGTGGCGACACGGACAAGGATGAGAAGTGGACGGAGATCATCGGCGGTATGACCATATACAGCGGCGATGAGCTGAAAACATTTCTGGAAAACGCTGGATTCTGCAATGTTCAAATCCATAAAAACAAAATGGGCTGGCTCTGCGTGACAGGACAGAAGCGGGAGGAATAAGGAATGCTGCTGCAAACGATTCCGGAAGGACTGGGGCTGGGGGCGCTGCTGGTCTTGGTGTGCACCATCGGCATCCACAAGGGCGCTGTCGGCATGGTGCATTTGTATGACGCGAAGGTACAGGAACGGTGCGTTGCGCTGGGTCTGACCACAAAGGAAAAGATCAAGCAAAACTCGCTGCGTTTTAAGCTGATCTGCGTTCCGGGATATCTTGCTTATGTGCTGATTTGCGTGTATGCCATCAACGGCGCACATACATTTTGGGACGGTTTCTGGCAGTGCTTTGTGATCCTGTCCGTGATGAATCTCATCGACCGGTTTGGCATTGACGGCTACTGGGTCGGACACACAGGGGCATGGGTGATCCCGGGGACAGAGAATCTGATGCCGTATATCTCAAAAGCCGATAAGCAAAAGAAATGGCTGTTCGGAACCGTGGGAATGGCCGTGATTTCCCTGCTCCTTGCGGGACTCGGGCTGCTGCTGTAAGGAGGAAATACCGATGTCAAAGAAAGCGACCGAATTTCAGAAAAGAGAAATGAGCAAGATGTACCGCGGCAAGGAAATATTCAAGCCGCTGAACACTGGCTGGGTGGATGAGCGCGTGGCCTGCGTGCGGGAGTGGGTGGCGAACATTTTCTTCTACCGCAAGGGCGACACCACCATCATGATTGACGCCGGATACAACTACGATCGGCTGGAGGAAAAAATGGGCTGGCTGGGCATTGACCCGCAGTCCATCCGGCACATCCTCATTACTCATCAGGACACCGACCACGTGGGCGCGGTGGAGGCAGACAGCCCCGGTTTGTTCCGGATCGCAAAGCTCTATATCGGTGAGATTGAAAACCGGTATCTCACCGGCGAGGTGCGGCGAAAAGTCATATACCATCTCTATAAATTGCCGCAGGTCACAATTAACAACGAAAAGGTGCTGCTGCATGACGGCGAAACTTTCGAGATTGACGGCATCAAAATTGAGTGTTTCCTTGTCCCCGGTCACACATGGGGTCATATGGTCTATCTCATTGACGACAAATATCTCTTCACCGGCGACACTATCTGGTTCGGCGCGGACGGCGGCTACAGTTTCATTTCCTCTCTGGCAGAAAGCAACAAACTGGCGGTAAAGTCGCTGGCGGCGCTGGAGCAGAAGCTGCAAAGCCGTGACCTGCATCCGCTGTTTCTCACCGGTCACACCGGCTGGACGGACAACTTCGAGTTCGCCTTTGCCCATAAGGACAAGCTTTGCTCACCGTTCAAAAAGCGGGTTCCCGACCCCACCGCGCCTTATGACGCTTATGATGAATCGGACGACACGGGAAAAATGGCAAAGAGTGGATTCCTGAAGGGGGTGGGGAGATGAAGGTTTATTCCTTCGGCGCAGAAAATGCCCCGGTCATCCTACTGCTTCCCGGCACCTGCTGCCACTGGAAGGGTAATTTTGGACGGGTCATTCCGCTGCTGTCGGACAGGTATCGCGTTCTATGCGTCAGCTACGATGGCTTCGATGAAACGGAACATACCGAGTTTCCCACTATGCTGGAGGAAACAGAGAAAATAGAATCTTACATTCAGGAACATTGCGGCGGGCATATCCGGGCGGGCTATGGCTGCTCGCTGGGCGGCTCTTTTGTGGGGATGCTGGCGGCGCGGGGGAATATCCATATGGATTACGGCATTTTAGGCAGTTCTGATCTGGATCAGGCGTCCCCTTTCGCAGCAAAGCTGCAAACAAATCTGCTGCTGCCGCTGATCTACCCGGTGATACGGGACGGACGGTTCAAGAGTCGATTACTGCAAAAACGCCTCACGCAGCGAAAGTCGGAAATGGGCGGTTATGTGCAAGCGTTCATGGAGATGCTCGGCGGCGCACGACCCTATGTGACCGTGCAGAGCTGCAAGAATCAGTTCTATTCCGACCTTGTCACCCCGCTGCCGGACAAGATCAACGTTCCGGGAACAGAGATTCATATTTTCTATGCGCTCAAAATGGGTGAGAAATACCGCGAGCGCTATGAACGGCACTTTGCAAACCCAGCCATTCACGAGCAGGACTTGCAGCACGAGGAGCTGCTGGCCTGTTATCCGGAGTGCTGGGTGCAGTTGGTGAAGGATATCATGGAGGGAAAGCAATGAAGCATCAGCACTTTGATGTGGGAACCGCCGGCTTTTACGGCGCGTACTGGGCGTGTGCCGGCGGATCGGACTGCGCGGTCATTGCGATGATTGGTGACGATCCGGAGGATCGGCTGGCCCGCTCGGCCGCGAAATGGCTCTGCGGGCGGGGCGTAAATGTGCTCACCATGTCGCCTGCGAAAAAGGATTACGGTCATCATAATTATCCGCTGGAGCGCATGGAGGCGGCCATTTCGTGGCTGAAAGCCAACGGGAACAAAAAAATCGGCATTGCCGGGGCGTCGACCACCGGAACGCTTGCGCTGACGGCGGCGGCCATGTTCCCGGAGATCACCCTGACCATTGCCATGACGCCCAGCGACTTTGTGTGGCAGGGCTTTATGCAGGGCAAGAAGGACGGCTGCAAGGAGTGGCCGGTCGAGGGCGAATCGCTGTTTTCCTACGCAGGCAAACCGCTGCCCTATATGCCGTTTTGCTATCAGCACCCGGACTATTGGCACTGTATCGCCGCCGAGAGCAAACGCACCGGCGATATGGTAAACTCCCGCAAGCTGTTTGACGATTCCGAGGCGGCGCACCCGATCGAGCCGGAAGAATATATTCCTGTTGAAAACATCCGGGGAAAGCTGCTGCTGATCGGCGCGGAGGACGATGCACTGTGGGATACCGCAAAGTATATCCGCCGTATGGAAAAGCGCCTTGCGGAAAAGCCGCATGAATGCGAGATTGAAACAATGGTTTATGCTCACGGCACCCACTTTGTCTTTCCGGAGGGGATGCTGAAAATCATGCTGCCGGTTGGCTCCGGTCTATTTGTGAAGTTCGCGTTTCAGGCAGCAAAAAAATATCCGAAGGAATGCCGCCAGACCCGGATAGACATCGAGAAGCGGATGTGCCGGGTGCTGGCAGAATGGAAAGGAGTGAAGTGAGATGCTCCTGAATGGAATGCCCATGGCCATGTGGGCGGTGTTTGCAAAATCGTTTCGGACGCAGCTGACGGCGGTGCTGGACTATGACACCGATACCGCGCGGAAGATCACGGAAAAGGCCAAGCCGAAGTACCGGGAGATCATCACAAAACTGCCGGAGTTTGAAAAGGGCGACCGCTTCCGGATGAACATCATCGGCTGCGCCATGCTGGGGGCGTTCGTCCTCTGTATGCCGTGCCGTCCCGATGTGGAAAGCCTTACTGACTACTATGAGAAAGCGCAGATGACGCCGCTGATGAAATGGTTCTGCCGAAGAAGCGGCAAGTCGAAGTTCACGCCCAAGGATATTGCCGGGATGAAAGCCACCGCGGCCCGGAAAGCGGCCGACCGCAATCCCTACTCGTGGAACATGGACTTCATCGAATACCCGGACGGCAGCGGCTACGAGGGGCGCTTTACGAAATGCGGCATCTGCACGCTGATGAAGGAGCTGGGGCTTTATGACCTGACCACCGCCATGTGCCATTTGGACTACGCCATGAGCAAAGCGGGCGGCGTGACGAACTTTGTGCGGCAGTATACCTTGGCCTCCGGCGGCCCCTACTGCGACTGTGGGTATAAAAAGAAACAAGGGTGAGGTGGAGTAGCATTGAAATACTTTGAATTCGGACAGGAGCACCCGGAACTGATGGTGATGCTCCACGGCGGCGGCACAATCTACTGCGGCATGGAACCGACGGCAAAGGAAATGGCGAAGACCTATCACGTTGTGCTGGTGGCCTACGACGGCTTCAACACCAACGAGCCGGAGACGGAATATAAATCGCCTATGCAGATCGTGAAGGTCGGATTTGGAAAAGCAGTATGATCGACATCATTTTTCATGACGAAACGGGTATGGGCTCCGCCTTTCCTGCACAAGCAGACGGCTTCGAAAAGGTGGACGGAAGCGGCGAAATTCACTATTATCGGCTGTTTGACGGCGTGGGGATCATGCTGCTGCGGCTGGAGATGGAGACCTATACGGAAATCCGCACGCAGATTGGTATGATAGAGATCAATTTCTGCATCAATGGCCGTTTTGAAACCAGCTTTTCCATGCGTGATAGCGTTCTGCTAAAGCCAGGGGACATGGCTATCAGCTGCTACGACGGCGTTCACGGCAGTAGTTCGGAATCCCGCTTTCCACTGGGCTACTACGAGGGGATCTGTTTGGAGGTAAACCCGGAGGCGGCCAGTGGTTGGATCGCGCAGCATGCCCCAGCGTTTCATGTGGACTTTTCGGCACTGAAACAAAACCTGCTTGACAGCAAGTGGTATATGGTGGGCTCCGCAGGCTCCCGCTGTGAGCATGTGTTCCGGGAACTTTATGAAAGTGCATCCTACGCCGATCACACCGTTTTACAGCTGAAGGTGCTGGAATTGCTCCTGCTTCTGGAACGTATTCCCCAGGAATCAGGGATGGATTCCTATTACTCTGCGGAACAGACCTTGTTGGCGCACCACCTGCGGGATCATCTGCTGACCAACCGGGAGGGCTATGTGTCTCTTGCCCAATTAGCAGCGGAGCATGAAATGTCCGTGTCCCATTTGCAAAAGCTGTTCAAGCAGGTCTATGGCGTGCCGGTTTATCGATATATCAAAGAATATCGTTTGGAACAGGCGGCGGTGGAGCTGGTTCGCAGCAGGAAGCCTATCACAGAGATTGCGCAACGTGCCGGATATGACAACGCCAGCAAATTTTCTGAGAGCTTTAAAAAGCGGTACGGGAAAACGCCGTCCCGCTATCGTGCCGACAAAAAACAAACGGCAAAACGGAGCATAGGAAACAAAACGGAGTAGTTTGAAAGTACAAATCATGTTAGAATGCCCAGTGGTTAGAGCACACTAACCAAAGAACTTCAGGAGGTACTGTATGAAAAAGAAATTTGCTGCTTTTGCGCTTTGCTTAATCTGCCTGCTGTCGGCTGCTGGCTGTGGTCAGGCGAAAACAGATACACAGACACCGCCGACGACGGACCAGAGCGCGGTGACCGATGACTATCTGACCACCATCAGCGGTACTTATGTGGAGTTATTCCCAGAACTGTCGAAATCCGAGTATCGGAGTATCTGGATCGATGCCACCACGCCGATAGTAGGCGCTGAGAACGCAGAGACCACAACGGATATGCTGCTGGGAATGTGCATGGCGGAGCCTTACGGCCCGGTAGCCGCAGAAAAATATGCCTCAGACCCGAACAGCATGGCCTTTAACTGCTATTTTCTGGGCGGCGTTGACAAGTTTGTGATGGACGGTCACACCATCACCGGTCTGGATGCACAGGGGCAGGAGGTTTTCTCCCACACCTACAAGCTGCTGGATGAGGAAAATGAAAACGGCTTCATCTTCTATCAGAGTGAGGATAAAGGTTCCGGCCAGTTTACCTATTTTGCGTTCTCGCCTGACACCATGGAAACCACCTATCATCTGGAGTTCCGCTATGCAGAAGATCTCAGCGACCTGCAAAGCTGGTTCGAGGGCAATTACGCCTACTGGAACGCAGCGGCTATCGCGGAGAACTATGATCAGGCGACCATGGAAAATGTCATTGAGCTGTTCGCCACAGAAAATCTGTCGAATGCAGAATAATTGCTCTTTGCGCACCCGTTTGGATCAAGCGGGTGCGCATACCGTTTTTCAAATGAGGATGTGATTTAATTGAAAAAACAGTCCGATCTTTCCCGGCTGATGGGTTACGCCGGGAACTACCGATATTTCACCTACGCTTCGTGGGTGCTGTCTGCGGCCAGTGCGCTGGTGGCGCTGGTGCCTTTTGTGTACATCTGGAAGATCCTGCGGGATGTGCTGAACGCCGCGCCGGACTATGCGCAGGCGGTGAACATCCCTCATTACGGCTGGATGGCAGTGCTATTCGCGGTGCTGTCTTATCTTATTTACATTGCGGCGCTGATGTGCTCCCATCTGTCGGCGTTCCGGGTGGCGACAAATCTGCGGCTGGCAGTGTCGGAGCATCTGGCAGTGCTGCCGCTGGGCTTTGCCGAGACCTTCGGCAGCGGTAAGCTGCGCAAGATCATCCACGAGAGCACCGGAGCCGCCGAGACCTATCTGGCCCACCAGCTGCCCGACCAGTACAACGCCATCGCCACCCCGGTGGGGCTGCTGGTCTTGCTGCTGGCGTTCGACTGGCGGCTGGGGCTGCTGAGCCTTGCGCCGGTGGTGCTGGCTTTCCTCATTATGGCGACCATGACCGGCAAGCGGATGGTTGAAAAAATGCGGCAGTACGGCAACGCGCTGGAGGCCATGTCCAACGAGGCAGTGGAATACGTCCGGGGCATTCCGGTGGTCAAGACCTTCGGGCAGAGTGTGTTTTCCTTCAAAAAGTTCAAGGCCACCATTGATGAGTACGAAAAGTGGGTCGTCTCCTACACCAAAGACCTGCGCCTGCCCATGATGTTCTACACCGCCGCCGTCAACGGCGTGTTCGCCTTTCTGATTGCAGGCGGGCTGCTGTTCACGACACACGGCGTGACCCCGGAATTTCTGCTGAACCTGCTGTTCTATATCATCATCACGCCGGTGATCTCCCTGACCTTGACCCGCATAATGTACATGAGCGAGAACAAGATGGTGGTAGCGGATGCGCTGGCACGCATCGACTCGGTGCTGGAGGCAGCACCCATGCAGGTTCAGGCTGTTCCGCAGCACCCGCAGGATGCTTCTATCGCGCTGCAGAACGTGCATTTCAGCTATGACGGAAAAAACGAGGTTATTAAGGGCGTTTCGCTGGAGATTCAGCCGGGACAGACTGTGGCTTTTGTAGGCCCCTCCGGCGGCGGAAAATCTACGCTGGCAAACCTTGTCTGCCGGTTCTTTGATGTGCAGAGCGGCAGCGTCCGGGTGGGTGGAGCGGATGTGCGGGATGTTTCCAAGGAAGAGCTGATGGATACCATTTCCTTTGTGTTCCAGAACAGCCGCCTGCTCAAGGGCAGCATTCTGGACAACGTCCGTCTGGGTAGGCCGCAGGCCACCGAAGCCGAGGTGCTGGCAGCACTGAAAGCTGCACAGTGCATGGATATCGTGGAGAAGTTCCCGGCGGGCATCCATACGGTCATCGGCACCAAGGGCGTGTATCTGTCCGGCGGCGAGCAGCAGCGCATTGCCATTGCACGCGCCATGCTGAAAAATGCGCCCGTCCTGATTTTGGACGAGGCCACCGCTTTTGCCGACCCGGACAATGAAGCTAAAGTACAGGCGGCCTTTGCCCAGCTTGCCAAGGGCAAAACGGTGCTGATGATTGCACACCGCCTGTCCACCGTAGCCAACGCCGACTGCATCTATGTGGTGCAGGATGGGCAAATTGCAGAATCCGGTACAAAGGATGAGCTGTGCGCACAGAACGGCTTGTTTGCCCGGATGTGGCAGGATTATCAGGCCTCGGTGCAGTGGAAGGTCGCAAAGGAGGGGTAAGGAATGATCGAAAAAATTCAACACGCAACGGCCAGCTCCCCGGAGGGCGCAAAGGGTCTGGTGAAGGGCGTTCTGGCATGTGCGTTCCAGAACATGGCGTTCATGCTGCCCACCGGGCTGTTGTATCTTCTGGTAAAAGACCTGCTGGCAGGCTCTACGAGCGAGAAAAGTACCTTTTATCTGCTGGGATGTGTTGCCTGCCTTGCATTGATTTTACTGACCACATGGTTCCAATACAACGGCACCTATTTTACCACCTATAAAGAGAGCGGCACCCGCCGCCTGACCCTTGCGGAGCGGCTGCGGAAGCTGCCTCTGTCCTTTTTCGGCAAGCGAGACCTTGCCGACCTGACCAGCACCATCATGGCAGACTGCGAGGTACTGGAAAAGGACTGCTCCCACTTCATCCCCGGTCTGTTCGGTTCCCTTATTTCCACCGCGCTCATTGCCCTGAGCCTGTTTGCATTTGAGTGGCGGATGGCACTGGCGGCACTGTGGGTCATTCCGATATCTGCTGCCATCGTGGTGGGCAGCTATCGGGTACAGGATAAGGTGCAGGCCAGGACCATGGCTGCGAAAATGGCCTGTGCGGACGGCATTCAGGAGTACATCGAGACTCTCCGGGACCTGAAAGCCAGCAATGCGGAGCAGCGGTATCTGTCTGGCCTTTCCGACAAAATTCGGGCAGTGGAAAAGCAGTCTATTGTGGCAGAGCTGGAAACAGCACTGTTTGTGTCCTCTGCGGGCATGGTGCTCAAGCTGGGCATCGCATCGGTGGCGCTCACCGGCTCGGTGCTGCTGGTGCAGGGCAGCATCGACGTGCTGACTCTGTTTCTGTTCTTGATGGCGGCATCCCGGATGTACGACCCTATGCAGGGCGCGTTGCAGAATCTGGCGGCGGTCATCGCCATGCGCACCAATGTGGGGCGGATGAACGAGATTCTGGACGCTCCCCTGCAGACCGGCAGCGAGCAGCTGACCAATCAGGGCTGTGATATCGTGTTCGACCATGTGGGCTTTGCCTATAACTCCGGCGAGACGGTGCTGCGGGATGTCTCCTTTACCGCAAAGCAGGGGGAGGTCACGGCACTGGTGGGCCCCTCCGGCGGCGGCAAGACCACCGTTTCCCGGCTGGCAGCACGGTTCTGGGATTACCAGAAGGGTCGTATCACCGTGGGTGGCATGGATGTTTCCCAAATCGACCCGGAAAAACTGATGAGCCTGTATTCCATCGTCTTTCAGGATGTGACACTATTTGACAACACAATTCTGGAAAACATCCGTCTGGGACGCAAGGGGGCCACCGACGAGGAGGTCCTTGCGGCGGCAAAGCTGGCAAACTGCGAGGAATTTGCCGAGAAGCTGCCGGACAAGTGGAACACCAACATCGGCGAGAATGGCTGCGCTCTTTCCGGCGGTGAGCGTCAGCGCATTTCCATCGCCCGCGCCTTCCTGAAGGATGCGCCCATCATCCTGCTGGACGAAGCCACCGCCAGTCTGGATGTGGAGAACGAAACTGCCATTCAGGAGGCTCTTTCCCGGCTCATAAAACACAAAACCGTTCTTATCATCGCCCACCGGATGCGCACCGTAGCCGGTGCGGACAAAATCGTGGTGCTGTCCGACGGCGTGGTGGCCGAACAGGGCGCACCCGATGCACTTTATGCCCGGAACGGCCAGTACACCCACATGGTGGATCTGCAGACCGAAAGCCAGAGCTGGGTCATCTGACCCAATTCAAAAACAGCCCTTCGGCACAACAAAAAAGGACATCTATTCAAAAGAATAGGTGTCCTTTTTAGCACCCGAATCCGTCAGCTAACAGTCATGTTTAAATTACTTCCTTATCACTGCTAAGCCGAGCTTTTTCAGGCCTTCCACAGGCTGTGCAGGTTGCAGTACTCGTACGCGGCCACAACGCTGTCGCCCTCGGCCAGCATAAACACGGCTTCCGGCTTCTGGCCCGGCGCCAAAGGCTTGCGCTGGTTGCCCTGAGCCGTCTCCAGCGCGATCCATTCGATGTAATGCTCGGGCAGCATGGGGTGTTCCACAGCGCCGACGCGCACAGTCACCTTGTTGCCCTCTACCTCGATGACAGGCACGTGCTTTTCCAATGCCCCGTCCGTAGTGCCGGGGATGATCTCCTGCATCGGCTCGCCGCAGCACACAACGGGCACGCCGCTGCTGCGCACATAAGCGATGATATTTCCACAATGTTTACAGATATAAAACTTCATATCCGATCCTCCATCCTGATGCAATATTTTGCCGCGCCGGGCGGCGCGGCAGCCGGAACGCAAACGCTCCGCTGCTTACAGCATGACACAACCGGACGCAGTTTGCAAGAGCTTTTTTGGAAAATTCAGGTAATCCATCAACTTTGTAGGAATGCACAGTTGTACTTGTGAAAAAGGACGGAGCGTACGGCGCGTGAGAGGCGGCAGATCACAGATCCTTTATCAATACCAGTTCAGAGACGCCTTTTCGGACGGCGTCGGGCAGACGGCCCAATTCCCAATAGCCGAGGGAACGGTACAGGGCCTGCGCCTTTTCGTTGAAGTCGCTCACCATCAGCGCAACGCGTCCGGCTCCTTGCACACGGGCCATGGCTTCGAACTCCGCGAGAAGAAAATGCCCCACGCCGCGCCCGCGGGCCCGGGGTGCGGCGCCGATGAGCGCGAGATAGGGATACAGCCCGCAAAAGCCCTTGGCCCGGATCCGCATTACGCCCAGCACCTCTCCCGCACTGCCGCAGGCAACGTAAAGCTCGCCTGCGTTCAATGCGTTTTCGAGGGAGCGCACCAATGCCCCGGGCGCGGAAAAGTAACGTTCATAAATTTCGCTGTCTGCAAATACATTGCAGCAGGCGGGAAGATCGGCCTGTGCGGCGGCGCGGCAGATCAATTCCATGGCGGCGCCTCCTGCTGCATGCGTCCGGCCGCGGCGGCCGCGGCATTGTGGATCAGCGAACGCATGCGGATGAGCTTTCCGTTTTCCCGGGTGGGGCATACGCGGTTGGTCAGCAGCACCACAAAAAGCCCGGTATCGGGGTCCACGGCGATGCTGGTGCCTGTGAAGCCGGTATGTCCGTAGGCGCGCGGGCTCATCAGATCGCCCAAAAAATTGGAGGGACTGCCTGCCAGGTTGAAGCCCAGGCCGCGGAATTCGTGCCCGGCACCCGGCGTGCGGTTGACCAGCGCGGCGCGCAGCGTTGCAGGGGAAAGAAACTGTGTGCCGTCCGGCAGTTTCCCGCCCAGCGCCAGCATCTGAACAAAGCGTGTCATGTCGCAAAGATCGCTGAATATACCCGCGTTGCCCGAAAGACCGCCCAGAAACCGGGCGTTTTCATCATGGACGGCACCGCGCAGCAGCTCGCCCGTGGCCGGGTCCCGTTCCGTGGGAGCGACATCCCCCGCCGGGCGGTAGGTAGTGTGCGTCAGGCCCAGAGGCTCGAATACATACTCCTGTGCCAGCCGGTCGATGGACTGGCCGCCGATTTGTTCCAAAATACGCCCCAGAAGGATGTATCCCATGCAGCTGTAAACGGGCAAAGCGCCCGGCGCATGCTCCAGTGGGTGGGCAAGGATCGCCCGGACGGCGTCTCCGGGGCCGTCCGCTTCCTCGCTGAGATAAAAATGGGCGGGCAGGCCGCTGGTATGTGTCATCAACTGGAGCACAGTAATGCCTTTTTTGTCTTCGGGCGCGGGGAAAAACTGTTCCACTGTATCGTAAAGGCGCAGCCGCCCTTCCTCCAGAAAGCGGAATGCGATCATCGTGGTGCCCACGATCTTTGACAGGCTGGCGATGTCGTACAGCGTAGTCTCCCGGGCGGGGCCGAAGGTCTGCCGGACCCAGACGCTCCCGCGGATACCCACGGAAAGGCAGGCGGAGGGATAAGCGCCGTCATCCAGGCCCTGCCGGACAAGACGGCACACTTGCTCAAAATTTTTCATGGCAGCCTCCTGAAAAAATAGTTTCCGAACCGCGCGGCGGCGGGAAGTCACCTAGATGGTAGTGCACGAAGCGGAAAATGTCAAGAAGGCACAGCGGGGCGTTTTTAACAAAATCAAAGAAAAAACTATGGACAATATAACTGTTTTTTTGAATCATAAAAAATAATTCTGTTCATATTGTGCAGTTTTTTCCGGTTTTTGTATTGACAAAGCAAAGGAAAAAGCATTATGATATGAGCATGAAACAATTGTTCTGAAAATTTTAAGATTATTAAAATTAATTTTCTGAACCGTTTCAAATCCTGCCGAATGTATTGCGCAGTAATAAAGGAGGACAACATGAAAAAGTCGCTGAAGAAGATCCTGGCATTTACCATGGCTGCGGCAATGGCCGCCGGTCTAGCTGCCTGCGGCAGCTCTGCATCCACGTCCCCGTCCGCGGGGGGATCGGGCAGCGCCCCGGCCGTTTCGGACGAACCAATCAAAATATCGATGTATTACGCAGATAACCCCACGCTGCCGTATATGGACAGCTGGCTGGCGGTTCAGGAGACTGCGAAAATCGCGGGTGTGGACCTGACGGTGGAGGCTATCCCTTCCACGGATTACAATACCAAGGTCTCCCTGGCGCTGAACACCGGCGAGAATTGTCCCGACGTGATACTTTATCAGGATACTAAGGGCGAGAATTCTTCGCTGGCGCTCAACGGAGCCATCGTCCCCATCAGCGATTATCCGGAATGGACGCCCAACTTTAACGCCATGGTGGAAAAGCTGGGCCTGAAGGATGATGTGGAGGAACTGGCGCTGAAGGACGGCAAGCGTTATTTTATGCCGCAGCTGTTCGACCAGCCCTTCTATGACGGCGGCCTGATCATGCGTCAGGATTACCTGGAGGAAAAGGGCTTTGATGCGCCCAAGACCTTCGATGATCTGTACGAGATCCTCAAAGCCTATAAGGCGGACCATCCCGATTCCTACCCGCTTACCACGCTTGTCGCGCCTTATGTTACATACCGCATGACGATGCCTTCCTTCGGCATCAGCTTCGGAAAGAGCTCATCCTCCGGCACGGGCGCGCTGAGCTACGATTATGAAAAGGGTGAATATTTCGAGGGCTGCATCAGCGAGGAAGCCCGCGAATACCTGCGCTTCATGAATAAGCTGTATGCGGAAGGCCTGCTCGACCCCGAGATGGCTGCCCCCATCGACGGCGACGTATGGTCCACCAAGATGGCAACGGGCGCCGCAATGGCTACTTACGCTTACTACGACCAGATCGGCGGCGTTGAGACCGCCAGCGAGATCGACGGCTTCAAGCTCCAGATGTATCCGTCCCTGGAAGGCCCGGCCGGCGCACACCATCAGCCCAAATCCAAAACCGGCAAGGGCATCATGTTCCCGGCTTCCACCGCCGAGCGCGACGATTTCGAGCAGGTAGTACGCGCCGTGGATGAGATGTTCTTCTCGGAGGAATGCTCCACGATCTGGTGCCTGGGCGTGGAGGGTACGACCTACACCATGGACGGCGACAAGATCGTTTATTCCGACGACCTCACAAGTTCGCCCGACGGCATTTACAAAACCATGCAGGTGAAGTACGGCTGCGGCGCGGATCCTTTCCAGTTTGTGTGGATCAACGAACGCGAAATGAGCAAGTATGACGAGAACTACGCCCAGATCAATAAAACCGTCGCAGGCATGGAGGATGGCAATGTGATCCAGCCGCTGCCCCCGACGCCGCTGTTTGACGACCTGACGGCCGAAGATGCGGCCAGCCTGCAGACGCCGCTGGCGGACAGCATCGAGGTATGGATCGACGCATTCGTCACCGGTTCAAAGAGCCTGGATACCGATTGGGACGCCTATGTGGCAGAGATGAAAAACCTGCAGATCGAAGAATTCTGCAAGATGTACAACGACAACCTGCGCAAATAAACCGAAAAAAACATAAGTGCCCGCGGGACGGGGCCGTACAACCGATATGGCCCCGTCCCGTGTTTTTCCATTTACTGCCTTTGTATGGCGTGCAAATCAACTGCAAGGAGGTCCTGCGGAATGCCCAAGACAGCCGTATTGACGGCGGACGCGAAAGCCGCGAAGCGCAAAGCGTTCCGAAAACATCTCAAACGTTACTGGGTGCTGTATGCGATGCTGGTACTGCCCGTCGCATATTATATTGTATTTAAGTATGTCCCCATGGTGGGCAACGTGCTTGCGTTCCGGCGCTACCGGCCGGGCAAGGGCCCGTTCGGCACGGAGTGGACGCTGCGCTATTTTGACCGTTTTCTGCGTGACCCAATGTTCTGGCGCGCTTTGCGCAACACGCTGGTGCTTTCCATAGGGAACATCCTCATCAATTTTCCCATCCCCATTCTTTTTGCCATTCTGCTCAACGAGGTGCGGGCAAAAAAATTCAAAAAGTTCGTTCAGACGGTATCTTATATGCCGCGCTTTATCTCCACGGTGGTGGTCATCGCCATCCTGAACGAGATCCTTTCGCCCAGCTCCGGGATTCTGAACCAGTTCCTGGGCCTGTTCGGCGTCGACCCCATTTACTTCATGAACGAGCCGCAATGGTTCCGCCCGGTGTATATTTTATCCGAGACCTGGCAGTTCACGGGGTGGACGGCCATTATTTACCTGGCGGCCATCACCTCCATCAGCCCGGACCTGTTTGAGGCCGCGGAGATGGACGGAGCGTCCCGGCTGCAGCAGATCTGGTACGTGACGATCCCGTCCATCCTGCCTACCATCATGATCATGCTGATCATGAACGTGGGGCATATGCTCAGCCTTGGCTTTGAAAAGGTGTTGCTGATGTACACGCCGTCCAATTCGGGCGTAAGCGATATCATCGACACGCTGGTGTACCGCACCGGCCTTGTCAGCCAGAACTATTCCTATGCGACGGCCATTGGCCTGTTCAGCGGCATTGTCGGCCTGATCCTCGTCACGTCGTCCAACGCTGTGAGCCGGAAGCTGACCGGCGAAAGTATTTATTAAAGGAGGCGGCAGTCTGATGCAAAAACGGTATCATACCCTGGAAAATATCATCTTCGACGCGATCGTTTATCTCGTGATGGCTTTCGTGCTGATCTGCTGCCTTGTCCCGTTCATTTACATGCTGGCTGTTTCCTTTTCCGGCACAAAGCCGCTCATCAACGGCGAGGTGTTTTTGTGGCCGAAGGATTTTACACTGGATTCGTACAAGCAGATCTTCACTTACCCAAACTTCTTCAAGGCATATGGCAATACGTTTTTATACGCGGTGGGCGGCACGGCCATCGCGCTCATCATGACGAGCCTGATGGCATATCCGCTTTCCAAGACGTTTTTGTGGGGCAATAAGTTCTTTACGAAAATGGTCGTGGTGACGATGTTCTTCTCCGGCGGCCTGATCCCAAACTACCTGCTGCTCAACAGCCTTCACCTTGTGGGGACGCGGGCGGCCATGCTGATGCCCTTCGCCATCAACTCGTTCAATCTTATCATCCTTATCAACTTTTTCAGGAGCATTCCCAATGAGATTGAGGAGGCGGCGCTGATCGACGGGCTGGGGTATTTCGGCATCCTGCGGCGCATCGTGCTGCCGCTCTCCACGGCGGCCATCGCCACCATCGGCCTGTACTATGCCGTGTTCTTCTGGAACGACTGGTTCAACAGCCTGATCTATCTCAAGAGCGACCAATACCCTGTTATGATGTTCCTGCGCAATATCGTGAACGGTACCATGGTCATCGGCACGGGCAGCGGCTCGGCGGAAAAGACGACCATTGCCATCTCGGTGAAATCCGCGGTCATCATCACATCCACCGTACCCATTATCGTGATCTATCCCTTCCTTCAGAAATTTTTCGTCAAGGGCTTGACCATTGGGGGCGTAAAGGGATGAGCGCGTTTCCGTCGTCAGCGGAACCCACAAAAGGCTATGCGAGCCACGAGGAGGCATGTCCAGTGGTACAGATCAAAACGATCGGCACCGAACAGCGCAACCCCAATACGCTGGAGATCGACCGCGCGGATACTGCGGAGATCCTGCGGCTGATGAACGAAGAAGACAAAAAAGTGGCACCCGCGGTGGAACAGGTTCTGCCGCAGGTGGAAAAAGCAGTGGATGTAATTTACGCGCACATGCGCTGCGGCGGGCGGCTCATCTACTGCGGGTGCGGGACCTCCGGCCGCCTGGGCGTGCTGGACGCATCGGAATGCCCGCCGACCTTCGGCGTGGAGCCGGGGCTGGTGCGCGGTGTGATCGCCGGCGGGCCGGACGCGCTGACCAACGCGGCCGAGGGCGCGGAGGACCATTTTGAGGACGGTGCAAAAGACCTGCAGGCGCTGGACTTCCGTGCACAGGACGTGCTTGTGGGCATAGCGGCCAGCGGGCGCACGCCCTATGTGCTGGGGGCAATGGACTATGCCCGGGCGTTGGGGGCACCCGTGATCGGGCTGACCTGCTGCCCCGGCTCCGCCATCGATGCGGCCGCGGATATCGGCATCGCCCCACAGCCGGGGCCGGAGGTCGTCACCGGCTCCACCCGCCTGAAAAGCGGCACCGCACAGAAAATGGTGCTGAATATGCTGTCCACTGCCGTGATGGTAAAGCTGGGGAAGGTATACAGCAACCTGATGGTGGATGTGTGCGCCAGCAACCAGAAGCTGGTGGCGCGCGCGGTATCCATCGTCTGCTGCGCGACCGGCGTGAGCCCGGAGCGCGCGCGCGGCGTTTTGGATGAGGCGGGTTTTTCCGCCAAGACGGCCATCGTTATGATCCTGTGCGGCGTGGATGCCGGCGAGGCCCATGCGCTTTTGCAGCGTGTGGACGGGCAAGTTTCGGCAGCGGTTTTATCGCGGCCGGACGGCGTACAGACCGATGCGTTTGTGCGCCGGCTGTAACAGCAAAAAGCGCCGGGACAGCCCAAGGCTGTCCCGGCGCAAGTTAAGTGCGGCGGAAGGCGGCGTTCTCAATACCGGCGGCGGAGCGGCGGAGCACCGTCCACACGGTGGGGACGGCAGCTTTCCCGGCTTTTTTCCAGGCTGGCCGCCGCGCGGTCGTAATCCAGATGCGCCACGGCTGTGAACAGAACATCCACCGCCACCATCTGGGCGATGCGGCTGCTCATGGCGCCGCTGCGGGGCGTGGCCTCCGGCGCGGAGATATACAGCCGGATGTCGGCGTTCTGGGCCAGCACGCTTTTGTCGAATTTCGTCAGCGCCACGGTAGGCGTGCCGCACTGGCGGGAAAGGGCCAGCATCTCCAGCACTTCCTTGGTATTGCCGGACATGGAGATCAGTACAGCCACATCCTGCGGCGTCATATTGGCGGCGTAGGTGAGCTGGATGTGCAGGTCACGGCAGAAGCACACGTTTTTGTCGATGCGCAGCAGCTTGTTGTACAGGTCCTCGCCAACCAGAGCAGACGCGCCGACGCCGAAAATGCGCACGGAACGGGCGTTCAGGATTTGGCGCGCGGCAGCCTCCACGGAGGCGGGGTCCAGCAGCTTTGTGGTGTCGCGTACGGCGCGGATGCTGTTGTTCTTGACGCTGAGGATCAGCTGGTCGATGCCGGTGGCTTCCCGGATATCGGAGAAGGCCGCTGCCTCGGCGGGCTCGCCCCCCGTTTCATGCAGCTCGCTGAACAGGCTTTTTTTCAGGTCCTTAAGGCCGTCGAACCCGATGGCTTTGCAGAAACGCACCCATGCGACCTTGCTGACGCCGGACTCCTCGGCCAGCTGGCTGATGGGCTTGGCGAATACATTTTCCACGTTATCCAGAAAATACGAGGCCACCTTTTTTTCGGCGTTGCTCAGGTTTTCGTAAATGTTCTGCGTGCGTACCTCGATGTTGGTCATTTCACTTCTTCTCCTTTTCGGGCCGTGTTCACAGGCTGATTTTCCCCATCACCACGCCGTGCGCGGCGCCGGTGGCTCCGGGCGCGTTGTTGGCGCAGCCATACAGCGCTTCGTTTGCCAGAACGGCAAAGGCAACTGCCTCCTTGGCGCTGCTGTCCAGGCCGAGCTGCTCGTTGGTAAGCACCTGGCAGCCGGGCAGGCAGTCGGCTATATGGGCCAGCAGCACAGGGTTCATGCTTCCGCCGCCGCCCACGATCAGCCGCTCGGGGCGCTGAGGGCAGAACCGTTCCACACCCTCCCGGATGCACTCGGCTGTAAAGCGCGTCGCGGTGGACAGCGTGTCCCGCAGGGAAACACCCAGCGTCCGGGCATGTGCGCACAGGGCGTCCACATAGGCGGCGCCGTATACCTCGCGCCCCGTGGTCTTGGGCGGCGGGGCGCTCAGGTATGGGTCCTGCATCATCCAGGCCAGCAGCCCGGCGTTTACCGTGCCCTGCGCGGCCAGCCGCCCGCCGTCGTCAAAGCGGGCTTTTCCCTCTGTCAGCCGCGCGGCAAGCGCGTCCATGACCATATTGCCCGGGCCGGTGTCAAAGGCAAATACGTCATTCAGGGAACAGCCTTTGGGAAGTACGGTGATATTGCCGATGCCGCCGATATTCTGCAGCCCCACGGTGCGCTGCGCGTCCCGATAAAGCAAGTATTCCGTGTAGGGGACCAATGGAGCCCCAAGCCCGCCGGCAGCCATGTCCCGAACGCGGAAATCGCTGACGACCGGACAGCCCAGCCGTTCCGCAATAACGGACGCCTCGCCGGTTTGAAGCGTGCCCCGCACCAGGCGGCCAAGGTATTCCCGTGCGTCCGGCGCGTGGAATACGGTTTGGCCGTGGCTGCCCACAAAGCTGACTTTATCGGGGGCAACGCCCGCCTGTGCGCACACGGCCTCGCAGGCGTCGGCGCTGAGCTCACCCAGATAAAAGTTCAGAAGGCACAGTTCCTCCGTGCCGCCGAAATCGCCTGCTGCCACGCGCAGAATGCGCGCCCGCGCTGCGTCCGAGAAAGGCAGCGTGAGAAACGACAGCAGCCGCACGCGGGTATCCGTGCTGCAGCCGCTGATCTCCACCAGGGCGGCGTCTATGCCGTCGGCAGACGTACCGCTCATCAGCCCAATGGCCAGGCGAGGGCTTGCGTCGTCATGGAAAAGAGCGCGCTTCATAAAAATATCCTCCTTTATATGGCCCGCGCCGGGCCTGACAAAAATGAAATAAAATTACAAACAAATTGTTCTTTAGTTTCAATTATACTCCCAACAGGTGGCGCCTTGTCAACAGAATCCATAAAAAAATTTACGAAATAAAGCGTAAAATGCATGTATTGCAAAGAAGTATTTCAAAAATGAAAAATAGTTGCGCGGCTGACGCGCGAATAACAGGAAAGAGGGAGGAACCGGTGCATGGTGAAATGCGGGATCGACAGGATCGGTGAATTCGGTGCATTGTTCCGGGGCAAAAGGCTGGGGATGGTGACGTCTGTTTCAGGCGTGACGCTGGACCTCAGGCCCGGATATGTGAAATTTCATGAGGTCTATCCGCTGGTATGCCTTTTCGGCCCTGAGCATGGAATGTACGGCAAAGACGGCGCGGGGGAGGATGTGGACGATGTTGCCCGCGACAGCGCGACGGGCTTGCCGGTATACAGCCTGTACGGCGGCGAGGAGGGCAGGCATATCGCGCCGGAACGTTTGGAAACGCTGGACGCGGTGGTCTATGACATTCAGGATCTGGGCACGCGCTTTTACACCTTCATCTCCACGCTGCTCTATGTCATGGAGGACTGCGCCGCGGCGGGCCGGGAGCTGATCGTGCTGGACCGTCCCGCACCGCTGGACGGCGTGACGGTGGAGGGCGGCCTGCTGGAGCCGGAATACCGCAGCTTTGTCGGGGCGTACCCGCTTTGCATCCGTTACGGCCTTACCGCGGGCGAGCTGGCGTGCATGGTAAATGCGGAACAAAAGCTGGGCTGCCGGCTGACGGTAGTACCCTGCACAGGCTGGGAGCGCACGCGCCTGTTCAGCGAGACGGGAAACCTCTGGATGATGCCCAGCATGGGCATTCCGCATTTCAGCACGGCTCTGGTTTATCCGGGCACCTGTCTGTTCGAGGGAACAAACGTCTCCGAAGGGAGAGGGACCGCATGCCCGTTCGAGATGATCGGCGCGCCGTTTGTCGACGGCGCGGCACTGGCCGGGACCATGAACCGGGAGGGCCTGCCCGGCGTGATTTTTACGGCGGCCTGCTTTACGCCATACGCTTCGAAGCACAAGGGCGAGCCGTGCGAAGGGGTGCTGCTGCATGTCAGCGACGCACATGCTTTCCGCCCGGTGCGCACGGGCGTTACACTGCTGTACCGCATCCGGGAGATGTGGCCACGGCAGTTCCGGTGGAAACCACGGGATGGGAAGCCGCGGCGCTTCATCAGCCTGCTGGCGGGCTGCGGCGCGTTCGAGGACGAGCCGCCTGCACCGGAAGCGCTGCTTGCGGCATGGGAAGCGGACAGCGCCGCTTTTGCACGGCGCAAGGCGGCATATCATCTTTACAAATAAAACAGGAGGGATACAGATGGACCTACGGGAACAGATCGGGCAGAGACTGGTGACAGGCTTTCCGGGAACAGAGCTTACGGAGGATTTCCGCAGGATGGTGCGGGAGTACAAAATATCCAATGTGATCCTGTTCCGGGAGAACATTACGGATTGTGCACAGCTCAAACAACTGTGCGGGGAGATCCAGGCGCTGGTGCGGCGGGAAACGGGCCATGGCGCCTTTATCACAGCGGACCAGGAGGGCGGCCTGGTGACGCGCCTGCCCGGGGACGCGGTAAATGTGCCGGGCGCTATGGCCATCGCCGCCACGGGAGACCCGGAAAATGCCTACCACGCCGGGCTTTTGACGGGGCGGGAGCTGCGCGCGCTGGGTGTCAATTTCGACCTTGCCCCCAGTGTGGACGTCAATTCCAACCCGGAAAATCCGGTCATCGGTGCGCGAAGCTACGGCGACACGCCGCAGGAGGTCTCCCGTTACGCCAACCGGATGATACGCGGCCTGTTGGACGGCGGCGTGCTGTGCTCGGCCAAGCATTTTCCCGGCCACGGAGATACGGACACGGATTCCCATCTGGCGCTGCCCTGCGTGGACAAAAGCATGGAGGAGCTGGAACGGACGGAGCTGCTGCCCTTCCGGGAGGCAGTGCGTGCGGGCGTGCCCGCGGTGATGACGACACATATCCTGTTCCCGCAGCTCGAACCGGAGCATCTTCCGGCAACGATGTCCCGGCGCATCATGACGGGGCTGCTGCGGGAGCAGATGGGCTTTGACGGCCTCATCGTCAGCGACTGCATGGAGATGCGGGCCATCAAGGACCACTTCGGCACGGTAAACGGTGTGGTGGCGGCCATGGCTGCCGGAGTGGACCTGGTGTTTATTTCCCACGACACACTGCTCAGCGGGCAGGCGGCCCGCGCGGCAGAGCAGGCCGTGGCCGAGGGACGGTTGAGCGCGGCGGAAATGCAGGCCAGCGTGCAGCGCATTCTGGCGCTGAAGGAAAAATGGGTGGACGGCATGCCCGAGGGCGGCTTCGATTTTGATGAGGCACGCCGGGAGAACGAGGCGCTGCTGCAAAAGACCATCACAGAGGTGCACCGCCCCGCAGGCGGGCGGCCCGCACTGGGGAGCGCGCCGCTGTGCATCGGCTGCCCGGCCTACCGCACGTCGCTGGTGGGGAATGTGGACGCCGGCGAGACGAACCGCTTCGGCGACGGTATGGCACGGGCGCTGCATGGCAGCGCGGTGGCCATGCAGCCGGAGCCGGGGCGGGAAGAGATCGCGGCGTTGGTAGAACTGGCGCGGCGGCATACCTCGGCCGTGGTGGGCACCTTCAACGGGCGTTTGCGCAGGGGCCAGCTGGAGCTGGTGGCCCGGTTGGCGGAGGCGGGCGTGCCCACCGTGGCGGTGGCGCTGCGCGGCCCGTACGATCTGGCGGGCCTGCCCGAAAGCGTGTGGACGCTGGCGGCATTCGAGTATACGGAGCAGAGCATTCGGGCGGTTGCGCGCGTGCTGCGCGGCGAGGCCGAACCAACCGGAAGGCTGCCCGTGACTTTATGAGCGGAGAAGAAAAAATGCCGGATATGAGATATGCGGCCGGGATGGACGGCGGCGGGACAAAAACGGTTTTAGAGGCCCGCGCGCCGGACGGACGCGTGCTGCTTCGGGAACGGTTTGGTCCCCTGAACCTTAACAGCGCTGCGGCACAGGCAGTGCGGGAGACGATGCAGGGCTGTACGGATGCGTTGGCGCGCCTGCCCGGCGGCCTGGAGGCCTGTGCCGCGCTGTGCGTCGGCAGCGCGGGCGTCAGCAATCCGCAGGCACGCGCGCTGCTGGAGCAAATGCTGCGTCGGTGCGGATACCGGGGCGCGCTTCTTTTGACAGGAGATCAGGAAACTGCGCTGGCAGGCGCGCTGGGCGCACCCTGCGGCATGGTGCTTATCGCGGGCACCGGGTCCATTTGTTTTGGCAGGGATGCAGCGGGTAAAACAGCCCGAAGCGGCGGCTACGGGCATAAAATCGACGACGAGGGCAGCGGCTATGCGCTCGGCAGAGACGCTCTGGCGGCCGTTGTGCGGGCGCAGGACGGCCGTGGGCCGCGGACGCTGCTTACGGATCTGGTGTTTGCACAGCTGAAGGTGGTTGACGTCGGCGGCCTGGTGCAGTTTACTTATGACCCGCAAACAGACAAAAAACAGATCGCGGCGCTGGCTCCGCTGGTTGCCCGGGCGTATGAAGCCGGAGATGAGGCCGCGAAAGCGGTGGTGGAAAAAGCATGCCGCGAGCTGGCGCTGCTGGTGGAGCCGGTAGCCCGCGCTCTGCATATGGAGGACGGGGTGCTGGCGCTGACGGGCAGCATTCTGCTGCGGGACAAAGCGGTGCGCGAGGGTACGGCGGCGCTGCTTCGGATGCGATTTCCGGGCATGCGGCTGGCGGAACCCAAAAGCGACGCCGCCGCAGGCGCAGCGCTTCTGGCGCTGGAAACATTGAATACAGAAAAAGGAGAAAATAAAAATGCCTGATATGCTGGTGAAATTATACGACCTGCCTGAAGATGCACAGACGGCGTGCCCTCGGGATGAGAGCGTACAGATCCGCCGCGCAATGGCGCCGGATAAATTTCGTGTGGTGGAATGGGTGAAGGAGCACTCCGGCCTTTCCGCAGCAGGGGAGTGCGACGTGTGCTTTGCCCGCCCGGCTGTTTCGTGCTTCATCGCCACGCGGGGCAAAAAAATCCTGGGTTATGCCTGTTATGATGCGACGGCTCCGGATTTCTTCGGCCCTACACGCGTGCTGGACGAAGAGCAGGGCGGCGGCATCGGCCGGGCGCTGCTGCTGCGCAGCCTCGCGGCCATGCGTGCGGAGGGCTACGCCTATGCAGTCATCGGCGGCGTGGGCCCGCAGGAGTTTTACAAAAAGTGTGTGGGCGCGATGCTGATCCCGGATTCCGTCCCCGGCATTTACCGGGATTTTCTCGGCGGGATGAAAGAGTAAAAAAGACCAAAAGAGGAACGGCCTGCTTTTGAGCAGGCCGTTCCTCTTTTGCTGTTATATTTTGCGCGAATGCTTTTTCAGCAGACGGGTCAATTCAGCCACGTCGATGGGCTTTGCGATATGCGCGTTCATGCCGCATTCCAGACAACGCTGAATGTCCTCGGCAAAGGCGTCCGCCGTCATGGCGATGATGGGGACCGACGCCGAATCCGCGCGGTTCAGCCCGCGAATCGCCTGTGCAGCCTCATAGCCTGTCATGTGCGGCATCCGGAGATCCATCAGGATAAAATCATAATAACCCTCCGGCGATTCCCGGAATTTGTCCAGACAGATCTGTCCGTCTTCCGCCCATTCCAGCTCCACACCCAAATCGGACAGCAGTTCGCTTGCAATCTCCCAATTCAGCTCATTGTCTTCTGCGAGCAGGACACGGCTGCCGGAGAGGCCGGCGCCGTGGCTGGATGCAGGCTGATGCGTGGCTTCAAGGCCCATATACTGGCGCAGGCCATAAAACAAAGTGGATTTGAACAGCGGCTTGGAAATAAAACCGCTGATGCCGGCCTCACGCGCCTCTTCCTCAAATTCGGTCCAATCGTAGGCGGAGATCAACAGAATCGGGATTTCGCTCCTAAAGCTGCGCCGTATCTCCCTGGCGATCTGGAGGCCGTCCATATCCGGAAGCTTCCAGTCCAAAAGAATGATCTGATAGTCATTGTGCTGCCGGTGGCGCTGAACGATCCGTTTCATCGCGCTTTCTCCGCTCAGCGTTGATTCGGCATTTACTCCGATCGACTTTAATGCGCTGACGGCGGTCTGGCATAATACCGCGTCGTCGTCGACTACCAGCATGTTCCAGGGAGGAAGCACCATGTCGGCTTCCGGAAGGGCGGCCTTTTCAAGGTCGATTGTGATGTGGAATTCAGTGCCCTTATTCAGTTCACTCCGAATGTCGATGGTCCCGCCCATCGCATCCACGATGTATTTTGTGATCGCCATTCCAAGGCCGGCGCCTTCGGTCTTGTGGATTCTGGCTTCATCCGCACGGCTGTAAGATTCGTATATCCTTTGCAAAAATTCCGGGGACATGCCGATCCCGTTGTCTTTCACTTTAAGGTGCGTCCGGACAAAATTTTCGCCGCGCGGGGACGCCTCTTCAAAGAGAGAAAGCTGAATGGAGCCACCCTCGGGCGTATATTTGGTGGCATTGGACAAAAGGTTCAGCAAAACCTGGTTCAGGCGGACGCTGTCGCAATATACGTTTTCCACCGTGATATTTTCTATATGGACGTCAAAGTTTTGCTTTTTGGTTTTGATCTGCGGCTGTATGATGCCGACAACGCCTTCAACAACTTCTTTCAACGAGATTGCTTCCAGCGTCAGGGTCAGCTTTCCGCTCTCGATTTTGGACATGTCCAGCACATCGTTGATGAGCCCAAGCAAATGCCGGCTCGACAGCGAGATTTTGCGCAAACAGTTCTGCACCTGCTTACGGTCGTCTATATGCGCCGTTGCGATGGCAGTCATGCCCACGATCGCGTTCATCGGCGTGCGGATATCATGGCTCATATTGGCCAGAAATTCGCTTTTGGCCTTGCTTGCCTCAAGCGCCGCCTGGCGGGCCTTTCCCAGCTCCTGCAGCTGCTGGCGGGTCAGGAAAAAGTACCGCAGAAAAATCAGCGTCAGGAAAAGCAGGATGGAGCCGCAGGCAAGCAAAGTGATGAAGGTGCGCTGCGCGTTCAGGTCGTTGATGCTTTCGTCCAACATGCCGTAAGGCATCACCGAGATGAGGTACCACTCGGAGTGCGGCAAAGGCTTGCCGTAGATCTGCAGGCTATTTCCGCCCGTGTCGAGCGTTACGGTGTAATCCTTCTGTTCTTCCAGCGCCGCGTCAAGCCCCTCAAGCGGACCGCCTGCCGCGGAAGAGGCAGGCAGCGCGCTGAAATATCCAACCAGCTCCGTATTGGAGTTGGCGATCACAAGGCTGCCGTCCGAGCGGATGATATGGCAATAGATCAGAGCATCCTGATTTTCTGAAAAAAGAAAATCGCTGATATATTCCAGGGGCACCGCCGCGACCAAACCGGTGCAGGCTTCGCCGTCCTGCATCGGATAATCCGCGTCGATCCCGAACAGCACAACTTCGTTGCCGGCGGCGTCCACGCCAACGGCGACCCGCTGCTCGCCCCGCCTTAACGCGTCCACGAAGGGCGGCGGGTTGACCGGCTGGAATGCTTCCCCGCAGAGCGTTTCAAATCTGCCGTCTGAGGTACAGAGAGCCAGATATTCGAAACCGCGCACCTGCGCCCTGTAAACGAGATCTGCATACATGGCTTCCTTGTCGGCGCTCTTCGACGGGACCACGGACACGATGCCTTCGACCTGCTCAAACCGCAGTTCGATGATGTTCTCAAAGTGCCGGGCCATCTGTTCGCTCATCCCGGACATATAGATCTCGCCGACTTCATGGATGGTCTTTGTGCTTTTCCGGCTCATATAGACACCCAGCATGGCAAAAACACCCATGCTGAAGACAAGAAGGCCGACGAAGCTGTATATCAGAAACCGCGTAGTATTCTTTTTTGCCAAGCTGCTGTCCATCTGCGGCTATCCCTCCCTGCACGTCTTGTAGGCTTCAACTGCACGGATGATCTGATGATAGTCGTCAGAGAGCTGCGGCATTCCGGCGGCTGCATTTTCAAAATCTCCGGCCTTAAACGCTTCTGTCATTCGGCTGCTGCTTTCGTACAGTCTGGTGAAAGAAAGGTTCCGGCAGATCCCTTTGAGCGTATGGACAAAGCGCAATGCTTCTTCGTAATTCCGGTTTTGCAGGGCCGTTTCCAGAGAGCTGAAGCTTTTGTCGTCTAAAAATTTGAGAACGAATTTCTGGACGGTCTGCTCACGCTGCAGCCTGCTCAGCACTTCCTTGTAATCTCCGCCGAATTCCGCATAGCAATCTCTTAACTCCATATCTCGATATCCCTGCCTTTGCCGGTATTTTCCGTTTGCGTGCTCACAAAGCCGGCGATGGCTTTGTTCTTACTCTTTTTTGCCTGATACATAAGCCTGTCGGCTGTTTCGAACAGCTCTGTTGTTTTTCCCACGCCGTATGCCCCGCCGAGGCTTACGGAAACGTGAAGCCCGGGGTGCTCGGCTATCGTCAGCCTGTCAACGGCGGCCCGGATCTCTTCCAGCTTTTTCCGGAAAACATCCCCGGGGAGCCGGTGGAAAATGATTACGAATTCATCGCCGCCATAGCGGATCACGGCGTCCGTTTTCCGCACGCACGATGAGACCGTTTTGGCAATGCGGCGCAGGACGATATCTCCCGCGTGATGCCCGTAACGGTCGTTGATGTGTTTGAAAGAATCGACGTCGATGACGACAACGGCCTCGATGTCGTCAGAATCCCGAAACTGTTCGTCATAATAGCGGCGGTTGTAAACTTCGGTCAGCGAATCGGTATATAACAGCTGAAGCGTCTCCGATGACGGCGGCACCAGAGAGACGCTGTGCTCCCGTGCGAATAAATTGTCATAGTCTATCCGGCCTTTCGTGTCCCGCCTGTGCCTGGCATTCCGCTCAAGCGCCGCTTGTCCCAATTCGCTTTCAAGCGTGTCGGAAATTTCCAGCAGGCACTGCAAAAGGGTGGGGTTAAACGCTCCGCAGCGGCCCTCGAAAATCATCTCCAGCGCTTTGCTGTGGGAGTACGCTTTTTTATAACAGCGTTCACTGGTCAGAGCGTCATAGACGTCTGCCAGGGCAACCACCTGGGCGGCAATGGGGATTTCATCTCCCTTCAGGCCGTCCGGGTAACCGTTGCCGTCGTATCGTTCGTGGTGCCAGCGGCAGATATCGGAAGCTACTTTGACAAGCGGCGCCTCCTGCTGGTCAAGCGGCAGTTCCGACAGCATTTTTGCGCCGATCAGCGAATGCCCCTTTATGATTTCGAACTCCTCGGCAGTAAGGCGTCCGGGCTTGTTCAATATGTCCCCTGAAATAGAGATTTTTCCGATGTCATGAAGCGATGACGCGGTACTGATCAAATTGATATCGGTTTGAGAGAGAGGATACCGGTCCGTATGCCGAAGAAGCTCCTTCAATAAAAGCTCTGTGATGGTTTTGATGTGCAAAACATGCAGGCCGCTTTCGCCATTGCGGAATTCTACGATGTGAGAGAGGATCGAGATCATGAGGTCGTTGTTTTTCTCCTGCTCGTAAAATTGTTCGGCGATGATATTTTCAAGGTGGCGCTGCCTGGCATACAAAAGCATCGTGTTCGAGATGCGGCGGCGCACGATCGCCGCGTCAAAAGGGCGGCTGATATAGTCAAACGCGCCCAGGTCGTAAGCGCGCTTTATGTTGGCGGGGGAGTCGTCGGCAGAGATCATGATGACGGCGAGCGTATCGTTCAGGTGATATCTGTTTATATACGCCAAAACCTCAAACCCGTCCATTTCGGGCATCATGATATCCAGAAGCAGAAGCGAAAAATCTCCGCCGCACTGTGTAAGAAGATCAATTGCCGCCGCGCCGTTATCGGCTTCGACGATATCGTATTGATCCTCCAGAATATCCACCAAAAGCGCCCGGTTCATTTCGGAATCGTCTGCAATCAGGATTTTTTGCTTTTCCATTGGGAACCAATCTCTTTCACAAATGAATTTCTATTTTTTAGTATAAAGGAACAGTTTAGGGCATAGCAACATTAATATTGGTAAGGGAAGCGAATAGCTTTGGCTTTTTGGCCTGACAAGCAGGGATATAAGGGTTATAATATCCTTAAAATAGCTTCGGCGAAAGGGAATGGTTAAAACAGATGCGGGAAAGGGAGACGGAGCGTGGAACATCAGGAGACTAAATTTTCATTTGTATACAATGAGGTCAAACAGCGTATTCTAAACGGCCAGGTCCTTCCGGGAAACAGCCTTCCGTCTTCCAGGATGCTTTGTGATCAATATCATGTAAGCCGGTATACGGTCAACCGGGTTTTTGACGCGTTGAAAAAAGATGGACTGATCGAGATACAGCCGCGCTTGGCGCCGGTCGTCCTTGACGGGGAAAAAATGCCAGGGTCGGAGCATATGCTGCGGGATATTTTGAAAAAAAGAGAAGGGCTTGTACAGATATACCGGACATGGACCTTGATCCTTCCGCCGCTTCTGGTGTTTGCAACGCAAAACTGCAGCCTGGAAATGATGCCCCATTATAAACAGGCGATGCGCGTATCGCGCATTGGTGTCGCAGCCGGCGGCTGGCGTGCGTTTTCTGCTTTCGACAGGGACGTATTGAAAATAGGCGGAAGCCCTTTGCTCTGCGACCTCTATTCAACATTTGAACTGTACCACGATTTAACGTTCTTTACAGAACAATGCCCCTGCTTTTATGATTTTTTCCCCCGGGGCTCCGTGCCGTTTGCAGGTGTTATCATGGATATCATGAAAGATACGGACCCCGTCGTCAAGCACGGCCGGCTGACGGCCCTGTATCAAAGGCTCACAAGTTCAATCGAATGTACGCTGAAGCATCTGGCGGAGACTGCTCCAGATTGTCCGCCGCCGTCTGAAGCCGCATTTTCATGGCGGCCGTTGCGCGGTAAAGATTACTTTTATATGAGGATAATCAGCGACCTGAACCAGAAGATCGGCAGCGGGGAGTATCCGCGCAGGACGTATCTTCCTCATGAAAAAGCCCTGGCGGGCCAGTATGGCGTTTCGGTATCAACGGTCCGCAAGGCATTGGCAGAGCTGGAGCAAAGGGGCTTTGTGAAAACGCTGAACGGGAAGGGAACTGTAGTAATAGAGCCGGATTCTTCCCGGGTAAGCCAGGTGATCTTCAGCTCACGGCGCACAGAAGAAGCCATGCGGTATCTTCAGGCACTGCAATTACTGGTGCTGATCATCCACCCCGCGGCGCTTTCTGCAGCGCCGCTGTTTACCGCAAAAGAACTCGATGAGCTGGATGGAAAATTTGCGATGCCCGATTCCATTTGTATCGTTGAGATCGTTGAGGCGATTTTAAAGCATATCGAATTGGAACCCCTGCGTATCGTGTTGGCCGAAACCTTTCGCCTTACGGAATGGGGGTACTATATTGCTTACTATACGGACAGGAGGCAGGCGCTGGAAGATCTCAACGGGCGGGTTGCCGCTTCGGTCCAATATCTGCGCGCAGGCGACGCCGCTTCCTTTGCGGACAGCATTGCAGATTGTTATCGCCATGTTTTAAAGCGAGCCAAGGTATACATGCTGGAGAATTATAATTTTTATAAGGCGGCGAGCGTCCGCATCCCGGAAAAATACTGAACGCTTCGCTGCGCCCGGACAGCGCAGGCGCCGCGGAGACAAACAAGAAACCGCCCCTTATATGGCTGTCAAGCCATATAAGGGGCGGTTTGCTGAATCAAAATACGATGGAAAAGCGGGGTGTATACTCCCCCTTAATTTTTAATAGCAGCCTGTGCGGCGGCAAGGCGCGCGATGGGCACGCGGAAGGGGGAGCAGCTCACATAGTCCAGGCCCACGCGGTGGCAGAACTCGACGCTCGTCGGGTCGCCGCCGTGCTCGCCGCAGATGCCGAGGCCCAGCTCCGGACGGGTCTGGCGGCCCAGCTTCGCAGCCATCTCTACCAGCTTGCCTACGCCGTTTTGGTCCAGGTGCGCGAACGGGTCGCTCTCGTAGACCTTGTTGTCGTAGTAATAGCTGAGGAACTTGCCCGCGTCGTCGCGGCTGAAGCCGAAAGTCATCTGCGTCAGGTCATTGGTGCCGAAGGAGAAGAATTCGGCTTCCTTGGCGATCTCGTCGGCCGTCAGGGCGGCGCGCGGGATCTCGATCATGGTGCCGACCTCATATTTCATGTCCACACCGGCCTCAGCAATCAGCTTGTCCGCGGTTGCAACAACAACGTCTTTCACGAACTTCAGCTCTTTCACTTCGCCAACCAGCGGGATCATGATGTGGGGCACGATGTTGTAGCCGCACTCCTTGATGACGTTGATGGCCGCGTTGATGACGGCGGTCGTCTGCATCTCGGCAATTTCCGGATAAGAAACGGCCAGGCGGCAGCCGCGGTGACCCATCATCGGATTGAACTCATGCAGGCTGTCGATGACATTGCGCAGGTGCTCCACGGTGATGCCCAGATCCTTTGCCAGCTCAACGATGTCCTCTTCCTTGGTGGGCAGGAACTCGTGGAGGGGCGGGTCCAGGTAGCGGATGGTCATCGGGCGCTCACCCATGACCTTGTACATGGCCTCGAAATCGCTCTGCTGATACGGCAGAACCTTGGCCAAAGCGGCCTTGCGGGCCTCTACGTCGCGGGCTACGATCATCTCGCGCACAGCCTTGATGCGGTCGGCTTCAAAGAACATATGCTCGGTGCGGCACAGGCCGATGCCTTCCGCGCCGAACTCGACGGCCTGCTTGGCATCGCGGGGGTTGTCCGCGTTGGCAAACACTTCCAGCTTGCGCGCGGCGTCGGCCCAGCCCATGAAGCGGCCAAAATCGCCGGAGATGGAGGCTTCCACCGTGGGCACGGCCTCGCCGTAGATGTTGCCCGTGGAGCCGTCGATGGAGATCCAGTCGCCCTCGTTGTAGGTCTTGCCGGAAAGCGTGAAGCATTTTTTGTCGTAATCTACGACGATATCGCCGCAGCCGGACACGCAGCAGGTACCCATACCGCGGGCCACAACGGCCGCGTGGCTGGTCATGCCGCCGCGCACCGTCAGGATGCCCTGCGCCACGGCCATGCCTTCGATGTCCTCGGGGCTGGTCTCCAGACGGACCAGAACGACCTTCTTCATCTTGCCGCTTTCAACAGCCTCTTTGGCTTCGTCGGCGGTGAACACCACCTGGCCGCAGGCGGCGCCCGGAGAGGCGGCCAGGCCCTTGCCGATGACGGCGGCGGCCTTCAGCGCGGCCGGGTCAAACTGCGGATGCAGCAGGCTGTCCAGCTGCTTGGGCTCCACGCGCAGCACGGCTTCCTTTTCGGTGATCATGCCCTCATCCACCAGGTCCACGGCGATCTTCAGCGCGGCGGCGGCGGTGCGCTTGCCGTTGCGCGTCTGCAGCATATACAGCTTGCCGTCCTCGATGGTGAACTCCATGTCCTGCATGTCGCGATAGTGGTTCTCAAGCTTGGTGGCGATGGTCACGAACTGGTCGTAGACCTCAGGCATCTGGTCTTTCAGGTGGCTGATGGGGGACGGCGTACGGATGCCGGCCACCACGTCCTCGCCCTGGGCGTTGATGAGGTATTCGCCGAACAGGGCCTTCTCGCCGGTGGCGGGGTTGCGGGTGAACGCCACGCCCGTGCCGGAGTTCTCGCCGGAGTTGCCGAACACCATGGCCTGTACGTTGACGGCGGTGCCCCAGTCGTAGGGGATCTCGTTCATGCGGCGGTAGGTGTTGGCGCGGGGGTTGTCCCAGCTGCGGAACACGGCCTTAACGGCCTCGATGAGCTGCGTCTTCGGGTCGGTGGGGAAGTCCGCGCCCATTTTTTCCTTGTAGAGAGATTTGAATTTGGCAACAAGAGCCTTCATGTCGTCGGCGTCCAGCTCCACGTCCTGGGTGACGCCCTTGGCTTCCTTCATCTCATCGATGATTTTTTCGAATTCGCTTTTGTTCATCTCCATGACAACGTCGCTGAACATCTGCACAAAGCGGCGGTAGCTGTCATAGGCGAAGCGGGGGTTGCCCGTCTTTTTGGCCAGACCCTCAACAACTTCGTCGTTCAGGCCCAGGTTGAGGATGGTATCCATCATACCGGGCATGGAAGCGCGCGCGCCCGAACGGACGGAAACCAGCAGGGGGTTGGCGGGGTCGCCGAACTTCTTGCCGACGATCTCCTCCATCTTGCCGATATACTCGTAGATGTCGGCCATGATGCCTTCGTTGATCTGGCGGCCGTCGTTGTAATACTGGGTGCAGGCCTCGGTGCTGATGGTGAAGCCCTGGGGAACAGGCATGCCGGCATTGGTCATCTCGGCAAGGTTAGCGCCCTTGCCGCCGAGGATCTCACGCATGTCCTTGTTCCCTTCACTGAACAGGTACAGGTATTTTTTGTCACTCAAATTTCTCTACCTCCAAATTTTTTTGTGCACGGGAAAGCCCAAAACCCATTCCCGTGCACGAATGAACAAAAAACTTGTCCATTTGCACACATCATTATAACAAAAAGCGGCGGGCAATGCTACTGTTATTTCCCTGTTTTTTATTGTATTTTAACGCGCAATTTTGAATTTTTGGTGCAATTTTGCCGATGCCCTTGCAAAACGCCCGGAATATCGTAAAATAGAAGTGTATAGATAGGCGTTATCGAACTCTGCGGACGGGCCTTGCGCGCGCCGCACATCAAACCAGAAACGGGGGCGTTTGTCCATGGAGAACGAAGCAATAACAGCATACCGGCAGCGCCGGGCGGCATTTGAGGCAACGTTTGAGCGGCACCTGGCCGCGGGCGTTGTTTTTTATTCCGCCGACGGCATCCTCATCGACGACACGGTAGAGATCGCGCCGGGCGCGGTCATCCTGCCGGGCACCATCCTGCGGGGGGAGACAAAAATCGGCGCGGGCAGCGTCATCGGCCCGAACAGCCTGCTGGAAAACGTGACGGTGGGCGAGAACGTGAAATTCAACGCCAGCCAGGGTTATGACAGCGTCATCGAGAGCGGCGCGGCTATCGGCCCGTTTGCCCACATTCGGCCGGACAGCCGTGTGTGCGAAAATGTGCACATCGGCGATTTTGTGGAGATCAAGAATTCCACTGTGGGCAAGGGCACCAGCGTTTCGCACCTGACCTATGTGGGCGATTCCGACGTGGGCAAATACTGCAATTTCGGCTGCGGCGTGGTCACCGTCAATTACGACGGCGCGGCCAAGCACCGCAACACCATCGGGGATTATGCGTTCATCGGCTGCAATACGAACCTGGTGGCGCCCGTGAGCGTGGGCGACGGCGCGTACACCGCGGCGGGCAGCACCATTACCGACGACGTGCCCGCGGGCGCGCTGGGCATTGCCCGGGCGCGGCAGGTAAACAAGCCGCAGTGGGCGAAGGGCAAGCTGGAAAAGTTCATCGCAAAGCAGCAGGCAAAGGAAGAAGCCGGCTCGAAATAAACTTTGAAAACAGAATAAGGACAGAATGACGGATGATGCGGAAAGGACGTGCGCGGGTATGAATCTTCACGGCAAGGATATCAAGATCTTCGCGGGGAATTCCAACAAGCCACTGGCGGCGGCAATGGCGGAGTGCCTCGGCATCACGCTGGGACGCAGCGAAGTGGGACGCTTCAGCGACGGCGAGATACAGGTCTCCATCCAGGAATCGGTGCGCGGCAGCGACGTTTATGTGGTGCAGAGCACCTCAAGCCCTGTCAACCGCAACCTGATGGAGCTGCTCATCATGATGGACGCTTTCCGGCGCGCGTCGGCCGGGCGCATCACAGCCGTCATTCCGTATTACGGCTACGCCCGGCAGGATCGGAAATCCCGCGCGCGGGACCCCATTACGGCCAAGCTGGTGGCGGACCTGATCGTAACGGCGGGAGCCGACCGCGTGCTGACCATGGACCTGCACGCGTCGCAGATCCAGGGCTTTTTCGACGTACCGGTGGACCATATGTACGGCGCGCCCATTCTGACGCCCTATTTCGCACGCAAAACGGAGCCTTACCATGACAACGTGACGGTCGTCAGCCCGGACCTGGGCAGCGTGGCCCGCGCCCGTGCCTTTGCCGAACGGCTGGACGTTCCGCTGGCCATTGTGGATAAGCGGCGTCCAAGGGCAAATGTTTCTGAGGTGATGAACATCATCGGCGAGGTGGAAGGCCGGGACGTGGTCATCGTGGACGATATGATCGACACCGCGGGCACGCTGTGCAATGCGGCCGGCGCCATTAAGGCGCGCGGAGCCAAGAGCGTGACGGCCTGCGCCACCCACGGCGTGCTCTCCGGTCCGGCCATCGGGCGCATCCGGGACAGCGCGCTGGATGAGGTCGTGCTGCTGGACACCATCGCCCTGCCGCCGGAAAAACAAATTGAAAAGATCAAGGTGCTCAGCGTCGCGCCCGTGCTGGCCGAGGCAGTGGCGCGCATCTATTCCGACAAGCCCGTCTCCACGCTGTTTGTGTGAGCGGCGCGGCTGAAATAATACAATACAAATGCAGCGGCACGGCGCGGTGCGCCGTGCCGCCGTGTTGTGCATTCCACAGGAGAGACCATGTTTTTCAAAAAGCAGACAAGCATTGATGCGATCATCGTGGGCCTGGGCAACCCGGGCAAAAAATATGAAGGCACGCGCCATAACGCGGGCTTCGCCGCGCTGGACCATGTGGCGGAAAAATGGGGCGTGAGGGTGACGAAGGCGAAGTTCGACGCGCTGACGGGCACGGGCACGGCGGCGGGCGTGAAGGTGCTGCTGATGAAGCCGCAGACCTTTATGAACCTTTCCGGCGATGCCGTGCGCAAGGCGGCGGATTTTTACAAGGTCCCGCCGGAGCGCATCATCGTTCTGTTCGACGATATCTCGCTGGCGCCGGGACGCCTGCGCATCCGGAAAACGGGCTCGGCGGGCGGGCACAACGGCATCAAAAGCATCATTGGGAACATCGGGCAGGATTTCCCGCGGGTAAAGATCGGCGTGGGGGAAAAGCCGCGTCCGGAGTACGACCTGGCGGACTGGGTGCTGAGCCGACTGACGCAGGCTGAGAAAAAGGCCGTGGAGGCGCGTTACGACGATATCTGCGGCGCGCTGGAGCTTATGATGAAAGGGCAGTTTGACACTGCGATGTCGAGGTACAATGGATAAGAAAAAAGAGAAAATGACGCCGGAGCGCCGGTATGAGCTTGCTTGCCTGATTTTGGGCGGCGTGGTGCTGGGTGGTGCGCTGGGCTGCATTTTGCGGCCCAACGAATGGACGTTTGCCGTTATCCCGCTGCTGGGCGTGTGCCTGACGGCGCTTTTGTGGTGCGCGGCGGCGCGGTTGTGGCTGTGCCGCGACAAGCAGCGCCTGCTGGCAAAAAGCTTTACGCGGCCCGTGCGGTTCGCGCTGGCGGTGCCTGCCTGGGCAGGCGCTACATGGCTTTTGTATCTGCTGCCGGGCAATGTGACGGGCCTGGACGACGTGCTGGCGGAGAGCGTTATCATCTTGACGCTTCTGGCCGGCACCGTGTTCGTGCCCGCGGCTGCGCTGGGCCTGGGTGTGGCTTCCGTTCTGGCGGCCGTGGTGCATCTGCGCCGTACGCCTGCCGCTGAGACGCGGGCCTACCGCGAGGGGCCGTTGGCGCTGGCACTCGTTTTGTGCGTGGGCGTGGCGGCGCTGTGCGTATGTTTTTTTCTTTATTTGACGATATAGCCGCCTTTGGCGCAGAGAGGTTTTTTCATGCTGACTGCTCTCCTGAAACAAACACCTGAATACAAACGGCTGCTGGCGGGCATGGCGGGCGCGAAGCCCGCTGTGGTGGCCCTGTTCGGTATGCCGCCCACGGCCCGCGCCCAGATGCTGGCCGCACTGTGCGAGGATACGGGCCGTTCCGCGCTGGTGGTGTGCGCGGGCGAGGCCGATGCCACGCGCTTTGCGGAGGACGCCGCCGTGTTCGGCCGGCGGGCCGAGGTATTCCCCGCACGGGATTATGTGCTGCGCCCCGTGGAAGGCCAGAGCCATGAATACGAGTACCGGCGCCTTGCCGTGCTGGGCAACCTGGTGGGCGGCCGCACGAGCGTCGCGTGCGCGCCCGTGGAGGCCGTGCTGCAATATACAACGCCCAAACAGGAATTCTGCGGCAACACTCTCACGGTGAAGCAGGGAATGGCTATCTCCATGGACGTGCTCATCGAGCGGCTGTTCGGCGCGGGGTATCTGCGCCGCTTCCAGGTGGACGGCCCGGGCCAGTTTTCGGTGCGCGGCGGTATTGTGGATATTTACGCGCCCGACATGCAGAAGCCCCACCGCCTGGAGTTTTGGGGCGACGAGGTGGACAGCATCCACAGCTTTGACCTTGTTTCCCAGCGGCGGGAAGGGGCGGTGAAAAAAATTTATCTTTCCCCGGCCCGGGAAGTGCTGTTCGGAGACACCGAGGCCGCCGCAAGGCTGCTGCGCACGGCGCTTTCCAAGGCAAAGCCCGCCTACGCGGAAGCTTTGGCCGACGCCATGGACGGCGACCTCAAGGCGCTGGACGCGGGTACGATGCCCGCCGCCATGGACAAATATCTGGCGCTGCGGTACGAAAAGCCGGCGACGATCTTTGAATATTTCGACGCGCCCATCGTGTTCCTCAACGAGCCAAGCGCCGTGCGCGAGGCCGCCAAAGGCGTGGAGTTCCGCTTCGGAGAGGCGTTCAAGGGCCTGTTGGAAGAGGGTGTGCTGGCCCCCGGGCTGGACCGTTTCTACGAGGACACCGCGTATCTGCTGCACGAGACGGAGAAGCGGCATGCCGTGGTGTGTGAAAATTTTGCCCGCACCATCCCGGACCTGAAACTGGCGGATACCGTCAACGCCCAGACCCACAGCCTGCCGCCCTGGGGCGGCGAGGTGAGCGCGCTGGCCGACGACCTGCGCCCGCTCACGGCACAAAAGTATGCCGTGGCAGTGCTGGCGGGCACGCAGCGCGCGGCCGCCGCGCTTGCGCGGGACCTTGCCGCCGCGGGCTTTTCCGCCCAGGCGTATCATAAGGAACCGCCGTCCCTTGCGCCGGGCAGCGTGGGTGTGTTTGAAGGCCACCTGAACGCGGGCGCGGATTACCCCTTCGCCAAGTTCGCCGTGTTCACCAGCCGCCGCCACAACGCGGCCGCGCCGCAGAAGGCCAGGGCAAAGAGCAAGGGCCTTTCCAGCCTGTCGGACATCACGCCCGGCGATTATGTGGTGCACCAGAACCACGGCATCGGGGTATATGCGGGCATCCAGAGGCTGGACCTGCAGGGCGTGGTGAAGGATTACATCAAAATCAACTACGACAAAGCGGACACTCTGTATGTGCCCGTTACCCAACTGGACCTTATCAGCCGCTATACAGCTCCCGGCGACGGCGAGCGCGTCAAGCTCTCGAAGCTGGGCGGCGACGCGTGGAACAAAACCAAAAGCCGCGTGCGCAAGGCCACGCAGGAGATGGCAAAAGAGCTGATCGCTTTGTATGCCCGGCGCCAGCAGGCCCAGGGCTATGCGTTCCCCGAGGACAACGAGTGGCAGCGGGATTTTGAAACGCGTTTTGAATACGACGAAACGGCCGACCAGCTCACCAGCGCGGCCGAAATAAAAAAAGACATGGAAAAGCCCCACCCGATGGACCGCCTGCTGTGCGGCGACGTGGGCGTGGGCAAAACGGAGGTGGCGCTGCGCGCCGCGTTCAAGTGCATCATGGGCGGCAAGCAGGTGGCCGTGCTGGTGCCTACCACGATCCTGGCGTGGCAGCACTACACCACCATTCTCTCCCGCATGGAGGCGTTCCCCGTCAAAGCGGGGCTGCTCTCCCGCTTTGCCAGCGCCCGCCAGCAGAAAGAGACCATTAAGGGCCTTGCCGCGGGTACTGTGGATGTGGTGGTGGGCACCCACCGTATGCTGCAGAAGGATGTGAAATTTCACGATCTGGGCCTTGTCATCATCGACGAGGAGCAGCGCTTCGGCGTCAAGCACAAGGAAAAGCTGAAGGAAAATTTCATCGGCGTGGACATGCTGACGCTTTCGGCTACGCCCATCCCGCGCACGCTGAACATGGCGATGAGCGGCCTGCGGGACATGAGCACCATCGAAGAGCCGCCCTTTGAGCGCCGCCCCATCGAGACCTATGTGATGGAATACGACGCGGGCGTGGTGGCCGAGGCCCTGCGGCGCGAGCTGGACCGCGGCGGCCAGGCGTATTATATCCACAACCGCATCGACACCATCGACCAGTGTGCGGCAAAGCTGGCGGAGCTTTTGCCCGGCGCGCGCATCGCCACGGCCCACGGCCGTATGGACGAGGCAACGCTTTCGGGGGTATGGCAGAAGCTGCTGGACGGCGAAATCGATGTCCTGGTGTGCACCACGCTCATCGAGACAGGCGTGGACGTGCGCAACTGCAACACGCTCATCATAGAGGACGCGGACCGCATGGGTCTTGCCCAGCTGTACCAGATCCGCGGCCGCGTGGGCCGCTCGGGCCGCAAGGCCTACGCCTATTTTACGTTCCGGCGGGATAAAGTGCTCACGGACATTGCGGCCAAGCGTCTTTCCGCCATCCGGGAGTTCACAAGCTTCGGCTCCGGCTTCCGCATCGCCATGCGCGATCTGCAGATCCGCGGCGCGGGCAACCTGTTGGGGCAGAGCCAGCACGGCCACATGGAGGCTGTGGGCTATGAGATGTATGTCAAGCTGCTGAACCAGGCCATCGCCGCCGAAAAGGGAGAGGCTGTTCAGGCGGATAAGAGCGATTGCCTCATTGACATCACCGTGGACGCCTACATCCCTGAAAAATACATCCCGGACGCCGCCGGACGCATTGAGGCGTACAAGCGCATTGCCGCCATCGACGACCGCCCCGGCGCGGACGACGTGCTGGACGAGCTGGCGGACCGTTACGGTCCTGTGCCCAAAAGCGTGCAGGGGCTTATCGACATCAGCCTGGTGCGGGTGGTGGCTGCAAAGCTTGGCATCTACGAGATCACACAAAACCGGGATACGCTCATTCTGTATTCCGATAAGCTGGACCTCGCCACGCTCAAGCCCCTGCTCAAGGATATGGGCCGCCGCCTGCTGGTGAACGCTTCCGGCAAGCCGTACCTTTCGGTGCGCATCCTGCCCGGCGAAAAGCCGCTGGATGTGATGAATGCCGTGTTCGACAAAATGGCGGAGCTGGAGCGGCCGCAGTAACGCGCTCCGGGGCCGAAAGTTTTGCCCGGCACTTGCCAACGGCCGCGCAACGCGGTATAATTTGTTGTATCATTGCGGGTGAAGGCCGCGGCCGAAGCGGCGCCCGCGCGGAGGGAAACACATTGAAGCTGAAAAAATTCACCGGCCTGCTGCTGTGCGCGGCGTTGGCCCTTTCCATGGCTGCCTGTAAGTTCACCACGCCCGCCGTCGTGATGACGGTGGAGGGCGAGGATATCCCCGCGGGCCTGTACCTGATGTACCAGTATCAGGCGTATTCCAGCGCAAAAAGCAAGCTGGAGGATAAAAGCGCCAAGGTACTGAAAAGCGAGATCGAGGGCGTGAAAGCTGAGGAATGGATCCACAACGAGACGGTGGCCTCCGCAAAACGTTATGTCTGGGTGGAAAAAGCCTTTGCGGAAGCGGGCCTTACCTTCACCGAGGAGGAGCAGGCGTCCATCGACAGCCAGCTCGATGCCATCTGGGCCAACAACGAAGCCCTGCTGGCGGCCAACGGCATTGGGCGGGAAAACTACCGCCGCTTCTATGAATGCGAAGCGAAGTATGAAAAGCTGCTGGCTGAGTATCAGGACGGCGAATCGGACAAGATCACCGACGCCGAGGCCAAAAAGTACATGGACGAGACCTATTCCCGCATCCAGACGCTGGTGCTGCCTACTACGGATGCGGATTCCGCCGCGCTGCCTGACGAAAAGCTGGAAGAGCTGAACGCACTGGCGGCCCAGCTTGCCGACGACCTGAACGCGGGCGGTTCCATGGATGAGCTTGGCCCCGAAACGCTGGAAAAGGCGTTTGAGATCTGCGGCCGCGAGTATGCCGAGGACACCGCTTCGTCGTATATGTCCAAAAGCTTCCTCACCGCGGAATCCACCAGCTATTCCGAGGAATTCGTGCAGGGGGTCGTCGCCGCTGAGGTGGGCGCCGCCGGCGTGTACGACGGTTACAGTGTTCCGATGATCTATCAGAAAATCGCCAACTACGAGGACAATGACGATTTCACCGCGAATTACAAAACGACCATCCTCAGCGAGATCACTTCGGCCGCGTTCTCGGACAAAGTGGAGGAGGAGACTGCGGCCTATGCCGTGACGGAGGATGCCTCCGCCGTCAAGACATACAGCCCGTCCAAGATTCGGGAATCCGTTTAAACCGCGTTTATCAGCAAAGCCTGTGCGAAGAAGCCGGCGGCAGCCGGCTTCTTTTTTGCGCATATATGTTTTACCACCCCAACGAAACAGGAGGACAAAAACCTATGGCACAATTTAGCATCCGCCCCGCCCGGCCCGAGGACTGCGGCACCATTCTGGAGCTGATCCGCGGCATTGCGGAATACGAAAAGATGAGCGACGAAGTCGTTGCTACCGAAGAGACCATCCGGCATGCGATGTTCGACGAACACGTCACCCGCTGCCTGCTGGCAGAGCTGGACGGCAAGGTCATTGGATACGCGCTGTACTTTTACAACTATTCCACGTTTATCGGTACAAAAGGCCTCTATCTGGAGGATCTTTTCCTGTATCCCGAATACCGTAAGGCCGGTTACGGCAAGCGGCTCATCCGCGAGCTGTTCAAGATCGCCGCGGCGGAAAACTGCGGCCGCATGGAGTGGTGCTGCCTGAACTGGAACACCCCCAGCCAGGAGTTCTATAAGAGCCTTGGCGCAAAGCCGATGGATGAATGGACAACATGGAGGCTGACGAAAGAGGATCTTGCCCGTCTGGCGGCGGAGTAAGGCCGTTCGTCCAAAGCGTAAAGCAAAGCGGCCCGCACCGGTACACCCCGGCGCGGGCCGCTGCATTTCAGCTGTTATGGACGTACATCGTTGGGGTCGTAGGGCGGCTCCGGCATAATGAGCGCGGCTACGATATAGGCCAGCAGGCCCGAGCCCCAGCCGAAGCACAGCAGCACGAACGCCAGCCGTACGATGGTTGGGTCTACGCCGAAATATTCCGCGATGCCGCCGCACACGCCGCATACCATACGGTGGCCGCGGGCTTTATACAAACGTTTCTGGTCCATCAGTCATTTCCTCCTGTTGTCAGTTGAATGTGATCGTTACTTCGCCCATGCCGCATTCGATGTCATAAAATGTGGCCGCGCTGCGGTTTACTTCCAGCTCGACGCCCATGCCGGAATGAGAATAGTCGTCGATGGTCACGGAACCCATGCCGCTCTCCAGCGCGTAGCCGTAGTCCGCCGGCCGGGAGACGGCCACCTCGGCGACGCCCATGCCGCAGGATACCTCGTTTTTGCCGTCCAGGCTGCCGCCGTCGATGGTCAGCTTACCCATGCCGACATCCAGGCTGCTCTCCTGTGTGCAGGTGAGATTTTTTACGGTCATCTCGCCCGCGCCCACCTCAAGGTCGGCTGTGCGGCAGGCCAAGCCGTCCGCCTTCAGCGTGCCCGCGCCGATGGAAAGCTCCACCTCGTCAAACACGGTGTCCCGGGGAACCGTGATGAAAAATTTTACGTTTTCCCAGTTGCGCAGCTGCCAGTCGCCGGTCGTCTTAATCGTCCACACCCCGCCTGAGACCCTGGACTCATAACGCGGGCTGCCGGAGACCTGCAGGTCATACGCGTCACCCGGCTGAATGACGACCTCTGCCGTGGAGATATCGATTTCCAGTTCCCGCACGCTGCCGGTGGGGACGGAGCCGGAGCTGGAGGGGGAGGGCGCACCAGGGGCGGAGGGAGCGCCGGAGGCGTCTGCCCGGAACATGCCGAATTCACCGTCGGTAAAAGCGTCGGTGTAATAGACACGGGGGCCGTTGTCCCAGCCGACGCGGATACTGGTAAGCCGTCCGCCCAGGCACAGGCCCACGATAGAGAGTATGATGCCCAATACAAGGCAGCCGCCCGCAATGCTCAGCAGTGTTTTTATGAATTTTGTCATTGCCGTCTTACCTCACTTTCCCAAACAGGGTGCGGCACAGCGAACCGACGGCACGGAAGAGCGCCGGACCGGCCTTGGCCACGACCCATACCGTACCCGCGCCCAGCAGCGCGCCGATGGAGATGCACAGCAGGCTGAGACCCATCGTCAGGATACCACTGGGAACGGATGTGAACAGCAGCCCAACGCCGCCGCCGAAAGCCGCCACGCCCGCGATCATTGTGGCAAAGCCCGCGAACGCAATGCCGCACAGCCCGCCGACGATGCCCACTACGCCGCCGAACAGGCCGCCGATGAGGCCGATCCAGATGGGACAGGTGAGAATGAGCAGGATGACCCAGAGCGTGCGGTTGGAGGCGGAGCGTCCGCCGTTTTCGCGGTGCGCGCCGTCTTGGCGATAGCTGTATGCATAGGCAGGGCCGTGCTGCGCGCCGTCCGCCGCCTGCGCATTCGGGAAACCGTCCGGAGCTTCCTCGTCCGCGCGCTGGCCTTCGGCCCAAGAGCGTTCTGTTTCCTGCGCCGGGGCCTGGGACGCCTGCCAGTCCGGGCCGTCCAGTGTAAGCTCCGGAACGGGCGCCTGTTCCGGCTTTTCCGGAGCGGTGCTTTTTTCCGCTGCATCACGCACGGCGGGTACGCCGAAGCCGCAGTTTGCGCGAATGATGCAGGCCACCTTTTGGGGGCTGCCCAGCTCGGCCAGCACAGCGGCCTCGTTCTCCGGGCCTGCTTCATCCAGATATTCGTTGTAGAATTTCAGCGCTTCGTCGCGCTCCTCTGTGGTGATATCGCGCAGCTGGGCTTCCAGGGCCGCCATAAACTCCGCTCTATTCATTACTGATTCCTCCGAACAATACGTTGTCGATCTTCGCTTTATACTCCGTCCACTCACGGCGGTACGTTTCCAACTGCTCGCACCCCTTTTCCGTGATGCTGTAATAGCGGCGGTTACGGCCTGCGAATTCACGGTCGTAGGTCTCCAGGCACTCGCTCTTCTGCAGACGCCGCAGCACCGGGTAGAGGGTGCTCTCGGATACCTCCATCACACTGCGCACATCCTGCGTGATCTTGTAGCCGTATGTGCTTTCACTGGCCACGACGCTCAGCACCAGGGCATCCATCAGGGCTGCTCCTGTGTTAAAAGCCATATCGTCTTTCACTCCGTTTCTGTTGCGTGGGCGGCCGGGGTTGCACGGCCCCGGCCGCCCGGCATTCCGGATGATTTATTCCGTTGACAATATTATATTGTGTATAATATTGTTTGTCAACACATTATTGAAAATAAATAATTATTATTGGGTGAATTGTTTGAAAAGCGGACGTGCGTTTTGGCTGCATGATAAAAAACACCGGTCTTTGCGACCGGTGTTTTTTTGAATGTATAGAAGGGCGCCGCGCCCTGCGGCAAATTCAGATTTTTTCGCTGCTGCGGTGCGTCGGGCTTTGCCCGGTGGAACTGCGTACGATGAGCTGCGGCGTGTATTCGATTTTATTCACGAAGGGAGTGGGGATGCGCGAAGGCGTGCTCTGTGTGATGACCATATCCACCGCCGCCTGGCAGCGGGTGCGAAGATGATGGTCAATGGTGGTGAGGCCCGGCGTGGTGATGCTGGAAGAAAAAATGTTGTCGAAGCCACACACCGAAAAATCACGCGGTACGCGCAGACCTTGGGCTGCAAGCTCGCTCAGAATGCCGAGCGCCGTCATATCATTCACGCCGATGAGGGCTGTGGCCATGCTCTCACGCCGGATCAGCTCCGCCGTGAGCTGCCGCCCAACCGAATATTCGTAGGGCAGGCCGTCATCCTGGCTGTCTGCCTCGGCCTGGCGGTCGGCCACCAGCACCTCCAGTCCATCCGTCACACCGTGCAGCTCCAACTGCTTGCGGATTCCCTCCAGGCGCTGCTCACGCGCCAGTGTCAGTTGGTTGAACGGCGTGGAGATGAACACCAGCTTGCGGTGGCCCAGCTGATACAAATGCTCGGCCAGCATGGCGCCTGCGTTCACGTTGCTCAGCTCGATGGAGCAGATGGACAGGTCGTCCAGCTTTTCCCCGATGATGACCGTGGGTGTGGACGAGGAGATCTGCTCCACCAGGCGCGGGAAGCTGGGCAGAAAAGTATAGATGATACCGTCCACATGCGCGCCGACAAAAGTGTCGAGATAGAACTTTTCCAGATCCGGCTTGCGGAAGGTGTTGCAGACGATGACGCGGTAATCCAGCGTGTCGGCATAGTCCTCGATGGCCTGGATCAGCTCGGCATAGTACTGGTTGGTGAGCGTGGGCGTCAGAACGAGAAGCATGTTGCTGGCCTTTTTTTCGCGCTGTTTTTTGCGCTGAGGCAGGCGGTAGTTCAGCTTTTGAGCTGCTGCGAGCACGCGCTCCTTGGTCTCGTTGCTGAAGGTGATCTTATCGCTGTTGTTTAAAATAAGAGACACGGTCGCCTGCGAAACGCCCGCAAGTTCCGCAACATCCTGCGAGGTGGCCTTTTTCATGGTCCAGACGCTCCTTTTTAATAATATCTTACTAATATTATAGCAGAAAAATTCTTCAAGTCAAACATAGTGACCAAAAGCAGGGAAAATCTTTTGGCGCTTTGAGGGCTTGATATCTCTTGACATCAGGCTGCAGGTCGGATATACTGAAAGTGCAAAATATTATTTATATTGAAATATTATTACTAATATTTTACACAGGCAAAAGAAAGCGGTGCAGTAGGAATGGAAAAGGGCGGAAACAGCGGAAATATAGGAGCGCGCAAGCCGATCCTGGCTTTGGGGGAGCTGCTTGTGGACCTTGTACCCGGGCGTGAGGGCATGCGCATCGAGGACGCGGGCCCTGTTGTAAAAACGGCCAGCGGCTCGGCGGGCATTTTCGCCTGCGCCGCCACGCTGCTGGGCGGACGGGGCGGCTTCATCGGCAAAGTGGGGCGCGACAGCCTCAGCCGGATGGTAGCAGGCACACTGCGCGGCCAGGGGGTGGATCTCTCCCGTCTCATCGTCTCGGACGAGGGGCAGATGGGCCTTGCGTTTTTGGAATATCTGCCAGAAGGGCGGAATTATCAGTATTATCGTAAAAATTCAGTGGGCAGCCTGCTGCGGGCCAGTGAGCTGGACGCGGAGTACATCAGCGGCGCCTATGCGGTGCATTTCCCCGGCATGCTGCTGGAGCTGACGGAAGAAATGCGCGGTGCATGTGAGCGTCTGGTGGAGATCGCGCGGGAGAAGGGGATTCTGGTTTCGTTCGACCCAAACATCCGCCGCGAGCTTTCAGCGGATGCGGCCGCACGAGCGCGCCTGCTGTGGGCGGTGCGCCATGCGGACGTAGTGGCACCCACATTGAGCGAGGGGCAGATGATTACGGGTGAAACGAGCATCGGCGGCGTGCTGCGCGCGCTGCATGCAATGGGGCCGCGGGTCGTGGCGCTCACGCGTGACAAAGACGGCGCCGTGCTGAGCCGCGGCGGTGAGGTGGCTGTTGCGGCGGGCATCGACGAAGAGCCGGTCGACCCCACGGGCGCGGGCGATACGCTTGCCGCGGCACTGTGCGTAGGCCTGCAGGAGGATATGCCCCTGGCACGGCTGGCGGCGTTCTGCAACTGTGCGGGCACGCTGGTCATCAAGAAAAAAGGCGCCATCGGGATGGCGCTGCCCGAACGCGGACAGGTGGACGCGATGGTGGCCTCCGGCGTGTGCCGTGTGGAATGCATGCCGCTGGAAAGCCTGGTATGACGGCAAGGGAATCTGAGCCCGCCGCGTACCGGCGAAAGGCATACCGCGCCCGCGGCGGGGGCGGCGGGCGCGGTATGCCGGTGCGCTGAACGGAGGCCCCGCATAGGAGAGAACGCGCGCCGCACGGCGCACTGCTGAAAAAAGGAGAAGAGAGATATGGCATTGTTAAAAGAACGCCTGAAAAACGGCGAGCAGGTACTGGGGACCATGGTGACGACATTTGCAAGCCCGGATATTGCGAAAATACTGCAGAGCTGTGGGTTTGATTTCTTCATCGTGGACTGCGAGCACGGCGCGTTCACCACGCGCGAGGCGGCGAACATCATTGCGGTGGCGCGCGGCATCGGTATGCCCGCGTTGGTGCGTATCCCGGAGATGCGCCGGGAGCACGCGCTCAAATTCATGGAGATGGGTGCGTCCGGGCTGCTTCTGCCCAATACGGAAACAGCCGAACAGGCGCGTATGCTGGTGGACTGCACCAAATACGCGCCCATGGGACACCGGGGCGTTTCGCTTTCGCGTCCGCATACGGATTTTAAAAGAGTAGACGGACGGGAATATATGCGCCGGGCCAATGAAGAAACCATCCTGATGTGCCAGATCGAATCCCGCAAGGGCGTGGAGAACATCGGCGAGATCATGGCGGTGGAAGGTATCGACGTGGGCTTCATCGGCCCGAACGATATGACGCAGGATTACGGTATCCTGAACCAGTTCGGCCATCCTGATATCGTGGCGGCGTTTGAAAAGGTCATCGCGGCGGCCGAGGAAAACGGAAAGTGGGCCGGCGTACATTTCGGCGCGGCGGAGCCGCTGAAACCGTGGCTTGCCCGCGGGATGCAGATGAATATGTGGAACAGCGACAATGGGCTTTTGGCCCTGGGCGCCTCGGAAATAGCCGGGCTGCGCGGGAAGGAGCAGGCATGAAAATCGTAATTCTGGACGGATACACGGAAAACCCCGGAGATTTGAGCTGGAACGGCTTTGAGGCGCTGGGAGAGGTAACGGTATACGACCGCACACCCTTTGCCGACGGCAGCGGCGAGATCGTGCGGCGGGCGAAGGGGGCGGATATCCTCATCGTGAACAAAACGCCGCTTTCCGCTGAAACGCTGGCGAAACTTGCGCCGGAACTGCGGTATATCGGCGTACTGGCCACAGGCTACAATGTGGTGGATACCGCCGCGGCCAAAGCGCAGGGCGTGCCCGTGTGCAATATCCCGACCTACGGCACTGCGGCGGTGGCCCAGTTTGTGATGGCGTTGCTGCTGGAGCTGTGCCACCATGTGGGGGACCACAGCCGCTCGGTAAAAGAGGGCGGCTGGAGCAGCTGTCCGGATTTCTGCTACTGGAATACGCCTCTCATCGAGCTGGCGGGCAAGACGTTCGGCGTTATCGGCTACGGGCGCATCGGCAGGGCGGCGGCGAAGCTGGCCGCGGCCTTCGGCATGGAGGTGCTTGCTTTCGATAAGTTCGCGCAGGACGACGGCGTGGCGCGCATGGTGACACTGGACGAACTGCTGGCGCAAAGCGATGTGATCAGCCTGCACTGCCCGCTGTTTCCGGACACGCAGGGCATCATCAACCGGGAGAGCATTGCAAAGATGAAGGATGGCGTACTGCTCATCAATACCTCCCGCGGGCCCCTGATCGTGGAGGAGGACCTGGCTGCGGCGCTGCACAGCGGCAAGGTGGCGGGCGCGGGCCTGGATGTTCTGGCTGTGGAGCCTGCGCGCATGGATAACCCGCTGCTGAAGGAAGAAAACTGCCTGGTGACGCCGCACATTGCCTGGGCACCGAAGGAAAGCCGCCAGCGGCTGATGGACATTGCGGTGGAAAACCTGAAAGCTTTTTTGGCGGGCGCGCCGCAGAATGTGGTGAATGCTTGAATCGTAGACATCATAAGAAAAGCGGGAACCCGCCTGTTGCGGGTTCCCGCTTTCTGCCTATTTGCTGGAATTGCCGCGGCTTTCTTTTTGCGCCTCGATGTGGAGGCGCAAATCGGCATAACAGTCTGCACCGCATAGAATTTTTGTATCGAATTTCAGTGCGGGGCAGGCGCCGCAAAAAGCGCGAGTCTTTTGGTATTCTTCGAAAATTAGCTGTCTGTCCTGCCAATGCACAAACGATAAAGAACCAGCGTCAAAGCCGGGGATTTTACATATTTCTTTGGGAATCACAATGCGTCCTGGAGAATCCGCTTTACGAATAAATCCAACATTTTTCATTTGCACACCTGCTGTATTTTCATTATGCGTCATATTGACGCGCATGACGATGCGTCGATATGAAACAATTTATAACGGAAAGGGTGGTGATGCCAATGGAATATCCGAATGTTTGCGCGTTGTGTGAGGAGGGGGGATTTAAGCCGGCAGGAACTTGCGGGCTATCTGCAAATTTCGCGCGGCAGCTATACAAACTATGAAATTGGAGCACGCGGCATCCCGGCTGAAGTTTTTATCAAGCCGGCGGACTATTATAACGTTAGCGTTGATTATTTGATGGGAAGAACAAAAAATCCAAAAAAGGAATAAGTAAAACCGGACAGGGGTAAAACCTGTCCGGTTTAGGCTATCGAAAAAGTAGAAACGCAAAAGATATCGCCAGGAAAAGCTTGAAAAAGGGGTGGTGAACTCCTTTTTTCATTTAAAATAACCCCGCGACACCCCGCAGGGCTAGTGCCGAGGCGTGTAGAGCGAAGCGCCCGCCGAAGGCCGCCGTGCGTGGCGACCAGGGCCTTGGCACTAGTCGTAAGCAGCTTGTCGAAAAAGCTGTGCTTTTCCGACAAGCTGAACCGGACAGGAGTAAAATCTGTCCGGTTTTTGTTTTATTCCAGCGTCACCACGCGCTTTTGCGTGTAGGATTCCAGGGCTGCCGTGAGCACGCGATGGCTCAGATGCGCCTCGGCCGGGGTGAAGCAGCCGAAGGAGCAGGGAAGGCCGCGCAGCTCGCTGACGAACGCCGCGAACATTTGCAGCAGGGAATCGGAAAAGCCGAATTCAAAAATAGAGCCGGTGATAACGGGATACAGCGTTTTCTGGCCGATGACCAGCCGCGCCCATGCCTGTTCACGGCCAACGGCCTGTGTATAATGGATGGCGTTGGGATCGTCGGTGGTGAACCGGGCCGACAGGTTGAGACCGTAAATTTCATACTCCACGGTGTTGGTGCAGCCGGGGGCCATACGCTTCATTTCAAGCTGCATGGGGAACGTATCCCCCGCTGTGTTTTGCGCTTCGCACATCAGGATGGCGTTGTCCCAGGTTTCACAGGGAACGGGCACGCCGTTTTCGTCCGGCCGTGTTTTGGCGATATTGGCAAGCTGCGCGCTGACGGTGCGGGGCGAAAAACCAAGCCGGAAGGGCAGGTGCTGCGTGTGGATGCCCAGGTCTCCCATACAGCCGTATTCTCCGTTGGCTGCACGCATGCGCTTCCAGTTGATGGGTTTTGCCAGATCCATGTCGGAGGAATGCTTGATGGCGAAGCGTGCCTCGATGATCTGCCCGAATGCGCCCTCGCGGTACCATTTTACCATCTGCTGTACGGCGGGATAGAATGGAAATTCGCTGGCGCACCGCACAAATACCTCGGGGCGACCGGCCATGGCGCCCTCCACCTCCTCGCAGGCCGCAAGGTCCATGCCGAAAGGTTTTTCCCCGATGAGGTGTTTCCCCGCGCGGATGACGTCGCCGTACACCTGTGCGTGCAGGTGGTGGGGCACCGCGCAGTATACGGCCTCCACCTCGGGATTGGCCAGCAGCTCGTGGTAATCGCTGTAAAAGTACTTTGTGTCCGGCACCTGGCGGAACCAGTCGAGATTTTTTGGCGAGAGGTCGCACGCAGCAACAATGACGGGGCGGGGCGGCTCGCATGCCAGATGCAGCCAGCGCATGGAGACGCTGGCGAATTCGCGGCCCATCAGGCCGCAGCCGATCACACCGAAGCGCACGGGTTCCATATTCATAGGGCCGCTCCCTTCTGCGCGGCTGTCTCGGCCAGCGCGCTGTCAAACAGGGCGACGAGCCTTCCGGCCATCGTTTCTGTGGTAATGAGCGGCAGCTTTGTAAGAGCTACCGGCGGACAATTGGGCTTATAGGTCTGTGCACTGATGTCCACGCAGCGGTCCCGGTTCATGCGGGTACAGAAATCCACCGCATCGTCCACGCTGTCGAAGCACAGCGCCGTCATGTGGGCGTCACCTTCCACGCCTGTGCATACCTGCGGGTATTTTTGCGCCAGTGCGCGTACCTGTTCGTGGTAATACCGGCCCGCGGCTTCGATGTGCGCGCCGTTGGCCCCGATGAATTCCATTGTCACAAGATAAGCCAGGCTGGCCAGTTCTTCCTGTCCGTTGGTCACAAGCGCACCGAACTGGCTCAGGCTGTCGAAAGCGGCGCTCGTCAGGATCTTGCTGGCGGGGTAAACGCCCCCGGGGAAGCCCTTGCCTACGGAGACAAAGTCCGGCGTAAGGCCGTATTTGCGGAACAGGAACAGTCCGTCATACCATGCACAGGACTGGATCTCGTCGCACAGTACGGGCGTGTCGGTGGCGCGGCACACTTTGTACGCTGCCTGCAGATATTCCTCGGAAAGGCGGATGCCGCCGTAATTCATGAGGACGATCTCGTGACAGAAGCCCGCCGTTTTGTATTTGCCCTCGTTCCAGCGGCGCATGGTCTCGGCAAAGGCGCCGGAGTCGTTGATGGGGACGGACACCACCTTGTACAGCTCGTTTTTCTGCGCGGCTGTGTAGAAGTCCGGCCACAGGCCGCGCAGCGTCTGCGCCAGCACCGTAGTGCCGTGATAGTTTCCGGTCACGCCGCCGGCATTGTCTGCCATGACAACGAACACGGGTACGCGGCCTGCATACTGTGCGGGCGCGCCGTCGATGGTGTAAAAGCGGGAGAGCATCATTTTGAGCGCGGCCTCCACGGCCAGGGAGCCGGTCTCCAGATTGATGACGGTATTCAGCACGCCCGGCTCCTTTTGGGACAGAATGCGGTCCAGCGCCGGGTCTGTGGGCTGGAGGCCGTTGGCGGCGGCGATGAGGCGGCGCTCCAGCGTGCGGGTGATAAAGCCGCGGGTGTTGTTGTGCGTAGCATTGGGGATTCCGAGACGCTTGGCGTTTTCAATAAGCGAGTAGCCTGGAAAGTCGTGTCCCAGGGGAATCTGGTAATGCTCGCTTTTGCCCGCGAAATACAGGCGGCCGTCCTCGCCGATGCGGAATGCGCCCAGCCCGCCCAGCGGAGCTGCAAAGCTGTGCTGGGCGGCACGGTATGAATGGGTGGGCGCGCCGTCCTCAGTGTCTGCAAAAGCGGGCGCAAGGGAGTGGCCGATGTCGCCCATCAGCTCCTCCTGGCGGCGGGCAAAAGCCTCGGGATAAAAATCGACCTTCTCATCGGCCACGGCGCGCAGAGCTTCGGGGCTTTCGCCTGTGAGTGCCGCGCGCGCGCGGCACACGGCCGCGGTGTATTCCGCGCCAAGCAAGTCGGTAAGGGAACGCCGGATGTTCTGGATCATATCAATTCTCCTTTTCTGCCATTGCGGCGTATTGTTTATACTTCGACGAACTCAATGCCCAGCAGGCGGCACAGCAGACGGACGCGCGCAGCATAGTCGCCGGGGACGATGATCTCATGGTGAGTGCCGCCCTGCTCCAGCCATGCCTTGATGCAGGCGCGTACGCCGGATGCGGGCCGGAAGAACATATACGGCATGTCGATCTTGCGCAGGCTGCATTCGTCCAGTATCTCGCCCGGGGCATATACGAGGCGGAAGCGTTCGCCGCCCACATGCACCAGGCTCATCACGCCTGCGGGGCCGGGTTCCGGCGTGAAGATGGGTGTGGGCGGGTTGGAAAGGCCGCCTTCATTGAATACCCGGTCCATCAGGAAAGGCTTTTTGTCCCTGCGGCACATGGCCCAGTTGCCCTCGCCCGCGTGGCACAGCAGGATGGCCTCCCGCGCAAAATCCATCATATACATCTCGCTGAAACCGGCCTGCCCGCACAGGCGCAACATAGCCGCCATGAGCATGGCGGCAGTGGCGTCGCCCTCGGCTGCATAGCCGTAGCCGTCGGCCATCAGGCTGGAGGCGGCCAGGAAGGGAAGATGCTCGAACCGTCCGTCTGCGCCGAATTCCTCGAAGTGAACGGTATACCCCGCATATCCGTTTTCCTCCAGATAACGCTTGAGGCCCAGATACATGCGCACGGATTCCGCATGGCGTTCGGGCGGCAGCTTGGGGTCGATCTCAAAAACAGTGTGCTCGTACGCCACGCGCGCGGAGATATCCTCCGGCGTGACCCCGGCGCAGGCGCGCTGCACGGCGCCGATGGAATCGTATACGAATTCCGGCCCCAGCTTGCGGTAAACGGCCATATCATCGGTGATAACGTCGCCCATGCCGGCCAGCTTGCCGATGATTCCGATCTTCATCCGCCGCAGCGCGCATGCCGTGTGCGCCGCCGCGCCGAAATCCGCTGCAAAGGCTGCAAGCTCGCCGTTTTTGCGGCTGCCCGCGAAGAATGCGCAGGGGATGCCGGCCCGCATCAGGCAGTTGGCGTTGTCCTGTGAGCCGTGGATGCCCTGATTCACTGTGAGCTCCCATTCCTCGAAATCGTCGCCCACGGTCTCATCCGGCTGCACCAGTGCCAGCGCCAACGGAAGCGTATTGCGCTGCATGGCGTGTACCAGGTACTGCCCCTGAGAATAGCTGAGCATCAGGATGAGGATGCCGTCCAGTCCCTCGGCGTTGTATTGTGCGGTGAGGGCTTCTATGGCCTCCCGGCTGGCGGCGATTCGCGGAAAGACAAAATCGGCTGTACCGGAGAGTGAGGCGATGACCTCCTCGACATATTTGTGCTGGCTGGCCATGATGCCCGGAAACAAAGGCTCGTAGCCCTCCAGCATCAGCGCCAGGATACCCAGACGCGGTTTGTGTTGTAACTCCATATCCTTTTCCTCCTTTTTTGACAATGGGAAGGTTTTTCGTGCGGCAAACGCCGTGAATCTGTGGACGATGCCGGGCTCGCGGCGGCGTACGGTACGTCGTATTCGCGGGCCGCCCGGGCGCGCGTCGCTTTCGGCAAGGTGCCAAAAGCGGCGCGCGGTGCGGTTTGTTCACGGGCAGCCCCTTTAAAACGCGTTGTACAGCGGTTTGACGGCGGCATAAAGCTTTTTGTACAGGCTGTATGCCGTGTCATAAGCGGGCGCGCGGGCGTTGTCTGGAAGATAGACGGCGCTTTCACCGCGGCAAGGGAAAACGCCGGAGGCGATGAGTCCGCTGCCCCACCCGGCCAAAAGGGCGGCACCCATGGCGGTGGCCTCGCTGCACGCGGGCACGCGGAACGTGCGGCCGCAGGCGTCGGCTTTGATCTGCTGCCACACAGCGCTGCGCGCGCCGCCGCCCAGCGAGTACACGGTGTCGGCGGGACAACCCAGAGCGTTCAGCATGCCGAAAAAGTCCCGCAGCAGAAACGCGACGGATTCCATCACGCTGCGGGCGAAATGGGCCCGCGTGGTGGAAAGCCGCGCGCCGAAGAATACGGCGCGGGCTTCGGGACAGGCGTCGGGATCCACGCTGCCGGATAAAAACGGCAGGAACGCCAGCCCGTCGCACCCGCAGGGGACGCTTTGCACCAGCGCGTCCAGCGCTGCATATCCCGCTGCTCCTGCGGGAAGGTCGCGGCAGAATTCGTCCCGGAACCAGCGCAACGCCATGCCCGCCGTGTTGCCGATGGGCAGGTACAGGTACTTGCCCGGCAATGCGTGGCGGTAGACGGTTACGTGGTGCCCGCTGCGAAACATGGGAGCGTCTGTGCAGGCGGCCATTACCAGCGCGGTACCCGTGGTTTCGGTGACGGTGCCCGGGCGCGTGCAGCCTGCGGCAAGCGCGGCGGCGGTCTGGTCCATTGCGCCCGCAACGACGGGGATGTTCGGTGGCAGGCCCAGCTCGGCGGCAGGGCCGGGCAGCAGAGAGCCTGCGGGCGCGCCGCATTCCAGCAGTTCGGGCAGCAGTTCCGCAGACGCGCCGGCGGCGGCAAGGCCGCTGTGCCACAACCCGTCGCTGTGCAGGTCGAACCAGCCGGTGGAGGTCTGCAGGGATTTTTCACTTACGAACCGGCCGGTCAGCCAATGGAGCAGATAGTCCTCCAGCAGCAGAAGCTTATGCGCGCGGACAAAGGTATCCGGTTCGTGTTTGCGCAGCCAAAGCAGCTTTGCCAGCGGAAGCGCGCCGGTGACCTCCGGCAGGCCGGTGGTTTTGTAAAATGTCTCGTTGTCCAGCACACTGCGCAGAGCCTGGGCCTCATTTTCCGCGCGGCTGTCCAGCCACACCAGAAAGGGGCGAAGCGGCTCGCCCGAACGGTCCGCGAGCGTGAGCGTTTCGCCTTGTGTGGTGATGCTTACGGCTGCGGGAATACAGCCGGGCGCCTGGGACAGCGCGTCGGCAAGCCCGGCCCGCGCGGCGGCTTTGTACTGCGCCGCGTCGGCCTCCACGCGTTCGCCCTGTGTGCGCAGGGCATATTCCTGCACGCTGCACGCCAGAAGTTCCAGCGAGGGGGAGAAAAGGCAAGCTTTCACGGCGGTGGTGCCCACGTCCAGCACCGCGATACAGCGGCTGACGGCTTCGTGTGCCTGTATCTGTGTGCCGCCCATCTCTTACGCCTTTCCGTCGCTGCCGAATACGCGCATATGATGCATCGTTTCGTGCTTGACGGCCTCGGTGATGAACGGCATCAGTTCAAATGCACCAACAGATTCCGTGAAATGGGTGTGAGCGGCACGGGCGGCTGTCAGGTTATTGTGAGTGAAAATGTTGATTTTGGAGATGCCTCCCGCAACACAGGCGCGGAAATCGTCGTCCGAAAGCCCGCTGCCCCCATGCAGCACCAGCGGCGTTGAGCATGCTCCCGCAATACTGGCGAGGCAGTCCAGATTAAGCACGGGCTTTTCCTCGTATACGCCGTGGGCCGTACCAATGGCAACAGCCAGCGCGTCGCAGCCGCTTTCGGCAGCAAAGCGCAGCGCGTCCTGCGGCTGGGTATAAATGGTTTTGGCGACGGCTTCTTCGGCGGAGCCGTTGGAACCGACATGACCGATCTCTGCTTCCAGTGAGCAGCCCGCGGCGTGCGCCTTGGCGGTCATTTCACGGGTGCGGCGCACATTTTCTTCAAAGGGCAGCATGCTGCAGTCGTACATAACGGAGGAAAAGCCCAGGCGGATGGCTTCTTCCACCAGCTCCGGCGTGAAGCCGTGGTCAAAGTGCAGCGCAACGGGCACACCGGCGCGGCGGGCCATGCCCAGCATCATGTCGGCATATTCCGCAAGCGAAGCGCCGGGCAAAAGGCTTTCGGCGGGCCCGATGATGACGGGGGAGTGCAATTCCTCCGCTGCCGCAAGGATGCCTTTCGTCATTTCCAGTGTGACGCAGTTGAACAGCCCAACGGCATAGTGCTTTTCACGGGTGTCCGCGAGAATGGTTTTCAAATCGACTAACATAGCAGTCGTCCTCCTTTTTTAACAATGGGAAACTTGGCCGGATGCCGGCCGCCTCGAATCTCCCTGCGCGGCCGGTATAACAAAGAGCTTTTGACAATGAAGAATCCGGCCCGATGCCGTCCGTGGCTCTCCCTGCGCGGCAGGCGTGCCGGCCCGGGCGGGATGCTGATGAAAAAGCTTTCCTGTGCGGAGCTTTTGCAGGTGAAAGGGGATGGATATTTGCGCGGTCCGCGTCAATACTCGATGGAAAGGAAGCGCCCCTCTGCGTCCGCCTGCCGGGCGGCGAGGCAGCTTGCGGCGCTCACAAGCCCGGCTGAAAGGTCGGAGCGTGCTTCTCCGCCGTCCAGCACGCGCAGAAAATCCAGTGCCAGCATCTCATCTCCGCCGAAATGCATGCCTGCGGGAAAGTTGAATTTGTGGGTGACTGTCTGGGGGGATAAGTAACGGTCCACACGGATCTCGGCGGTGTAAAAATCAAATTCCGCGCTGCCCTCGGTACCGATAAGCCGTGCGCCGCGCCGCCCGGCGCTCTTTTTTACAACAAAATTCTGGTTGTAGCTGATCAGCATGCCGCTTTCCGTTGTGAAAATGACGCTGGCGCCGTCCTCGTTGCCGGTGTCTGAGGCAAAGCAGCAGGAGTCGCCCTGGACATCTTCCTTCAAAATGTTTTTTACCACGTAGCTGCTTTCGGGGCAGGTGCGGTAATCCGGGCAATCCGGACAGTGCAGGCCCGCCGGACGGTCCCCTTTGAAATGCAGCTTGGCGGTCTTAGCGCACACGGAAACGGGGCGCTCGCCTGTGAGGAAGTGGATGTAGTCGATATCATGGGTGGCCTTTTGCAGGAACAGGCCGCCGGTCTCGGCCGGGTCGCGGTACCAGCTGTGATAATAAACGCTGCCGTAGGGGACATTGTTGACGGCCTGCACCATCGTAAGCCTGCCCAGCACGCCGCTATCCACAATGCGCTTCATCTCCAATGTGATGGAGGAAAGGCGCAGCGGGAATGAAACGACCACTTGCTTCTCCTTGCCTGCGGCCGCGCGGCGCAGCTGCTCATACTGGGGGCGTGTGATGCACACGGGCTTTTCCAAAAACAGGGGCAATCCCATATCCAGCACCCGGCAGGCGTAGGGGGTGTGCAGCGAGCAGCGTGTGCCGATGAACACCCCGTCCAGCGCTTCCCCGGCAAGCAGCTCGTCCGCGTCTGCATACCAGCGGGTATGGGCGAAATAAGGGTCGCCTGCCAGACCGGGGGCGATCTCGGCATGGCGCGGGTCTGCTACGGCGGCTACGGTGATGTCTGCCTCCAGCGAACGGAAGGATTTCATCATTGTTTCCGAGCGCAGGCCATATCCGATGAACCCGATGCGTTTCATAATTCCATTCCTCCATTTTTTGTGCGGGGCCGCTTTTCTTTATATTACATATAAAAGGCGGGCAAATGGCTTTGCAGTGCGCCTGCGCCGCTTTTTATACGCTTGCCGTGCTAATAATTATTTGATTATTAGCAAATTTTAAGAGAAAATATTGTAGATTTTTACTAAAGAAAGGCCCTACTTTTTGAAAGGTGATTTGCTTGACAACCCCGATAAATGCTGATATAGTTTAATTGAAATCAAGGATTGCAAGGTTATTGTGCCACAGGTGACATCTAAAAGTCAAGTAGGTGAAAGCAAATAACTTTGCACAGAAAAGACAAAATTATTAAAAATTTATTACTAATAATTTTGAATCATCCGGGAGGTTTTCAAATGTCCGAGGAATCAAGGGCCATGCGGGCCCCCAATGCGCTGCGGCGGCCAAACAAATTTATTGCGTATATGCGCAAATACTGGTTTGTTTACATGCTGGTGCTTCCGGGGCTTGTCTTCATGCTTGTGTTCGATTACGGTCCCATGTACGGTATTCTGCTTGCATTCAAGGATTATTCCCCCCGCTTGGGCGTGTGGGGCAGCCCGTGGGCGGGCCTGTCTCATTTCCGGGAAATGCTGGTAGACCCAAACTTCATCCGCGCATTTAAAAACACGGTGCTCATCAACCTGTATAATCTGGCGTTCGGCTTTACATTCAACGTGTTTCTGGCGCTGATGATCAACGAGCTGAAGATCAAGAAGGTTAAACCCGTGGTGCAGACCTGTGTGTATCTGCCGTACTTCCTCTCATGGGTCATCTTTGCCGGCCTGGTGCAGGTGTTTCTGGAGTATCCGTCCTCGGCCGATATCGGCGGAGTGGTGAACCAGGTCATCTCTGCATTGGGCGGCCAGCCGGTGGACTTTTTGAAAAACCCGGCCATGTTCCGCACCATCCTTGTCATCACGAACATCATCAAAACGGCGGGCTATTCCACCATCGTGTATCTGGCGGCGATCTCGGGCATTGACCCTGCTTTGTACGAAAGCGCCGCCATCGACGGCGCCAACCGTAAGGATATGCTGCTGCACATCACCATTCCGCGCATCCTTCCCAGCGTGATGATCATGCTGATCCTGCAATTGGCGAGCCTGTTCATCTCCAACTTTGACCAGGTATACAACCTGTACAACAACTATGTGCTCAGCACCGGCGACGTGCTTTCCACATATATCTACCGCATCAGCCTGGGCGGCTCCGGCACGAATTTCGAGCTTTCCACAGCCATGAACCTTGTGCTCAATACCATGGGCCTTATCGTGGTGCTGGGTGCGAACAAATTTGTGGAAAAGCTGGATGTCCAGGGCATATTCTAAGCCGGAAGGAGGGCCTTATCGATGCGTTCAAACAACAGCTTGCGCAGAAACGGCAAATATCGCCGCAGCATGCGCCAGATACTGGGATTTAACTTCTACGATGTATTCGTATTTCTTTTCTGCATCGTCTTTGCGCTGGTATGCGTGTATCCGATGTGGTATGTTCTGGTGGCGTCCGTCACGCCGTATGAGGAGTATATCAAGGGCGGGCTGATGCTGTGGCCCACCGGCGGTGTGGACCTGCAGTATTACAAAGCGATCTTCAGTACCAAAAGCTTTACCAACAGCATGTGGATCTCAGTGAGCAAGACGGTCATCGCCACTGTGCTCAGCGTGCTCGTCACGGCCAGCATGGCTTACGGCGTCAGCAAGGTGCACGTAAAGGGCATGAAGGTCATCAACGCGCTGGTTGTGTTCAACCTGTTCTTTACGGGCGGCCTGATCCCTCAGTATATCCTCTATCAGAACCTGGGGCTTCTGCGCAATTACTGGGTCATGGTCATTCCCGGAGCGCTGAATATCACTTATTTCATCATCATGCGCAACTATTATTCGTATTCTGTGCCAAAGTCTTTGGAGGAAGCGGCACTGCTGGACGGCTGTACGGATATCGGCGTGTTCTTCCGCATCGTCATCCCTGTGAGCCGCAGCATGCTGGCGGCCATTGCGCTGTTCATCGCAGTCATCAACTGGAACGATTATTACAACTACATGATGTTTATTTCCAATAAGACGAATCTGCAGCCTTTCGCCTGGATTCTGCGCCGCATGCTGGTGGACCAGACCATGATGAACCAGGTGCGCAACGGGGCCGTGGGCATGGGCCTGCAGCTTCCGCCGCCCATGGCGCTGCGCATGGCGACCATTATCTGCGCCATGGTGCCCATCATGTGCGTGTATCCGTTCCTGCAGAAATATTTTACCAGCGGCATCACGCTGGGAGCCGTTAAGGAATGATGTTATTGCCCCACGCTGCGGGGTAGAACATATAGAACCATAATCGGCACTGTAAAGTAAAAATGAAAAAATAGGACCCGAAAGCACAAAAAAGCTCTAT
>ERZ781275.258-NODE-258-length-67122-cov-16.097723_pt1 | contig 67122 bp, 64 predicted proteins | sample MGYA00375853_ERZ781275 | MGnify/ENA primary metagenome ERZ781275 (study PRJEB29790, sample SAMN03653691) | human gut metagenome | host: Homo sapiens | place: USA: Dallas, Texas | collected 2012-07-23 | study: EMG produced TPA metagenomics assembly of the Gut...
CCGGGCGGATTCCGGACTTTCACCGGTTAGAGACGTGCGCCGCCGGGCGCACTGATATAAACATCGTCCCAGGTCTTCTGGGAGATGTTTGCATTGGCAATGGAAGCCACGCCGCTTAAACTCCCGCCAGTCATAGAGTTAAACGCCTGGGTTAATCCGGTGAACACCGCGTTTACCGCCACTCCTACCAGGATCACCCGCAAGGGGTTCAACCCGCCTTTAAAAGCCAGCAGATAGACCAGACCACAGGCCAGAATTCCTCCCGCAAAAGCTAAAAGGGGTGTAAAGAAATAGAGGGAAGGGAATAATCCCGCGATCAGCACGGCCACAAAGCTGGCGCCGGCACTGACTCCGATAATTCCCGGGTCTGCAATGGGGTTTTTCATGCATGCCTGGAACAGCACGCCCGATACGGAAAGAGCGGCCCCACCCAGGGAGGCGATGAAGATTCTGGGAAACCGGAGGTCCCACACAGTAGCCACATCCGGATCATATGCCACAAATAATCCCCGGAAAAGCTGGCTCATGGATACGTTCAGGCTTCCCGTATTGACCGCTATGTAAATCATGAGCAAAAACAACAGGATTATAACCAGGAACCACAGACCGGTATGTCTTTGCTTTTTCTTTGTCATACGGCTCTCCGCCGTCGCTGTCTCTGTCATTGTCTCTGTCATCTTATTACTCTCCATATAACATCGGCTGCAGGGTGTCCAGGGCTTCCGGGAAGTTGAATTTGGCGCTCATCCCAAACTGGTCGTAGGGAAGGTCATAGACGCAGCCATCCTCCACTGCCCGGAAATGTCTCCAGATATCGTTGGTTTCAAATTCTTCCTTAAACATGTTTACCACGTCTTCCGGCATGGCATGGGCCGCCCGGAGGATAATGTCCGGGTCTTTTGTCTGCATGTCTTCCGTGTTGGCTATGATAAAATCTGTTTCCTCATCCTCATACACATTGGTTCCTCCCGCCAGACGCACCAGGCTGCCCACGTAGGATTTTCCCGTAGCCACCACATAGGAACCTGGAAGACCCATGAGTACAAGCACCGTGGGACTTCCTTTGTCCACGTTCACCTGGCTGTATTCGTAGTAGAAGGCGGAAAACTCGTCAATCATCTCCTGCGCCTCCTCCTGCCGTCCAAAGAACTCGCCCAGCTGCTCCACGCTCTTATACAGTCCTTCCACGCTTTCCAGGTTTAAAAAGATTCCGTTGAGTCCGGCCGCTTCCAGTTTTGGCTCCATATCCGTCTGCAGGGAGGCGGGGCCGATCACCCAGTCCGGATTTAACGTCTTAATCACTTCCATATCCGGCCCCATGGCCGTCCCTGTCCGGGTAGCATCATCATAGCGGGCCGGTATTTCCGATAAAGTAGAATTTGGGACTCCTACCAGGTCAATATCCAATCTAGCCATAATATCCACCACGGCAGGGCTGGTCGCCACAATCCGAAGTTCGTCCGCTTCCCCCGCCGCCGCTGTATGAGCATTCTGGTTCACACATCCGGATAAAAGCAGGGCCGCCGCGCTGAATGCGGCCATCCATACAGTCCTCTGTTTCCTTCTCATTTCTCTGTCTCTCCATTCCGGTCATCTGCCTTTTTTGCGGCAGCCGCTGCCTGCCTTCTGCTTTGAACCACAGCAGCATACGTAAATCGAAGGAGCAGGATACCGGATATCCCCAACAGAACCACCATAATCATCTGGTTCGTACTCCAGGTTACGCTATCATCCGAAGTAAGATCTTCTAAATCCGTATCGCCGGTCAATCCGGTGATGCCCACCGCTTCCTCCAGCATGGGTGCGGTCAGAAGCCGCGCTTCCCGAAGGGAAACCGAGGCCAAATCGTAGGAGGTTTCCAGATGATACTCCTCATCATCCGCAGTGGATGCAGAAAGTCCTTCCTCTGTCCCGGCCGCCGTCATCCCGCTGCCTGCCGTTGGCTTTTCTGGTATTCCCGTCACAGGGTCATCCACATTTCCGCTGCCATTGACGGAATGTACAGCAGAGCGGCTTTCCTCCAGCTCTTCTTCTGGAGCGTACGCTTCTTCCTCGTAGATTGGTTCCTCTTCCAAAAGCTCCTCCTGAGCCTCTGTCTGCGGGGCCGCAGTTTCATTTTCCGGCTCAGAGGTCTGAAGGCTTGTGATGAAGTCTCCGCTTCCCGCTACCGGGTTTGAGGCCTGGAAGTAATAGATGACGCTCCGGCCCATGGGGTCCACATAGGCTCCCCCGCGGAAGGTAGAAGTAATATCCGTAATCTGCATCCGGTAATCGGTAAAGCCGTATTTATCGTGAATATCCGTTGCGGAAGAATTGCCGCTCTGACTCTGCATTTCCGTGTAGGATAAATTGGACCAGGAACTGGAACCGCTTGTCCGTTCCTCAAACGTCACATCCCCGATAAACTGATCCAGATAGTACCGGACAGTCAGATATGCAGTTCCGTTTTCATCTACTTCCAAAAGTCCGGTGGAGCCGCACAAGTTTTCTGTCATTCCCTGTCCGATGGCCTCATTGTTTCCCGGATCTTCAATATCTCCGGTCACTGGGTCGCGGTAAGAGGGGGTCACCGTGACGGTGTAGGTTCCGGGAGACTGTGCCGCAAACGCGTTCCGAGCCGGCAGTGCGGACAGAATCAGGGCTGCAATCAGCGCACCTGCATAGCAAAGGATTTTCCGCCTGATTTTTCTGACTGTTCTCTCCATCCTTTCGCTCCTCTCTACTGAATCCGCTTTGCCATAACCACCAGCCGGCCATCATCCACGCTGTAGTCGCAGGTAGCCAAGGTCAGGAAATCGTCCCCATAGGCCATATCCACGCCCGTGTCATACAAGGAAGCACTTTCCATGTTCTCAATCACATCCTCCGCCCCATCGTCTCTGGCTGTTGTAAATTCAAAAGGAAGTTCCTCTACATCGTTGGACTTTACCACTGCGGCAATTTCATACACCCTCGACTCGGTCAGCGTATCGAACTGAATCGTTTTATGAGAATCCCAATAGCTTTCCGATTCATAATTCAGCAAATCCGCAAACATGGAACCGTTTTTCATGTTGTGGCCGTAGATAATTACGTTTCCGCCGAATTCATCCACGCTGGAAAGCTCATCCATAAACAGCAGACCATTGTTGCTGTCCTCTTTGTCAAACCCTCTGTGGCTGTAATACTCCGGATCTTCCGGCGTCCACATCACCGGATAATCAATACTGGTGCCGTCGATGGTCAGCCAGCCGATTAAATCTGGATTCTGCATGAACAGCTCCTGGTATTGCGCCAAAATCTGCTGGTCTCCCAATACCATATCCGGATTACTGGTTTCTTCAGAAGCATCATTCCGGATCTGACGCAATGCCTCAATCGCCTGCTCCTCCTGCCTTCCCTGCATGAAATAGGCAATCAGCACCACCGCGCAGACAGCCGCCACTCCCACACAGCCTTTCTGTACCTGTGATTTATATTTTCCCTGTCTCCATTTTTTTTGAAATTGACGAAATGCTTTTTCAAAATTCATAGTTTAGCCCTTCCCTTTATACTCTTTGGTTAGCTTTGGCTAACTTTTGTCCTTAAAAATAAGAATACTGGTAACGGTTCTGTCGCACGAACAGTTGCGAATATTCTTTAATTCATCCAGGTTACCCTTGACTAACTCTTTTTTTAACACATTTGAGCCCTTGCGTCAACGCGTTTTTCCAGTTGTCGCAAGGGCTGAAACATATTTTTGATTTACCAATTCGTGTCAAAACAGTCTTTTTTTGTGTTCACAAAAACTTCACATTCTTGTATTTACGGGGTTTTCAATGTCGCAGGGCTGCGACAAATATATTAGCTATACTTATTTATATATTAGAATTTTAAATGAAACTTTTGACATTTTACATTTCTATGTCAATCCCCTGCGGATGCGAATCTGCATCAGAGCTTCACGCTCTCCCATTGCTTCCATTCCAGAGGAACAGGAAAAGCGGATGCTGGTCATTCCACGGATCAGTTTAAAATCTTCCCCTTCGTAGGACAGCCAGAATGCAGACATGGGCAGCAATGCGGTTCCCTCTGTCAGGGGAGCTTCCATCCACTCCCCGTTCATTTTATATCGGACGCTTCCCGCTTCTCCCCGGAACCACTTCCCGGAGGCAGACTGCTGCTCCATCATGCGGAGGGTCAAATGGATGGTTCCTTCTCCATCGCGGATTTCCAGCACGGCCGGATGCAAAAAGCCCCGATGGGCCATGGACAATTCCAAAAGTTCCTGGTCATTGTCTTTTAAAAGCGTGAAGGGAATGGCATACCGCCCATCCGGCATGTGCAGTCCCAGTTTTTCTGTGAAGTTTTCGCCGTTTACACTGTACCAGTTACAGGCAGCCGAGCTGGGATGAAACTTGCAGCCCCGGCAAGTCAGAACTGAATTGCTCAGAGACGTGATCAAATCATCCGTACAGTTTTCCATAATCATATTGACATTATAGGCGATGCTGTTCTTATTAATCTTACAATGTTCCAGCCATTTTTCCAGACGAAGTTTTTTTATCTTCCAGTTCTGAAGCCAGTCATAGCCGTATTCCGTCAGACGGTAGTCCGAATCGAGGATGCCGGCTTTGATATACCGCTCCGTAAAACGATATACAGTTGACCGGTGGACTCCCATCTGCTCCGCCACTTCCTGGACGGACGGGCGCCCATCCTGTTTTTTTGACGCGTTCTGCTCCAGAGCGACCAGATAATCCATTGCCTGGTTTTCCTGTATTTTCCCTGTTGTATTCATCCTTCCTCCTGCTCCTCCTTCTCATACTCACAAAAGTGCTGTGCAATCATCGGCAGCTCCAGCAGCGCTTTATATTCCTTTTGCTGTTTTTTTCCGTCTGCCTCCGGCTCCAAAACAAGAAGCTTAAGTTCCAGCCTCCCTTCCAGCATTTTATATTTCGGCACCCGGATAAAGGTAAAGGCATCAATGGGAAGCTGCAGCGTATTTTCTTTCGGCTTTCTTATGCGTTCTTTTCCATACACATCAAAATATACTTCCAAAAGCGTTGTTTCTTCACTATGCCAGTGAAGTACAAGGCGGCTTTTTTTCAGTTCAATCATCAGTTCCGCTTCAGGAAGAAACCATCTGCCGGCCGGAGAGAGCCTGCGGAAGTATCCGCCGTTCTCCTCCAGGTCCCAAAGGCAGATGCCTTCCTTATACATTCCGCTTTTAATCTGACCAAAAAAATCTGTGTGGTCGATAATCTCCATCTCGGCCTGGTTGTGTCCCCGCATCTGCTCCATGGAATATCTTCCCTGGATGTGTTCCAGAAGCTGGTTGGAAGCGGTAAAAAACAGCTGGTCAGCCAGATTAACCGCCTCCTCGCCGGTTATCCCCCAGGTGCCTACAAACCAGTAAACACCCTGCCACCACCGAAGATGCTTGCGAAAGATTCTCCTCCCTTTCTCTGTAATCTGATAGATTCTGGGAAGTAAATATCCCTCTTCCACAAGACTGCCCAGATATCGCCGGACATTCCGCTCCTTGTCCCCGGTTCGTTCTGCCAGATTGGCTGCCGTATATTTCTCATCTTCCTGCAGCCCGTCAAGCAATCGCAGATACCGGAATTGTTCTTCTGTCAGTTCCATGGCGACTTTCTCCATCCTGTTCACTCTCCTTTTTGGCACAAATGAAAGTTCATATGGTTAGGCAAGGCTAACCATATGGTAAAAAAGAACTACCTTTGATTTTTCTATTTAAAACAGCCTTTCATGTGTTGCATTATACACATGCTTTCTATGAAATTCAAGAAAAAAGTGCAGAACAGGCCCTTGCATTATGAGATAAATATGCTACAATCTGGTTAGTTTAGACTAATCATGTAGAAATCCGCGATGAGTTTTGTGCATAGAAAGGGGGTAATATTATGCCAAGCATTCGTTATCAAATGATGGAGCACCTGTTTCACCTGATTCAAATCAAAAAACTACTGAATCAAACCTGTTAAGCGTCGGAAACAATTCTGGCGCTTATTCTATTTTCGCTTTGCTGTTTTTCTATACTCGAGTGGTAATAAACCTGTACTCTTTCGGAACAATTCGGCAAACCGGCTTGATGTAGAATACCCTATTGTTTGAGCGACTTGTCCTACCGTTAGCTCTGTATAAGCCAGCAGATACTCTGCCTGGCTCATTCGCCGCTGCTGGATGTACTCGGTGATTGTGCAATCATAGTATTTCTTAAAACAGGTCTTCAGCTTCGTTGTCCCCATACAGGCAATCTGCGTCAATCGTTCCAGGGGAATATTCGAAGCATAATGGTCACTTAAATACGAGGCAACCGTCTGAATACTCTCTATATCCTGCTGCGAAAGCTTGTGAGCCGTTTTTTCAGGATGCTTCTTTTGGTACTCAACGACCATTGAAACGGCTTCTGCTACTTTGCCCTCGTAAAAAAGTTTTGCGGCAACCCCTTCCCCGCGATAGTCTTTGATTTCTGTGAGCAACCGCGACATTTCTGGGAAATCAGAAGTCTGGTCGATTTTCCGAAAAGCGTCAACTGGGTTGATTTGTGCCTCCGGGTACAACTTCTTCAGGTAATCTTCATAATACGCCGGTGCAATCTCAATTCCAATCGAACGGATTGGAATATTCTTATGGATCAATACTTTATAGGGTGTGTAGCCTCCAATAAAGGTTTTGATACAACCAGCAGACAATCTGCGGTATGGAGATAATTCTTCACCAGAAATCGAGTCATAGCGTGTAATACTCAAACATTCCGGCAAAGAAAATTCCAACATAAAATCCTCATGGAATGAAAAGTTGTGTATCTTAATGTCATAAAGGTCTTTCTGTCCATAAGTCCAGTAAGTGCCTTCTCCAACTTCGTGAGAAAGTTTCCAGCATATCCCCAAATCACCATACTGCTGATTGTCCGGATCGCGGATAAATCCATGACTAATCAGAAGAGGTGTGTACAGCTTGTCGATAATTTCGGACATGAAAATAGACCGCCTCCCTTTTGCAACGATTGGACGAACTTTTGAAAGGAACGGACGAACATCGCCGGAACCTATTGCATGTTGTTCGATACGAGCGTACTGTATTAGATAGCGGTTAGCAATACATAACCAAAGAATAACACAAACCCTTTGTCGAGTCAAGACAACGAAAGGAGAGGTGAGCTATGAAACAGAAAAAAGTTAATAGAGTCGCTTTGCTGCTTCACTGGGCCGGTGAGCAGAAAATCTGGCTGTTCCTGGCGATTTTTCTATCGGCGGTCAGCGGCCTTTGCATTATCGTCCCTTACATTGGAATTTACCGGTTGATGGACGCCACCTTCAATCATACCTGCACGCAGGAATTGGTTGTGCAGACCGTGGCAATGATTTCAGTGGCGGTAACCTTGCGGTTTGCCCTGTTTGGCTGTTCCGGCGTAGCAGCCCACAAAGGGGCCTATGGCGCTCTTTTCAAAGTGCGCTGCATGGTTGCAGAACACATGGCCAGAGCGCCTTTGGGGGCCTTGAATGAACGGCGCACCGGGGACATAAAAACAGTTCTGAATGAAGATATTGAAAAGCTGGAGCTGTTCCTGGCCCATAACCTTCCTGACCTTGTGTGCTATCTGGTGGGGCCGGTAATCATCTTTATTTATCTGATGACCGTCAATATTCCTCTGGCATTGATTTCCCTTGTTCCGCTGATCCTTGCTGTTGTTGTAATGGGAATGATGTTTTGCAATACAGATGACCTGATGGAACGGGCCAATCGCTCCATTATCACACTGAACTCGGTTATGATTGAGTTCATCAGCGGTATGAAACTGATTAAAGCCTATAACATGGGAAGCAAATCGTTTCAAAAGTTTTCAGACGCTATCCAGGAAGAAAACGCCATGTGGAATGAAACTTCCCAGCGTATGGGGCCGCCTTATGCAGCTTTCGTTGTTATCATCGAATGTGGGATGCTTTTGATGGTTCCAATCGGCGGAATGTTTTTCCTGAAAGGCTCGCTGGCGGCCAGCGCCTTTTTGCTGTTCGTCTATGTAGGTTCCATGTATCTGACAGAAATCCGCCCCCTGCAGGAATTGGGGACTAACTTTGCCAATGTGCTGAACGCTGTTACTAAGACCAAAGAAATCCTGGATATTCCGATTTATGAAGGTGGAACGGACTTTCCCCAAAATCACGATATTGAACTTCGCAATGTCTGGTTTTCCTACAAGGTGAATGGCTCCGAAGGAGACAGAGAAGGCGGTCTGGGCCGTGATGACAAGACCGATGTACTGCAAGGCGTCAATCTCAAAATTAAAGCTGGTGAACGCATGGCCCTTGTGGGACAGTCTGGTGCCGGTAAAAGTACCGTGATTGAGCTGATCTCCCGGTTCTATGATGTGCAGGAGGGCGAAGTGCTGATTGGCGGGAAAAATGTAAAGGAGCTCAATTATGATACTATCCTAAAAAATGTCGCTATTGTGTTTCAAAAGACCTTCCTGACCCGTGACAGCGTTTTAGAAAATATCCGCATGGGCTCAGGCGCCACTCTGGAAGAAGTGCGGGCCGCCGCAAAAGAGGCGCAGATTGATGATTTCATCATGTCTTTGCCGGATGGATATGACACGAAGGTGGGCAGCTTCGGCTCTCGCTTCTCCGGTGGTGAAAAACAGCGGATTGCCATTGCCCGCGCGATCCTGAAGAACGCCCCCATTTTGATTTTAGACGAAGCCACAAGCGCCTCTGACCCGGAAAATCAGATGGAGATTGACAAAGCCATTCAAAATCTCTGCAAGGGAAAGACCGTCATTGTGGTAGCCCATCGTTTGAGCGCGTTGAAGATGTGCGAGCGTGTAGCAGTGGTTGAAAATCACACAATTACCTGTGTCGGAACCCATGAGGAAGTCCGAAAGAACAATGCTTACTATCGGAAGGCGTGGGAGGACTACGAAACAGCCCGGAATATTACTTATCAGTTGGAGGGAGGCGAGCAGCATGAGTGAGCATGATGTATTGAAAAAGAACCGTAATTTTTATATTGGCGTTGGCGGGACTGTTTTGGAAGGGCTTCTCTCCGGCAGCTTGTTTATGCTTCTTTACTCTGTTATGCAGCTTCTGTGGTCGGGGCAGTTTGACATGAACCGGGCATTGATATTGACTGGTGTAATTGCGGTCATTTTCCTGCTTCGTATTCTGATTTACAGCTATGGTTATACCAAAGCGCAGATTGGCGGCGCAGAGGTCAGCAAAAACATCAGGCTTTTTATGGGCGACCATTTGAAGCGTATCCCGCTGTCCCGGTTTACCCAGGGACAGACCGGCGATTATATCAATACCATCACAAGCGATGTAAACAACTATGAAAAAATCCTGACCCATAAGATCGGTGATCTGGCAAAGAGTTTTTCACTTTCGCTCATGCTGATTATTTTTGTGATGACCATTTATGTGCCTGCCGGAATTATCCTGCTGATTGCCGACCTGCTTTTGATCCCTGGACTGTGGCTTTCTTTCCGTATGGTTCGGAAGTATGGTAAAGAAAAGAATGATATTTGTGCGGAGAATGTCAGCAGTATTGTGGAGTATGTGTCTGGTATTCAGACTTTCCGGGCCTATGGCGTAGGTGGTTTGAAGAATAAAACCGTTATAAGCGCCATGCGGGAGTTCTGCCGGATCAGCTTTGTGTATGAAGCGAAAGTCCTTCCTATCGGCGCTGGATTTGGCATTTTAAGCTGGCTGTCCTGCCCGCTTGTTATCTGGACAGCTTATGCTCCCTGGGCTGCCGCAACACTGGATACCGTATCTTATCTTCTGATCTGTATGCTGCCTTTGTTCTGTGCAAAGCTGGCAAACTCTATTTTTGTTGACCTGACAAGTTATAAGAACCTGATGATTTCCAAAAACAAAATCCTGGGTGTGATGAACGAACCAGAGGAAACCGGCAGTATGGAGCCGCTTCAAACGGCCACCCATGAAATCACCTTTGACAGTGTGGACTTCTCGTATGTACCCGGAGAGCCGGTGCTGAAACACGCCACCTTTACGGTGCCAGACCAGAAGCTCACGGCCATTGTCGGGGACTCCGGTTCCGGCAAATCTACCATTCTGAACCTGATTGCAAAATACTACGAGGCGAATGGAGGAACCATTTCAATCGGCGGCAAACCGATTAACCATGTGGCCGCAGAGCGTGTACTGGAACAAATCTCTATGGTAGACCAGGATGTATTTCTCTTTGACGATACCATCCGGGACAATATCCGGCACGCCCGCCCCAATGCCACGGACGAGGAAATCGAGGATGCTTGCCGGGAGGCTAATTGTGACGGCTTCATCCGCAAGATGGAAAAGGGATATGATACGCCGACCGGCGAAAACGGAAACCTTCTCTCCGGCGGTGAGCGTCAGCGGATTTCCATCGCCCGCGCTATCCTGAAAAACAGCCCGATCCTGCTTTTAGATGAAGCAACAGCGTCCCTTGACATCGAGAACGAGCTGGCAGTAAAGCAGGCCATCGCCAATCTGCTGAAAGAGAAAAAGACTGTGGTAATGATTGCTCATACCCTTTCCATCGTCAAAAATGCAGATCAAATCCTTGTGGTATCAGACGGAAAGATTACTGAAGCTGGCACTCACGATGAATTGCTGGCTAAAGGCGGAAAGTATGCGGCTATGTGGAACGCCGAACAAAAGCTTTCCGCCTGATTAAAAATGGCAATACGCCTGAATACCTTACTTTTGGCGCTCGAATAGTCTTTCATGTTCGAGCGCTCTTTTCATACATACGAGAATTATAGATCTCCCACCTGATCCGAAGGCCTGTCTCATCCGTCCGTGCCTTTTCCTGTGGTCTATAAACCAGGATACCGTCACGTTTCAAATGGGATCCGATTATTTGTCATTTTTTTTACAAATATAGGCTATTCCAGAAAGGATAGAGATAATTCCGCCGATTATCTGAAAACTATTAACAGCGCTATGAGTAAGTACCAGAAATCGTTCTGTTTCCATACCACCGCTGATTTGCAAATAGACTCCCCCATACAACTCTCCTAATGGTATGGCAAAGAAAACGATAAGAATACCTATGAAGACCCATACAACATATTGTTTTTCCACTCTGCTCCCTCCCAATCTGATAACTGCAAATCTACAAATGTGAATAATTGTAGCTATTGAATGCGCAAGTTAGATTCGGCTAACTTATAATCAAAAAATAAAACTTTCCGTATGAATCTGTTTCCGGGCGGACAGCAGCTACTTTCGCGCACCGTCCGTCTGTGACAAGGAAAGTTTATGGTTCCATCCATTTTTTCCATCCAGCTGTATAAAACTCTCGCAGCCGATCCACATAAGACAAAGCCTTTTCGCGGGACATATCGTGAATGACAACCTCAAAAATACTGTTCATCATTCCGCTGACCGCGATATGGCACAACGCCCGATCAAGTTCCGGAACCTGGCGTCCCAGACGGCGCAACACCTCCATATAGTGCAGAGTGGCATCCACTTCTACTTCTACCATGTTGTGAATAAAATTTTCATAACTGGTGCCCTCAGCCCGTGTTAAAAGAACCTTAACCGGCTCTGAGTGGCTGCAGATATAATCCACCATCCAGTGTGCATATGCCGCAGATTCTACACCCATATGGGCGGGCTGGTCAACTTCGGGCAAGTCAGCAAAGGTCGTCTGACTCTCCATAAAACGTCCCATCAAGGCCACGGCATGGGGCTCTACAATCGAATTGAATAATGCCTCTTTGCTGGAAAAATAGCCATAAAACGCTCCCGTGGTAACCCCTGCATTTTTTACTATTTGCCGCAGAGAAGCGCCTAAGAACCCCTTGTCTAAAAATTCTGTCAAAGCGGCTCGCTGAATATTTTCGAGAGTTGTACTCGTTGTTTCTTCCATTCCGCAGGTCTCCACATAGCAAAGTTTCTTTGTTGATAAAACATACGCTTTACGAAATCTTCGTCGATTTCTATATGACGCACCCCTTCTCAAGTAGTCCAATTTGGTGGGAGCTTAACCCTGAAAGCCGAAGACTTTCCGTGTCTTTTCTCAGATAGTCGTCCATATATCTTCTTAAAGCGTCCTGCTTAGGAACATCATAAAACTGAAAAGAATCCCTTATAAATCCTCCCTGTGCAAATCTGCACTTAATAAATCTCTCCTCGTTATTTCCACTATGCAGCAACTCATCAAAAATAACCGTTCCCGTATAATTATTATGTTCTAATTCCTGACAAATCTCTTGTAAATAACAGAAAGGAGATTCACAATCGAGAATCAACACTAAAACTATATTCTGTTTTTCTAATGTAATAATATTATAATTTTTCATGTGCTTCTCCTTTCCTCAAATTTTAATTTATATTGTGTAAAAATCATCAATAACTGCTAATGTTCTTTTAATTAAATCATGAGCACCTTCACAATTTAAAGTTTTTGTCGAATCCAGCGGCGCTGTCGGATCATCCCAATGTTCCAAAACATGTCGATTATTATGATAGAACGTATAGCAACGACCTAAATAATTAATTTCCTCAGTAGTCGCGCTGCCCAAACAATCCGTCTTAAGTTGATACTTCGCTCCATTCGCTTCAAACATGTCGAATCCGTGATATTTAATGTAATTATTGTCTGGTACAATTTGTTTTGTAATAATGATGTTTTTAAGATGCCCCTCCAAAACTCTTAATGCCGGCTGTGCTAAAAAAGTACCATCAAACAGTTCTCCTTTGATATTCAGGTTATAAACAGCCTGGTGTAACACCCTCGACATTTTAGGGTTCAGCTTATTATAAGCGTTCGGAAGATAAAACTGAAATTCGTCCTTAATATTTTCTTTATCTATATTCAGATTGTAGGTATTATTAAATATTTTAGGAATTTCTTCAATGTCTACTAACTCTGTCACATATGTAATAATACTAGAAAACAAGGACTTCGGCTTGCCCTGCACCATAAATTTTCCATTATCATAATAATGTATGGTTATTTTGTCTTTTTTGTTCAATGCAAGAGTATATAAAATTCCGTGTGCAACTGTGTTTTTACTAAGAATCATATTGACCGAATATTCTTCTTGCATTAAATCAATAATTGCAGAAACATCTTCACAACTGATTTTATCCGCTGTAAACCAATAATCTCCTTTTTTTATATTTGGAATGCCCTTCCCTTCTGTAAGGGCAGTTTTGGCAAGTTCATCTGCCATATCATTATATTTGTTATTGGAATGTGCTTCCACTTTAGTGAATATAATTGTTATAGAATCCTGCCATTTCTTCATTGCCTCAGCATACTTTACAGCAAGTTCATTTTTCGCCTTCCATTCACCACTAATCCACTTTTCTATTCCTTCATAATCGTATCTGATTTCAATTTCTGGATAGCTATTGGCAAGTGCCCATTTGACTGCGAACATAGCTCCCAGCATTTCCCCTGCCACATTATGAATCGCCAATGATGCTGGATGATCCCCATTGCCACACTCTTTTATAATATCTCCAGAAGGAGTCAAAAAAATACATCCAAAAGAATACTTTTTTAATGAATCATCATAACTACCATCCACATAAGCAATAAGCCGATCAGATGTCTCTTCTACTGTACGATCAAGGGAATTTGATGAAGGCAAAGGTTCTCTTTCTCCATCTAAGTATTGCTCTGCCTCTTCCTTTGTTGAAAATCCTTTAAAGTCTGCATTACTATATCCTGAAATTGCAGCCTGACACTCATTCCAATTATCAAAAACTCCTGTTGTATGTCCTTTCCTAACAGCATAATACTTCTTTTTTCCCATATTCGTCTCCTATGAGCATAATATTTTACGCCTCGCTTTATTTCTTGTCAATCTTTTTTTCAATTTTATTGTATAATACTTACCTACAAAATACAACCAAATTCATTTAAAATCTTCTATTAGCGTCAGTTCTAATTATAAATGTACGCAGTTTACGGTAACACCTACATTACGTTCTGCTATATGCTTGTTTTTAAATATCTACTACGAAACGTATGGTATATGGCGTAGAGATATGGATACCCATCATAATGCGGCCGCTCTGCTTGCTTCTGGAATCGAACGTCCCTCCCATAATTCCCCCGCATTATCCCCATTTACTCTCGTCACTTTCCCAGTATCTTTCCTTGCAATTTTACCTTTCAGCATTGACAAAACCATTTAAACATGCTAAATTGATAATTAAATTATCGATAATTAAATTATCAAAACGGAAGGAGGAGTTTTATGGCTGTTGCCGATCATTCCATCGATCCGCGGATTCTTAAAAGCGCCCGGGCGGAATTCGTGAAGCATGGGTTTGAGAAATCATCTTTAAAAGCCATCTGTGACGGCGCCGGCGTCACCACCGGGGCTCTTTACAAGCGCTATAAAGGGAAAGAAGAGCTTTTCTGCGCAGTGGTGGAACAGACCGTGCAGGATCTTTACGCAGAGGCAGAACGGCGGGGAAATCTGGATCCTGCTTCCATGACCGATGAACAGCTGATCCGCGCCTGGGAGATGGAAGGAAGCGATATGATGTGGTGGTTCCAGTATCTTTATGAGCGCCGGGAGGATTTTTATCTGCTTTTGGCCTGCTCGGAAGGGACCCGGTACTCGAATTTCCAGCATGACTGGGTGGCTCTTTTGACAAAGGCTACCAGCGCCTTTCTGGAGGAGGCAAAATCCCGGGGGCTCTGCCGGAACGATATCCAGCCGGAGGAACTGCACATCCTGCTCTCCGCTTTCTGGACCACCATTTACGAACCCTTTATCCATCACTTTACCTGGGAGCAGATGGAGAATCACTGCCGGATCGTGTGCCGCCTGTTCCACTGGCATGACGCTCTGGGATTTCTCCAGAGGAAGGAGCCCTCTTTTTGAGGGTTTTTCTTCTAAGCCTAAGTTAGTCAAAACTAATCAAAGGAGGTATTTATTTTGTATCAACAGGTATTGAACTACGCGGGAGAATACAGGAAAACCACCTATCTTTCCATTGCCGTGATGCTGTCCGGCATTATCATGAACGTTCTCCCCTTTTTGTTTCTCTATCAGCTGCTTTTACCTCTTCTCACGGGAGAAGCTGTGGGCCCGGAGTACATCCTGGTCCGAGTTCTGGCCATCGCCGTCTGCGGTGTTCTCTACGCCTTTTTGTATGTGAAGGGGCTGTCCCTGTCCCACAACGCCGCCTACCATACCCTGCAGAATTTAAGGATTTCCCTGCAGGGAAAGCTGGAAGGACTGCCCCTGGGCGTCATCCAGGAGAAGGGCACTGGAACCTTAAAGAAAATGTTCATTGACGATATTGATTCCATTGAGCTTTTGCTGGCCCACGCCCTCCCAGAAGGACTGGCCAACCTGGCGGTTCCCCTTTTTGTGTTCATTGCCATGTTTTTCGTGGACTGGAAGCTGGCCCTTCTCTCCCTGTGCTCTCTCCCCCTGGGCTTCGTGTCCATGGGCGCCATGTACCAGGCCGGCATCAGCAAGATGGACGCCTACTACGGCGCAGCCCGGAAAATGAACAATACCATCGTGGAATATATCAACGGTATGGAAGTGGTCAAAGTGTTTAACCGAGACGGAGATTCCTATCGGCGCTTTGAGGAGGATGTGAGAAGCTACCGTGATTTTACCCTGGACTGGTATAAGGTGTGCTGGCCGTGGATGGCCCTCTACAACAGCATTCTTCCCTGCACGGCGTTATTTACCCTGCCGGTGGGGGCCTGGCTGGTTTTAAAGGGATTTTCCACCCTTCCGGACCTGGCCCTGGTTCTCTGCATGTCCTTCGGGGTGGGCGCTCCTCTCCTGCGCTCCTTGAGCTTCATGTCCACCATGCCCCAGCTGAAATATAAAATCGACGCATTGGAGCATCTGATGGATGCGCCGGCCCTTCAGCAGACAGACGCTTCCTTTTCCGGCGCCGATTACAGCATTTCCTTTGAGGACGTGCGGTTTGCCTACCAGGAAAAAGAGGTGCTTCACGGCATTTCCTTTCAGGCGGCTCCAGGAAGCCTTACGGCTCTGGTGGGGGAATCCGGCTCGGGAAAATCCACCCTGGCAAAACTCCTGGTTCATTACTATGATGTGACCGGGGGATCCATCCGCATCGGCGGGCAGAGGCTTACGGACATGAGCGTGGAATCCTTAAACAAGCAGATTTCCTATGTATCTCAGGAGCAGTTTCTGTTTAACATGAGTCTTCTGGAAAATATCCGTCTGGGAAAACCGGAAGCCTCCGATGAGGAAGTGATGGCTGCCGCTGTCAAAGCCCAGTGCGGCGAATTCCTCTCCCGCCTCCCTGAAGGAATCCATACCATGGCCGGAGACGGGGGGAAGCAGCTTTCCGGCGGGGAACGGCAGAGGATTTCCCTGGCCCGGGCCATCTTAAAGGACGCTCCCATCGTGGTCCTGGATGAGGCTACTGCATTCATGGACCCGGAAAATGAAGAAAAGATGAATGAGGCCATCGGGGAAGTGATTCAGGGAAAAACGGTGGTCGTCATTGCCCACCGTCTGTATTCCATCACCGGGGCGGACCAGATCTGCGTGCTGGACCAGGGACGTCTGGCAGATATGGGAACCCATGAGGAATTACTGAACCGCTGTGAAGCTTACCAGAAATTATGGCATGCAGCTGAACACAGCGCCCGCTGGGCGGTGAAGCCTGATGCCCTGATTCAGGAAGGAGAGGTCTTATGATCAGTCTGATGAAACGGATTTTAACCGTATCGGGAATTTATCAAAAAAGAATTTTGCTGGCGTTTGTTTTCTCTTTCTTAAAGTCCCTGCTTTCCAAGGCGCCCATCATGCTGGCTTTCCTGATGCTGGCCGGCTTTTATGAGGGAAGCATTTCCCCCCGCAGCTGCCTGCTTTGCGGCCTTGCCATGGTTTTGTGCGTGGCCTTTCAGGCTGTTTTCCAGAATATCGCCGACCGGCTTCAGTCCGCCGCCGGGTTTATGGTATTTTCCGATATGCGGATGGAACTGGGCGCCCATTTAAGGCGGATGCCCATGGGATATTTCACGGAAGGCAATATCGGGAAAATCAGTTCCGTACTCTCCTCCGACATGGTATTTATCGAGGAAAACTGCATGACGGTCCTGGCCGATATGATGAGCTACATCTTCGCGGAAATCATTATGGTGGTATTTCTCTTCCTGCTGAACCCATGGATTGGACTGATGGCTCTGGCTGTCATCGGCGTGATCCTTTTTGTGGCAGAAGGGATGAAGAAGGAAGCCATGGAAGACTCGGTTCTCAGACAGGAGCAGAACGAACATCTCACCGAGGCGGTCCTGGACTTTGTGGAAGGCATCGGCATCATCAAGACTTACAATCTTCTGGGAGAAAAATCAAAGGCCCTGTCGGAGAATTTCCGCAGAAGCTGTGAAACCAACCTGAAATTCGAGGAGGACCATTCTCCCTGGCAGCTGCGGCTGAATATTGTCTACGGCCTGGGCTCTGCGGCCATTGCCGGCCTCTCCTTTCTTCTCTGGCGGCAGGGGATGCTGACGATTCCGGATTTAATCGGCATCCTTCTCTTCGTCTTCGACCTGTTCGGCCCCATCAAGGCCCTGTATACCCAGGCCACCCGCCTTACGGTGATGAACAGCTGCATGGACCGGATCGAGGAAGTTTTTTCCCAGCCGGAGCTGCCGGATGACGGCCTGGAGAAAATCCCTTCTGCCGGGCATGGCCCGGAGGTGGAATTCCGGAATGTCCGCTTCGGCTACGAAGAAAAAGAGGTGCTTCATGACCTTTCCTTCCTCCTTCCGAAAAACCAGATGCTGGCCCTGGTGGGGCCTTCCGGCGGCGGAAAATCCACCATCGCAAACCTTTTAACCCGCTTCTGGGATGTAAAATCCGGCCAAATCCTGATTCGGGGAACAGACATCCGCAAGGTAAAGCTGGCGGATTTGATGGACCACATATCCATGGTGTTTCAGCGGGTATACCTGTTTCAGGACACCATCTACAACAATATCAGCATGGGACGGCCGGAGGCCACCCGGGAAGAGGTGATGGAGGCGGCGAAAAAGGCAAGGTGCTACGACTTTATCATGGCACTGCCGGAGGGATTCGACACGGTCATCGGGGAAGGCGGAGAAAGCCTGTCCGGCGGGGAAAAGCAGCGGATTTCCATCGCCCGGTGTATCTTAAAGGACGCTCCCATTGTGATTCTGGACGAGGCCACGGCCAGCGTGGACGCGGACAATGAAAGCTATATCCAGGAAGCTATCAGCGAGCTCTGCCGTGGAAAAACACTCCTGGTCATTGCACACCGCCTGAATACCATACGGGGGGCAGATCAGATTTTGGTGGTGTCAGACGGAACCATCATCCAGCGGGGAAACCATGAGACATTAATGGCCGAGGACGGCGTATACCGGAATTTTGTGGCCGTTCGTCAGCAGAGCCGGGGATGGATGAGGCGCAAGGACGCTTAGTTCCTAATTCCCCGTCCCGGCAGCGTTTTTACTTTTAAAAGTTGATTTATATTTAATACTACTCGGAAACAGAGGATTTCTCCTCTGTTTCTTCTTGTCTGGAAAACATTTGACATCGCTTGTTATCGCGCCTATACTGAAGTTGGTTAACCGTATCAAACCGAAAGGGGGCGTGAGTATTGCTTGCCAATGAAAAACAAACACTCTCCGGCGCGCTTGAGATATTATCACAGTCGGAATTGCCAGATAATTTTGAGGGAATAAAACTATATGGTACCACAGAGGAAGCCAAAGATGAATTGCGTCAGGACTGTAAAATATTCAGGCTGTCGAATGAAACGGGGTATGGACGGGTTACTGTTTATCAGGTTTTTCCGGGTATTGAGCTTTACTATAACGATATGCATATCGGATATTGCAGCCAAAACCAGGCTACTGCAAAAAACATGATAGAGATTAACCATTGTTTAACCGGGCGCTTTGAGTGTAGTTTTGGCGAAAATAGCTGCTGTTATATGGCGGAAGGCGACTTGTCTGTCAGTTCTATGATGAAGAGAAAGTCAAACTCGTGTTTTCCACTGAACCACTATCACGGCATTTCCATTATCATCAATCTGGATGAGTTGTTGCCGGAGGTACGACGGATTATGGAGCTGCTAAATATTGACCTTCACTACATACAAAAATATATATGCGAAGGAAACCGCTGCTGCATTATGCGGGCGAACCCATCTATTGAACATATTTTTTCAGAACTCTATCATGTCCGGGAAAAAAGAAAACCGGGATACATGAAAATTAAGACGCTGGAACTGCTCCTGTTTTTAAGCGACCTCAATACAGCAGAAGAAGTTTTGCAGACGGATTATTACAATCAAAATCAAGTGGCATTGATTAAGGCCGTAGCATCATATATCACGGAGGATTTAACGATACACCACACGATTGAGCAGCTTTCTCAAAAATTTAAGATTTCTACAACTGCGCTAAAAAAATGCTTCCGGGGTGTTTATGGAACCTCCGTTTATTCCTATCTCCGTACCTACCGGCTTCAAGTTGCTCAAAAGCTGCTGCTGGAGACAGCGCTTTCAGTGACGGAGATTGCAAGCAAAATCGGATATGAAAATCCGAACAAATTCACCTCTGCCTTCAAGGAAATGTATGGCAGTTCTCCAACAGAGTACAGAAAGAGTGTCCGTTTGGATAGAAACGGTCCGTATGGAGTGGCGAAGAAGTCTGAGCTATATTAAACTATCCTTTGTCAGATAAAAGCAGAAAGAGCGCTTGAAGCTGGCCTATTTTTTGATTAGTCGGTTAGATAGTGCTAACTTTCTAAAAGACAAAGGAGGGTTTCCAAATGGGAAATGAAAAATCGACAGGTAACAAATATACGGTCAAAGATGCGGCTGTCATCGGTATCTTCTGCGCGGTCATGTTCGTAGTATTTATGGTCTACTCGACTCTGACCGGTGCTTCTCTGTTCTACTCCATGATTTTTAATGCCGCTGGCGCAGCACTTATTCTTGCGCCATTTTATGTTTACATGTGTATGAAAGTCGGTAAGCATGGCCCCGCCCTTGTCTACAATATCATGTGGGCGATTGTCGCCGGACTGATGATGGGGCCGTTTATGATCCCGTGGTTTTTAGGCGGCGGTATTATTGCAGAGCTTTCCATGTGCGGAAAGAATGCTTACCATGACATTAAGCGTGTGTCTATTTCGTGGGTAATCACGGCGCTGGTTCGTGCTGCACATGGTATGTCAGAAATCTGGTTTTTCAGAGATGCGTTCCTCGCTACTGGTGTCAGCGAGCAGCAGGTTCAGGTACAGACCCAGTATTACACCGATCCGAAGTATGTCATTTTGAGCCTGGTTGTTACTGCTATTCTCGCCGTCCTCGGCTGTATGATTAGTAACAAACTGATTGTGAAGCACTTCAGAAAGAGTGGCGCGATTAAATAAGCTATGAACATAAAATTTGATTTTCGGACCAAATTGCTTGTCATAGTTCTCACTATGTCGCTTGTGGCGGTGCTCACAAGCGACATTTTGATATACACGCTTTTGGGAGTTTTAAGTGTGTATCTGATTATTCAGGGCTTTGGCAGGCAGACTATAAAATATCTGATTGTCTGCGGTGTTTTTATTGTGCTGCGGCTGATTTCAGGCGGACAGGGCATTACTATTCTTATGCCGGAAATGTTTCTATTCATGGTGTTGCGTATTTTGATGATGGTTATGGCGGCACAGCCTGTGATTGGTATGCCGCCAGGAGAAGTAGTGGCCGTTTTCAAGAAAATACACGCTCCTGATGGAATTGCTTTACCTGTGACCTTTATGCTGCGTTTCTTTCCCACCGTCCGCAGTGAGTTTTCTGATGTTTTTGCTTCTCTTCGGCTGCGAAAATTACTGTCATGGAAACACCCTCTGGATGCAATGGAGTATATTGTTACACCTGTTATTTTCCGTTCATCCAGAATAGCAGAAGAACTTGCCGCTTCTGCCGAAAGCAGAGGAATATCTAATCCGGGGAAACATACCTGCCGCAGAAAGATAGAATTTCAAAAACGGGATTGGATTATGTGTGTGATTGCTGTTTGCGTAACAGTGCTCTATTTTGTGCTGGAAAGGACGGTAGCGTAATGGAAAATTTTAAGACAAGACGATCCGTTATCCAGTTTGAAGATGTATCTTTTGAATATCCGGGAGCGGAAACAGAAAGTATCCATCATATTGACCTTGATGTAAAAGAAGGCGAGTTTCTTGTACTGTCTGGCGGGAGTGGCTGCGGAAAGACAACACTGACACGGCTGATAAACGGATTGGCTGAACAATTTTACGAAGGGACGACGAAAGGGCGCATCACATTGTTGGGGCGGAGCATATCTGAATATCCTCTGTATGAAATCGGGAAAAAAGTAGGCTCGATTTTTCAAGATCCCCGGAGCCAGTTTTTTGCCAGCATTACAGAGGATGAAATTGCATTCGGTTGTGAGAATTACGGCGTTCCTTATGAGGAATTGGATGGGCGGGTTTCAAATGCTATCAAACGCATTAACGGAGATATGCTACGCGGGAAAGAAATTTATCCCATGTCCAGCGGTGAAAAACAGAAAATAGCGGTGGCCTCCGTCAACGCTGTTAATCCGGAAATTTATGTGTTTGACGAACCATCGGCCAATCTGGATATGTATTCTGTTGAGGCGCTGAAAAATCTGATGCGTGAGCTGAAATCAGAAGGTCACACAATCATTGTTGCTGAACACAGGCTTTATTATCTTACTGGCCTTGCAGACCGCTTCCTCTACATGGAAAACGGGAGCATAAAAGAAGAATGGACACCTGAAGAATTACTTTCCATGCCGGAGGCAAAAAGACAAAATATCGGAATAAGGGCAGCGGATTTACGCCACATTGAAGTAGACATTCCTTCCAGAAAAGAAACGGATGTGACTTTGGAAGTAAAGGGGCTGGCCTTTTCCTACCGTAACCATCCGGTTTTCCATGACATATCTTTCCAGGCGTATGCCGGTGATCTGATTGCGATTATAGGACATAATGGAATAGGAAAAACCACTTTGTCAAACATTCTTTGCGGAATGCAAAAAGAAAAAGCAGGACAGATTTTATATAACGGGAAAGATGTTCCGAAAGGCAGACGAAAAAACTTTGCCTATTTTGTTATGCAGAATACAGATTGCCAGTTATTTGGGGACAGTGTAGAGGAAGAATTACTCTTGAACGGAAAAGGCAGCACGCACGAGCAGAGGGATGATCTGCTGAAAATGTATGGTCTGTTTGAGTGGAAAGAAAGGCACCCGGCTACCCTTTCCGGCGGGCAGAAGCAAAGGCTCACTCTTGCTGTATCTGATTGGATAGATACCCCCATTTTGATTTTAGATGAACCCACCAGCGGTCTTGATTATAAAAATATGCTGCGAATATCCGAGCATTTGAAGGCGCTGGCTCAAAAAGGAAAGACTATTTTAATCATTACCCATGATTATGAATTTGCCGCTATGACTTGTAATCGGGTTCTTCACTTCATTGATGAAGGCCATGCAGAAACATTTCCCCTGCAAGGAAGCCTGCCCCGGTTATATTCCTGCCTCATGTGCCAGTAAGTTATGTGTCTGATTGGATAGACCTGCCCTGTATGGAGTGGCAAAAACAACTGAATGATTTTATGATAATAGGTGAGTTAGAAAATGCTAACCCACCTATTATTGCGAAAGGAGCCTTGCTTATGGATAAGCAAAAAAATGGAGAGCTGTCCAGAATGTTCAGTTATGCAGGGAATTACCATGTTCTGACCATTTTGGGCTGTGTCCTCTCCGGAATTAGTACCATTTTGTCTATGCTGCCTTTTGGTTGTATATGGCTTGTGATCCGTGATTTGATCCAGGCATTCGCTGCGGGGGATATAGCTCTTGCAACGGAAAGCACTCGTTATGCGTGGATGGCAGTCGTGTTTGCAGCAGCAAGTATTTTAATTTATTTCATCTCTTTGAACTGTACCCATCTGGCGGCGTTTCGTACAGCGACCAATATGCGGAAAACAGCAATTCACCATATTGTGACACTGCCGTTGGGCTATTTCAGCCAAAATGCCAGTGGACGGCTGCGGAAAATCATTGATGATAACGCAGGGCTTACAGAAGGGTTCCTGGCCCATCAGCTCCCGGATTTGACCGGTGCAGCCATCATGCCGGTTGCGGTTATTATTTTGATTTTCCTCTTTGACTGGCGGCTGGGAATTTGCTGTCTGATACCTATGGGGATCAGCGTCATTTTTTTGAAACAGATGATGGGCGGAGATAATGCACAGTTTATGAGCAAGTACATGACCGCATTGGAAACAATGAACAAAGAGGCCGTGGAATACATTCGCGGTATCCCTGTTGTAAAGGTGTTTCAGCAGACAATTTACTCCTTCAAAAATTTCCATGCAGCGATAGAAGAATATGAGAAATTTGCTTCCGGGTATGCTTTGAAATGTCGTATTCCTCTTACCGGATTTACAGTAACGCTGAACGGCACATTTGTTTTGCTCATTCCGGTGGTTATGTTTATTCTATCCGGGATCAGCGGACAGGCGGCTTATGAAAATGTTGTACTGGATTTCCTGTTTTATAGTCTGTTTACCCCGGTCTGTGCAACTATGATGAACCGTATCATGTTTGCCAGTGAGCAGCTTATGGCCGCAAAAAGCGCAGTCAGCCGAGTGGACGAAATTTTGCAGGAAAAGCCATTAATGGAGCCGGAGCATCCTATGATTCCGGCAGACGCTTCGATTGTGTTTTCGGATGTGTCTTTTTCCTATCCAGGTGCCACAGAAAAAGCCTTAGACCATATCAGCTTTGTGGTTCCAGCAGGGAAAACGGTTGCGCTTGTTGGAGCTTCTGGCAGTGGTAAAAGTACGGCGGCAAGCCTCATCCCCCGATTTTATGATGTTCAGTCAGGTTCCGTTACGATTGGCGGCGTGGATGTCCGCAATATTGAAAAACGAGAACTGATGAAAAGAGTTGCTTTTGTGTTTCAGAATACCCGCCTGTTCAAAGACACCTTACTTAATAATATTAAGGCGGCCCGTCCAGACGCCACCAGGGAAGAAGTGATGAAAGCGGCCAATGAAGCACAGTGCAAAGATATTATTGACCGGCTCCCGGATGGACTTGATACGCTCGTTGGAACAGGAGGTACTTATCTCTCAGGAGGCGAAAACCAGAGGATTGCGTTGGCAAGAGCAGTCTTAAAAGATGCCCCCATTATCGTACTTGACGAAGCCACAGCATTTGCAGACGCCGAGAACGAACACCAGATACAGCTTGCCTTTGAGCGGTTGACCCAAAATAAAACTATTTTGATGATAGCCCACCGGCTTTCTACGATACAGGATGCAGACCTCATCCTGGTCTTTAAGGATGGACAGATTGCAGAAAGGGGGACACATGAAGAACTATTAAACTTAAATGGAATTTATTCTTCTATGTGGAAGGATTACCAGACTTCGATTGCATGGAAGGTCGGAAAGGAGAGCGAATAGCATGATTAAAGCATTGAAAAACAAGTATGCGTTGAGCGATCAGGGGACAAAAGACCTGCTGAAAGGAATTATTTATTCCGTACTGGCAAATATCAGTCTTATGTTTCCGGTTATTCTTCTGGCCATCGTCCTCAACCAACTTCTTGCGCCTGTTTTGGGAACGAATGCACCGGAAATCAGCGCCATCGTTTATACGGTGATTGGAATAGTGATTTTAGCCGTTGTTTTTATATTCCACTATTGCCAGTACACTGCAACATATCTCGGAACCTATGACGAAAGTGCAAGGCGGCGCATTGGTCTTGCGGAAAAATTGCGTACTCTTCCGCTGACCTTTTTCCATCAGCGCAATCTTGCTGATCTGACAAGCACAATTATGGGGGACTGTGCAAATTTTGAACACGCATTTTCCCATACAGTTCCGCAATTCTTTGGAGCTGTTATCTCAACTGGTATTGTTTGTATTGGCTTGTTAATCGTCAACTGGCAAATGGGTCTGGCTCTTCTTTGGGTAGCTCCGATTTCCTTTGCAATCGTAATTCTGTCGCGGAAATGCCAGGAAAAACTTAGCAAAAAGCACATGAACGCCAGACTGGAACTGGCCGAAGGTATTCAGGAATGTTTGGAAACTGTACAGGATATAAAAGCCAGCAACCAGGAGGAAGATTATCTCCGCAAATTGGATGCAAAGATGGATGCTGCAGAAAAGGCACAGATTTCTTCTGAAATGACGACAGCGAGCCTGCTGACAACTGGACAGATGTTCCTGCGGCTCGGTTTGGCAACGGTGATTGTTGTGGGTAACAGTCTTGTGGTAAATGGAGATACATCCCTGTTTACCTATATCCTGTTTTTGATCGCTGCCTCCCGCCTATATGATCCGCTTTCCGGGGCGATGGCAAATATGGCAGAGCTGTTTTCCGTACAGCTTCAAGTGAACCGCTTGAAAGAAATTGAAGATTACCCGGAAGAAACCGGCGAGAAAGAAATCCGTACAAACGGATACGATATTACTTTCGACCATGTCCGGTTTTCTTATGAAAAAGACAAACCAGTGCTGCGGGATGTTTCGTTTACCGCAAAGCAGGGACAAGTTACAGCATTGGTCGGCCCATCCGGTGGCGGCAAAAGTACCGTTGCAAAGCTGGCGGCAAAATTCTATCCGCTGGATGGAGGAAGAATACTTTTAGGCGGAACCGATATTGCCCCACTCAATTCAACCATGCTGATGAAAAACTTCTCTATCGTTTTTCAAGATGTCGTACTTTTTAACAACACCATCATGGAGAATATTCGTGTTGGCAAGAAAGACGCTACGGACGAAGAAGTGATTGCCGCAGCGAAAGCGGCTCAGTGTGATGAATTTATTTCAAAATTGCCGGACGGCTATCAGACGGTGATCGGAGAAAACGGTTCAACATTATCTGGCGGTGAGTGCCAGCGCCTTTCTATCGCCCGCGCTCTTTTGAAAGATGCTCCTGTTATTCTCCTGGATGAAGCTACTGCCTCTCTTGACGTAGACAATGAAACAGAAATCCAAAATGCAATTTCAAAGCTGGTCAAGGGAAAGACGGTTCTTATTATCGCCCATAGAATGAGAACAGTTGAAGCTGCTGATAACATCGTCGTGCTGTCGGATGGCATTGTAGTCGAAAATGGAACCCATGAGGAACTTATGAAGGAAAACGGACTATATCACCGGCTGGTCGATTTGCAGACGGCTTCTGCAAATTGGAAGTTAAGTGTTTAGCTTGCAATAAGGAGATACTAATGAAACTTCATGTGTCCAAGCGGAGTATATGGGGCATTCTTGTTCTCTAAGTAAGAAGACAGACATGGTTCGCTCCGTAGACGCGGCCCGACACATGGAGGTATCAAAGTCCAGTTTGTACCATGCAGCGGCTGCCTTGCGGGACGGCGGAGGCCGATGCCTATGTAATAATACATACATTTTCCCTTGATGTGTTTTCACCAGCCGGGTCGGCACATCCATAAAGCCCCTCATGTTTTTTCCTAATATCTTCATTCATCTACAATTCTGTATCTTCCGCAATCGTATTTGAACTATTTCCTGCTAAATTTGTATTGACAGCATTACCCATTTGTCCTATAATCAAAACAGTGTTATAAAACACTGTTTTGAATCTTTGAAAAGGAGGACCATCCATGGCAAAACAGATTGAAGGCGTATATGAAGCCGTACTTGCCTGCGCAAAAAAAGAATTTCTTGAAAAAGGATATACGGACGCTTCCCTTCGGACCATCGCCCAGGAGGCAGGCACCAGCACCAGCTCCATCTATACCCGCTTTAAGGACAAGGAAGGTCTGTTCGAGGCCATTGTGGGGCCTGCCGCCTCCCAGATGAAAGAAATGTTTCTGGAAATTCAGGAAAACTTTCATGGGCTGGACGAGGAGGTTCAGGAAGCGGAAATGGGCCGGTATACCTCCTGCCACCAGATGGAGCTTCTGGATTTTATCTATGAGCATTTTGAAGAGTTTTACCTGCTGATTAACGGGGCCGGCGGCAGCCGGTTCGCCAGCTTTTTAGATGAACTGGTGCAGATTGAGGTGGACTACACCTATAAATACATGGAAGTGATCGGATGTGAAACCGTCAAATCCGGTCTGGTCACGGAGGAATTTCTCCATATCATTGTCACCGCATATTTTAACGGCATGTTTGAGGTGGTGCGCCACCAGATGCCGAAGGCTGACGCGGTCAAATATATCCGTCTGCTGAACCGCTACCATATGCAGGGATTCTCCACGGTCTTTTACCCGGAGGAGTCCCCGGAGATTGGACCATAAAGCAGACGGGTCCTCTCTTTCAGGCAATACCGAGATAATCAGGCTGTCTCCTGTTCGGATCCGCGGGAGCAGTCTCTTTATAAAATCATAGGTTAGTTTTAACTAACAAAAGGAGGTATTTATATGCAGAAACAAAGCCCCCTGCTGCGGCTGTGGGAATTGGGAAGTGACTACCACAGCGGTCTTCTGCGGGCAATCCTATCTGCTTTTATCGGCGTTCTGTGCGGAATGATTCCCTATTTTGCCGCAGCGCAGATCTTAATCGGGCTGATTCAGGGAAAACGGGACACAGGATTTTATCTTTCCTGGTGCATGACTGCCCTGGCCGGATATCTTCTCCGGGCCCTTCTCTACGCTCTCGCTCTGTCCATGTCTCACCGGGCTACATTTTCTATCTTAAAAAATATCCGGGAACGGCTTTTGGCGAAGCTTCCCAAAATGCCCCTGGGAACCGTCATGGACGCTTCTAGCGGCCAGTTAAAGCAGATTATTGTGGATCAGGTAGAAAGCATGGAGCGTCCCCTGGCTCATCTGCTTCCGGAGATGACGTCCAATCTTTTGGTCCCGGTCTGCATTTTTATTTATCTTTTCGTTCTGGACTGGAGAATGGCTCTCCTCTCTCTCGTCTCCATCCCCGTGGGAATGGCGTTTATGATGGCGGTGATGAAAGATTACGGAAAGCAGTATGAAGGTTCCGTGAAGGTCACCCAGGCCATGAATTCTACGATTGTGGAATATATCGGCGGGATCGAGGTCATCAAGGCCTTTAACCAAGGGAAGCACTCCTACGCCAAATTGTCGGAGCGGGTACTTGCCAACGCCTCTTATTTTTATCACTGGATGAAAAGCTGCCAGCTTCCCGTCTCCATCTCCAAGGCCCTGGCGCCTACAACCATGATCACCATCCTTCCCGTCGGATGGCTGATGTACGTAAATGGAAGCCTGAAACTGGAAACCTTTCTTATCACCATCATCCTGTCCCTGGGAATCGCCGGACCGCTTCTGGCCGCTATGGATTTTGTAGACAGCCTGGCAAAGGTGGGGACCATCGTTGGGGAGGTAGATTCCATTTTAAATGGCGAGGAACAGAATCATCCAGATTATCCGGTCTCCTTCTCTTCCATGGACATCCGGCTGGAACAGGTGTCCTTCGGCTATCATGAAGAAACGGAAATTCTCCACAATATTTCCCTCTCCATCCCGGCAGGCACCATGACGGCCTTTGTGGGCCCGTCCGGCAGCGGAAAATCCACCATCGCCAAGCTTATCGGCGGCTTCTGGGATGTCAAACACGGGAAGATCACTCTGGGCGGGCATGATTTAAAGGAGATTCCCCTCTCCCAGCTCTATGACCAGGTAGCCTTCGTCAGCCAGGACAACTACCTCTTTAACGATACCGTCCGTGAAAACATCCGCATGGGAAAGCCCGGGGCCAGCGACGCCCAGGTGGAAGCGGTGGCCCGGGCAGCAGGCTGCGATGGATTTATCCGCGGCCTGGAACAGGGATACGATACGGTGGTAGGAGGCGGCGGCGCCCATCTTTCCGGCGGGGAGCGGCAGCGGATTGCCATTGCCAGGGCCATGTTAAAGGATGCGCCGGTGGTCATTTTAGATGAAGCCACAGCCTACATTGACCCGGAAAACGAGGCGGTGATTCAACAAGCGGTAGCCCGGCTGGTGAAGGGAAAGACCGTCATTGTCATCGCCCACCGCCTTTCTACCATCACGGACGCAGATCAGATTTTTGTCATTGAAAAAGGCCGGATTGCCGCGAAGGGAACCCACAAAGAACTTCTGTCTTCCAGCAGTCTGTACCGGGAAATGTGGAATGCACATATAGGAGCAAAGGATGGTGAAGCAGTATGATTGAGGTATTGAAAAAAATCTGGCATTTTGCCGGAAAAGAACAGTGGAATATCACCAAGTCCGTTTTCTGGGGCTTCTTTTACGCAGTGTTTCATATGTTTCAGGTTGGCGCCATCTACTACGTGGTCCTGGCCTTAACCAGCGGGAATCAGACGGCGGATGCCGCGTGGACGGCTCTCCTGCTGCTGGCCGCAAGCGTCATCGGCCGGGCGGTGATCAACCGGTTTACCCAGCTCCAGCAGACCCACGCCGGGTATTTTATGATAGCGAATCGCAGGATTGAGATCGGCGATAAGCTGAAGCGAATCCCCATGGGATATTTTAATGAGAAAAGCCTGGGGGAAATCACCGGAGTTGCCACTACCGTCCTGGATGTAGTGGAAACCTCCGGACCAGTAGTACTTGTCAGCATTTTGAGCGGCTTCATCAACGCTCTGGTCTTTATGCTCTGCGTGTTCGCCTTTGACTGGCGGATCGGCCTTCTGGTCCTTGCCGGGACAATTCTCTATCTGTGGATTACCTCCCGGATGGAGCAAAAATCGGTACAGGTGACGCCGAGGCGCCAGGAGTCTGAGGCCCAGCTGGTGGACGCGGTGCTGGAGCAGCTCCAGGGAATGAGCGTGATCAAATCCTTTAACCTCACGGGAAAAGGAGACCGGCAGCTTCAGGAAGCTCTGGAATACAATCGGAAAAGCAATCTGGACATTGAGCAGCTGTTCACCCCTTACAACATTGCCCAGGAAGGGATTCTCCGCCTGTTCTCCGTGCTGATGATGGGAGCCGCCGTATTCTTTTTCCTAAATGGAACGATGCCCTTAGCCAATGGGGTCATGACGGTGATTATCTCCTTTATGGTCTTCTCCCAGATTCAGTCCGCCGGCAGCGCCGCAGCCATCCTGCGGGTGGTAGGCAGCTCCATCGACCATGCGGACCAGATTAAGGCTCTGCCGGAAATGGACAGCTCCGGGGCAGATATCGCTCCCGTCTCCCATGAGATTTCCCTGGACCACGTGTCCTTTTCCTATGACAAAAAGCCTATCCTTCAGGATGTCTCCGTCCGTATTCCGGATCAGACCACCACGGCCATCGTGGGCCCCTCCGGCAGTGGAAAAACCACCCTCTGCCATCTGATTGCCCGGTTCTGGGATGTGGACAGAGGCGCCATCACTGTAGGCGGAAAAGATATCCGTGAGTACACTCTGGAATCTCTGATGGATCAGATCAGCATGGTCTTTCAGAATGTGTATCTCTTTGCCGACACCATCGAGAACAACATTAAGTTCGGACGGCCGGAGGCTTCCCACGAGGAAGTGGTGGCTGCAGCGAAGAAGGCCTGCTGCCACGATTTCATAGAAGCCCTTCCGGAAGGCTATAAAACTGTAATCGGGGAAGGCGGCGCTACTCTCTCCGGAGGAGAAAAACAGCGGATTTCCATCGCCAGGGCCATTTTGAAGGACGCGCCCATCATTATCTTCGATGAGGCCACGGCAAACGTGGACCCGGAAAATGAGGATAAACTCCAGAAAGCCATGGAGGAGCTGATGCGGAATAAAACCATCATTATGATCGCCCATCGGTTAAAAACCGTGGAACATGCGGATCAGATCCTGGTTCTCGATCAAGGACGAATCGTCCAGTCCGGAACCCACAGGGAACTGGCCGGCCAGCCCGGCCTTTACCGGGAATTCCTGGATGCCAGACGGATGGCCGCTGGGTGGAAACTGGGGGAGACCTGACAGCCAAACAGATTGAAAACTAAAAAAGCAAGAACGTTTCCAGGCGGTAAAATTTGCTGTCTGGAAACGTCCTGGATTATTGTTTATAATAATGAAAATCACATAAGCTTCCGCCCTCTCCCAACGTCTGGGAACGTTCAAAACGGATATGCTTTAGGTTATCAAACATTACATGGTCCACTTTGCAGAATAATACGGCCACCTCAGGGCAGTGGTAATAATCCGCCAGATCTTTATAGAGGCAGCGTGTGGTATGAAAACATAAGCCCTGACTATCATTCTGATAAAACTGATTATCCCAAAGGTCCGACTGCAGAGCCTGATAAAAAATCTTACGGAATAAAGAAAACCCTCCGGGAATACTGCCGCAAAAAGATGCAAATCTCTTTTTGGCTCCCACAGAACCAATAAGATCTTCCCAAATCTGCTTAAGCGCTTCTTCCGAAGAAGCACCATGCTCCGTCAGAGCCAGATACCATGCCAGACGAGGCAAGATCCCTGTCTGCGCCGTTTTAAATTGCGTAGGTGACAGCCTCTGTTCTTGTTCGCTTATCATATCCGCCAGTATCTTTTCTTTCGCTTTTTCTGCTTGTTGAATTAGTTCCTCCGACAAAGCAATTTTCCTATCCCTATTCATAAAAATTCCTCCTAAGCGCTGCAATTCTTTTGCACTATGATTAGTTTAGCGGAACGGAATCTCTAAAACTACTCTAAAATCAACATATTTTAGCTCGAAAACCGTCTAAATCATCTTTGGCGGATTTTGTCTCAGAGAACGACAAAACTGCTTTGGCGTTGTTCCATATTTTCTTTGATATACCGCTGAAAAATAGCTTAGATTTTCATATCCAACTGCGGATGCCACACGACTGATTCTGCACTCTCCATCCATAAACATCCGACGGGCTTTTTGCACGCGCAGCTCCTGAAGATATTGATGAACCGTCATGCCGAATACTCTCTTAAACAGGCGCTGCAGCTTACTTTCACTGACATAAAGTTTTCCTGCAAGTTCTTTGCAGGAAGGCGCACATTCTATATGATCCTCCAAAAGCTGTACCGCAATGTTCACCGTATGCAAATCCCCGGAATCAGGCAGTACAAAGCCAGTATCTAAGCCCAGCGCGATTGGCTCACATGTGAAATCTTCCACAGGACAAACTGCATCCATACAGTATGAACACAGCTCCAGAATCAGACCCTGCTGATATAGATTTTTTGCTTTTCCTCTGATTGAAGGCTGCATAAGCTGAAACAAGGCCTTTTTTAATGTATCATTCATATCCCATAAAGCAAAAATAGGGTATTTCCTTTTTGTAGTTCTATTATCATACGTTGGCTCTAATAATTGAGTCAGTGTTTTCCCAGGAATCCGAATCCCGATAAAGTGATACGTTTTCCCGTTTTTATAGCAGATTTCTTCAACTCCGTTCCTATCATGAGAGAAAAAGGCCTGATTCTGCTTCATGCGGATGACCTGTGAATCATCCATACTTGTCAATGTCCAGTCGATCTCATCGCCCAGACAGAATGTAAATTCAAATGTTCCTGATGTGGACCTCCCTCTAAACACCATATCCTGACGATACTGCATGAAGAATTCCCCGATTACAATCCCCCAAGGGATGGCATAACAGTGAATGAATCCTGTTCCTAAGTGTTCAGGAATTGAATAGCTGGATTGAAAATAGTCATGTCTGTTCATATGATCGTACGCCTGATAAATTTCGCGATTCTGCAATTCTCTTTTCATATACCGTCCTTTAACATCACGGGAATATAGCAATTTTAGTCTCTTTCAGCCGTAGTTGTAATTGAAACTGCCGTCTGATACAATAAAAATATTTAGAAGAATACGAAGGGTAAGAGAAACAATGTCCATCGATACCAGCTTCCCCATCTACCACATACACAATACTTATTTTATACGCTCTGCCTGTCTGACTCCTGCACCCCATGAGCATTTCGCCTCTCACCTGATTTTTGGACTGCAGCAGCCCTTTCTGGCAGAAGTTGACGGCTGCCGGATGCCGGCGGAGGGCATTGCCATCGGTTCCGGGATTTCCCATACTATTTACACGAAAGGGCCGGTTCTGGTGGCCTTTCTGGATGCCTTCACTCCCTTAGACAGCTGTCTGAAAAAATGTATTCTGAGAGGCCGGTCTTACCACCATTTTCCCTCCGGCATCTCCCAGGCCGTCAGCCAGGCTTGGCTGACAGCCTCCTCTCCTTCCAATGGAAAAGAAGCGATTTTGAAACTGGAACAGCTGACCGGCTTAAATCCTGATTTTCCGGTCACAGAGGACTCCCGCATTTTGGAAGCCGCAGACTATATTCACCGGGCGCGGAATTTGGAAACCCTCACCGTTCAGGAGATTGCCCGGGCCGTCTGCCTGTCAGAAAGCCGACTCTCCCATCTGTTTAAGCAGGAGGCAGGCATCTCCCTTCACCTTTACCTGGCCAATATGAAACTGGAACGGGCCTTTTATCTGATTCCTACAGGGAAACCTCTGACCGATATCTGCATGGAAGCCGGTTTTTCCTCCCCTTCTCACATGAGTGATATCAGCCGAAAACTTTACGGCCTTTCCATGACCCAGGTGAAAAAACTGTTCTTCGGCGGGCATGCGCCTGTGGAGCTGTCCTGACAAATCAGCAGATAAACAGAAGCAGACAGCCTTTTGTTCTGGTATCATCCCTATCAAACAACAAAAAAGGAGGATACCTTATGAACCAACCCTTTGTTTCACCGGGAACCTGGCAGTTTCACCCTCTCCCTCTGTTTGACTTTCAGCTGAACCGACTGGTGATGTGGAACCACGGTGATCCGGAACAGATTAAACAGAATGCAGGCCAGATCACGGATTTTAAGTCCTGGGCGCAGGTATTAAAGGAGCTGTCTGCTCAAGCGGAGTCAGAAAAGCAATGGGCTTGTGCAGCCGGATATTTGCGAATGGCAGAGTTTTTCATGGAACCGGGGACAGAGGAGACCATGCAGGTTTACGAGACAGCCAGAGAACTGTTCTATGAGCACTTTTCTTCCCTTTTCCGGGAGCAGGGCGGTCCAATCCAAATGGACTGGATTCCTTACGAAAACGGAATGCTTCCCTGCTGGCACATCCTGCCCCCATCCGCGCCCAAAGGCACGTTCCTGTTTCACGGCGGAAATGACTCCCTACTGGAAGAATTCACCGATATGCTGCTGTATCTGGCCGGTGAAGGATACGAAGTGCTGGCCTTTGAGGGTCCCGGGCAGGGGGCCGCTCTCCGCCGGTATGGGCTGACCTTTACGGATCAGTGGGAAAAACCGGTGAAGGCCGTCTTGGACTATTACAATGCAGGCCAAGTCACCATCATCGGCGTCTCTCTGGGCGGAGAACTGTGCCTTAGGGCTGCTGCCATGGAATCCCGCATTACGGGGGCAGCCTCCTGGTGCGTGCTTCCAGGAATCTACGATGCCCTTATGGCGGATAAGCCGCCGGCCCTGCGGGCGAAACTGGAGCAGCTTCTGGAAGAAAACAGGCGTGAGGAAATTCTGGAGCTGTACCGGGGGCTGGCCGAACAGGAGCCGCTGTTTCGCTGGTCAATCAGCCATTCCAACTACGCCTACGGCACTTCTGATGTATATGAATACCTGCAGAAAATAAGGGCCTTTTCCATCCGCCCCATAGCGGATCAGATTCAGCAGGATGTCCTGCTGATCAGCGCCAGGAAAGATATGCTGGTGGATTTTTCCCTCTACCGGGACGAGATAGAACTTCTGGCCAATACCAGATCCCTGACCTTCTATGTCCCCGGCGCCCCGCTTTTTGGGGAGGCCCACTGCAATATGGGAAATCCTCAGCTGATTATGGATACCATCCTGACATGGCAAGACGGCCGGAAGCACAGGTAGATTCCGAAAAAAACGGGATATCCCCGGGCAGAATGGAACCTATGAATTTCCTTCTGTCCAGGGGAGTTTTTTGGTCAGTCTTCCGGATACAGATATGCCTGAGTAGAGATAAATGCTTCCACCGGCCGGCCGTCGGTCCGTTCCAGCGGTATGCCATCCAGCTGAACCCGCATCTCTTCCGGCAATTTTTCAAATCCCTGGGAATCAAAATGACGGTACAAATCACCCCAAGTGGAAGAATTTTCTGGAATATAGGGTTGCTCTGTGTCTCTTCCTACTGTATCTGCTACCGCCCCACTCTCATCGGTCCGGATATCTGTATGCAAAGTCCAGTTATGATAGAAAGCAGTCATACATATAAAAAATGCGGAAAGTCCAAACACAGTCAAAATTTTTTTCATGCTGACAACCTCATTTCCAATAGATCCGGTTAATTATAACTAACCAAATTGTAGCACGAAGTAAATAAAAACGCAACCATACACGAATCAAAATTGGGATTGATGTTGCACCGCCTCTATCGTATGGGTTCTCTCTATCTCCTCTCCTAACAGCATATTAAATAACTGGTTTCCTCCATCCTCCCATGTTACGTCCGTATAATACTCCATTCCATCTACCACAATAAAATTCCAGGCATGGTTCATTTTCCGGCTCACTATCTTTTCGCAATAAAATCCCATACGGTCTGCAATCTCACGATAAACCACTGCATATCCTTCGCAGATTGTTCCGCCCGCATTCAATGCCCCTACCACATCATACGGTCCATTCAAGTCATAATATAAATGTTCCTTCATCCATTCGCAAATCCGATAAGCTTTCTCATACGGCGTTTCTCCCTGATTACAATACTCCACCGCCTGTCGGATTTTTTCCTCCGCCTGTAAAATCTCCGCTTCCGTCCGCTCGTCTCTGGCATAACTGGCCTTTCGGTGTGCTTCATCATTTGGAGGATCAATCAGGACTCCTTGTTCAAACCGTACCTTTCTGCCACCAATTTCTGCTTCTCCATCAGCCATCTGTCCCGATTCATAAAAGTAGTACCACTTTTCCCCGATTAGCTGCCATCCTCTCTGCATAAAACCGTTCGGGTCAAAGTAATACCAGTCCAGGTCTCCCTGCCATTCCAGCTGCTGCCATCCCTGGACCGGCTGTCCATTTTCCTGCAGATAGCGCCACTGGCAGTTCCATCCGGCAGCATAACTGCGGCTGCTGAAACATATAATAAAGATACTTGCGGTTAATAACCACTTCCACATTTTTATCTGATTCGTAACTATTCCTCCCATCGTTCCTTTTTGAATCCCGTCATTCTTCTTTCAGGCAGCCAGCCACAAAAAATCTCCCATCCATTTCCTGATAACTGCAAGTGATGAGCAGCAAAAGAGGCGCTCTATCCGGCCAAATCCCGGTTTCATAGAGCGCCTCCTCTTTTAATAACTGTATGTATTCTTGATATTCTGAACCACCTGTAAATGAATAAAATTGCACGTATTGTTCCGCTTCAGATGCTGATGGGGCATACCCGGCGGCAAAAATTTCATATTCCCTCTTTTCGTATAAAGTATCAAATTGTATGGTACGGTGATTGCCCCAAAACGAATCATCCTGGTATTTCATCAGATCCGAAAACATCGTTCCATTCCTCATATGATGTCCAAATAGCATCAGGATTGGATTCTCCGCCTGATAGTCCTGTCCGATAAATGGTGTCCCACTGTAGGATTCCTGCCTATAAAAATCACGATGCAGATAAAATTCCGGCTCCTCTGGCGTAGACATCACCGGATAATTGATTCGGGTACCTTCAATCTTTACCCATCCTGCAAGGTCGGTATTCTCCTGATAAAGAAGATTATACTCCGGCAGAATTTGTTTTGCTTCTGCTGCCGGTTTCAGCCTGGTCTCATAATCCGTAAAACTGTACTCACGTGTCCTTACTTCTTCTACTTCTCCTGCCAGTTCCTCAAATACCGTCTGTTCTCCTCTCAGTTTCTTGAACCGAACAACCAGAATGGCTGTAGTTGCAGCAAACAGCAGACAAAGCACAATGGCCGCAGCCAAACGCAATTTCCTCATGGACAGCCTACCTCCCACAAAAGTTTCGAAAAATAAATAAACCTTCCGTCTATCCACCTGCAGATTCTTTCTGTGGTCAGATATTCTTCAGAAGAACACTCTGGATTATCCCGGCTCCATCCCGTCTCTGATAAAAATGCTTTCACATCCGGGAATGCAAAAAGAGCGTTTCTGGCCTTCTTTAATTCTTCAGCCGTCCACACTCTTTTCTTCAGGTCAAATTCCTGCTCTAACACACAGATTAGTTTCTCATCCTCCCATAATCGATTTCTACCATTCATCAGTAAATAAATCCTCCACTCGTTCAATTTGTTCTCCATGAAATGCTTTTGCCGCTTCCTCCTCATTTCCCCAAGCCATATTTTCTAATTCTTCTTTTTCTCTGTCAAATGGTTCCTCCAGTTCCTGCGGCGTCATTTCCATTCCATCCTGTTCCTTTTGTTCCCGCTGTCTCCATTCCGGAACATGCTCTTCCGTTTTTTCCAGCACCAGCTTCTTGGCCTCCGGATGCCTGGAATAATCAAACTTCCGAACCCGCAGTACCTTTTGTCCGCGAATAATTACCAATGCCTGATTTAACGGGAAGCGAAGTATTTCATCCGGAAGCAGCAGCTTTCGCTTTCCCACCGAACTGGTTTCTGAATAATCCGGCACATAATCACTCATCCGCATGGTAGACAGGTTCTTGCGAACGGAGGATACCCCCACCGTCACATCGCCAGACCTCTCGCTGTAATAGGTGGCTGTCGTCATATCATTGCAGCCCAGAAACAAAGAAATATCGCAGCCACCTAGGATTTCTTCCCATTGCCCGTCCGGATACCGGTTCTGCAGCTGAGGAATGTTCTGAAAAATAATGCTCATTCCCAAACCGCGGCTTCTGGCCGTGGCCAATTTCTTTTTGAAATCGGGAACTACTCCGATATTTGGAAACTCATCTAAGATGAAATGGACTGTTACCGGCAGCTTTCGATCCGGCTGACTATCCGCGAACCGAACCAGCTTGATACAAAGGAAGGATACGAACAACGTTGCCAGCACATCATAGGTGGAATCCTGGTCAGATGTGATACAGAAGTAAGCGCATTTTTCTTTTCCCGGCAAAGTTAAATCGATCTCCGAATAGCTGGTAATCTTCTGCGCCCTCTCATTCTGCATAATCTGCAGTCTGGTTCCCAGGCCCAGTACCGCATTTCCCTTCACCTTCTCCGCTTTGGAAAACAGCCGGTACGGCCCTTTCGCCGGGTGGGAAGTCGGAAGCCGGTCAAAAATACCGTCCAATGCTTCCAGGCTCTGGTTAATCAGTAATTTATATGCTTCGGCAAATGTCCGATTTTCCTCTTCGTATTCGTGATATACATACAGACAGAGCGCCTTTAACAAATCCATTTCCGTATTATCATAAAAGTGGTCGAATTTATCCGTGGTATTGCGGATGACCACATCCACAAATGTGTCAATCAAACCGCCGCCGTCAATCTCAGCCAGACAATCCCAGGCATCTGAATGGTCTAAGGAAATCAGGTTCCACTGCCGTACTGTATAACCCTGCTCTTTTAAATAAGCAGCAGTGTCTTCATAGAGTTCCGATTTCGGGTCGGTCAGGAACATGCTCTCTCCCCTCCGCACACACTGGAGAATCATGTTTCTCGCAAACGCCCTGGACTTCATAGAGCCCTGAGAACCGCAGACTGCAATGTTCCGATTTAAACGGGAATCCTTCGGCAAACTGATAATGGTATCCCACTTTAAATCCTGCCCCAAAATAATTCCATCCACATCTCGAGTCTGACGGTCTTCCTTCAATACCTGGCTTCGCTCTCTGTCCGGCATATATCCGGCAGTTCCATAGGTTCCCAGGCTGGAATAAAAGAAATTGCGCTCCGTATCCGTTCCGGCCAGAGTATCCTGCTTCCCTTGAAAGACAATCACTGCTCCCAACGCCGCAAACAAAAGCAGCACAAACGAAGTTGTCTTCCAGCCCTGAAGGGAAAACATGGCTGTTGCAAGACAGAAAATCGGATTTAAACTGGCAGTTCCCGCATCCTCCATAATCTGGCAAATCAGGCCGCTGACATAAACCGCCAGAAAAAGCAACATGCCGATTCCGAGCAGAAATCGTCTTCTCTCCGGTGTGCCAAGCAGGCTTTTTACAAATTCTTTTACTTCATCTTGAGTCATGTTCCCATTCTTCGTTTCACTCGCCTCCCTTACTTCCTATACTGCGGCCCCTTCCAGCCCAGATACCGGGCAGTTTTCTCCGGCTCCAGCGCCTGAATCTGAAAAGGCTCTGGAAAAATCTCCTTGAGCGCCTGGGCCTGATAAGAAAAGCAGACCAGATTTCCCTGCCGTGATATCGGTCTTTTCAAAATGCGCGAGAGTTTTCTTAAGTCCATGAGATAGCAAAAATATACCGGCCTGTCATTCCTATCCCAGCCATCTTCCAAATGTCCCTCTTCTTTTTGAGGCTTCTTTAACATCTCACCCAGAAATGTCATCAGACGCCGATTCCCCTCATCTTCACACAACAGCCGGAGCTGGAGCCACGCTTCCACCTTGAGCGGAACATAGTAATAATGCTCATAGACATCATCCAGAGAAAACAGATTCCCTTTGATTCCTCCCTCGCTCTCCAGCAGCCGTCGAAGCATGGACATATCCCTCCCGAAAAAGACTGCTCCGGTCAAAAGAGTACCTCCACACTTTCTTATTCGGACTTCCAGACGTCCTGCCAGATTCCGCTCGATTTTCGGAACCCATTTCATCAGACGATCCATGGTATTGTACACGATGTAATTACGGTTCCCCCTTAACAGGCCGCAGGCTCTGGAGCCCTTAATCTCTAAATCCTCTGGTCGTTTCCATTCTGTAACACCATAATAAGCCGCCCAATCTGATTGCTCCCATAATACTCCCGGTTCAGTCGCCCTTCCCATCTCCCATGGAAGCGCCGGCTTTTGGTGGGTAAAAATGCCGATTCCAGCTTTTCGGCAAAGAATCCATACCATGCTCATCCGGTGCAGACGTAGGCGTTTATCCGGTTCACTTTTAACCAAATTAGTGCTGGAAGAACCCATCAGGTACCTTTCTACGTCCTCGGGATATCGCGCCAGCAGATATCGTTTGGCCTTTACAGACAGCAGATAACCCCACAGCCCATCCTTTTTCCTCTGACGCAGCATTCCCTCCTTCTTTAATCTGGTGATTAGTGCCGCTCCATAAGATTCAGAACCTACCGCAATCCCAACCCAGTCAGCCGGGAGTTCGCCGCTGACCGCAACAAGAAGAAGGAGTTCATCCCTCCGATCCAGTCCCATATGTATCCTCCTCTTATACCCATGTATCTCCAACTCTTACCCTATTCACTCCAACCCTGGGTAAAATTTTTCGTCTTTTCGCTTGCATGAATGCAGTCAAATCGCGGATTTCTCCTTTTTTTACCCTGTCGAATTTTCTGCTCTGACAACAGCCGATTTTTTCGATATGTCGGTCCCGCTGCTTTCTTTCTGGAGCCATGATGGGAACCATTCCTGCGGCATCAAAAAAAGGACCGTCCGGTCCTGGTTCGATATCAAAGTGACATGATAGGTATTTAAAAACAGCCCTCCATCTGACTGCAAAAAGAACATTCCAATCGCATCCACCACCTGCTTTTCTTCCATGTTGTCATGATCACGGATGCGGCTTTTGGGAAGACGTTCATCATACATATGCTGAAAGCATATGGTCGCCTTCTCATAAAAAGGCAGGCTTTCCCCCTGCTCCAGGCGAAGCTGGCACCAGTCTTTGAGCGCCAGATACAGTGGCTTATAAATATAATCGCTGTACGTTCCTTTCCGGTGAGGGAGCAGTATTGGAAGCATGACCTTTACAATTTCATCTTTATAAGACACCGTAATCCGATGGGATTGAATCAACTGTCCCCGATATCGTTGTTTTTCCTCCGCCGGCCAGTCGCCATCAAGAATCATATGCCGCAGACGTTCCGTCAGCTGCTCCGCACAGATGGAACACTCTCTTGTCAATTCCATGAATTGTTCATACTGAAAATCAAAACACTGTCCGCTCCGCATATAAATCTCCTCCGCATTTCTGGCTTCCGCCAGTTTCTCCTGCATTTTACAGGCAATCCGCTGGATTTCTTCCAGGATTTTCGACTGCTTCCCCGCCAGTTCTTCCACCTTACTTCTTTCGATAATACTCCACCACGCCTCCTTCCTTTACCACACAATATCCGATTGCGCCGGGAATCTGCACCTGCCCGATCAGATTTCCATCCTCCAGTACCACGATGTGGCTTTCCGCCGGTCGCCTGCCCTCTCGGTATAAGCCATTGACCAGCTTCAGGCTGCCGGTATCCACGTAAACAATATCATAGAGTTCCTGGCTGCTGATAAACAGCAGCCTGACCGGAAAGTCCTCATGTTCAGCCAGGAAATGGTATTCCACCGGCCGCCTCCGGCATAAATCCGCCAATACCCAAAGGCTTAAAATCGTTCCGTCATCTTTCAGGGAATAGGCATTTTCGCTGGAGGCCAGGAGCCCGGTATAAGGATTCAGGTATAGCTGCCGCTTTTTCTCCAAGCGTCTTATAGCCCGCAGAACAGAAGTTTCCTCTCCATAAAAGAACGCGACCAACTGCTCCGGATACATCACATTGTATTTGCGGAGCATGGACAGTACCTTTCGCGCTGTCTCCTCCGGATTCTGATAGACCGCCATGTTCATTCACTCCTTTCCTGCTGCCTTCTTCGCGGACTGCTACGCCAACGTATGTGTACCGGCCTTTTCCAAACGCTCCTTTAGCTTCTGAAGGTCTCTTCGGTCGGTCGTAATCAAATCTTTCTCCAGCTGACTTGCCTTAAATTCCAGAGTCAGGTTATTGCTGTTGGTGGAAATCATACCTTTCCCCCGTTCAAAATGGACGATTTCCATCCGCTCCGCATCTGACAAATGCAAAAGCTCCTGGACTTTTTTGGCCTCGTCATTTTCCAGATTCAGCACGATTTTCGTCTTGCAGGCATTGATGATTCCCCTGCCGTATTTCCCGTCCTTTAACGCCATGAAATCAGAAAAATCCTGGGTGGCACATACGGCGCTCCCTCCATATCCACGGATAATCTTAAAGATTTCCAGCACATATTCCGCCGCCATTTCATTGGACGATGCTCCAATTAGCTGCCAGACCTCATCGATGAAGATTGCCTTCTCTGCCGTCCGGTCCTCCTTCGTTTTCGACCATACATAATCCAGGGCCACATACATCCCCACCGGAAGCATATCGCCGCTGAGTTCAGAGATATCCAAAATCATATACTTGTTCTGGCGGTCAATGTTGGTCTGTTGGTTAAAACTGGACGCCGAGCCATGGACCAGACGGGCCAGGATATTCGCCATCCGCTTTGTTTCCGGTTTTTGAATCAGGATTTGGTATACGTCCCCGAGAATCGGCATGGGACGGTACTGCTCCGGATTTTCCGGGTCATTCAGGCTTTCATTCTCGTAGGTGATTCCCTTATTATAATAGGTCGTGACCAATGCCTCATCTAAGAGCTGCCGCTCCTCATGGGTCATATCCGGGATAAGAAGGGAAAAGAAAATATGCAGTCCCTGTATTTTGGAGGCCAGTTCTGACTGCTCCGTGACGGTTCCATCCAGAAGCTGGTTAGCTGCGGAATCCCGTTTGCGGATTTCCATGATATTGATACAGTTAGAAGAACCCGGTGAAATCTTGATATAGGCTCCTCCGATATTCGTACAGGCTCTGGCAAACTCGTGTCCCTTGTCCGGTGCAATGATAAATACCTGGATGTTTTTCCGCCGCATCCGCAATGCCATCAGCTGCAGCAAAAACGTCTTACCGGCCCCGGTCGTCCCCATAATGGCGATATTGGCATTTTTATAAACCATAGAGTTAAAAATATCAACAATCACCAGAGAGCTGTTGGCAGTATTCACTCCCATAAGAATTCCGTCCTTATCCGACATTTCAAAAGAGGTGAACGGGTAGCAGCTGGCAGCTCCAGAAGTCAGCACATTGCGTTTGGAACGCTCATAGATACTTTTATCCAGCTTTAACAGGGGCAGCGCCGAGCGAAATGCCTGTTCTTCCTTAAAAATGCAGGATACCGTGTCCATATCCTGGGCATTCAAAAGTTTCCTCATTTCTCTTGCTCTCCATTCCACCTCCTTTGGACTGTAACCGGTGACGGTAATCAGGATACAGATATAATAAAAGTCCTCATTGGCAGAAAGTCCATTTTTGAGATAATAACCGGCTTGAATGGATTCCGCCAGGTCATCAAAATCCGTATTGGTATCCGAGGTATCCTTGATTTTTGAGCGGTTCAGGCGAATCCGGCGCCCAATCCGCTCAATGGTTTTGACTTTATCCTGTTTGTAGAGGAACAAATCGACGTCAATCCCCTCCCCCGCGTTGACCAGCAGGGACATCCACCCAGCCGGCACCCGGTTCCGGTAGCGACCGGATGGGACAAACAGATAGGTATGGTACACACCGTCTATCACAACATAATTCCTATGCCGAAAATCCAGTTCTCTGGGAGCAAACATCTCGGTAATGGGAATCCGAGCCGCGCTCTCCTCCCCGTTTTCCCGGATATGCCATGCTACGACCTCATTGAGCCGGTCCGAAAAGCTGGTCCGGGTGCTGGTTTTCCGGTTCAGCAGCAGATAGAAAATCTCTGCAGTTTCTTCCGTGGGATTTTCGGAAAGTTCAATCTCATTCCCACACTGATATAAATACTTTTTTGCCGTCTGTGCGTAGGACTGGAGCAGATTTGCCGCTTCCTGTTCGCTTTTTCTTCTGGCATCAATCTGAAAAACCAGAAAAAAACGCCGGGTTACCGCTTCCTTATATCCCACAGAAGTAATCAGGTTGGCGTAGTCCTGCTGAAGCATCCGGCAGCGGGGGTCCGATTCCTTTTCCATGTCCTCTTTGATGGCTTTTAGGAACTGGGAAATATCCGCCTTTTTGGCAATGGATTTCATCTGCAGTTCCGGCGGCGCGATTTTTAGATACCCCATGTAGGAATAAATGATATTCCGCTGTTCGCTGGCACTTCGATGGAGGAAGTTAATGGGCTGTACTTCAATGATTTTGACGTACCGCCCATCTGTGGTATGGATGATCCCATTCCGGATTTCTTTGATTGGAATCTCAGCGGCTGAACGGGTATAAGGCAAATCATAACGTTCGCCCTGTTCTCTTTCCGGTCCTTTGGATTCTCCTCTTCTTCGTTTGGGACGCTGCGTTTTCCTCTCTTGCCCCATGGACTCCTTTTGCTGCGTTTTCCATTCCCTTCGGGTTTTTCTCAGCATCCGTTTCCATTCCCGCCGCTTCCGCCTCTCTTCCCTGCTTTTTGCCACGACGTTTTCTCCCTCCTCTCATGGCCTTTTCCTTTTTCCGGTTCAGTGTCAGGCGGTACCTCTCATCCGGCGGAAGAAGTACCCGCCTTCGCCCCAGAAACCGAAAAAAGCTTGCGACAAACGCAAACAAGCTCTCTCCCTGAACACCCAGAACGGCCAGTATCACCATTGGAACCAGAACAATCATGCCCAGATACATCTTTGCCTTGACCGATAACTCCAGCGATAATAGAATCGGCAGGAGCACTGATAAGAGAATCGCTGTTTCCACGGCATTTCTGGTCTTGATTCGTCCAGAAAACAGCGTTCCCTCTTCCGCAAAGTTTGGTGGAATCGTATAGATTTCAATCCGGTCATCCTGGTCCATCTTCCCATCACCTCCTTTTCCATAGCCAGACTAACCAGGCCGTAAAACCGGCCATCCCCAGCAAGCCGGGAATCAGCAGGACTCCTGCTTTTCCCTGGCCTTCCATATCCTCTGATAATTCAGGTAAGGCTTCCTCACGTTCTGTTTCCCCGGCCATACTGGCTTCCACTTCTGGGACTGACTCTATTGGTTTTGTATCTGGACGGGCAGCTTGTTCCGTTTCCGACTGGTCAGCTTCCGGCGGCGTTGCCACAGCAGGCTCTTCCGGAAACTGAATCCGGCTGGACGGCTCTACTGCAATCCGGCAGACAGCCACCTCATCCACTTCAATAGAAAATCCTTCCGATTGACTCGTGCAGGCAAACCGCCGGTTTTCCGATACGGCTTCGATAGAACTCAAACAATAATCACCGGCCGGAAGCTCCAGATTTTGTATATAACCATTTTCTGGCTCTAAGAGAACGGAATATGCTTTGCCGCTTTCCGCTTGAATTAGGGTTGCATGAACGGTCCCCTGAAATCCTTGAAATGCCTGGCAGCGGACCGCCAGCAATCCTTTTTCGCTGCTGGTATCCGTATAGTTCTCCTCCCAGACGTTTTCTGTCTGCGTCTGATTTTCTCCCGTTGGCTCTGCTCCATAGACCGTTAAGAGAAGAAAACAACTGATGATTCCAACGGCACATATGCCGCTCCATATCCGCTGCACCGTCCTGTTTTTAATAAAACGCATCATTCGTTTCCTATAATCCAAATCCCTCCTTCGCCTAAGTTACGGGCATATGACTGAATGGTCTGCGGACTGTAAAGGTTCCCTGTCCGTGACCGACTTCCCGGATCGGCAATCGTGAGATAACCGTCCGCTGTAATTCCAGTCAGTACAATATAATGGCCGCTGCTCCCGGAAATCGTGTTCTCTGCGCAGATTACAACTGCCAGACTGCCTTTTCGCAGCTTCTGAACCACGTAATCCATCCGCTCCCGTCTGACCCGTTCCACGGATAAACCCCAGTGTTTCGCCGCATTGGAAGGGAAGCTGTGGCTGGTTCCCTGACCGGGGACATATTCCCCGTTTCCCATCGCAAACGCGGCTGTCATCTGCGGCGTCACATCCTCCCCTGTCAGAGTTGAAATCACGATTGCCAGAGCCGTAGGGCCGCAGCCGGCATCCCGGATTGTACTTGTTCCAAAAGCCATGGAGCTCCATGGTTCCTCTCCCTGATTGTAATACACTACATCGTTTACGCAGCCCTCCACCGTATCATATTGAATCCGGTCTCCTCCCGTGGCAATCTCACTGCTGAATACATCTTCCGATGCGCCAAAACCGGTTACATAGTTTTTCCAGCTTGCCGCCTGAAACAGAATGCCGTCAATCCCATCCTTTCCGTTCTCCAGAAGCTGAAACAGCTTCAGGACATACTGGAAGGTAGTCTGGTCGGTGACATACCGGTAGCTGTAGCCGGACGGTGTTGAGGCAAGGGTCCCATTCAGCGTGACCGCCAGCGTATAGTCCACCACTTCGATTTCTTCTTCATCTTCCTCGTCGTCTCCGGAATCAATGGTTTCCGTATGGGTTCCGGTCACGCTCCATGCAAAAAAGGTGCTTCCCTGAGATTCCACCAGTTCTGTTAAAAGCGTTTTCGACACACTGGCATTTGCCTGTAAATCTCCTGTCTCTTCACTTCCTGCTGCCGCTTCTGGCATCTCCGTCTCGTTTTCGCTCTCTCCTTCATCTGCAATGGATAAGTAGGACATAACCTTTTTCACATGATTGGGCGTCTCCGCGTTTTGTGGAACCTGGTAACCGGCTTTCTTGACGGCGTTTGGCCCCGCATTATAGGCAGCGATGACCAGTTCCAATGCATTTGGATACGAACCAAAGGTACGGAAAAGCTCCGCCACATATTTTGCCCCGCCCATAATATTTTGTTTCGGGTCAAAAGGGTCACTGATTCCCAGACCTACGGCTGTAGCCGGCATCAGCTGCATCAATCCCTGGGCGCCTGCAGATGATACTGCATTGGGGTTAAAGTCGGATTCCACCTTTGCCATGGCCTTTAAAAGAGCCTCCGGAACCTGATACGTAGCAGCAGCTAAAGCGAAATACTCATCATAAGGGCTGGTCAAATCCCCTGTGATACCGTTGACCGTTCCATATCCGTTAAACGCTACAATCTGGCTGCCGTTAAAGCTTTCCTCAATCAGGACCGCCAGATACTTTGCAAGAGCCGGCTCCAATATGCTCTCGTATTCATCTTCCACCTCATAGGCATCGTAACCATCCCAGTTGTCGGTGAAGTCATCTTCAATTTCCTCCAGTTTCTGGTCACGGTATCCCTCCAGCAAATCCGTAATCTCAGTCCAATATGCTTCATCGGAAAAAATCTGCTCAATCTGAGCCTGGATCGTCTGGAGTTCCGCCTGTCTTGCCTGAGCCACATAGCTGTCCGCGCTTTCAAAGCCCAGATAAGTGAAAATAATCCCAACCGAATTGGCAATGAGAAACATCCATAAAACCAGGGCGGCAAGCACCGCCCCTACAATCCTCCAAAAGGTTTTGCTGGTGATAATGGCCCCGATTACGGTCCCCAATGGTCCTGCCAGGGCAGTCCCGGCAGCCGCTCCACTGACGGCGGCCCCGGTTTTAACCGCTCCGGCTACGGCCTGAGCAGCCTGGATTGAACGAACGACCCGTTCTGCCTGCCCCGCTGCCCGGCCAAGCCGTGCAGCCATTTCTGCCGCTTGTTCAAGCGGCGTATCCTGCCCCTGCTCTGAAATCATCTGCACCCCCTTTCTTTTACGATTAGCCTGTGTCTTGATTCTTCCTGCGTCTTGCCGTTTTCTTTCTCTCCCGGCGCTGGGGCTGGCCCTGCTTTTGATTTCCGGACTGCCCTTTCTTTTTTCCTGCATGGTATTCCGGCACGGTACGAATCTCCTTCTGGGACAACCGGCTCTTCTGGTAGGTCTTCTCCAAATGCAGCGTCCCGTCTTTTTCCAGGGTTGCCTTTACCTCCGGAAGCATAGCCGGCGCTTGTGCCTTCTCCGGAAGTTCATAGAAGGTCTTTCCATTCTCATGGATCGTCTGGTATTCTCCAGTTTTCGGTTTCTCATACTGCGCTGCATCATAGCGTATATACTGCTCCCCGTCCCGATTGACCGGGTACATGCCCGCATCCATAACGGTTGAATCGGCTGCCGCCCTGCCATATTTACCTGCACTTCCTTCCGCTCCATATGCAGAGCCTTCTCCATGGGCGTTCGTACCCATTGCAGCATTACTGCCATAGTTTCCGGCCATACCAGCCGCTCTTTCTCCCGCCAGGGATTCCTGATTGATAGTTCCTGCAGTGGGATGCTCTAACTGTCCACCCGCCCCAGGGATTGAGCCGATTTGTTCGCTTACTGCTCCGCTATGCTGACTGTATGCCACAGAATCTGCTCCTTCACCTTCAGGCGGAACCGTTCCTCCTGCTTCCATGCTGGGATATCCGCCAATCGTCTCTGTACTGGTCGAACCGATACCTGCACCGGTCGCATCCTCCGTAACGGACGCTCCATGCAAAGTATCCATCGTTCCTCCCGGCGCACTTATCTCTTCCATTCCGGCAAATTCCGTTCCCATTTCAGGAAGATTCTCACTGGCTCCATCTTCCTGCCAGCCTGACACTGGATTCAGAGCGTCCTCCATTCCAGGCACCTCTCCTGTGCCATCCAAAGCCATCTGGTCCGGATTCCCAAAGGGAAGGATTTCCTCTCCGCCTTCCATATCCATCGAAGGCAGCATACCGGACTCCATTTCGCCAAAGTCCTGTCCCTGTCCGGCAGTTAAACTTCCGGTATCTGTCATTGCTTCCTCGTTCATTCCATCCGCCGGCATCATCCCATCAGGGCCAAAAGCCTCCATATCATCCGGATTCCCAAAGGGATACATCGTTTCATTTGAATCGGCTCCAAATGAGGAGTCATCCACAAACGGCATATCCTCCATCCCAGGTTGGCCGAGAGGCTTTGAGTTGGCATCTGCAGCACCTTCCGGATTCAAGCCTCCGATTCCGGTTCCCTGCGGTACAGTCATCCCACTGGCTGCTGCCGCCGCTCCTTTGCCCGAACCCGGAGTTCCTAACGGAATCCCTTTTCCTGTTCCAAAGTTCATGGCACCATCGCCAGTCCCCGTCTTTGCAGCAGATGGACTTCCCAGCCCCGTTCCTGCGCGAAGCAAACGGCCGGCCATCATCAGTGCTCCCAGACCGCCAAGGCCACCTCCGGTTCTTCCCAGATTGACTCCCAGGGAACCCATGTAGGAATCCAGCTTTGCCGTAATCTTGCAGAACCCAATGAGACACATGGTTGCCGCAAAAAATTTCGTAAAGCCATAGCTGCTCGCCATCAGATTCCCGTAGGCAGACAGGAACATCTTCACACACCAGGCATCTAATATGACGATTAATACCTGACCGCCGAACATTTTTACCCAGGAGGCTAAAATTCCATTGGTAGATTTGGAGCCACCGGTGGCAAACGCCAGCGGCGCTGTGTAAGAAAAGACGCCCAGCAGCACATACCTTTCCGCTAAGATGAAAAGCATTTTGAAATAGTTCCACGCAACAACAAACTGCATGATCAGAAGGAGCATGCTAATACTCAAGCTGTCAATTCCAAGAGCCGATACAACCGCTTCAGAAGCAGAGACATATGCGCTGAAGGAATCTACCGTAATTGCAGTTCCCACCACCCATTGATAGGGGGTTCCGGCCAAATCCAGGATATAGTTGACCACCTGCTTCGCGTAGGCAATCAAAATCAGGCAGACGGCCGAACGAAAAATCAGTTCCAAAGGGTCCTCCGAGGCAATCCCCGTCTTTCCGAACATGGATTTAAAAAGCTGCCAGACCAAAATCATAAGAAGCAGCATGATCCCGATAGGCATAACTGCGTTTTTATATAAATCCCCAACAACGCCGAACAAATCTTCAAACAGGTTTAAGTCGCAGGAAAGGATTTCCGTAAACATACTGCTTGCCACATCCATCATGTCGATGATGAACTGGGAGCACATCTCGCGGATTGCTCCGAAAAGTAATTCCAATAACCATCCCATGGATTATCCTGTTTGGACTTCCCACCTCCTTTTGCCGGGAGAGCGCCGGCTTATTTCTGCTGTCATTAAGGGGTAAACATACTTTTGGGAATCACGCTTTCCATGTAAGTCACAATAGCACCCAAGGTCATCAAGGCCGCCCAGCACACAATAATCCGCTTCAGCCAGGCACGGGACTCATCTACAGTTTTTCCGGAACGGGAAAAGTTCATGAGGAATAAGCAGACCGCAGCGCACACGACAGCCGCCACCGTAGCAAGTCCCGCCACATCCGTATAAACCTTCTGCATGGCGTCCCGCGCCGTATCAAAAATGTCCGCATAGGCCGTCTGGCACATGCAAAGGCTCATTACATAAACCAGATACATCTGCCCGGTCCACGCTGCAAGCCGCCCTCCAATACCAGGCTTTTTCACAGGCTCTGCCTGTTTTTCCAATGGCAATCGCATCCCCTCCTTCCATGTTTTATGCGTTTTACTGCACAAAAAAAGCAACCACCGGTCAGTGATTGCTTCTCCTTGTTTTTGGTCAGTTTTGCGGCTCTCCAGAAGTTTTTACTTCTGCGCAAAAACTGATGATACCATTATAATTTTTGTGGAATCGCAAGTCAATCAATAAGAAGTCTTAAAATAGTTTCAAATTATTTATATTCTTATTGGTCGGCTGCGAGAGCTTCTTTTTCTTCATAATAACGGTCTGCAATATATCCTGCAGATTCCACAGCAATGCATTCAATCAAGAATTCTTCGTAGTACAAACCCTGTTTGTCCTGATTCTAAATAACGCTTCCACACTTCGTCGGTTACTTTAACATTTGCAAATATAGGTTCATTTTCTGCACACCATTTTACCAGGCCATCCATGGATTCAAAAATAGGGCTAACTGGGGAACCTTCTGTTATATCCTCCCACAGTTGATACCCTGGTCCTTCCGGCGGCTCAAAAAACTGCATCTGTTTTTTTAAATAGCTATCATATGCCGGGCATCCAGATTCATCTAAAGGTATTTTTTTCAATCTGGCAAAATTCTTGCACTCCGTACAGAAATCCACTTTATCAGCACTTTTGCAGAACCCTGGCTGAATCAAATACCCGTACCATATTTTCCGTACCGGATAGTCAAAATCCAATGGTACTCGTTTTACCATCCAAGTCATAATCACACTCTCCTTCTTAAAATAAATTGGGGCGGTTGCTTTCAAAACAACCGCCATCCAGTCATACTCCATGCGCAATTACTTACGCCGCTAATCGCGTCTCTCCGCTATTTTTGTCCTGCCGTTCAATCGTGTAATAATAGGAGCTCGTTTCCACCCGTACATATTCTTCTGCAATTTCCAAAATTTTCTTAACGCGGTCAGTCCAGTACATGATATTTCCCGAAATATAGCTCAATTCTTCTCCAACCTTAATAGGAAGCTGGACTTCTCCGGATACGCGGACAATGCGTTTTGTTCTTAACTCTGTTTTCAACTTCGAATTCCTCCTTCATTTTACAGCAGTTTGTCCAGATGCTCACTCTTTTGTTTCCTATTCTCTGCCACCTTCCTTCTGTATTGCTGTCCCTTTAAACGCAAAGAAAGACGCCACATTCCATCAAAAAAATGCGCGTCTCTCTTTGCAATCACTATGATAAACATGCCTCTTTCTCAATCGGCAAATGCTTCCTCATATACTGAAAGGAACCAAATTTAATATATCCCATTCGTTTTTGAGATATAGAAATCAATACAATTTCATATTAACACTATATATTGTATTAGTCAATTTTATTTTACTGTATCTTGTGTTTTTCTTATCACTTGCTGCAGCCTTCTATCCTTTCCCATTGCAAATGCAGCACTACAACGTATTAAAATATTTCTTTACTTCTTCACCTGTCAGATTATACTTCTCCTGCACTTTTTTTAATATCTCCCCAGGTGAAATACCGAAATCGTTTAAAGAGGATATAAGAAGACCAATTCCCTGCTCGCGCTCACGTTCGCGCCCCAGTTCCATACCTTCCTCGCGGCCTTTTTCAATATTGTCTTGATCTCTAACCAACAATGTCATATATTCATGCCTCCATTCTCGATTCTTTTTCGCTTCAGCTACCGCTTCTTCCAGTTCCTGAACAAATGGATCATCACCACAGTTTCCTGCTACGTAATCCAGAAACGCCCGGAGGCTGGAACTTACGTCATCCATCGTTCCTCTCGCATTCAAAAAAATTCTGGTTGCCCCATCTGCAATGTTTACTTCGGAATCCTCCTTGCATCCACCATTAAATGTATACATATGCCGCCCTTTTCCATATAAATCGAAGGGACATATAAATATGATATAGGTATCGTTTAGATGGCGGTATGTTATCCCTTTATCTAACAGTTGAAGGTCAATCATGGCCTGATAGTATCTGCTTCTCCGTGGAAGCTCCTTCGTATCCGTCATCTGCATCTCTATTGAATAGACTCGCTCCTTATCGTCTGAGAGATACACATCCAGTCTGACCGATCTGGCATCCACATCCTGATCAATGCTTTTCTGAGTCTCCAGGATTTCAATATGATCAATCGCCAAACCAGGGAGGATTCTCTGCAGAAGTTTCTTACACAGCCCAGGGTATTGCCTCATCAGCTTGCCAAACAGGAAATCATTGGATATACCAATATTCTCCCAGGCTCTTTCTATGTCTATAGTTGCTGTTTTGGATGATTTTAAATAATCTGTCATTGCTCTTTAAACTCCTTTATCTAATTTTATCTTAACATAACTCATACTGTTTTTCAATCTGGCCATAAAAAGGAGACCATAACTACTCAAATTTACTCTTTTTCCTGCCAAGTATCCCGATAATGTTCCAGCAATTTTCTGCTTTCCTCCTCATATCCCCACAAAATGCTATCCACTGTCCTTAATGCCTGATCTCTCCAGCGAAAGTAAGTGCTCCGGTTAATTTGCACATTCTGGGGTAAATGAGACTCCACCTTTGTGATGATCTCCGCAATGTTAGCCGGCTTGTAAGGGCAGATATAGGTATAATATAAAACCCAGTAGTTTCTTTCACCTTGCGGATGATATTGGCGCATCAACTCCACTGATTCATCAATCAGCTGCAGGAACTGATGAGAACTGTTAATTGCCTCCACCCTGGCCTGAATATATGCTTCATCTTCATTTAGGTCCATCCCTGCCTGGTAAATGGAATCCAAAAATTCATCTACATCTACCCCATATTCCTTTCGGAACTGATGGCTCACCTGTTTCATCTGCACCTGCATCCTCCAGGATACGGAACGATAGATTTTAAATAGTGCTTTCACATTGTGATAAACATCAGGTCTTTTATTTTTGGTTGTGATAATCCCGCTTTTTCCCATGTTGGTCCCTCCAATTCTTTTTAGTTGCGGGATCCAGACTATTTGAAAACAAAAGGCCTTTTTTATTCTCCCATCAGATTATACCTTTTTCATGCCACCCTCCTCCATGCATATCATGCTGCACCTCCTGCTGGTAATAATGGTTCATCGTTATCGGGGCGTTATACAAAGCAGTCAGCATGTATGCCTTAATATTGCTGATTTTCGTGGTTGTTGCATGCATACAGCCAATAACATACAGCAGATGACTGCTGTTTAGCTTCAGGAATTTTGCTTTCACCAGCTCATAAGGGTAGTCTTCTCCCCCAATACGGACCGATTCGCGTTTTATGCACACAATTTCACAGATAACTTCGTACAGTTCATGAAATAAATCACGGTCCGCCCATTGCTTATCCTGCATATAAAGCTCATACTCAATGTTCGTCCGAACCATTTCCATGTATCGGCTGGCTTCCATCATTCGATCTATCCCAATTTCAGGTTCTGCCTGCTGCCAAGATGGATTGATTGGATTGATCTGGTTCCTGTCAGTCTGGTTATAGTCAGTATAATTAGGGGAAAAATCTTTTACCTCCGCAGGATAATTTTCTTTACCTCTGGAGGTAAAATTTCTTTCCTTCTGGGAGTCAGTTTCTTTTACTTCCAGAAGTTCAATATCTTTACTTCCAGAAGTAAAATTTCTTTCCTTCTTGAAGTAAAGATTTTTTACTTCTGGGGAAACGCCAGGATTATCCGGCTTTTCTGCTGCTTCTTCAGCCGGAGTTTCGGCCGGAGCAGAAAAATTTTTGACATAGATAATATCTGGTTTTCCTAAACCCCTGCGCTTTTTCTCAATCAGGCCAATCCCCTTTTCCGAATCCAGCTCCCGCATAATCTTTACGCAGGTCGGTTTGGAACACCCTAAATCCTCCATCATATTTTCAACGGTATAAATAATATATGCCCGGTTTTCCTCATCAAGCCACCCATTTTTCATGGACAGTGACATCCGGTCCAGCATAAGGCCGTACAAAAGCTTTGCATCGCTGCTGAGATTGCGGAAGCGCTTATCCTTAATCAACAGTCGTGGAACGCGATAGAACGCAAACTGCTCTGCTTCTATGCCATAATAGTATGCAAACTGCATTGGCTCTCCCATCGTATCGCTCCCTTCTACTGTCTGTTTTTCCATTCCTCCAAAAGCTGGATAATAATCCTCTCCATATCCTTGCTGGAATAGTGGTCGGGGAAATATTTCCGAATCCGTTCTTCCCGGATTAGATATTTCCTTTTTTTCGGTTTCTCCTCAGCCAAAATCATTTGAACAGTTTCTGGCGATAAGATTCCCTCTTTGCTGTACTCTTTTAATTTTACAGCTTGTCCGTTAGAAATTGTTATTTTCGTTTCCTGCAGGATTTTCTGCACCCACAGCTGCTGCTCTGTTGGAAGAAAAGAAATATCCGCTCCCTGAGATATCCCCAGCCGTTTTGTATCAATCATTTCTAATAGCGGTTCTGTAAGTCTTGCCAGCCAGATATATCGCTGAACCGTCTTGCCGCTTTCGCCGGCGGCCTCTCCCACTTCGTCTAGTGTACTGCCGCCGCCTTTCCTTCCCTGATGCTTCATAGCCTCATATTTCATGGAATAAGCCTTTGCTTTCTCGCTGGGAAGGATATCTTCCCTCTGGATATTTGAATCCACCATGATAATCGTGGCTTCATCATCCGTATAATTCCGAATGATGGCCGGCAGACAACGGAGGCCCGCTCGTTCCGCCCCTCTCTTCCGTCGATGGCCAGCAATAATTTCATAACCGCCTTCTGCTCTCTGCCGGATAAGAATTGGCACTAATACCCCATATTTCTGAATACTCTCTACGGTTTCCTCCATTTTTTTATCATCCAGGACACGAAAGGGATGGTTCTTAAATGGGTACAGTTCAGTCAGTTCCACTTGCATGACCTGCTCTGCATCGGACACGCCGAATAAGTCGTCAAAGCTGTTTAATTTTATTTTAGAAGCGCTTCCTGCACTATGCACGCATAAGCACCTCCTCTGTTAATGACATATAGGCGCCTGCGACCTTCCCCTTTGGATCATGTCGGTAGATACTGACTCCTTCCGCAGAGCTTTCCGCTGCTCTTACGGAGGCTGGTATACTATGCTCAAAAATCTTCACCCGATTCCCATAAGCCTCCGTAAGAAGCGCCGTAATATCTCTTGCAAAATTCGTCCTGTTATCCACCATAGTCAGCAAAATTCCTTCAATTTCCAGCTTTGAATTAATCTTGCGCTTCACTTTTCCAATGGTTTTAATCAGCTGTTCCAGACCTTTTACCGGCAGGTAGGCCGCCTGCACCGGAATTAAAATACTGTCGGCACAGGCGAACGCATTAATGGTAATCATGCCGAGGGACGGCATACAATCAATTAAAATATAGTCATACTTCTCTCTTACCTGCTCAATATAGGAACGCATAACCAGTTCCCGGCTTATTACGCTGACAAGAGAAACTTCCACTCCGGACAGTTCAATATTGCCAGGAAGCAGGTCAATCCCCTCTTCATGTTTTAAAATTCCATATCCATCCTCCATTTCTTCATCGTTAATCACATTTGCCAAAATCGTTGCGAATGTAATATCCAGATGATCTGGTTCCCGAAAACCAAGGCTGGCCGTCAGACTTCCCTGGGCATCTGCATCAATCAGAAGAACTCGTTTTCCCATCTTTGCCAGACCGATTCCCAAATTGCTTGTAGTCGTGGTTTTTCCCACTCCGCCTTTTTGATTTGCGATTGCTATGACTTTGCACATAATCTATTTCTCCTTTGTTATTCTTCTGCCTTTTTTCTCGGTTCCACCTCGATATAAGCCCTGTAATACGTTTTTGTTCCTTTATTGGGATATAGATCTGAAAACTCTATCACCTTAATCCGGGAGCAATCTCTCAGTAAATCCCTGAACCATTTGATATCCTTTTTGGTTCCCATTACCCGTACTTTCAGCATTTTCCCTCCATATGCCTCTTTAGTCCTCCGTATATTCCGGATATCTGATTTTCACTGCCTGCCAAAAATACGGCGCATAACTGCAGCAAAACAGATTCTCCACCGTATAGCGGCTGCATTCTTCCAGCTGTTCATTCTGGTCTTCTGAATCATACACACTGGGCGTACCGTTGCAATACAGGTTAAAAGCCAGTCTGACAACCCGCATGCTCCCACTGGTCTGCCAGCCCTCTTTCAGACACTCGGTTTTCACACAACCCGTTTCAAAGTCATAAATCCGTTCTATATTTCTTCTGGTGTCACCGCATATCCCAAGACAATAAATCAATGCCTCATGATAGACATCCTGGCATCTGACAAATTTTAACTGTTCAAAATAAAATCTTTTATGTGCCAAGTCCGCAAAAATAATTTTCCTTAAGTTTCCTGCACCTAACGCTGTACTGCTCACATTCGTTTCCTCCAATCAATTTTCGTTTTTCATGACTATATCGGCAGATACTGACAAGCAATGCAAAGCCCTTCCTTTTAAGTAAATTAGCTACAAAAAGGGACACTTTCCCAAAATTACTTTTAGAAAAATGTCCCTATTACACAAATTGCATTTGTTATGATTCTGAATTTAATTTAAAATCGCTTATTGGCACCCACTAAGGAGCTTAAATTTGTCGTACTCTTGTCGTACAGCGACGTTTCACAACGAAAAATGATTGGTTTACATCCTCTTTAGTACAGCTTCGCCCCCGCCGGAATTCCATCATCCAGCATCAGCAGATTCAGTCCTTCCCGTCCGTCATACTCGTACACCGCGGAGATCAGCATACCCTCGGAGTCGATGCCCATCATCTTTCTGGGGGGCAGGTTGGTGATAGCCACGCAGGTCTTTCCAACCAGCTGCTCCGGCTCATAATACTCGTGGATTCCGCTTAAAATGGTGCGTTTCTTATCGCTTCCGTCATTGAGCGTAAACTTCAAAAGCTTCTTTGACTTCGGCACTGCCTCGCAGGCTTCCACCTTTACCACACGGAAATCAGACTTGGAGAAGGTCTCAAAGTCCACCATGTCCTCAAACAGAGGCTCTACTTTCACCTTGGAAAGATCAAGCTGTACGCTGGGAACGGACACGCTGGCTGCTTCCGGCTGGCCGGAAACGACTGATTCTGCAGTCTCTGCAGCCTTGCTCTCTGCCTTTGCCTCGCCCTTCTTCGGGTCCAGTGACTTCATTGTCGGGAATATAACCGAAGCTAATCCACCACAGTCCAAATAAGTTGATAAACGCTTTTTTACACGATTTTCATTATATATCGCCAGTCCATATTTGTCCACCAAAATCCAACAAACTAATGTCATTTTGATGTATTCTGACTTTTTTGATGTCAGGTTTGTCTTGGAAATCGTCCCCTTGCAAGGACTTCTTCCTAAAATATATCACTATTATTTTCCAGAGCTTTAATTGCTTCCTTTTTCTTCACATCTGTTGCTTCCGCATAAATATCCATCGTTGTTTCAATATTTGCATGACCCATAATACTTTGAATCACTTTCAGATTTCTTTCATTTTCACAAAATCTGGTGCAAAATGTGTGTCGGATATGATGACACGAAAAATGAGGAATCAATACCGGGCGTCTGCTCTCCCGTTTTGCCTTAATAATTTCTTCGGCATTGTAGGCTTCGTAAATTCTTTTGATTGCACTGTTGATTACGCTGGGTTTATGGATAATTCCGTCTTTATTGCAAAAGATAAACCCACTCATACCATCAACCACTTGCACATTAAAACCGGTTTCTTTCTGTGCTTCGTATTCATCCTTAAATGCCTGTTCTACAGCCTGCATCATCGGAATAGTACGAATCCCGGCTTCTGTCTTTGGCGAAGAAATATGAAATTCACTCTTTCCATTCTCCATTACTCGATAGATAGCCGCATGGTTTATACTAATGGTTTTATTCTCATAATCCAAATCTTCCCAACGCAGCCCTATCATTTCTCCTATGCGACATCCCGTTCCAAAAAGTGCTGTAAACAGTGGCAACCAATGGCAATACACAGGACTGTTCGATACATAATTCAAAAATGCTCTCTGCTGTTCCAATGTAAGTGCGTGTCTTATGCCCTTATTCTTTCCATTCGCCTTTTTGATTTCTGCCATTACACCGCTTGCCGGATTATTGCGTATCACATTGTCCCTAACTGCCATCTGAAAGGTTGGGTGCAGAATCGTATGAATATTATCCAATGTATTCGCCTGTAACCCCAATATGTTCATCAACGAACAATAAAAGAATTTCACATCAGAATACTTTATATCATTGATGATTCTTTTTCCAAAAGTATCTCTGACAAAACGGTTATACATATACTTATAATTTACCCGTGTGTGTTCTTTCAAATCATACTTCGTTGAAATATACCTGTCAAATGCATAGTTCAAAGTTGTCTTTCCACTGCAATAGCTTTCAAGACCGTCCAACTGATTGCGAACAAGTTCTTTTTCCTTTTCCCTTAACTCCAACAGGTCATTTGAATAAACGACCCGCCTTTTACCTGTCGAATCGGTGTACTGGTAGATATACCTTCCGTCGTTTTTCCTCTGACTTTCGCCTTTCCTTAATACTCTGCCTTTTGAATCTTTTCTCGACATTGACATTATGTACCACCTTCCTCTCAATATAAGAAAGAGGTCACAAATGCCATTACTCATTCTCGGTATTATCCTGCTCTTGCAGCTTTCTAAATCCTTGAACAAGCGTCTGTGTTATGGTCAGATCATGAGAGCTGGCATACTCTGTTATATCTGTATGCTCATCTTTTGTAAGACGGATGAATACACCTTCACTTCTCGGATTTTCTAACTTAGGTCTACCCATTCTTGCCATCCGTCAACACCTGCCTTTCATAACCTGACTTCATTTTACTACTTGTATATCAAAAAGTCAAATGCTTTTTGATATACAATAATTCGTTTTCCTCTTTCTTATCATGTCTACGCCCGAAAAGATTCCAAATACTCCTCAAAAATCTTCACGTTTACCAATGTGATACGGTTAATTTTATAAACAGCACGAGCATCCTGTGCCAATTTCATAAAGCTGTGTTTACTCATAGAATACCTCTCCGCACCCTCGTCATACCTTATAAAATTTTTTGTGTTCACTTTTGCCTGCATTCTTCCACCTACCTTTTCAAAGTGTGTTCTTTTTCTCTTGCTATGGTTATGGCATATCTGCCAATAAAAACATACTTAACAAACAAATATGCTTTTATTGGAAGATATTAAAAAATCCGTACAGGTGGCAGCTCATTACACTACCCACATCGGTATCGCACCGTCATCTTATCTGACCGGACTAAGCCGGAAGTATCATTATCAAAAATATGTATCAACGCCTCCGTGTAACTGCTACACATTTATGCCGGATATTTCTCGCTCCACACCTTAACTTCAATATCTGCTTTCAATATTCCTTCGTATCCACCTCTGCCAAAGGCAAAAGCAGGTGTCTTATGGCGTATCCTCAAAGCGGCTCCACATATTCCACACGTCCTGTACGCATTGGTTTATGAAATTGTCAAGGTACAATCGCAGACATCGTCTGCATTTTGGATAAAATCAAAGCTGAAATTGTCAGCCTAAAAAGCACATAAGCACACTTCCGTCTGCTATGAACGGTTCTGTAAAAATTATGTGCTTTATCAGAATGACAAGATCAAAGTTGTAATTTATCCGGTCCATATTTTCTTAGAACTTGAAATAAAACTTTTTTATGTATGCCCTCCGTCCAATCATATAATTCATGCAAGGCAGCTACTTCCATAGGTGTCAGCGAATTGGCATAAGGCTTGTAATCCTCTCTTATAAAAATTCCTCCGTTCTCTCCCTGTTTTGTATAAATCGGATAAACCGGAGTTAAAGCCTGAATATCATACTGTATCGTGCGAATGGAAACGCCAAATTCCTGTGCCAATTCATTCGCTGTTGTATGTCGTCTGATAATAAGAATATTGATTATTTCCGTTCTACGATGTACGGTATTCATGCTTCACCCCCTCTCTTCTGGTTTTCCAATTCTAATTTTAAATGCAGAATATGCAGTATCTTTGCTTATTCCCCTAAATTTCTCTGTAAATCTTTTATCTCTCTCCAGCCATTGACTTTCCCCTTTCCCATTGATAAAATCATTATGGATAGAATCAAAAATCATAAAAAGTCACACAAACTGCTATGGAGTTTTTACGGGCAATCCATGCCCTTATGAACCGTGGCAGTTTTTTATTGCTTCTGCCCAACTGCAAAGTCGAATTATCAACGCTATCCATAACAAGGGCGGTAACGCCCTACTGTGTTGCAAACCGCTCGCCTATACTCACGCAACACGCAAATTCCCTACGGGTAATTTGCAGAAGAATAGCAAGCACTGCCTGTGTTCCCTCACAGGCACCATTTCCGCAAGTTTCTACCAAGTGAAAACTTGCAGAAATTGGCTTGCATGGGGCATATCCCCCTGTCCCCCTAAAAGCAAAAAACAACCGCCGGCTACGGCATATTTGAAAATCTTTTATACAAATAAGGAAAGGACTGATACTGCAATGGCAAACCGAGAAAGACAAAATGAACTTAAAATCTATCTCAGTGATGACGAGCAATACATCTTAGATCAGAAATGGAAAGCCTCCGGCATGAAGAGCAAATCCGCATTTATTCGGCATCTGATTTTGTATGGCTATGTCTACGATGTAAACTACGAACACCTGCGGGAATACAACACCACGCTCGCCCGTATCGGCAATAATCTGAACCAGATTGCCAAGCGGATGAATGCTACTGGCAATGTTTATAAAGCCGATGTAAACGAAGTAAAGGAGCTGATGAAACAGGTATGGCAATCACAAAAATCCATGCTATCCAGGCAACCGTCCATAAGGCAGTAAACTATATCTGTAATCCCCAAAAAACAGATGAAAGTATTCTCATTTCTTCCTTCGGATGCAGTCCTGAAACCGCTGCCTTTGACTTCAAATTTGCTCTGTCAAAAACAAATCAGGCAGACCCCAACAAAGCCTTTCATCTGATACAGGCTTTCGCTCCGGGAGAGGTATCTTATAAGGAAGCACATCAGATCGGTGTGGAGCTTGCCAACAAGCTGTTAGAGGGGAAATTTTCTTATATCGTTTCCACTCATATTGATAAAGGTCACGTTCACAACCACATCATTTTCTGTGCCGCAGATAATGTGAATCACGAAAAATATCATGACTGTAAACAGACCTACTACCACATTCGCCGCCTGAATGATGAGCTGTGTTCCAAGCATCAGTTATCCGTCATTTCTCCCACAAACCAGCGTGGTAAAAGTTATAAAGAATGGACATCCGGCAGAAATGGCACCTCGTGGAAAATCAAGCTCAAGCAGGACATTGATGAAGCAATTCAAAACGCTGATACATATGAACAGTGCATGGAGCTGATACGGGCAAAAGGTTATGAAATCAAAGGCGAAACCATTGGAGGAAACGCCTTAAAGTACATTTCCTTCCGCCCCCTTGACCGGGAGCATTTTGTCCGTGGCAGCTTAAAGTCTTTGGGTGCAGAATACACCAAAGAACGGATTAAGGAACGGGTAGAAACAAAGGCTTTAGCACAGACACAAAAACGTGTCCCATTCCCTGCCCGAAAGAAACCTCTTATCAAGGATTATTCTTCCCGAACGCTCATTGACACCTCGGAAGAAAAGTTCACGCAAAGCCCCGGTCTGCAGCATTGGGCAGCGATTGAAAATCTCAAAATCGCTGCCAGCAGTTACAGTAAAGCAGGTTCTATCATCGAGCTTGAAAAACAGATTGAAAGTAAGTCTGTTCTTGCAAAAACCGCACGGAACAGTCTTGTGGAAACAGAACGTCAGCTAAAGGATTTAGGACAGATATTGAAATACGCTGAACAATATCAGAGCAATCATATCTATCACATCCGTTACCGGAAATCGAAAGACCCTGACGCTTATCTCCGCCACCATGAAACAGAACTCCTGCTCCATGACGGTGCAGAAAATATGCTGAAACGCTTTGGAATCAGCTTAAAACATTTTGATATTGATAAGTTTCGTAATGATTACAATGCTCTGTATGCCAAGAAAGAAGCCTTGCAGAAAACCTATAAATCTGCTGAAAAAGACATACAGGCTCTCAACCGAAAACTGGATAATCTGAACCAGTATCTTGACCGGACTCCGGGACAGGAACAGACCACAAACCACAAACCGGAAAAAGACTTTACAACGCTCTGATTTCCCCACAAAAAAGGTGTATCGCGTTGAAGTTTTATACTTCTTTGCGATACACCTTAGTGTGTAATATGCTGCTATCTCAAAACTTTTCACTATTCTTTTTCTATGTATTTTCCCATACTTTACATCCATGTATTACGCTCCATATCTACACTGTATTCTATTGCAATTCACTCGTTTTAATAGGTATTGTAAACTACTATCGAGGTGAATTATAATGCATGACATAAAACAAATTCTTGCCATTGCAGTGCGTGAAGCCCGTACCGAACTCGGACTTTCACAAGAAAAGCTGGCTGAAACTCTTAATATGGATACCCGCACCATACTAAATATTGAAGCCGGACGTGGTAACCCCAAATATGATAAGCTGTATCCTTTGATTACATATCTGAAGATACCCGCCGATAAGATTTTCTACCCAGCCAACGCAAACCAACATCCAAATCTCCAAAAACTCCTGACCCTGCTGAATGACTGCACGGAACAGGAGGCTGCGGATTTATTGCCTATGGTTCGTTATCTGCTTGATCTGCTGCACAAGCAAGACCATCCAACTCTGTAAGAATGCCAATAGACTCCTTGTGACTCTATTGGTTTTCTTATTTTCAAAGCACTTTATTTACAATTTCAATCATCCTGATTCCACTCCTTTTTTTAATTCTTACTTATGTAATATTTGAATTATTACATAAGTAAGATTTCAAGTCAATCTATTTTCTCTTAAATTGACAACTACACAAATAACATCTATAATATTTTTATTACAGCCGTAAGATTTAAGGAGGGATTTGAAATGAGCGATTTACCACAGATTTCTGAAGCTGAATTTGAAGTTATGAAAATCGTATGGAAACATGCGCCGATCAGCACCAATGAAATAACTGATAAATTATTACAGACTACGAGCTGGAGTCCAAAAACAATACAAACTCTAATTAAACGTCTAGTGAACAAGGGCGTTCTGACTTATGAAAAACAAAGTCGGGTGTTTGTTTACACTCCAGTTGTGAAAGAAAGTGAATACATCGGTCAGGAAAGTAACTCTTTTCTAGAACGATACTACGATGGAGACATCACTGCCATGCTGTCTGCATATATAGAAAATGACAGACTGTCCGAAACGGAAATAGACACTCTCCGCTCTCTTCTTTCCAAGAGGTCAAAAAAAGGAGGTAATTAACATGGCTGATTTTATGATACGCTTTTTAATATGCAATGTATTTATCAGCGGTATCATCGGAATTCTTTTGATAGCCAAGCGGATATTCAAAGGCAACCTATCCAGCCGGATGCAGTATAATCTGTGGTTCCTGCTACTTGGATTGTTGGTAGTTCCTTTTATACCGTTCCGTTTAATTGGGTTTCCGCAAATTCTCTCGTGGCTCAGTAGCCTGAAAAGTTCTCCTACTTCTGGCACCAGAACCGCCATAGGAGAAGCTGTTGGGATCAATCCAGCCGGAAATGCAGACTGGATGAATGACTTTGCCCTTTCGGTAAATAGTGAGACTCCATCCAGCATCGGATACATACTATTTGGAATATGGCTTGTAGGCATCCTTGCAATGATTATATTGGTAATCAAGTCCTCTATCCGCTTACAGAACTTGAAAAAATCTGCACTTCCCCTTCAGAACCCGGAAGTCCGAAAACTATATCATCGATGTATGAAAGAAATGGGAATTAACAGAAATCTCCATGTTTACAGTACTGCATTTTTGAAATCTCCGATTATTGTGGGGCTTTTGAAACCTTGTATTTATCTGCCGATTCATCTCATCTCAGATTATAACGAATCGGACATGCGATACATGCTGTTACACGAGCTACAGCACTATAAGCACAAAGATGCTATTGCCAACTATCTAATGAACTTTGCCGGAGTAATATATTGGTTCAATCCTCTTGTCTGGTATGCTCTGAAAGAAATGCGTAATGACAGAGAGGTTGCCTGTGACACCTCTGTTTTAAAGATGCTTGAGGAGGATGATTATGCAGATTATGGTAATACACTGATCAATTTTGCGGAAAAGATTTCACTTACTCCATTTCCGTTTGCCGCCGGTCTTGGTGGAAACATGAAGCAGATGAAACGGAGAATTATCAACATTGCATCTTATGAGAAGCCGACATTTATAAAAAGAGTAAAAGGTATGACTGCATTCATGTTGACTGCTGTCCTTCTCCTTGGATTCGCACCTTTTATTTCTACATACGCAGCAGATGGAAGCCACTACCAATGGGATTCCTCTTCTGAGAATATTTCCTATGTAGACCTCTCCACATACTTCGGAGAATACGAAGGCAGCTTTGTTTTATACGATTTGGAAAACGATGCATGGAGTATACATGACATGGAGCATGCCACCTTACGGGTTGCTCCAAACTCCACCTACAAGATATACGATGCTTTGTTCGGATTGGAAGAAGGCGTCATTACACCGGAAAATTCGTTCATTGCATGGAATGGAGAAACCTATCCATTTGAAGCATGGAACGCAGATCAGACCTTACAGTCTGCAATGAACTCCTCTGTGAATTGGTATTTTCAAGCAGTAGACGAACAGCTTGGAACCTCTGACGTTTACAGCTATGTTCAAGAAATCGGATATGGTAACGAAAACATGAGTGGCGATTTCTCCTCTTATTGGATGGAATCCTCCTTGGAAATCTCTCCAATAGAACAGGTCGAACTTTTAACCAAGCTGCAGAATAACAGTTTCGGCTTCGCCCCTGAAAATATCAATGCAGTAAAAGATGCCATCTGCCTTTCAGCTTCCGATGCCGGAACATTCTACGGAAAGACCGGAACTGGCCGTGTGAATGGACAGGATGTAAACGGATGGTTCATCGGTTATATCGAAACTGCAGATAATACATACTTTTTTGCCACCAACATTAGTGCAGACAGCGATGCTACTGGCGGCAACGCAACTGAAATAACCATGTCTATCTTATCAGACATGAATATCTGGGTATCACAGAAATAACAAAAACGAGTAAAGGTTAACTGTAGAATTAACTTTTACTCGTTTTTTCGAGGCTTATAAATATTAAATGTTTTTCTCCCTTTTCGGAAAAGTGAGTTGTTAAATTACAGCTTTCTGTACATCATCGGGTGCTTTCCCGAATTAATGCCAATCATTTGTTTTCTCATCCGTAATCTCCAATGTCTCAGTATCTATTAGATAGAAATCCACAACCTTGGTGGAAGCTACTTCATTACCGGATTTGTCTTTGAATTTAATTTGATAAACATATTCTCTTGAACCATTTTCAACATAAGATTCATTAATAATAATGTAATGCGTTGCTATAGTTGAAATACCATCTTGCTCGTATACTTGCTCCGCAATATTAACGTAAGGATATCCCTTAGCCGAAATATTATATGCCAGAAACTCGCTGAGTTCATCCCCAGCCTTTACTCCTTGGTATGACTCGGTATTTCTGATATAAGTTGCAACAGCTGTTAGTTCCTTCTTATAGGACTGAAATTCTTCTGTCATAGGATAGCCGTCACTGTCTGTATCTATTGCTGTGTCATCCTCCTTCTTCTGTTGAGAAAATATATTTTCATTATCTATTCTCTCGTCTTCTGAATCATCAGTTATTTCAGTAGTATCATCCATTGCAGCATTTTCTTCTATCATACTATCATATTCGTAACCATCAACAAATGGATCAAATCCGCCTTTTCCAAAGTAATCAGTAAAAAGTACTTCATCACCTGTAATAAGTGGATTTCTGTATTCATAATAATCAACATATACCCGCAGAAAGGCTCTCACATAGGCAACACATTTTATTCCGTCTTTTTCAACTATATGCATCGGTTTATAAGTAAAAGCAAATATTAAAATGCAAATATAAGTCAAAGGTATGAGACAAATGGCTTCAACACATATTGCTACATATTTCACATAGTTCTTTCGTATTTTTAGCAATAATTGAAATATGCCCAACAATATTCCTATTGTTATGATTCCGATTACCGCATAATAAAACCATTCTATAAACTTCAGATGGAAAAGCGATAATATGCCGTGAGCACCTGCAAATAACGTAGCGGCTACAAGTGTATCTAAGAGTATATACTTAGAATAATGCTTTAAAATATCTTTCATCTGAAAGCCTCCTTGTCATGCAGACACAATTACAAATTTATATTTATACATTGATGGAGAGCGGGAACACAATTCCGAAAAGGGACATGTTTTTTCTTTTTTTAATTACTACTTTTTGCAATATTCATAAATATTAAATGGTTCTTCTCTTTTTTCAAATAAGATATCAGCTTCTTTAATAATCTTAATAAGTTCTTCTGTCTCTACACCTACTGTTTTTAGTACAAGTAACTTCTTTTCATTCGTTATGAGAAAGAAAAAACCTTTGTACAAAAAGACTCTATCTATTTCTTTAAGTTCACAGATCTTTTTATCTTCTAATTTTATTCCCTGAATATCAATTTCCACTTTGTTATATCTTGATTTATTCCATACAAATTCATGGACATTATTTTCAAATTTTTTTCCCTTAGATTGAAACCAAATAATCCAAATCAATGCAATAATAGAAATCCCCATTCCCACATAAAACATCGGATAACTCTTTACAAAATAGCAGCCGATTGATAACAAAAATAATACTGGTGTCATTATATAAATAATTTTCCTTCTATTATATTTTGTCTTAAGTAATTGATATGGCATAGCATATTCTAACGAAAGCATATCTGAAATTACACTTTCTATATTATCTGATATGAATATTTATAAATTATAAAAG
>ERZ781275.266-NODE-266-length-66075-cov-3.875568_pt1 | contig 66075 bp, 43 predicted proteins | sample MGYA00375853_ERZ781275 | MGnify/ENA primary metagenome ERZ781275 (study PRJEB29790, sample SAMN03653691) | human gut metagenome | host: Homo sapiens | place: USA: Dallas, Texas | collected 2012-07-23 | study: EMG produced TPA metagenomics assembly of the Gut...
CGCTCCACGGGCTCTAATGCGCTGACGGGCTGTATCTTCCCGGCAAATTGTATGATCTCACAGGTGGAACGGTAGCTCTTGTTGAGCGCCACGTATTCCGCGCCGCTGTAAAGCCTTCTCATATCGTCCAGTGTATTTTGATTATTGGGATTGACACATTGCCCAAAATCGCCCAGAATGGTCTTGGGGCAGCTGTAAATACTGTTGATCACCGCGTACTGGACCGGCGTGTAATCTTGCATCTCATCGACCACCAGATGTCTTATTGATTTATTCTCCCTCAAGCCCTCAAAGGCTCTCTTAAAATACAGATATGGGTAGACATCTGCCCATTCAAAGGTCTTCTTTTCAGGCAGGACAAGCATATGTGACAGCCCTGCCTGTCGGTAAAAGTCCTTATAAAGGGAAAAAGTGTTCTTCACCCTGAGCATGGCGTTGAGGCTTTTCAGGATGGCCCCCGGCTTCGGAAGCTCCTCACCCCGGATATTATCCGCCTCAAACCGCTCATGGATCGTCTCCGCCATGCACTTCAGGCGCTTTTTAAAAGGAAGTCCACTGTCTGCCTCAAACATGTTTTTTATCCAGGCCGCCTCTGCCTTAAACCGGCCAAAGCCGTAATCCTCAGGCGCAAAGGCCATTTCGGGCAGGCTTTTCAGATAGGCGTCCATCTGCCCTTTAAACGCGAAGCTCGACTTCAGCCGGGCCCGCTCCGCCCAGCACGCGTCCTCAGTCTCCAGCGGATCTTTTTCCTTTTTAAACCGAAATTTTCCTTCCAGCTGTTCTTCGGCAATATCCTCAAAGCTTATTTCGTAGATGGGCTCTTCTCCCAGCTCTGGCAAAACATTTGAGATATAATCTCCAAACACCCGGTTAGGAGATAAAATTCGGATGTCAGCCGCTGACAGCTGATCCTTAAAACGGTAAAGCAGAAAGGCAATCCGGTGCAGGGCAATGGAGGTTTTACCCGATCCCGCTACCCCCTGGATGATCATCGTTCCGGCCTTCTCGTTTCGGATAATTTGATTCTGTTCTTTCTGGATCGTCGCGATAATGGATTTCATCTTTTCATCGGAGGTATGGCTCAGCTCACGCTGCAGCACATCATCCTGGATATTGACCGAGCTTTCGAGCGCGTACTCCATTTTTCCATCTTTGATTTTAAACTGCCGCTTTCGGGTCAGACGTCCTTCGATTTTACCCGAAGGGGCTTCATAGCCTGCCGGACCCACCTCGCAGTCGTAGAACATACTGGCCACCGGCGCGCGCCAGTCACAGATCAGCAGCTCATTGTTATCATTAAAGGACGCTGGCCCAATATAATATTTTTCCGCATCTTCTCCCTCCTCATACTGAAAATCAATTCGGGCAAAATAGGGGGAGGCCTTCAGCCGCGCCAGCTTTTCCCGGACGTTCACTGCAAATGCCCCTTTCTGGTCCAGCTGTTTTAAGGCCAGCTCATTTTGGAACATTTCATGGGGGTCGATCTCCCCCCGGTTTTCAACCATGTAACGCTTGGTATCCATATAGTGCTCATCCGCCAGCCCAACGCGGCCCTCCGCGGCTTTAAGCGCTGTATCCAGACGGCTGGCGACCTCTGCCAGATGGCGGATCTCTTCTGGAAAGGGGACGGCGCTTGTTCCTCGCTCTGGCTGGCGTCTTTTTTTATACTTCATCGCTGCTCTCCCCTGGCAAAACAAAGCGCTGGGTAGGATAGCCAAATTCCACCAGGAGCTCAGCCTCGGCAAAACCCAGATCCACAATGGCCTGCCGGTGCCCGGTGTCGGCCTTGTCACCCTCCCGGTAGGTGGTGATGCTGATATCCCTGCCTTTGAGCAGCTCACCCATCATTTTATCCAGAAAAGCCCTGGGGATTCCCTGGCTGCGGTACAGCGGATGTGTCCCCATAAAATCAATGCTGCCGGTTTCGCCGGAAAAAAGCATTGCGCCGGCAGCCACCTCGCCATCCTTCAGGATCAATGCCTGCCGTTTGCGGATCCGGCGTTTAAGCTCACCGACATATTCCTCCTCATACAGGTGCGGAAACCCGTCGATGACCAGGCGGACCAGTGCCATCCAGCATGGGATATCGCCCTCGTCAGCATAGGTGATCTTCCACTGTTTTTTTTCTTTGCTGTTTCGCATATTATGGCTCCCTTCAAATTGAAACCTCAGCTGCAGAGGATAGAACTTTTCATTTTCCCGGTATTGGCTGGGGGACTGCTTATACATGGCCGAAAAGGCGGCTGTAAAGGCCTGCTGGCTCTCATACCCAGCCTGCAGGGCGATGTCGAGTATGGTTCTCTCCGAAAACACCAGCAGCTTGGCAGCCTCTGTGAGCTGCCGCCGGTTCCGGTACTCATGCAGGGTCAGCCCCACAGTTTTTGAAAAAACGCGGTGCAGATGGTATTTTGAATAATGGACTGCACCGGCAATGGCGTCAAGATCCAGCTTTTCGGTTAAATGGCCCTCTATATAATCAATGGCGGCCTGTACTTTTTCGATGTTGTTCATTACTGCCACTCCTTTCTCAGAGCATTATACCCCATTATATCGGAGACGTTTTAATATTTCTTGCTCTTGCTTGCGCTTTTTGTCCGGGCGCCCTCCAAAAGCAGAGAAACCTCCTTCACGGCCAGAGACCGCCTGGAGGTTTCTTCTTCCGAAAGCATTCCGCTTTCACTGCGTCACTCTTTATTCTTAATGTACTTGTTAATCAAAAGATTGGCGGTGGACTGGCTGATGCCCATACGTCTGGCCACTGCCCGGCTCGATTTGTGCTTTGCGTAAAGCTTGATGACCGTCTGCTTTTTAAACTCCTCTACATTGTAAGTTTCGCCGTCGGTTTCTTCCCGGTCTTCCTCCTGGTCCAGATAACGGAAAAACAGCTCCTCATTGATAATAATGCCGTCAGATAAAATGATCATGCGCTCCACAGCATTCCTGAGCTGACGCACATTGCCCGGCCAGTCATAATTGTTAAAGCAGGAAAGTATTTTTTCATTGAAAACTTTATTCGTGTTGTAACGCTTGTTAAAGTCATTCAGGAAAGCAGTCGCCAGATAAAAAATATCTTCCTTTCTTTTGCGCAGGGGCGGCAGCACAACCTTTACGGTGTTGAGCCGCCAATAAAGATCCTCCCTGAACTTTTTCTCCCGGATGGCATTCATTAAATTTTGATTGGTCGCGGCAATGATCCGGATATTGACATACTCAGGCTTATTGCTCCCCACCGGGAAAAACCGCTTATTTTCCAGAACATCCAGAATTTTAACCTGCATGGCCGGAGACAGCTCCCCAATTTCATCGAGGAAAATGGTGCCGCCGTCCGCATTTTTAAGAAGGCCGATTTTCCCTTTAACGTTGGCACCTGTGAAGGCCCCCGGCATATAGCCAAACAGCTCACTCTCCAGCAGCCCGTCCGGTATGGCGCCGCAGTTAATGGCCACAAAGGGCTTGTGGTTTCTGGGGCTGCGCTCGTGCACCATCTGGGCCAGATAGCTTTTCCCTGTACCGCTCTCACCCAAAATCAGGATATTGCAGTCAAACTTGGCCGCCTTCTCAAGGTCTGTCAGGCACTGCTCAAACAGGATGCTCTTTCCGATAATCTCATCTGAAAAGTCCAGGTTAATGGACTCAATGGGGTTTCTCAGATCACGATAGCTCAAATCCACAGCGCGGATGTTATCCAGGGAGGTGGACACCATCAGCTCAAACTCATCGTTGTCGTTATAGACCGGAACGTTGATGCAGATCATGCTCCGGTTGGTTTTATAATAGATGTTTTCTGTCACGATCGCCCGGTGGGACTGCCTGGTAATATCAAAGCTGTAGGGGTCCCAGAGATCTTTTTTGGCGGCCTTGCTGTTTTTATTGATGAGGTCTTCAGGCGGAACTCCGTACAGCCGCATGGCTGCGGGATTGATATAGATGATGCGGCCGTTTTTGTCCAGCACATATATTTCCGAGAAGGCGTTCTCCAGAATGGTGAGTAATGTCTCACGGGGTATGGCGTTTAAATAGTCGATGTACTCTTGGGAATGGGATGGTTTTGATATATCCAGCATGGTATTGTACTGATCCTTTACTTAATTTTCAGACAGCGCGTCTCAGGCGCTGCTCGCTGTCTCTATTATACCTCAAGGAACGGCGCGGGAACAGACCCGGCGATCTCAGCACCGTTTCTCTGACAAAGCAAAAAAGCTGCCCGCGAATCGCGTGGCAGCTTTAAAGCCGGGCTGTCTATAAAATCCATTCCTTTGGCAGCAGCTCTTCGACCATTTTCTGCTGTTTTTTGTCCAGTTCCAGTGGCACATATTCTTCCAGCCGTTTTTTCCAGGCCAGGGTCGCGCGCTCCTGCACGCTGATGGCGTCGTCTTCCTTTTTCCAGTTTGAGTAAGCCTTCCGGTTAGCGATTTCAGGGAAGACAAAATCGTTGCGGTAAATCTTGGAGGTTCTGGCCAGATAATTGGCAGAGTGCTCGATTTTTTCCATTTTATCCATATAGAGGTTTTCTTCCTTAAACTCGACGCCTCTCAGGAAACGACCGCAGATTTTATAGGTGTCCTCATCCATCATAAATTTTTCATAGCCCAGCGTATTAAAGGAATCCATGATTCCGGCCAGCATGTAGACCAGCTCCGGCTCGCACATTAAGGCTGAAAGGCCAACCATGGTGGATTCCCTGCCGGACTGGTAGTCGTCCTCCTTGGCGTCTGACAGACAGCCGTGGGATCTCTTGGGAAGGCCGTAAAAATTGGCAAGCTCATTTTCGACAAACCATTCCACGCTGGTTTCCGCTCCGCCGCAGACACAGAGCGAGTAGCGAAGGTCTGTTTCCAGAGCGCAGAACTGATAGATCACTGGCGCGCCGGGGTTTACCACCTGTGTGGCCACAATGCCCGCAAGGCGCTCAGTATTATTCTGGATAATAGCGCCTGACAGAGACGGCGGCGCCGTCAGTCCCGCAAGGCCAACGCCTGCGATGCAGCTGCACTGTCCGTTTTTTGCGTATTCGATGATGGTTTCACACATCAGGCGGTCCCAGGTGAATGGCGGCGCACTGGTGATTAAGGTTGACATAAGCACCTGGTCGTGAATATCATTGAATTCTTTAGCCAGCTGGATAGCTCTGCGGCAGGTTTCACGGCTTCCGTTCAGTCCTGCCAGCGGCTTGTCACTGTAGATCATGGGCGTCAGTGTCATAAAATCCGTTTTGTACTGGGCCGGCACATCATTTGGGTGCAGCAGCTCACAGTCAATCACGTCGATCACGTCGCTTGTCTGAAACAGCTTCACAAGATTGACAAAATCTTCCGCGGCAGCCGGGCGGTGTTCACCCTCCTTAAGCACATTGACCGGCCCGAGAGAGGACTGTCCAATGGTTTTTTTCTGGGTTGTTCCAACACGGTGCCTGTGTCCTCTGGACACATAATCAAAATTTCTCGGGCAGGAGGCCAGGGCGTCGTCGACCTGTTCCTCTGTTATATAGACAAGCTCGCCGTCAACCTTAAACCCTTTTTCCCGAAACATCTTAAGCAGCTCCTCCGAGCAAAACCGTATCCCCTTATTCTTTAATAAATACAGTGATTTTTCATGGATGAGTTCAATGGATTCCTGTGTGACAAAGCTTCTAGTAAAATTCCGTTTATACATATTAATACCTCCAGTATTTGATGCTGTTTAGGTAACGCAATATTTATGCCAAAATCAAAGAAGCCCGTTGCAGGGCGTTTAGACGCTTTTTTCAAGCAAAGAACCATCCATATTTCTTTTTTAAATCGAACGAAATTCGTTCATTTGAATGATTTTCACTCATCTCTTTTCGGAAAATCGCCTCAAAACCCCTGAAATTCCACATTTTTTCTTTTTATTGCTTTGGCATGTTTATTGCGTATTTATAGATAGCAAGTAAGAAAATACAAGAAGGGGGATGGCTGCTGCAGGCCTAATCCGCAGCAGCCTGAAAACAAAATGAAACCTGACAAAAAATCACCTTTTTCCATGGTCAACGGCTGGACTTTCTTTCCGCCGCTCATCTTTACTGTGCTTCTGACAGCCGTGGTCATGGCCAACCCAACGGTTGCCGGCAGTGTGCTGGAAACACTCTTTTCCTTTATCACGGATAAATTCGCCTGGCTGTTTGACTGGTACTACCTGGCGCTCATCGTCGTTGTGCTCATTCTGGCCTTTGGCCCACTGGGCAAAAAACGCTTCGGCAATGAAAAGCCTGAGTATTCTACCCTTTCCTGGCTGGGCATGATCTTTACCGGCGCAGCCGGCCTCGGCGTCCTCACCTGGACAAGCGTGGAGTGGTTGTACACCTACCAGTCTCCCATGTGGGGCGTTGAAGCCGGCACCGTGGAAGCTCTCCAGCAGGCAGCCATGATGCCGCTGTTCCACTGGGGGCCTGTGTTCTACCTGGGCTATGCCTTGATCGCGGTACTTTTTGCCTACCAGTTCTACTGTAAAAAAGTAGATGATACTCTGCCGAGTACAGCCTGCATTTCCCTGCTCGGTAAAAAACGCGCCCGGGGCGGCCTCGGCAAAACCATTGACATTATTTATATTGTGGCTCTTCTCTCCTCTGTCGTGACCTGCGTTGGCGTCAACGTCCCTACTCTGGTCGCCATCATTACCAATATTATCGGCTATGAGCCGCCTTTTATCGTCTCTGTTGTCCTCATCATGGCCTGGAGCATCATCATGGCGGTTCTCCTGTTCGCCGGGCTTAAAAAGGGCATTGGCCTCCTCAGCAATATCCGCGTGTACGTGGGCTTTGGGATTCTGGTCTTTGTCCTGCTCTTCGGGCCATCCTTCTTCATGCTTAACAGCTTTACAGACGGTCTGGGCATGCTCATGCAGAACACCCTCCATCTTGTCTGTAATACAGACCCCTATGCCAAATCCGGCATTCCCCAGAACTGGACCGTTTTCTATTATGCCTGGTACATTACCATGTCCATCCAAAACGGGGTATTCTATGGACGTATCTCCAAAGGGCGTACTGTGCGTGAGCTGGTTCTGGGGCTTCTGGGCGCCACAGTCATCGGCACATACATGTTCTTTATCGTGTTCCAGGGCTTCTCCATCAATACCTTCCTGGAGCAGGGCTTGGATTTAGGCACCATTCTCGCCGAAGGCGGACAGGGTGCTGCCATTGCGGCAATCTGGAAATACCTCCCCTTTGCCGGTATCCTCATGCCAGTGCTGTTCCTCTTTGCCAACATCTGCATGCAGACCCTGTTAAACGCCAATGCCTACAGCATGGCCATGTCCACGACCAAGGTATTAAAAAGCGGCCAGGAGCCGCCTTCCTGGATTAAAATTTTCTGGTCATTGTGTATTGGCGTTATCAGCATTGCCCTGCTGATGATCGGCGGCATCCGTCCCTTCCAGACCATCACCGTCATCTGCGGCGTCCCCGCCCTCGCCATTATCGCACTGATGGCACTGTCCTTTTTTAAGGACATCAGGAAAAACGGGTGGCGGCTGTCCGGCGAAAATTCTGAAGATAAAATTTCAGAAGACCTTCCTGAAACAGCAGAAGCCGCCGACCTGACAACCGAAAAAAATTTATAAAGGACAAAAGCAGCTTTCAAAACAAAAAATCCTCCGGTCTTTCAAAATAAAGGCCTGGGGATTTTCTTACTTTTAATACACTGGCTAGGTTACAAATTGGTAACCTTTCCATTTTTCTGTTTTTATTGTGCTATAATTAGAGCGTGTTTTAATTGATAGAGATTTTTAATGGCTACAAACTATATTTAAAGGAGAACGCTCATGATAAAAAGGAAACTTATTTCAGCAGTCACGTGCTTCGCACTTCTGGTAAGCCTTCTTTCTCCAGCCAGTGTGCTGGCACAGGATTCTGACCACAGCGATAACAGCGGCACCCCGGAAGGTACTAAAAACTATGTCAGCGACGCATCCTATGAAGCCTTTGGACTGACCGGTGTAACCGATAAAAGCCAGCAGCCAAAGGATTTCACCTCGAATGCCGCCGATCCTCTCGCAAACTACACACCCATGGAACTTTCTGAGCTTTACGTGGCCTCTGCTAACAGGCATACCCCTTATACCGGCCAGGCCCAGATTTTGAAAGGGCCAGAAAAATTTACCGGAGATAATATCAAGCTGGACAACCTGAAGGAGGAAGCACACAAAAGCTATTCTCCAAGCGATCACTACCAGGCTCAGAACGCAGTGAGCATGGAGTACGATAGCAAGCCAGGGGAAGATACCCCCCAAAAGGGCATCGCCGAAAGCACCCTTTATACCAGAGAAGACCCAAATCACCACAACCAGGTAATGAGTTTTATGCGGATCACCACTTACGATAAGGATATGAATGTGCTGGACAGCAAGGAATACTCGCTTTCGGATCCAGCTGGCCCCAGCAATTCCGATTGGGTGAACAACGTTGAGGCGGACAGCGCCCTTGGGCTCACAGCTCTCGCCGCCGGATCTTACTACTATCATAATTTTCCTCCTGCCCTTGCGTTTTACGTCCCCTCCAATGCCTATTGGGGTCCTTATATTATCATCGCAGGCCTTGACCAGCATGGCAAAATCAATGAACAACAGCGTATTTATCTCAGCGACCTTGATAAAAACGCCTTTGGAGATTTCGCCTACCATGACTGGCAGCTGCCAGTGGTAGATCTTGCCACCACAAGCATCTCCGGAGCTGACGACCTGGTGATCAACGCCTCACTCCCAGTCAAAAACTCTAACGGCTATGACAGGCGTTTCCAACGCAGTGTATCATGTATTTACGACTTCACAAACGTCCCTGCAACTGGAAAATATGAGATGGTGAAGGTTTTTGACATCCCTCATGAGGCTGGCTACAACAGCATGCGTTTCGCCTCAGCCTGCGACACAGACCTCAACGGCAACGGCGTCAAAGAGCTGATCGTTGCCGGCCACGTTAACTATTCAAAAAGCTACTATGACTGCGGTTATATGGATGTGAATTCAAACATGGTGCAGATGGTTACCTGGGATTCAGGATACCAATATGTCTGGTCCAATCCTCAGACAGTCCATAAAATAAACGATGTTTACGTCGGTAAGGAAATGCTGGAGCCAGCGGCTCTGAGTGCCGGAAGGTATTTTTCGGAAGATCCAAAGGATTACCTGTTTTTGGAGGGTGTTACCTTTAAGTTTGACAGAGACTTCCCCGCGACAGCCCACACCGAGGCCGATTATTTTAAAGACAACGCGCTGAAAGACATACACTCCATGTCGCTGGGCGGTATGCGTAATAAGTTTATTTCCCGCGCTGTGACTTCCTGCTTTGCAAAGGACCGGTACGGCACAGAGCAAACAGTGGTGGTAAGCGGCGCCATTGAGGCCTACACCAACTACCATATCGACTATGATGTCAGCTGGGTGCATGGCAGCGGCGTCCCCAAAAGCACCGAGATCTCCCAGACAAAATCCGATATTGGCTACATTGATGACCGAGGCGAAAACTTTGACGGCACCTTTCTAACCATCACCGATGTAGACTTTGACGACGACACCGTCTATTTTAAGTATAAAGGCAAAGAAAGCGGCTGGAGCGCACCGACCTCACTGGCCGTTCTGTCTCCTACGCCGCATTATAACGAATTGCTGGGAATGGACGGCTACAAGCCCGGCGAGGTCTCCTTTAAGATCAGCTCCTCCCACGGAAGCGGTACAGAGGGCGACTGGAATGTGGGCGGCGGTGTCAACATGGGGGTCCAGCTCACAGCAGGAGTAGGCCTTTGCGCCAATGAAGTCTTAATCGGCGGCGCCTTTAACGATCAGTTGATGCTCTCCTACGTCGGCTCGGTCTTCTCATCCAACAATATCACCACCAGCCTCACCTACACCGCGGACAGCGACACAGCAAACGTCGTCTGCATTGCCTCGCCGGTCACCTCTTACCTCTATGATGTATGGATACCGGAGTATACAATAACCCAGGAGCTGCTGGACAACTATAAGAAGAACACAGGAGAAGACTTAAAGGGCTATAAAGTCGGTGATACGGCTGGCGGTAACTTTGAAACCTGCTCCATTGACAATGTATATGACCCTCAATACAGCCTGATAACAGCAGCGCAGTATAATAAAGCTGCTGAGAGCGCAAAACCCATTGGAAATAATGCGGGGATCAAAAAAATTAATACCGCCGAAATTTTCGGAGATTCCTTTGTTCCCGGCGCACCGGACACCTATCCAAAAGAGCTGGCAGATATTCCAAATGTTGCCGATCAAAGCTATAATAAAGGCGGAAAATACGCTGTCACCAGCGGCGGCAGCTCCGTAACCTTTGACGTCGACCATGAGCAGACCCAGGAATACAAAAACGGCTTTAACCTGGACTTCAGCGCCGAACTTGACATGGTAGCAAGTGTAACAGCAAGCTTTTTCATGAGGCTTAATGCCGAAGGAAGGATTGGTCTTGACTTCACGGCGGGCGGCGGGGCGTCCTGGATTAACTCGACCGCTCACGGAAAAGGGGTCGGGGCAACGGTTAATGCGCTTCCCAAAGCTGCAAATGCCTATGCCTTTAATATCACACCGGTTATGTGGCGTACCACTGCCCTGGAAAAGGATAAGGATGGCAAGAACCCCTACGTCCTTGGCTTCCTGACAGAAGGCGCTGAGAATGCCCCGCCAACGCTTCCGGATATGTGGATCTACGATACACAGCTGGCGCCAGACTCTAAAACATCTTCCGTGACCCTCTGCTGGGATGCGGCGGACGCGACGCGGCAAGCCGACCTGTTTGAGCTGTATATGACCGCGCGGGATGGCACGGCTCTGCCGCAGGGAACCACCACAGGCAATATGATGACCGTCACAGGTCTGGAACCCGGCGAAGTTTATAACTTCCAGCTGCGGGCCTATAAAGACCAAAACAAGGCCAATCCCAGCGTGCTCGGAAAAATGCTGACCGCCACCACACAGCCCGCTTCCCACCCTGACATATCCCAGCAGCCTAAAGACGTCAAGACACTGGTGGGCTCATCTGCCTTGTTTAATGTCTCGGTTGTTGACGAGACTACCCCTCCTACGCATATGTATCAATGGGAAAAGTTTGCTTTTGACGAGGATTCCTTCCTTGGAAACTGGGAGCGCCAGGGCGAGCCGTCAAACAATGATGAATTCAGAATAGAACACACCCAGTTGGAAGATAACAATACCAAGATTCGCGTCATTGTCTATGACAACTACCTGGAAAACGGCATCTACCCCATGGCGTATTCGAAGGAAGCGTATTTGACCGTTTTACCAGCATCCACAGACACCAGCGCTCAAACTGGCAGTACCATATCCAGCCAGCCTCAGCTTAACCTCCAGGTCGGCGATACTGCCAGTATCGGCGAGGAGGATATGGTGCCACAGGGCGAGGACGGCAGCAGCTATCCCATCACAATTGACGGGCTTGACAGTACACAGCTCCCCGATGACGCCTGGGCTTACCTGTTGTTTATCGACTCGGACGAAAATGTCCGTCTCATGGAAAAAAATCTGTTTACAGAAGGCACCAACTTTAACATCGACCTTGACAGCTTTTTCAGCGGACCAGATGCTTTAAAAGAAGGACGTACACAGGTGCTCTGTGTTTACACTGAGTCCAGACTGCAGGGCAGCGTACCGGAGCAATTAGAAACACTAAAGCAGTTTCTGCATGGCGACAGCACAGCACTTCAACAGACTCAGAAAACTTTGCCGGACTACACATACCTGCCGAGCTTTGCTACAGCAGCCATCAACTATCACAATGTCGATTTGGACAGTAACTCCATAAAGCTGGATTACGAGACAGGCCGGGGCCGCAACAACCCGCTTAATCTAAAAAGGCTTACACGGGCCACACCACGCTTTACACTAAAGCCCGCAGAAATCAAAGGTGGAAAGTTCACAGGCTGGTTCGCAGACTCAGAGCACACAGCAGCCGTAGATACAGTTGGCCCGGTGCCGCCTGTCAGCGTCCATCCCATACTCCACGCAGCCTATGAGAATACAGAGTATCCCATTACTTATCACCTGGACGGAGGGACTAACCATCCGGATAACCCCCTCACTTACACCATTGTATCACCCTCTCTCTACCTGAACGCACCAGAAAAGCCCGGTTACCGCTTTATGGGCTGGTACACAGACCCCGGTCTGCAAAACGCCATCGACTCCATTGGTCATGGCTCGACAGGTGGTCTTGATCTTTATGCAAAATGGGAATTGATCCATTACAGCATTTACTACACTGCCGGCACAGGTGAACTGCCTCCGGGCAACCCGGATACTTACACTATCCATGACGCAGTGTCCTTAACTCCGCCTTTGTATGCCGAGGGCAACGGCACATGGTATCAGGACAGCGTCTATACACAATTATTTGAAGACAAGCCAGCGGGATCTACCGGAACACTGGTACTTTATGGCAAAGAAAACCAACAGCCAACTCCTGGCCCAAGTCCTTCCGATGATCCAAATTCCGGCGATAAACCGGCGGCCGGCTCAGCAAAAGGCGTTAGTACCGGCTATCAGCCAGATAACCAGCTGTGGATTATTCTGACTGCCTTTGGTGCAGCCGCCGTAATCATTCTCGCAATGCGGCAGTATCAGAAAAAGCATCAGCGTTCCTGATGTACTAAAAATAAAAAGGCAGCTCCCCTTTCACAGGGCAGCTGCCTTTTTGCATACACGTTGCGCATTATCTAAAATGTAATAATCCCTTTTTTCATCACCCTGCGGTCCAGCAGCTTTTCATAGGCTTCAATGCTGTCCTCAAACTTAAAGTAGTCCGAAATAAAGTCTTTGATTTCCAGCTGGCCGGAGCGCATCCATTCCAGAACCTGTTCATGGGCTTTTCCTTCTTCGCTCTTTCTTGGCATCTGCTGGTAAATAACACGCCAGTTATAGTCAGCCTGGCTGAAATCAATGGTGATCTCTTCCTTTTCAGGCACGCCGTAGCACAGCACTGCCCCACGGTCCTTGATCAGCCCCATGCCCTGGTTTACAATGGCTGGTGAACCGGCAGCGTCCAGTACAAAATCCACGCCTTCCGGGAAAATCTTCCGTACTTCCTCACGCACATCCTGGTCCTTGCTGTTGATCAGATGTGTCGCGCCATGCGCTTTGGCCTGTTCCAGTTTTTCCGGTACAATGTCGCAGGCAATCAGATTTTTAACCCCAAGCAGGCTCATAAACTTCATATAGGTCAGCCCAACCGGACCGCAGCCAAAGACCACAACAGAATCGGTGGGCTGGATACCAAAGTAACGGATGGAGGATAAAACCTCGCGGAAGGTGATGATCATGACCGCGTCTACCGGGTCCAGGTCGTCATCAAGCACAGTCTGGGCATAAGCACATTCCGGCGCTTCTCCCTCCGGGTAAGCCTGCGGATCGCATACTACAGCGTACTCGCTCAGCGCACCCCAGCCTGAGCCAAGCCCAGGCAGATTTTCTTCGTCTGGATCAACAAAGGGCAGCAGCACCTTATCGCCAGGTTTTAAGCCCTTTACCTTTGCGCCGACTTCAACGACCTCTCCCACGCCCTCATGGCCCAGCATAATCGGGTATACCGACTCTGGAAAGCCCTTAAAGGTGCGGTGAAGCAGCTTGACATCTGTACCGCACATACCGCAGGCAATTGTTTTCACCAATGCCTGGTGCTCATCATATTTTGGCTTATTTACCTCTTCAAGGGACATGCTTCCGTCTTTTCCAACAACAAATGTTCTCATTATTAACTCCTCCTCTGGATCATGCCTGCACCCTATTATATTTCCCCTACTGAAAATAATGTGCAGCTCTCATGTTTTAATGTAATTACATAATAACGTAAATTCTTTAATAGGTATATTAGCACAGTCTTTGGAGAAAAGCAATACTATTTTTTAAATAAATTGGGTAACAAGATCCGGATGGTGTATCAGAAGACTTGCAAATCCCACAATGATCAGCAAAATAAGCATGCAGACAATATGCGTCTTCTTATGCATCGCCAGAATTGCCACATACTCCCTAAGCAGCGCGTTATACCAAAAGTAGAATTTTGTTTTCGCGCCAATGCCCTGAGCCTTAAGCTCTGCCTTTCTGGCATAGATGCCTGCACGGAAAACATGATAATTGGAGGTTGAGAACAAAATGTGCAGGTGTTTCATATCCGCTTCCCGGCTTTCGATGAGTTGTCTGGAAAACAGCATATTTTCATAGGTATTTTTAGATTGATCCTCGACCAGAATACGATCCGCTGGAATCCCCTGCTCCAGGGCGTACCGCTTCATAGCTTCGCCCTCGGCAATCTGCTCATCGCCGCCCTTGCCGCCAGACATGATGAGCATGGGCGGTTTCTTTTTTTTATCCGCCTGCCGCCGGTAAACCTTGAGGGCCCTGTCGATCCGGCCAGCCAGCAGCGGCGTAACTCTATTACCGCCCATCAGGCCAGAGCCCAGTACAATTATGTAATCCTGCCTGAGAAGCGGCCTGTAAATCCCATAAATAAAGGATGACAGAATAAAATTTGAAAACACGAGCAGAAGGTATAATAAAATTATGTTGACCACCAGCATAATAACTGAGAGTACATCGTCGATCTCGACATTTTTAAAGGAGACCATTCCCAAAACCAGCCACAGCAGAATACCGATGCCTACCAGCAAACTGAGTAGATTGGCTTTGCTGCGCCCTTCCTTTCTCAGGAGGTTCACGGCGCTGTAAAAAGAAATTGCCAGAATAATAAACACGCCTGTAAATAGAAGCAGGATGGCTGCCATTGCGATAATAACAAGCAGGAAAAATAAAAATGGATTTCCTGTTTCACCCGCCAGCATAACAAGTGAAAGACCGCTGATCATCAATAAAATAAAAAACAGAAACCCATTGATCAGTCTTCTTCGATCCTGTAGATATACAAGTAGGAAAAACAAGAGATAAATGAGATTAACAGCATATATAAGCATTGTATTTCTCCTTATTTTCAACTTTTTCTTATTTATACCCATTTTTATACCATTCTCACTGCACATCCCTCCTCTCAAAAAGAAAAACGCCTGCTGTCAGGCGTTCCTCTTTATATGATAATTTAATTAGGGAGCATTATGATCATGCCAGAAGCATTGGCAAAATTGAAAAATTAAAAATTTGCAGTACAGCGATGGTAAAAGCCGGTGGGTCGATATGGCTGTCGGTATTCGTATTGAAAGTACGCGCCGCAATATCACAGAGAACTGCGCCGATCATACCGATAATAACACCGCCGATAATCGACAGAACTGCGTTCTGGGTTACCGCAAAAACCGTAAGGACAGTGGTCGCCGCCGGTAAAATGATCTGGTGAAGGTTTTCCATTGGCAGCTTCATCGGCAGCCATAGGAAACAGATTGCCGCAATCCCAAAGGCAAAAGACCCCATGTTGTTAAACAGGTACATAGCTTCCTGGGAACCGTCAAGCCCCATCTGTCCAAGCGCCACCGTGATACAGCCTACCAACAGACTGCTGCCGGCGCCCAGGACCAGCAGAAAGGTAAACCTGTTTTTATCCGGCAGGAAAACATGCTTTTCCCCTTCCCATTTTCCAAATAAACCGCTCGTCCCCAGTGTGAGACGGGTGAGCAGGCCATTCAGGAAAACGGTGATAGCAACCGTATCGGTCCAGCCTGCCAGATTGAGCACATTTACCCCAAACAGGTCTGAGATCACAAACTCAATAAGGTAGCCGACAACGCCGAACACCCCGCCGACCAGCAGCGCAGCGCCATCATTGTATTTACACAGCGGCGTGATGATATCTGCGCCGCTCTCCATCTTTCCCCTGCGCATGAGATAAGCCCCGGCCGCTGCCGCGCCGCAAAAGGAAATATGCGGTCCAAACCATGAGCCAAAGCTGACAAAGGGTATCATCGGCGCGCCGGCCGCCCCTCCGAGAATGGCTGCGACGACTGTAATCCCTGTAAAAATAAATGCTGTTACCCCACCGATACACGCGCCGAAAACACCGCCGCCAAAGGCGGCAATTAACATTAAAATATCCATATTTTCAAATCCCCTTATTTATCCTCTAAATAAACCGCTATGCGATTTCCTTTGCTACCTTAGCGGCAGACCCTGCATCCTCTGCAAAAGCATCTGCACCGATCTCATCGGCAAACGCCTGCGTGACCGGAGCGCCGCCGACCATAATCTTAAAACTCTTTTCCACATCCGAGCCCTTAATGGCTGCCACTGCGTCGCCGAGCGCGGGCATGGTCGTTGTGAGAAGGGCAGAAAGGCCCACAATTTTAACGTCCGGATTCTGTCTTATCGCCTCGATAATCACTTCGTTTTTCACATCGACGCCCAGGTCAATCACCTCAAAGCCAGCACTTTCAATCATCATTCCCACCAGATTTTTGCCGATGTCGTGAAGATCCCCTTCGACAGTGGCGAGAATGTACTTTCCCATGGAGCCAGTGGCGTCTGCAGACAGATACGGCTTTAAGACGTCCACCCCTTTTTTCATGGTCTTTGCCGCAATGAGCATTTCCGGCACATAGATGTCGCCATTTTTAAATTTTTCCCCTACATTATCCATGGCGCCGATCATACCTGTATTTAAAATATCCATCGCATCACAGCCCTCATCCAGGGCTTCCTGCACCAGGCCGGCAATGATTTTTTTCTTCCCCTTCTCAACTGCCTGGCCGATCTCATCAATTTTCGTCATTTCTATTAACCTCTTTTCATTTCACATTTCCAAACAAGCCGTCACGGTAAGCGTTAATATACTCGATGCAGTATTCATCCTCACCCAAAAGTGCCTCGGCCGCGTAAATCAGGCCCATCATATCCGCATTCAGCGGGTCCAGAATGGCGCTGTCCATGCCTGCGTTCATGGCCAGAATCATAAACCCCTGGTTCACGTATTTGCGGGCTGGCAGATTAAAGGAAATATTGCTGGCGGCGCCGGTCACATGGACTGACGGGTACCGCTTTTTAATTTCCCGGATAGTTTCTGTGACAGTCTCAATCCCGTCCTCAGACGCACAGAGCATCTCCACCAGCGGGTCGATATGGATGCGCCCCGGCGCTATACCATATGTTTTTGCTTTATCCATAATGGCTTCAAAAATCTCCAGCCGCTTTTTCGCTGTTTTGGGAATGCCCGAATCATCGCAGAGCAGCGCCGTGCATTCCCATTTTGTATCCGCAATGGCCGGGAAAATAATGTCAATCTTATCCCCTTCAAGGGACACCGAATTAACCAGCCCCGCGCTGTTGCAGTGCGGCAGCATTTCTCTGAGGACCTCCGGTGACGGGCTGTCCACAGCCAGCGGCGTATCCGTCACTTCCTGAACTGTCTCGATCATCCATTTCAGGGTTTCTGCCTCGCGCTTTTCTGGCACCGACGCACAGACGTCAATAAAATCAGCGCCGGCAGCGCTTTGCTTTTCAGCCAACTCCTGCAAAAATGCTGTATCTCTTTCCTCTATAGCCTTTGCCACAGATGGGATTGAGCCATTTATTTTTTCTCCGATAATAATCATGGGCTTTCCTCTTTAATATTCATTCCAGTTCAATGCCACGTCATACATGGCGTCAATGTTTTCAAGGGGCGTATCCTGCTGGATACGGTGGCTTGGACTGAAGAAATAACCGCCATCCCTTCCCAGTACAGCAAGGGTTTCCTTTGTAAGCTCACGGATCGCATCAGGCTTGAGGTTCGGCAGATCCTGTTGGGTGTCCATACCGCCGTGAAAGGTGAGCCTATCCCCGAATTTCTCCTTGAGTATATGAATGTCCATATTTTTGGCTGAGGTCTGGATAGGGTCAAGGACCCTGACGCCAGCGTCGATGAAATCTGGGATCAAGGGCATAACAGAACCGCAGGTATGGTAGATCAGTGTCGCGTTGTGGCTGTCCGCCATATCGCACAGCTCCTTGAGCCCGGGCGCAAAGTAGGTCATAAAGACATCCCGGTTGATCATCAGGCTGTTTTGAGTGCCCATGTCATCCTTATAAAAGATAAAATCCATTTTCCCCTTGGCCGCGGTGAGCAGCCGGTCATAATAGCCCACCCAGAAGTCTGTAACGCGGCGGACTGCCTCCTGCATCATTTCCTCCTCAGACATAAGCAGGATCATAGCATTTTCCATGCCAAAAAGGTAAGTCAGCTGATGGAAAACTCCGTGGTAGCCCTCACAGTGGATACCGGGGCCGCAGACCGCATAACCCTCGTACTGGTCACACATCCTTTCCACAACCGAATAGTCATAGGCGTCAGGCGTCGGCCATTTATAGTCCCGAACCTTGTCCATATCGTCATCGTCCTCCACATCACCCAGAGGATTAAGGTCTACGTATAAATCACGGCTGTGGCCAGTGATGCGTTCCCTCCGGCGAACTCCCCATTCGTCATAAAACGTACCGTCTGCGGATTTTTTAAAGGCCGGGCCTGTATAAGGCGGAATCACCTCCCTGAAATCCACCTGATAGTATTCCAGCAGCTCGTCATAGGTTTTTCCATAGTATCTCCCTAAGTTTTTTGCCACAATATCTGTCGACCGGAAATTGATTGGCGCCCGGTCCGGCCGTTCATGGTGCAGCGCCATTTGCACACGCTCTCTAGAATTCACAATACACACTCCTATTTGGTAAAATTATATTTGAATAACAGCTGATGATGGTCGTCCATTTCCCTTTTCAGATTTTCGTACACGCGCTGCCAGATGCCGAAGAAATCCTGGTACATCTCATGGTTCTTCATATCCGGTTCAATGGTTTCGGTCACCTTGACAATATCCCTGGACATGGCAATTATGCTGTCGCAAAGCCCCGCGCCCTTGGCTGCCAGTATCGCATCGCCCAGCGGCGCTGCCTCATCCACATTGGTGGTGCTTAGCGGAATGCCTGTGACATCCGCGGTAATACGGTTCCAGAATCTGCTCTTGGTGGGGCCGCCGTTCAGGGTCAGTCCGTCAATCTTCGCGCCGGAGGCCTGGGCTATCTTGATGTTAGAGTACAGGTCAAAGGCTACGCCCTCCATAAGCGCACGAATCATATCTTCACGGCTGGTACTCAGGGTTACGCCGAAGAATACCCCCTTTGAATTAGGGTTCCAGTGAGGTGAAAGCGTGTTCCCGAGATAAGGCAGGTATAAAAGTCCGCCGGCGCCCGGCTTAGTCTGGGCTGCCGCCTCGGCGTCATAGAGACTGAAAACATTCTGCCCGGTCGATTTCGCAATGATCTGCTCGTGACCGCCGAAGGTGCCGTTAAACCAGTTAAGCGAAGCGCCGGTAAAGGCCATGGGCGCATCGAACATGGTCAGCCCTGGAATGACATGAGGCCACTTGAGAATCCGGAATTCTTCCTTGCGCTCCGGTGTCGGAATCATGATCCCCAGGTTGGAGCCTGTGCCCATGGAGTAATACGCCTGATAAGCCTTGGTAACGCCGCAGCCCAGAGCCGCTGAGCTGATGTCTGTGCCGCCGGCCACTACGATGGTGCCCTTCTTCAAACCCGTTTCGGCAGCGGCTTCGTCATCCACAGTGCCGACCACCTCGTCACAGTCATAGATCTTTGGATATTTATCAATGGGCACACCGATTTTTTCTGCCAGCTCCGCGTTCCATTCGCCTTTCTGGTAATCGAAGGGATAAAACAAACCGGCGTCCCCCTTGTTGATGGTAAATTCCTTACAGAGCCGGTAGGTGCAGTAGCCTGCGGGCGATAAGAGCTTATAGGTCTTGTTAAAAAGCCCCGGCTCATGTTTTTTCATCCATAACGCCTTTGGCTCAATAAACCAGCAGGCAATGCGGTTACCGTTGTTGTAGTTGATAACCTCCTCGCCCACACGCTCACGGATTTCATTACATTCCTCCTCGGCCCGGGCGTCCATCCAGATCATCCCCGGGCGCACCGGGTGGCCGCCTTTATCAATGGGCAGCATTACCCCTACCAGCCCTGAAAGAGCAACACCCGCAATGTTTTCCGCATCAATGCCGCAATCCAGACACTGGCGGATGGCTGATTTTACAGCAGACCAGTAGCTGTCGCCCTCCTGCTCGGCGTAGCCTGGCTTTGAGAGCAGAAGCGGATGCGTCTGGAATCCCTTTGCCACGATCTGGTTGGTTCGGGTGTCCAGTACCCGCGCTTTTACACTTGATGTACCGATATCAATTCCTAATGTTAAATAGCCCTTCATTTTTAAATCCCCTTATGTTTTTTAATACTACATCTTCTTTGATACTTTTTGAAACATTCTGATCAGTTTGTTCATTTAGACATGTTTTTCAACATCTTATGATCACATTTTAGTTTATTTTGACATGATTGTCAATATATTTTTTCAAATAATTTCATTTTTACGATGTTATTTGAAATATTTAGATTCATTTTTGACATGTTTTGACATTTTTATAAAAACAAAAACCGCTGCGGAGCTTTACTCCGTCAGCGGTTCGTAATGACTTCAACCTGCATTTCATCAAATGCCTTTTTATATTCCTCCGGATAACCGGTCGTGGTGATAATATGCCCAACAGCGTCAAATTCACATATCTTGCGAAACGCGCGCTTGCCGAATTTGGTTTCATCGGCCAGTACATAGGTTTTATCCGAAAATTTCAAGAGCATGGTGTATATCTCGGCAAGGTAGTTATTGTTGATGGTATAGCCAAAATCCTCCGACACGCCATTGACCGTTATGAAGGATTTCTCAATATAAATATTTTTAAGGGTTTCCTGCGCAAAGGAGCCTGAGGTAAAATACTTTTTACTCTCGATTTCCACATCGCCGCCCAGAAAAATCAGACGGATATTAGGCTTTGGCGCCAGCTCCATAACCACGTTAAAGCTGTGCGTTACCACCGTAATGTTTTCAGCTGTAATAAATTTGCTCATCTGCCAGCAGCTGTTCCCAGCGCCGATAAATATAATATCGCCTGACTGCACCAGTCCCGCTGCCGCGTAGCCCACCTCGGTTTTCAGCCCGATCAGGTCATCGGCATTTTCATAGAACACCTGGTTGATCTGAGTATCGCTGAGCACCATACCGCCGCGCTTTTTCTCGAGGAATCCCTCCTTCGCAAGCTTATCAACATCCCGCCGGACCGTTGAGAGGCTGGCCGGCACTGCCTCACACAGGGTCTTGTAGTCTGCGCTCCGGTGCTCCAGCAAATATTTTTTTATTTTGTCAATTCTCTGCTCTTCAAACATGGGTTACCACCTGTCTGTTATAGTAAATTCATTCTAGCATTTTTTTGAAGGTAAGACAAGGGGAGGAATCATTTTAATCGCCTGTCTGAAACCGCCTCGTTGACACTAAAACGAAGAAAGGCTATAATCATCTTGATTACACCTGTAAGATCAGGAGGACTAGAATGACCGAAAAACTTCCCCAAATATCCGAAGCCGAGTTCGAGGTGATGCAGATCATCTGGGATAAAGCGCCCATCAACACTAACCAGATCGTCGGTCTGCTCATCGGTGTCATCTCCAGTATCAAAAAGCTCCTCGGCGACAGGCTGACCCGCAGGTACCATTATTTCATCTGGTTCGTCCTGTTAATCTCCCTGTGCGTTGTGCTCCTGCCCGATTCTTTATTTAAAGCCGTTGGTTTTTCGATCTTTCAGCACTGCAAGCAGTGCCGGAGGTACAAAAAAGCAGTTCCAGGAACGTATACGGTAGTATATGAGATAAAGCGACATAAAATACGTTTTTCACTACACCTATTTGACTGAGTTATTCTTAATTATTTTTTTTAGCTCTTCAATTGATAAAACCGAATCTCTTTTTCTATGTATCATTCTATGACAATTTGGACAGACACATACTAAATCCGTTTCAGGATTGATCACTTCTTCACTTTTCATATTGGATAAAGGCTTAATATGATGCACCTCAATAAAATCCTTTCCGTATTCTCCGTATTTTTCTTCAAAATCAAATCCACAAATCATACATTTTGTTCCATGTAAAACAATAGCTTTTTCTCTGTTTTTCTTATTTCGTTCGTATTTTGTAGTATAAATAAGCTTTTTCTTACCCTCCTTATCATATATTTCACTTCTAAAATTCCCATTTCCATCATAATTTACTTTTTCCAAGTCAATCATTTCAATCTCATACAACATAGAGCTTAACTTTTTAAACTTTAATGACGGATAATTCATTCCATGATGATATATGCTATGAAACTTTTTAGAAAGATCTGCCATCCAAAAAAGTCTGGTGCGCGCTGTTTTCATCGACTCCTTACTAATCCGAGCTTTGTACTTTTTATTTTCATATAACAGCTCAATATTTACTTTCTCACCTAGATTCAAAGCATCTATACCAAAAAACCATCTAATTCCAATAGGTACTGCAGTTCCACTGCTGACAAAAACAGATTTATCACATTTTTTTATTGCTATATTATCGCTGTAAGCTTCCCAAGAATAAAATTTCCCTAGCCTTTTCACAAAAATATCCTTTCATTTATATCCTTTATTCTAAGTAAAATCTAATTTAAAAAATCTTACTACTTTTAGATATTTTCATAATTATTAATCTTGATTTTTCACTATTAGTTTAACAAAAATAGCTCCTCAGAAACAATAGGTTCTCGAAGAGCTATTTTACTTTAAAGTCTATTCTTTTCTATTCCCACTCAATCGTAGCACAAGGCTTAGGACTCAAATCGTAGCACACGCGGTTCACGTTCTTTACTTCGTTCAAAATCCGGTGGGTAATTTTCTGGAGGACGGGCCAGTCGATTTCTTCGATGGTGGCGGTCATGGCATCAACAGTGTTGATGGCGCGGAGGATGACGGGGTATTCGAAGCTTCTGGCGTTATCGCGGACGCCGACGGATTTAAAGTCTGGGACAACGGTAAAGTACTGCCATACCTTTTTATCCAGTCCGGCCGCTGCAAATTCTTCTCTCAGGATGGCGTCGGATTCTCTGACGGCTTCGAGGCGGTCACGGGTAATGGCACCAAGGCAGCGTACGCCAAGGCCCGGGCCCGGGAAGGGCTGGCGGTAAACCATATCGTCTGGCAGACCAAGCTCTGTGCCGCAGGCGCGGACTTCGTCCTTGAACAGCTGGCGGACAGGTTCGACCAGCTCAAACTGTAAATCCTCGGGCAGGCCGCCGACATTGTGGTGGGATTTAACCATTTTGGCGGTTTTGGTGCCGCTTTCCACGATATCCGGGGAGATGGTTCCCTGTCCCAGGAAGTCAATGCCCTCCAGTTTACGGGCTTCTTCTTCAAAGACGCGGATAAATTCTGCGCCGATGATCTTGCGTTTTTCTTCAGGGTCAGCCACACCGGCCAGCTTGGTTAAAAAGCGTTCAGTGGCATCCACATAGACGAGGTTGGCGTCCAGCTGGTTTTTAAAAACCTCGACCACGCTTTCAGATTCGCCTTTACGCATGAGGCCGTGATTGACGTGGACACAGACAAGCTGTTTTCCGATGGCTTTGATGAGAAGGGCGGCTACAACGGAGCTGTCCACACCGCCGGACAGGGCCAGCAGAACCTTGCGGTCACCTACCTGGCGTTTAATAAGCTCAACCTGGTCGGCGATAAAGTTTTTCATATTCCAGTTCTTTTCTGCTTTGCACTGTACCAGCACAAATTCTTCCAGGCTTCCCTTTAGTTCTGCTTCATCCTCAGGCCATTTTTCCAGTGTGTCCGCGCATTTGGCCGGGGCATGGTCTACTGCCAGCACCGGACATCCTGCTTCGTAAACCCACGGGCCCACATCTATTTTTTCACCGTCTACCACGTTATTCGGGCCGCCGTTTACGATAATCCCTTTGACATTTGGCAGGGCTTCCAGTTCTGCCTTTGTAATATCGTGAGGGTAAATTTCACTGTATACGCCCAGGCTGCGGATCGCTCTGGCCAAGGTTGTGTTTTCGGTATTTCCCAAGTCTAAAATGACAATCATGTCTTGTTTCATCTTCCACTCTCCTCAATAAAATTTTAAGATAGTTCGTGTTCTTATTTTATCATAGGAGAATGGATGCCCGCAAGCACAACGGCCATATGCCACCAGCCTATTTTTTACGTCTTCTGAGGTACAGAGCCGCGATCAGGACAGCCACCACCACAAACACACCTACAAGGATAAAGGTCGTTGTCTGGTGGGACCCTTCAATTCCCGTCTGTGTATTTTTACCCATTTCGGACGCTCTGGCCGTATCTGCTCCCGATTCCTGAATGTTCTGATCCGGTTCTCCCGTACCCTCATTGGGCTGTGGATCAACCTCTGGTGTTACGGGTTCTTCGGACAAATCACTGGTAAATGCCTTGATCATGGCATTGCCGTAGTTTCGGGTGGCCGTTTCACCATATAGCTCAATGGTCTCATCGGGCAGGGCCTTGACATCCTGCCAGCCTTCACCGGCTTTTTTGATAAAGCTCTGCCCGGCGTCTGCCTGCGCAATACAGCGAAAGGTTCCCTCCATACCATAGAAATCATACGCGCCGGTTCCAGTCTCGATGGGCCAGTAATACCCGTCACTGCCTGAAATTTCCTGGATAACAGCAAAGGTCTCGCCCGCCTCCAATGGGACGGCCTGCTCCAGAGAAAGAGTATGGTAGCCGCCGTATTTTACAGTCTCTGTCTGATCCGCTGCCAGTGTTCCGCTCTCTGGATCATTTTTATCCTTTAAATTCTGATAAACACGGGTATGAACCGTTGATCCTGGGGTAATGGTAACCGCGGAGACAGCCTTCAGGCTTTCGTTTCCAGCGGCTGTAAACACATTGGCGGCCTCAGCAGACTGCTCCTGAAGCCCCATCGGCGCATAGGATTTTAGCCCCAGAAAATCATACTGATAATTATGGTCATAGGAAAACTGCCCATCCCCATCCGGGATATCCACCTGATAAGAGGCAAAGGACTGTACGCTCCGGTCATAGTAAGACAGATAAAAGTACCCGTCGTTACCCCAGCCGCTGCCCCAGCTGTTCTTGACGATCCAGGCGCCGTCGCCCTCCGGGGCTTCGGCAAAATTACCGGCTGAATAGCCATCATCCCAGCCCACAATGGACACGAGGTGGTTGGGCGCCGCATAGGTTTTATTAAACTCGGCGGCATCCTTCTTTCCGGCGCCGTCTGTGCTGTCTGCTGCTTCCTGAGGGGTGCTCTGGCCTGCGGCAAAGTATACCTGGACCTCTCCGTTTTTCATCAAACTTTCCTTAATGGCCTTCTCCGCGTTTTTATCATAGACAAAGCTTTGTTTTTCAGTATCTGTAAAGGTGGCTGTCCCAGGCAGAAAGTCGGCGTTCTGAAGGTGTACGGCCGCGTTAAAAAATTTATCCTCGGCGACTTCCCAGTTCATTTCCTTGGGATTTTCAGTCGGATGCCACTCGTAGGGAGTCCCTTCATAGGGCACATCGGCCTCGGTGTCAACGCCGCACCAGGTAATCAGAGTACCAGTCAGCAGCTCCCGGGTGCCGCCAAGATCCATAAAAAGGCCTTTGACAGAGGCGGTTCCCTCGGCACGGTTATTTACACCGGCAGCATCTGCCAGGCGATAAGCGAAATACGATAAATGCCGTTCGGAATAATCCGGCTCAGCGGCTGTCTGTACCCCTTTATTCTTCTGCTGTGTCAGCACGTTGGACTCAATGGCAGATATCCCGCTGAAAGCCCAGCAGGAGGACCAGGGATTTTGATTTTTCACGCTGGTGCTCCGGCCAAGGGTGCGCAGATCGTAAGCTGCGGACAAAGGCTCATCGTACCTTTCCGAATGCTTGAGATTATAATATGACTGGTCAAGGCCTGGCTGCGCGCTCTCCTGCCCATCCGCATGCACAGGAGACATCAGGCCAGAGGCCATTATGAGCACTGCCGCCAAAATACCCGCTGTCCGGTTAAGGCTGCTTTTCTTTCTGATTTTCATGTTCTCATCCTCCGCTTATTTTTGATTTAATCATACTGTATTTTTTATTCATGGTCAAATTGATTTAAGGCTGACTTTTATAGTATTTTTAATTAAAATACGTTACAATAATAATATACGCACGTATAACAATGCATTTTTGAAAGGAGAGTATCATGCTGAACATTGAAAAAATTCAAAAAGAAGTGGCACCTATTGCCCAAAAATATGGAATTCCCCGGGTATATCTTTTTGGCTCTTATGCACGAGGTGAAGAAAAAGCAGATAGTGACATTGATTTAAAGGTCGATATTCAAGGCACAAAAATTGGTCTTTTTGAACTCTCCGGTCTTCGTCTGGATTTAAAAAACCGGCTTGGTGTTTCTGTCGATGTTGTAACCGAGGGCGGACTGTATGAAAATGTAAAAAATGAAATTTCAAAAGACCAGGTATTAATCTATGAGCATAAAAAATAGAAACATCGACATTGTTGATCATATTTTAAATTACTGCTACCAGATTGACGAAACACTCCAACGCTTTGGCAACAATTTTGACAACTTTCAGGCAGATAAAATATATCAAAATGCTGTTTGTATGTGTATTCTTCAAATCGGAGAACTCAGTAAATATTTAACAGATGATTTTAAAAACCTGTATTCAGAAATCCCTTGGAAACAGATCCGGGGTATCCGTAACATCTTTGCCCATGATTATGGCAGCATTGACGTCCTTACTATTTGGAATACAATAAATTACAATATACCTGAACTAAAAGATTTTTGCGAAAATATTCTGGCACAAAACAAATCTTTAAATCAGGAAGCCTTACATGATCCAGATATCTCCGATGATAATTTTTAAACTAGAAAATTCCCAGGGCATTAATGCCCTGGGGATTCTTAATGCCATATCTCCACATGGTCAAACGCCTGCCCCGGGTACTCGATGACGCCGAGGCCCAGGGTTCTGGCGACGCGGGCAACCTCGGTGTAGGGGATACCAGGGCAGTACAGATCGGCGGCGTGGCCGAAGCAGTGCCAGGAATTGGGGATACCGCCCACCTCGGCATTGCGCTGATCGCAGCGCACCCCAGAGGTGATGATCACCGGGCGGTCAAGGGCGCAGCGCAGTGCCTCAATTTTTTCCAGAAGCTCTGGCGCCATCTCCGCAGGCCAGCCGTCGCAGTAGCCGTCACAATCACAGGCATACTCCTCCATCAAAAAGTGGGCAGTGGCCCAGGGGCCGTCTGTTATAATGGGGTCCGGCGGCAGGGGATGCTCAATGACAAGCCGCTCCTCCGGGGCAGCCTCTGTATTCGCCGGGCTTTCCGCCTCCGACACAGGCACCGTCTCTGCTGTTTCCACGGCTTCCGGGCTCTGTGTTTCGGCCAGGGCTTTTTCCGGCGCGTTTATCCGGGCTGCAAAAACCAGCCCGGTAACCGACCAGACCGCTGCCAGGCAAAAGGCCAGGGGCTTTTTAAAGCGCCCCGGCCCACTGCGCTTCGGTGTTTTTATAATTCCACCTTGCGCACGGTTTTGTCCACATACTGGTACCCGGCCAGCTTTTCCAGTCCCACGCCCGAGGGCTGGAAAATATTCTGGGTGATAATGGTCTGGGCCGAGGCCTCAATCTGCTCCTGGGTCAAATCCTCCAGATAATCTGGAAGGCTCAGGGTCATGCTGTCGCCGTTCTTCATCAGAAAATCCAGCTCCAGCGCTTTGGTAGTTGTTGTCTCCATTTACATTTCCTCCTTTATGCTGTTTCAATATTCTGGTAAGTCATAACGTTGTTGCTGTCTGTTACAATGGGTGTTATCAGCTTGCCGATGGCCTTTCCGGTGAGCACTACCGCTTCCGAAGTGACAACACTCTCATCCAGACCGAGATCTGCGTAGGTGCGAGTTTTCTTTTTAATTTTCCCGTCAACCTCCCCATAATTCAAAATAAGCTGCAAAATATTTTTCAGCTTCACACGCTCATATGCCATTTTTCAACCTCCAATTTATTTTTTAAGGCTTCAGCGGCAGCGCTGCCTTTTTCATAAACGGTGGTCTTTCATCAACCTTTTCTGCTTCGCTAGTGGCCGGCCATAGCGCACCTCCTTTTGTTTTCCGGCAGGACTGCCGCTGTTTTTGCCTTATACCTGTAAATTGTCTCTGGGTACTGCTTTGACCAGAGTCTTTTTTATTTTTTTACAGCTGGCCTTTCAGTCTTTTAAGAATACGGCTGTGGCGGTACTGAAGCGTGCTGTAGCCAACCCCCAGGCTCTGGGAGGTCCCCCTGATGGACTGGTTTTTCCCATAGACTGCTTTTAAAAGCGCCCGCTCCTCTGGCGTCAGCTCCTTGAGCGCTGCTGTCAGGCGCTCAAGCTCCTCCCTGTGGATATAGCCGCTCTCAATATCAGCGCCGGGGTCTTCCAACAAACTGATGAACGTTTCACCGTCCTCATTCCCTGCTTTGGCATCTGCCGGTACATCGCGCGCCAGGCGGCGCAGGCATTTGCGCCGGCGGTTCTGCCCCTTCTGGTACACATAGGGCTTGATAAAAGCCGCGAAGCCCGTTCCGGCAGCCGTGTCAAAAGCCTGTATTCCCTCAAGAAAGGCCAGCCGGGCGTCCTGCAGGCTGTCCTCAAAGCTGTAATTTTCTGTCTTTCCAAATCCTGCCGCCGACAGCATCAGCGGGCGAAAGCAGCGCTCCAAAAGCGCGGCTGCGGACGTATCCCCCTGCTGTGCCTTTAAAGCCAGGGCGTCGATCTCTTTATAATCCATTTTAACCTCCTCAGTTATCCTCATACACATCTGTAACCTCAAGGACCATTTCCGGAAAACGGTCCTCCACCGCGCCGCTGTACTCATAAAACAAATCCTCGGCCTCCTCAGGGCTTCTGGCACAGAAGCCCACGCGCACCCGGCACTCCGCTTCTACCAGGTATGCCCGGCGGCGGTTGAGAATACCGGGGCCTTTTCCATATCGGTTCATATTGTCACCTCTTTTCCTTCTGTTTTCTTTCCCGCGCTGCCCACATGGCGTTAAAGCACGCCACCTCATCCTCCGGATACAGCGACACAATGGCAGCCTTTTCGGCCTCAGTGAGTTGAGGCAGCAGATTGAAGCCGTTGGAAGCAGGCAGCGCCTCAGGAACAGAACCATACGGATAACAGGGTTTACTGTTTACATCATTTATGAACGGTGCAGCCGGGTGTGCGCCCCGGGTGACGCCCTGCGTCCACACCAGGCGTTTCTGTCCGGTATCCATCACGCTGATCTCTGTCTCGCACAGCCCGGTATCAAAGGGCTTTATCCGGTAATCCCCGGCGTGCTGGCTCACGTGAGGTGTATAGTCGATGCGCCCGTGACGGATCAGGTGCTTTCTCTGGGCATTGACCTGAAAGCGGCTGGTCAGCCCCAGAAACCGGCAGACATCACTGTTGGGTGCCTTGAAAACCACCGGCCAGTACCACCTCCCGTCCTCACTGCGGACAGCCGCCTTATTGTTGAAAAACATGAGCAGGTGCCAGAAGGACTGGAGCAGCGGGCCCAGCCTGTCCACCTCCAGCCATCGGTAAAAGGCCAGCAGCTCAGTCAGGTAGTTCACCGTGCCCCGCCTTTCCTGCCCATTGGCGGCAGCCCGGCGTCTCCCCGGCCCACAGCGCCGCCCAAAATACCCGACAGGCAGTCCAGACACTGGGCTTCAACGCGCTCGTAACCCTGGGCCTCCTCCTTTCTTTTCAGGCTTTCCTGCACCTTTTTGCCATAAAGCTGCAGCGATACCTCATATTGCTCCAGCAGCACCGCGATACGTCTTTTCATGGTCTCAAGATTTTCCGCCTGCTCACAGACGCCCATTGACTGAAAAGCCCTCAGACCGTCGTTCATAATGATGGCGTCCTGGTTTTTACAGCAGCCCTCGCAAAAGGCCTGGTAAAAGGTCATGGGCACCTCTCGCCCCAGCTCCAGGGCGCATTGAACACACCCCAGCTGTTTGCTCATGGTCAGTTGGCCAAGCCGGTTTCTTTTGGTTTCATTCATCTTGTAATCCTCCTGTAAAATAGATTGGTTTGATTTCAGCGGTGCACTTTTTTTCTTGCTCCTGCTGATGGTTCTATCTTACAGGAATTTGTGGTTTTAACGGATGCAAGAACGTGTTTTTATTATTATAAATCAAAAATTATTTTTATTCTCTGCCGCCAGCGGTACACGGTGCTCAGCTCTCCGTAAAAAGGCATGGTGAGCACCGGGCGGCCCCGGCGGGGCTTTAGGGGCTTTTCGTCCAGTTCATCGTTTTCAAACACATGTAAAAGGGTATGGGCAACGGTAAACAGGGTATGGCGCAGCCAGCGCCCCGCGAAAACGGGCAGCACACGCTGGCGTCTGGCGCAGTGCCTGCACTCACAGCTGCATACCCACAGCACGTACAGATTGCCCTCGGCGTCCTCCACCTCCTTGGACAGGCCGTTGACTACATGGTTTCTGCCGTTTCTTTTCACCAGGCGCAGGGTTTTCTTTTTGAGCGCGCGCCTGCAATAGCGGCAGACATGGCCGCTGTGGCCGTGGTAGATGAGCTCGGTCAGGTGCTCTCTGCCGTCTTTGGCCACATAGCCGGTATCCACGGCCTCAAAGAGCTCGTAGTGTTTTTTGAGATAGGTCTCCAGATCCATTTCCAGTGCTTCTAACAGTTCTTTTAAACGTTTTGCCAGTGCCATTTTTTCTCCTCTTTTTATGTTCTTATATGCAAAAAACCCTGATGACCACATACACGTGTGTGTACGCGGCCTTCAGGGTTTTGATGGGTGACAGCCAGTGTCCCATTTCCTCTTCTTCCTATAACGCTTTTATGCTCCTGCGATCATGACGCCCACCCCCAAAAGGATGAGCAGGACGTCCAGCAGAAATGTGAGCATTGAAAACTTCTTAAACGCCCTTTTACAGTATAATTTATGAACCATTAACAGCCCGGCGGACACCAGCTCCGCCGCGCAAACCAGCCCGAGGTACAGATTGAGCACCGCGCTGCTGGATTCGATCACAAAGGATAACGGATAGGTGATGAAAAACGCGCCGCAAAAGCTAAAGACCAGGATATAAAACGCGGTCCATTCCAGGCTTGGGCCCTTTTTTTCTGCTGTTTTATATTGGGCATTGATCCGGACCAGCCTTTCTTCTGATATTCTTGCAATCTCAGAATCCGGGGCTTTTTTCAGCAGTCTTTTATAAAGATGCCGGGCTTTTTTATAGTCTCCATGGCGCTCCAGCCTTTGGGCATTTTCAAGGATATCTTCCAGTTGAAACATGTTTCCCTCCTTAATTTTAGAAATGAATATTAATATCTGCAGCGTATTGCGCAATTTTTTGTGCGTCTATAATATTAAGCTTCTGATCAAAATTGACGTCTCCTGATATTTTTTCTGTATTAGGTATAACAGCACCAGATGCTACCATGTTAGCGATTCGCTGAGCGTCAATGATATTAATTTTTTCATCATTTGTAATATCCCCAAGCTTCCTGCATTTTGCACTAATTTTCAAAACGCTATCTTGGTCATTTATCGTGTATACGCCCTCATAAACTTTTTCATTTTCAAGCTTCTTTAACGGAACTGCTTTCCCATTAACAGACATCTCATAAGGCACATAGACTACGCGCCTATCAGGTATACTAAATTGATAGCTCAGGGTATCTCCTTTCTGAAGCAATGCACCAGTTTGAATGGGTTGATTGTTCTGGAAAATATCTATCGTTATGTTTTCCGCCGCTTCTTGGCTCAACCCCGTTTCTATCTCAGGAAGAATAATACGTTCCAACTCATTAATCACTAAATTAGCGGTTAAGGCTTTAGGTTCAGTTATATGGTTAGCATCGGTCAAAAACTTTGCCTCAACAAGATAGTGACCTTTATTTTTAGGTGGTATAGCCTGCGAAATGGATTCGCCTCGTTTTAAATAGCTGTACTCTACGCTAACTTCTCTGGGAAGGGTTCCCTGTATCGACATTGTTTGGGGTGTTCCATCTTCAAAGGTCGTTTTGTCCTCAAAGCTAATCCCTGAAAGCTCAATGACCTTTGGAAAAATCGTCGCCGTTACTCCGCTAGTATCTAAATCATAGTTTTCAGCATCCATTCCTGTCAGTCCAAGTCCATTGATGCGAACCGGTTTATCAACACCAGCACTCTCATCTATAAACTGCAGTTTCGCAATTCCCGAAAGCTGTACGGCTGTTCCTGCGGTCAGTTCTTCTAAGTTAATATACGGATAAGCTGCCAGCTCAGCGTCTTTATTGCCATCATACGTTTTATCCTTAACATTAATGATTGGTTTGATAAGAATTTTATTAGTTAACTCGACATTTACCCGTACGCCTACATTCTGTATACTCGCCCACGCAGGCACCTCTGCAACACCTTCAAAAACATAGGGCTTTTCTAAAACTGTTTTTCCAAAATCTTTTGGGATTTCAGTTGTCCATCGTATCCCCACGTTCTTTTCATTTCCAACAACATTTATCCCCTCTGGATAAATCATTCGGACATTTTCAGGCAAACCCAGTGCCCTATAATTATCATAACCATTTTCATGAATGGTTTTAATAACATCTTGTAATGGACTTAATTCAATGGCCACAGGTTTTACCGTAATTGTCTGTTCAAGTACGCTTTCTTTAAATTTTATTTGATAGGTATACTCGCCTCCTTTTGGCTGGTGAGCCGTTTCAGCAACCCACCGCAGCCCCATCTCTTCTGCGCTCCCTATTTCTACTTTATCGTCAACGTACACACCTTTTACCAGTGCATTCATATTAACATACGCATTGAGGGCATCTGCCGATTTGTTCGCAACATTATTGGCATAAACTTCAAGTGTTTTTCCTGCATCGACCAACTCCACCTCTTTCAGTATATTCTTTATGGTTAACTGCACTTGTGCCACACGCTTGTTGCTGCTGGCTATACCTGGCTCTTTTGGCATAGCCGTAATCTTTAGATTCATTGTTCCAGCTTGCATTGGAGTTCCTGTAATTTCGCCATTATCGCTAAACTGCAGTCCTTTAGGCAATGGTGTTTCTTCGTCTAACACATAATTAAAGCGTTCATTTCCTTTGCTTATGCTTCCTTTATACGCCTGACCAATGAAGCCTTCATCAAGTGTGGGCTCATATGAAAAGGGCATTACTATTACAGGATCACTTTCAAGACTCCAGAATTCCTCTGATTCCTCAATAAATGCTGTGAAATCATAAATTTTTTCACCAGTAAGCCCTTGAAACACATACTCGTCTTGGCCTTCAACATAAGCCTGACGTTCTCCAACCTGATTTTTGGTTCCATGCTCATAAGCTACCAAAAAGATATTCGTTGTACCGTCTATGTTATTCAAAGACAGTGACACCTGATTTTCTGTAAAACGCTTTAATTCAATATTGCCAAGACTCTGCGTTTCTCTTTCCATTTTTAAAGGAATAACAGGATCTTCAAAAGTAAAGCCTTGGTTGTAAATAAGCCTTACGCCTTGGTTCATGTAATTTTGCGTTACGCCATCTATTTTAGTTGTAACTGGCTGTTCGTCATTCATCTCCTTTGTCCATATGGTTATCTTTCCGCCAGTTGCGCGCAAATCTTTTTTAAAGACCTTATCGCCAATTCCTATCTCTTTAATGTCAAAGCTTTCATTTTTATCACCAAAGATGAGGGAAGCAGGATAAACGTTCTGGTTTTCACTATTTTTTGCTGTTACAGACATCTTTTCATTCACGACTTCAAATAAGCCATCGTCAATCACAATATCAATTGTATTGTTTTCTAAAGCGCCAACATCCTGAATTGTTGGATCTACCGACTTCGTTTCTGCCCGTAAATTTCCGCCTGTACTCTTAAATTTAAACGTATTGTTGCTGGCGGCATCAATGTTTAAATCCATATTGTTCTTATTTTTATCCGATACGCCGACAGCAGGCGAAGACGCTGTAAAATTCCCAACATCTTGCGAAGTTGTATTGACAATACCACCTGAAAGGTTCATTTCAAAAACTGTATCTTTTGAAAACATCCCTATCCCTATTGGTGAAGCGCTGCCGGTTTTGTCTGCTCCTGTATTTTTTACGGTTACCTTACCCTGGCTCATATTGACAAAAACCTTTTTAAAAGGCATATTATTTCCTGATCCAATACCAATCACAGGTGCCTGTCCGCTGGTTTCCCCGGTGATCTCTCCACCATGAATGTTAAGCTCGACGGTTTCCTGTCCAAAACCTGCTGTGTTGCCGGTTGTCTCTCTGCCAAACCAGCAGCCTGCCGTACCAATACCAGCACCGCCATAGGCAGATTTAACATCTAAACTTACTTTTGAATCTTCAGGAATATTGCAAATGACATGCTGATTTCCCGCATTTCCATAGCCTGTTCCAATGGCGGCTCCCGAACGAATGCTTTCTCCTCCAGACAGATTATCCTCAGATTCTGTCCGAGCATTAACCACGCCTCCGTTTAAATTAACGGTTACACTGCTGTCGTCACCAGTCTGTCCTGAACCCGGAGTCCCAATGGCTGCTCCCAGTCCTTTGCTTACCGCATCAACGTTTCCTCCATTGATATTAAGCACAAGGGTGGAATTCTTTGTTGCACCAATCGCTGGAGCGTTGTCCTTTGAGGTAGCTGTAAGCGCTCCTGAATCCATATTCAGTGTTGCTGTCGCTTTAAGGCCAGATGGTTGGTTAATGCCAATAAGCGCTTTTTGATAAGCTGCATTTTTCAGTTCTGTTCCCTGCGCCAGTATGACTTTGCCTTCTGTTTCTTCAAAATTCTTAATTTTAATGGTAGATCCGTTGCCTAGTTCAATGGCGCCAACTTCAGCATTGACTTGTTCAATCTTGTTTTCGCCTCTCACCAATACAGTTAAATCAGCATTATTCCCTACTTTAATAGCCGAAGCAAGGTTTGTCCTCTGATTAATGTTATCCAGAATAAGCGTAGCTTTTACATTATCTCCCATTGTAATACCATAAGTCGTTTGTTCATTTGGATTTGACTGGTATATGCGTACCATGTCTCCCTGATTGATCCTTACGTCACCCTTGCTTAAATCGAATGTTTTATCCTGACTTCCCAGAATATAATTTGCATTCAATCGTTCCGGAGAAAAGACTGCATCATATCTTCCTCTGATATTTGAATCATCCGTTGTAATCGAAAAGGCTCCGTTATTAATCTGCGCTGCAATATTGGTTTCACCATCAACCGTCCAGACATTGGTCGCGATTCCACGGTGTCTCAATGCATACATCTGCTCTTTATTGACATTTCCATAATTGGGATCGAAGGCAGAACCCAGCTTTCCCACTGATTTCATAACCTGGTAAACCGCTTCACTGGTACTGCTTCCAGAGTGTGATGAAAGATAACCTAAACCAATACCAGGCATTGTTTTTCCCATAGTACTTATCTGGTTTGCGTTAAAACTAATCACAACAATCCGATCAGCCACGCCTTTCTCCTCAGCCAGATCTTTAATCATTTGGGCTACTTCTGGCTTGGATGTCTTAATCTCAACTACCAAGACCATTTCTGGGAATTCATTGACCATCGTGTCAAAAAGTTCATCTAAAGTTGCAAACTTACTGTTTCCATATTGTCCTGTTTGCTTTAAGGTATAAGACTTTAGCTGATTCAATGTCATCGACTCAACGCTCCCTTTTGCAGAAGAATTGGTTGTATAACCACTTATATCCCCATTATGATTTACAATTAATTGTTTGTCGCTTGTTATGTACACATCACACTCGACGGCCTCTGCGCCAGCCCAGCCCGCTTCTCTCAAAGATTCCACCGTATTTTCCGGTGCGACCTTGGGATAGCCTCGATGTCCGATAAAGGGTGTTTTTCGGCAATAAACATTCTTTCGATCAACCAGTTCGTATAACCGGTAAGCTGTTTCTTCATCTTTTAGCACAATACCATTTGCACCATTGTCCAGCGCTCCCTTTGTTATCGCTTCATCAGTCGAAGCATCGTCCATTACCCAAACAGACAAAAAACGGCTTTGCAGATACTCCATAGATGTACGTTTCATGGACTTTGGTACCATAGCAATAGAAGCTTTGGAGGTGTGTGTCGTAGTAGAAATAAGCTGATCATTTTCAACAGATTGAAACTTCTGTACGGTTCGAATGGCTGAAGGCTCTTCTTCATAAATGTACTGGAGCACCTCACTGCTTTCCGAAACCGCCATTAAATCAAATTCACTATTTAGTCGAACATACTGAACCAATGCTTTTGCTTCCTCAATATTATCCACTGTAAAGGCAGGAATGACTTTTTTCCCGCAGGCTTCAAAGGCCTGTTCTAAATCAATTTGCATTTCTGCACCTAATTGAATTTTGGGTTCCCCCATCTGCAGCACTAAGTCAAACAAGGCGGCCTATGGGGGCTTATTGCCTGAAAGCCTTGCCGTATCTGCTTGTTCATCCATTTGCAGAACAACGGTCGGCGGTGCCACAATTCCAGTATTCGGTTCATAAACTTCTTTAATTTTATCTGCCTGACTCGGTATTGTGTCAGGCAACGGCTGTGTCTCTTTTAATCTAAGACCATAAACCCGGGCCTTACACCCGTCTGTCTGAAGCGCGAATTTTCCGCTTTCTCCTGATGTAACGCTGTCATAAAGGATCACCGGCTTAGAATTGATGGATTCCATCACTTTGTTGCCATTTACAATCGCTTGAGCTGTATATATTTTGCTGCCATCAATAAAGCTGTCATAACTTGCCGTTTTTACCACATTCCAGTCATAATCGGATGTTCGGTATGCAACCTCGACACCGTTACCGGCAGTGGCATCCTGTCGGATGCACATATTCATATATGGGGCCGGATCCGGTCCAGAACCACCAAGACGATACATCAAAGAAAACCATCGGCTGCTGTTGTCAGCATTTGTTATGGTAAAATCCGCCTCATAAGTAAAATTACTGTTTGTCATATTTTCAGGCAAGCAGAGAATGGTCCCCTTTTCCATTTCAAGGTAGCCATTTTTCATACTGACGCTTCCTTTGTAAACACTCCAGCCTTCAGGTAGCTTGTCCCCTTCCCGGCTTTGAGTAAAATCAATACTGTAATCTGTATCTGCCGCTTTGCCGGGAATACTTGTCAACAACAGAACTGACAGTACAGACAATGCGAGGCAAATTATCCTCTTCAAATATATTGTCATATCATCACTTTCTTTACATCATTCTTTTACAATCTCAAAATACGTTTGCTGCTCCACGGGCTCAAGGACTCTTTTGCCTAAGGTATGAACGTCGCTCTCATAGAGTTTTTCTTTCAGCCGCTGCACCTTGTCGAAATGGGCCGCGTTAATCCTGCCAATGGCGTCTTCCAGTTTTTCCAGATCATCATACTGAACCACCATTTCGTTTACTTCTTCTTTGATACGAACCACTCTCAACGTGCACTGCTTGCTGCCTTTTGGCTTTTCTCCGCCACAAAGCGCGTTATACTTTTTAATGATTTTTGTAATACTCCCTTGAAATTCAGGATAAAGCTCAATATCGATGCCCTTTGCCATGGCGCGCCGCAGCCACTGGATATTGGTCAGCGGCATCCCCGCGTCGGCCAATGGTTTAATATCCAGCCCTGCTTCAAGGCCAAGCCTGAGTTCTTTTGCCCTTGCGCCGCCCAGCTCCGGGTTGCGCAGCAGGGTGTCGTCCAGTCCTTCGGACTGAACCCGGAAAATCTCACTCATCTGCGCGCCGCTATACGCTGGGTTGGCGGTGCCAAGTACATCGGCACCCACGCACAGCCCATAGTTTATCGCGACATTCTGTTCGATACTAAACGTGTATCCTTTTTCCTCCTTTAAAATTTTTAATGTTTTTTCCATGTCCGGATGCTCCTGTTTTGATACATATCTTCGACGCATTCTTCTCCCTTTCTCAGATTGCGAACTTTTAATTATTTTTCATAGACCTTTTTGCTGTCAATCCATTGATTAAATGCAAAGCGGACATTCTCTCCAACGTCTTTATTTCCAAGTAAGGGCTGGACATCGATACGTTCGAGGTACCAATCCGGCCCGACGCCGCTCATATCGGAACGCACCTGGATTTTTTGAACCTTGCCAATGGCGTTCTCAAAGTTGGCGGTAAAGGTATCGGTATCTCCACGTTCCAGGGCGTTGCCAGGAATAAGCGATGTGATCTCAACCTCGTTGGTTTGCCCTTTGTCCCCAATGAGACGGACATAAATGTCCGCGTCGGTTCCTTCTCCTTTGGGCCAGCGTGAAAGTTTGCCGGTTTTTACGGTCATACGATAACGGGTTATGGCGTTTTGGTCTAAGCTGTAGGCTCGGCTGCTTTTATTCACAATCCATTCCTTGCAGTCAAACGTTTTTTCCCCGGCCTGTGCCTGATTTTTCCAGAATGGCGCTACCTGAATACAGTCTAAAAACCAGTCTGGCCCAACGCCGCTCATATCGGAGCGGACCATCACCTTTTGAATCTCCCCGATGTTTTTATCAAAGTTGGCAACAACCGCGTGATTGGTTCCTTTTTCAAAGGCGTTTCCGTTATAAAGCGCGGTGACTTCCACTTCATTGGTTTCGCCTTTGGTCCCAATGAGCTTCACATAAATATCGGAATCGGTTCCGGCGCCCATCAGGTTACCGGTCTTAAAACTCAGGCGGTACTGCGTGCTGTCTTCGGGGGTATTGCTGAAGCTTGTCCAGTCGCTTTTTACAATCCACTGTTGAATATCAAATTTCTTTGTCTGTGTTTCGGTGGTATTGTACATTGGAACGACCTCGATGGCATCCAGCAGCCAGTCGGCGCCGGCGCCTGAACGGTCTGTCCGAACCTCGATGCCCTTAATCTTTCCAACATCCTGATTGAAATTAAAGACGCCGACATCGTATCCCTTTGTCTCAAAGGGGTTGCCGCGTGTGTTAAACTGGTTAGTGACGCCGTAATTCAGCAGCACCTCATCGGTTGTTCCCTGATCGCCAACCAGGCGAATATAGACGTTCGAATCGGTTCCCGCGCCAATGGCCGAACCGGTTTTTACCTTTATCTGGTACTGAATGCCCTCGCCTAAAACCACGCCCTCGTGAAGGGTGGGGTTAAAAACCGTTCCGGTTATTTTATAACGCCGGGCGTTTCCGTTGGCTTCTTTGTATTCCAGTGTTTTAACCGGCTTCCAGGCGGAGCCGGTGCTCACATAAAAATCCAGCCGTATGTCTTTGGCGTCAATGGGAATCTGTACATCCCCTTTTTTTCCTAATTCAATACTCTTTGTCGTTTGTGTTTCCTGCTTCCCTTCTTTTGTTGTATAGGTAACGTCCAGTTTGGAAACCGTCCCGGATTTATTTTCTAAAAAGTAGCTTTGACCTGCCGTATAGGTGGTGATGGGCAGGGTATTACCGCCAAACAATGCCGAAACAGCGTCTGACCCAAGGGAACCGAGGATATTAAAATGCGCGTTGCCTGGGACACGCCGTGTGGTGTGCACCGAAAATCCTTCGGGGCTGTCAACGGTCAGTGTCGCAGCATAGCGGAAATGGCTCCCAAAAACAAGCAGATCGTCATCATAGGCCTCGACGTCTTTTCGCTTTAAAAACTCGACATTTATCCCATTGGGGTTGGAATGGACATCCACCTTGTACAGCTCCAGGCGGTCATCATAATTGAGCCCCGCAAACCCGCTGGTATCTATCAGATCCGCAATGCTCCCCTGCTGGGATGCTTCGCTGGCAAAGGCAACCAGATAAACCTGATTGTTAACGTCGGTCACCAGGGCAATACTCTGGTTCTCTTTCAGATTTGGCCCGTTGTATCGCCGCTCTGTCCAGTTAAAGCTCACACCGTCTTCAGGCATCACCGATTCAAAGCATTGGTTCCGCACACCGATCAGGATAAGCCTTTCGGTTCCATCCGCAGCGGTGTAATTGGTGGCGCCCACACAGGCGCCCGTCATTGACGGACCGGTTTCTCTCGGCAGCAGTACGGCCTCTTTCCCTTCATTCAGGGGCCGTAAATCAACCATTTGAATATAACTATCCGGGTCGCCGTGCAGTCCGTTCATCATGATCAGCATATCGCCCACTACCTGCATGCCGGAGGTATGAAAGCTCTTTGTCTGAGGCGGCACTAAGGTTTGAACCATCCGCTCTTGGTCATAAATAAAAATCTTACCTGGCGTGCCATCGCCGTTCACGTTAATGATGGTGTAATCGCCATAATAGCCCAGACCCTGGATGTGGTTTTTCGTGGTGGTGATCAAATCGCTTGGAAAGCCGGCGGCAGAGGGTTCGCGGGTTTTATAGCCGGCGGTTGAAATCTGGTCAAAGGCTTGCTCGACGTTATTCAGACGGGGGTTTTTCAGTTCTTCCTTGCTAAAAGGCGCGAAGGGCAGTGTCACTTCGGGTGCTTCGGAAGCTTCGGGCTGCTCTGGCGTCTCGTTCGGAGCAGCGGGTGTGGGGGCTGCTTTCTTTTCGGAAAAAGTATAGGGATCTTCCTTTGTTCCGGTGCCGCTCTGCTCCAGCCCCTCTGGATTGACTAAAATCCCAAACGCCAGTCCTTCCGGACGGGTATCTGGGGTATCGGAATCCTGTGTTTCAGACACGCTTGTTTTCATGACGGACGTGTCCATCGCAAATGTCTGGCCTGCAACCGCACGACCGGCTGGCGTATTCCCTGCTGCGCAGCTGAGGGCAATCTGCTGGGCATCTAAAATATTTACCTTTTGATCGCCGTTCACATCGCCAAGAATCGCTTTTTCTGTTTCTTCCATTTCCTCACCCGATGCGCAGCTGAGGGCAATCTGCTGGGCGTCTAAAATATTTACTTTTTGATCGCCGTTCACATCGCCAAGAATCGCTTTTTCTGTTTCTTCTGGTTCGTTCACTGTCGGAGGCGCAACGCTGGGCGCGGGGGCTTCTTCCGGCGCTTCTGGCGTCTCTACGCTGGGTATGGGGGCTTGCTCCGGCGCTTCTGGTGTCTCTACGCTGGGTATGGGGGCTTCTTCCGGCGCTTCTGTTTTTTGCCCGGTTTTAAATTTCTCAAGGGCTTTTTGGACGTCCGCATTCAAAATTTCAACGGTATCGTCGTTTGGCAAAAACACTTTTACGGCTTTTGCCCCGCGGGCTTTTTGGGTATCCTCTGTGGTTTTCTTTTGGAGCGTTACCTTGTCTAAATGGGCTTTTTCAACCGCATTGAAGCTCTCTAAAAAATCCTGATTCAAGAACTGATACTGCGCTTCCGCGTCTTTTTCGATCAGTGCCTGATCCATTTCCAGCTTTTTCTCAATGGCCGGATCGGTGCACAGGAGCAGACGTCCATCCACCTGTTCAACCACTTCCCACAGGTGGCCGCCGTAGGATACATAACGCTTTTCTTCTTTCGGGCCGTTTTCTTTCACCGTTACAGAGCCGGGTGTTTCTGCTGTGTTTTGAGTTTGAGCGAAAACCGCGGTCTGGCTCAACACCAGACTGGCGGTAACGAGTACGCTGCAGATTTTCTTTAACATTGTCTAATCCTCCTGATTTTCTTTTAATCGTTCATTTTCAGCCGCGTCTCCCGCGGCACACATACAGCACATGACCGCCAATGCGGTCACAAAGCTGATCAGGCTTAACAGGAACGCCCCGATCCCCTTAAGGGAAGCATATACGCCGGAAGCGCCTGCCATGAGTGTGAACAGCCCGCTTACAAGCCAGGATCTTCTGTTTTCACCTCTTCTCTTTAAATTTTGATGGATGGCCAGCCCGGCTCCGGAAAAGCCGGATGCCAGCATCCCCAGTAAACCGTTTAACATCTCACACCTCTCTTTCCTGACACCCTGTCTTTTTGCAGAAGCCGCCGATGCTGCTTAAGCGCATCGGCAGGCTTTTTTAGAATACAAATTTAAAACTGTTTTTCAGGATCTGCCAAATACAGCGCGATCTGCTGGGCGTCAATGATATTGATTTTTCCATCAAAGTTCACATCGCCAGCGGCTTTTTGAGTCGGTGAAGGGGTCTCTCCGGCGGCCAGGCTCAGTGCAATCTTTTGGGCGTCGATGATATTAATGGTCTCATCGCCATCAAAGCTTCCAAGTAAGACATAGTGAACCGCTGCCGCAATGGATGCTGTTGGGTCCTCAGCCACATAGGCTCCCTGATACTGCCCGCTTGCCTGATCATAGGTAAGCGGTACAACCTGACCGTTAACGGTCATGGCTGCCGGCACGTAGGACTTCCGTTCTTTGTTCCGGGTCAGGGTATAGGTGACGGTTTCTCCGGCCTCGGTCACATGGTCTTTATCCGCGGTCACGGTGCAGCCGGTCACGCCTTCGGGCAATCCTTCCACCACGGCCTCCTCAACGGTTCCGCCGGCTTCGCCAATGGTCATGGTAGCCGTCATGGGCGCAAGGGCCTGATGGTTATCGTCCACGGTGAAGGTGGCGGTCACTTTGTAGATCCCCATTTCTTTTGGGGCTTCGGTGGTTTTCACGCCGTTCTTTTCATAGGTATAGCTCACGCCTGTAATCCCACAGCCCTCTGGGTAAACGGCTTCCAGGCTGTGCGGGTTTCCATCTTCCGGGAATCTCGCACTTTCAAAAACCACGCCTTTAATTTCGGCTTTTTGAATGCTTGCGCTCACCTGCTCAACGCTTAAAATATAGTGGTCCGCATCTTTACCCGAAAGCACAATGCCTTCCACCGTCACTTTTTTGTGGTCGCCGGCGTTGGCGTCCTCAAAGGCTCCGGTGGCCTGCTCCCAGTCCACGGTATAGCTGCCAAAGCCTGGATCACCCGTAAAGGTGGCCTGGCTGAAATCCAGCGCTGCGTCGGTGGTGCCATCGTATACCTTATCCTCAGCCTTCACACCTTTGATGACCAGCGGGCTTTTTTCGCTCACACGAATGGTCTTGCTTAAGGTTTTATCGCCGTCCGCATAGGCTGGCAGCGCCAGTCTGGCGGTAAAGGTCTGGGTGGTTTCGGTGGTGCCGAAATCGCCTGGGACTTCTGGCGTCCAGACAAGGGGTTCGTCCCGGGTTTCCTTGACCACGCCGTCTTCGGAGGTGTAGGTGACCGCAAGGGTATCGCTGAGTCCCAGTTCTTCCTTAGAATAAGCATTTTCGCGAATGGTCAGGGTGGCATCTGCAAAGGGTTCATAGACTGCGCTGACCGGCTTGACGGTCACATTCTGCAGGGTGAAGAACTGTCCGCTTGCGCCGACTGCCGCCACATAGATATAGCTTCCGCCCTTAGGATTCCAGGCCGTGCCCGATGGGCTCCATTGACGGATGGTTTCGGTGCCTCGTGTGCCGTTGTCATAGACCACGGCCACTTCCTTAGACAGGCTGTTCGCCAGACTTTCGGCGCTTTGGTTGCGTGCATCATTGGCATACATTTCAACCGGCTCTGGTGATTCCACATTTACCGCCTGACGGTCATTAAAGGTCACCTGTGAAATTAGCTGGCTGTCCTGGGCGGTGACGGTGTAGACGCCGGTGCGCACTTTGCCGGTACCGGATAAGGCTACCTCGGTTTTGCTGTTAATGAGCAGCTTGCCCGGTGTATGGCTGTCACAGCTTGTAACTGTGTAGTGGATCACATCTCCGGTACCCACTTCACTTTTGACTGTAATGGGGGCGCCCTGGGCGTCGGTCATATCGACCTTGCATTCGCCGCCTTCACAGGGGGAGGTTTTGGCAATGATGGGCGCCACTGGGTTAAACTTTGTCCGGATGGTTAATCCCGCGCTGGCTTCGGACGCCTTTGTGTTGGCAGTGACTTCCACACTGGCTTTAAAGCTGTAGGCCTTTCCGGGATCAAGGTTTTTGAAGACCGGGCTGTATTTATCCGCCGGATTATCCGTATAGGTTGTACCATTATTGGTTGAATACTGGTAGACCACCTTGGCGCCGGCAGCCTTGGCGGCGCCTTCCAGGACAACGGGTTTCAGCGCAATGCTGTTCAGGCTGATGCTGTCCGCCTCCGGCGCTGCCGGGGCGGCCACGGCGGCTTTTACAATGACACCATTTTTATAGGTAGCGCCAAGGGCGTACCAGTCGGCGTCGGCACCGGTCAGGGTCAGTCCTTCCACGGTATAGGTCAGGTTTTGGCCCACATTGGGTGTCTGGAAACGGATGGTGGCGGTCTCTGCGGACAGGGCAACGTCTTTGTGCGCCGCATCAAGGCTTACCGTATCCAGTTTAACCGGCACGTTTTCCATGACGGCGCTGCCGTCGTAGGTTTTGGTAACATCCCCTTCCAGAATCGCCAGTTTTACCTGGGGTCGGGCGGTGATCTCAAAATGCGCTGAGAGGACTTCGCTCGTGGCTGCGGTTGCCCATTCGGGCAGCTGGACGCTTCCGGTGATGTCCACAGCGCCGGATGTTTTCCCAAAGTCCTCGGGCAGCTGCCATGTGATGGCCGTTGTTTTATCGGCCTGGTCCACGTAGCTGTCATAGCCGATGCTGGCCGTCATGGGCAGCCCTTCGCCTTCCAGATCGGCCAGGGTATAGCCCTGGGGCCGTTCCTTAAGGGTGATTTTACCCACAGTGGTTTCAATATTGGCTGTCACAGGCTTCACAGTCACCGATTGGGTCACTTTGGTTCTTGGATGGTTTTTGAGGGTGCCTTCATAGGTCAGATCCGCTCCCTTAAGGGCCCATTCTCCTGTTTTCAGTGTCCAGTTTTCCACAAGATCGGTGCCCTCTGTCCCATTGTCATACTGGAACTTAATGGTTTTGGGCAGACTCTTCAAAAGCGTCTCTGGGCTCTGGTTGCGGGCATCGTTGGCCGCCATGATAATGGGATCGGCCGTTATATTTTTAACGGTTTTCGCGGTGGCTTCTGCCGAGGCCGTCACGGTCTTATCGCCGGCTGCAATGGTGTAGTCATAGTACCAGGTGCGTTTTTCGTCCGCTGCTTCACGCATGCCATCTGTCGCTGTCGAAAGCGCCAGTTCATTGCCTTTAAAGGTAAAGTGCATGGTATGGCTGTCGCAGTAGGTGATTTTGTAGGTGACTTTGTCATCAAGCTTTGCTTCCAGCACACCATCAATTTTTTTGTTGGCAGCGTCGTAGAGCTCTACCTTACACGCCTGACCGGCTGTGCAGTCGCCGTCTTGTTCCAGAACCGGCGCTACAACGGCCACCTTGGTGGTAACAGCCGCACTGGCATCTGAGAGGCCAGAGGCATTGGTATTGCCAGTGGCGCCCACACGGGCGTAAAAGGCGTAGGCGGTGCCGGGCTCCAGATTTTTGAAAACCGGACTTTGCTGCCAGTTTACCTGATCCTTACTGTACTGTGCCTTGGCGCCAGCCGCCAAAGCGGTTTCATCGGTTATGGTTACCGGCTCCAGCGTGACGCTGGTGGAGGTGGTTTTGGTATCATCGACCACCGGTGCAGATGGCGCATCAGTTACATCCGCCTTGGTAATCTTGCCTTTAATGTCACAGGCGCTCCAGTCAATGATGTAGTTCCCTGCATTATCACCGGTCAGGGCGTTGCCGGTCACCGTCACTTTTTTATCGGTGCCCACGTTGGCATTGTCGAATTCGGCGGTTAAAGTTGCGTCTTTATTAAAGCTTACTTTAGTTTCCGACTTAGGAACGCCTGCCAATTGGGCATTGGCTAACTTTAACTCCGCAAGGGTTGTCCCGTCATAGGTCTTATCGGTAACGGTAATGCCCGTTACCGTCAGGGGTGTGGCGGTTTTTACGACTGCTTTAACCGTTGCTCCTGTAGTATCTGGCGCTGTGGCCCAGGCCGGCAGGGTGACGGTTCCGGTAAACTCCTTCTCTGTATCACTATTGGTTTTGGTGCCAAAATCGCCCGGTGTATTCGGGTTCCAGCTCACCGGACAATCCATGTCCTCAACGCTATTGTCAAAGCTAACTTCAAAGGTGCTGCCCAGTCCCAGCTCTTCCATGGTGTAGGCCTTTTCACGGATGGCGATGGTCTTTGCATCAGGGGCTTTGATGGTGGCCTTTACTGGATTGATCGTGACCGTCAGTTCGGCTGTCTGGGTCTTATCGCTGACCAGGGTGCCGGTATAGGTATAGGTTTTCCCTTTAGCGTCCCAGTCTGGGCTTGTGCTATCTTTAGCCCACTGTACAAGCTCCTGTCCCGTTACCCCATTGTCATACTTAACTTCAAGGGTCTGGGGCAGGTTCTGCTCCAGGGCCTGCTGACTGGCATTAATTGGGTCGTTGGCTGTCGTGGTGATGGCGTCGGGGGATGTAACGGTTTTAACCGCCCGTTTGTTAAAGGTTGCTTCGGCCTGGATAACCGTATCCTCCTCTGTAACGGTGTATGTTGCCGTATAGGTTGAAAGCCCCTTCTCATCCGGGTCTCCGCTCGCTGTCAGCTTGACGGCCTTTCCGTTGATTTTCAGGCTGGTGCTCTCATCAACACTATAATTTTCAGACGGCTTCACCGTATAAGTGACCGGATCGCCTACGGCCACGTGTTCGACATCGGCGGTGATGGTACAGCCCGCATCCTGTTTCCCAGCGCCTGCCTTGGTGGGTGCTGCAACCTGGGCGTTGGTTTTGGTGGATGGGCTTCCTGTCTTTGCGGCATCAGACGCGTTGTTATTGCTGGTTTCGGCGTAGCGGGCATAGAAGTCATACGTGGTGCCGGGTTTTAAGCCGGTAAAGGTACCGCTTGTCTGCCAGAGCGTGGGCTGCTGACCCGGTTCGGCGCTGGCGTATTCCAACAGATAGCCCTCAGTCGGATTTGTCACGCTGACGGCTGCGCTGGTATCGGTGACACTGTCGGCTGTTACCGTCACCGCATCTGGGGCTTGGACGTTGGTCTGCTTGGTGATGGTGGCGGTCATGCCGCTGAAATCCAGAACGTATTGATCTGCCTCTGGGCCAGCGATGGTAAGGCCGGAGACGCCTGCGATGGTGCGTGTGCCCACGTTGGGGCTGTCCAGATGGATCGTCGCACTGCTATCTTTTTGCAAGGTGTATCCTTGTAAGGTCGTTCCGTTCACCTTAAGGCTCATCCTGCCAATGTCATTTTCATTCCAGCTGGCATTTTTGGTTCCGTCATAGGGCTTATCAAAGAACATTATCCCATGTATGGTTACCGGAATCCCAAAGGTAACTTCCCGGCGCAATGTTGGATCCGGAATCGTTGCCCATTCAGGAACGCTTACCGTACCCGTAAAAGTCGCGCCATCGGTCTGGTTTGCGCCAAAGCCGGGCGACACTGCCGGGTTCCACACAACCGGTACGGCTTTGTCGGTCTGGGTTTCAAAGCCGGTGCTGGTATAGGTCACCTCAATGCTGCTTATAAGCCCCAGCTCCTTGGCGGTATAGCCCCCGGTCTTCACTGGAAGCTTAATATCCCCGATCGGCTCAAAAGCGGCAACCACGGGCAGCACCTTAACATCCTGAGCCGCCCTGGCTTCGCCAACCTGGGCTTCATAGGTATAGTCGCCCCCCTTTATGTTCCAGGCGCTCTCCTTTTTCAGCTGCCAGGACGCATCTTCTTCTCCTTTTGTCTGGTTATCGTAGGTTACGCCCACCTTTTTCGGCAGGCTCTCCGCCAGGGCCTGGGCAGACTGGTTCGAAGGATCGTTTGCGTAGAGGGTTTTGGTTTCCTGAGCATCGACGGTTTTTACGGCACGTTCATTAAAATGGGCCACGGCGTTAACAGTGGTATCCCCTTCTTTTACCGTATATTTAAAGACCGCTGTTTTTTTCTCTGAATCAATCGTTGCTGCGGTATCAAAGGCCAGTTCATCGCCGCCGATGGTCATACTTGGCGTATAGCCCTCCCCATAGGTAACGGTATAGGTAATGGTCTCGCCAAGATCGGCTTCTGTTTTGTCGGCCTTGACGGTATTGGCCGATTGGGAAGCTCCTGAGCCAGCCGTGGTGGCAGGCGCCACCACGCTCTTGGTGCGGATCTCCTGGGTGTTGGTGCCGGATTTAAAGGCGGTCTCCGTTGCCTGGGTATAGTCTGTCAGGCTGTAGACTGTTCCAGGCTCCAAACCTGTGACCTTGCCGCCCACAATGGTTTTAGGTGTGGTCTGTCGGCCGCCGGTATACTGGTAAACGCCCTGAGGGTTGGGCGTAAAGTGAAAACCGGTTGTGCTTCGGGTAATCTGGTCGGCCGGCACCGTCGTCGTGTTGGCCGGACGGGCAGCAACCTCATAAGCCTTAGCAACCCCTGCCGGGATATCCCCTTTCTTAGCCGCACGTATATAAAGGTCTTTGCCAATAAAAGCAGAAATCGAAGCGCCGCTCACCACCGGGTCCCCATTAAAGTCACTTGTCGTATTCATCTCATAGCCTGGGCTAATGGTCATGGTTTCTTCCGGATACGATATTGTCGCAAGGATGGCAGGATTATCCGGCGCAGCCTGAAGGGTATAAATCGTGCTGGCAGGGCTCATCCCCGTTCCCTGGTTATCGGCAGCGCAGACGAAATCATAGGCGGTGCCTGGTGTCAGGTCGCTGAAGGTAACGGTGTCGCCTGTCGCCTTCGTCCAGGTGTACTTAGATGGTTCCTTATCCGCTTCCACTCTCGCATAATGTAAATCCTTTGTGCTGTTCAGAGTGACCGTGGTATCGGTACGGCTCGCAAGGGTCGGGGCGGCTTGCTGCTGTGTCCTTGAAACACCCTTGGCGGTCTGCTTTGCATCATCCCCCTTAAAAAGCTCGGTTCCCTGGATCTCCTGCGCCAATGCCGTCGCGCCGGTAGAGCTCAAGAGCATCACGCCGGACATGACCCCTGCCGCAACTTTTTGCGGTATTTCTTTTTTTCTCATTTTTTTCTTCATGAATGATTTCTCCTTTTACTGTCAAATCCCATATGCAATAAGGGCGGGCGCTCGTTTTGCTTTTCCAGATTGGCTGCAAAATCCAACGTCCGCCCAATTGCTTTAAATGCCTTGTTTCTTTGCCTTAGAATTTCGTGTTTTTTCGTGTTTTGGAAAGAAGCTCGCGCTTCTTTCCGGTGTGCTTAATGATAATATGTGTGTGTAATAATTAATCGATGATTTGTTCGTGTTCGTTTTTGTTAACTCAATAAAGAATTAATCCATTTTTCTTCTCATGCGGAAAACCTTGATGCCGGAAACCGCTAAAATGGCTAAGCCGGTGGTCAGGAAACCAAAACCATTGACGGCGTCCTGAGAGAAGTTTAAGCCCGTTACAGGGTTTTTAACATTGGATGGCGCTTTACCATCGGCGCTCTGGCCATCATTATTGCCATCAATGCTGCCGCCGCCAGCCGGAGCTTCGGCAACGGTAATTTTAAATTCAATGGATTTGCCGCCATAGGTTGCGGTTAAGGTCTGTTCGCCGGCTTTTGTTTTGTCATAGCCGGTGATTTCAGCGTCGGATAATGGCAGCTCACGGACGGCTTCGCCATCATTGATGGTGGCTTTCATCATGCCGCCTTCCAGGTTTGGCATTGCATCGCCAACGGTGGTTTTTCCAGTCGGTGCCTGGATCAGTTCCAGCGCGGTAACCGTGGCTGCTTTAATGTTGATGGTAAAAGCGTTTTCCAGCTTCTGTCCGCCAAATTCAATGGCGACTGGTACGGCTTCGCCGACCTGGTTCATGTCCACAATGGCGTTGGCCTGGGCCATATCCATTTCGACATCGCCTGCCTGTTCATAGGTCACCGTTAATTTACCGCCGGTTAAATCGATGGCGTCGCCCTGAAGGTAATCCACCTTGGTCGGAGCGGCAGCCACAGCCAGTGCTTTGACATTGTCGGCCTTGACGGTCACATCTGCAGATGCTGTAAAGCCGCCTTCTTCGGTGGTTGCGGTAATGCTGGCAGTACCAGCCGCAATGGCGGTCACTTTACCGTCTGCGTCAACGGTTGCCACCGCATCATCGGAAGAAGCCCATGCCACGTTCGGGTTGTCGGCGTCTGCCGGTTCAACCGCGGCAGTGGCCTGTGCGCTCTGTCCCGGGAACAGTTCGGTTTGATCTAAGGATACGGATACGCCGGTGACCGGTACTGGGGCCGGCGGCGCTTCGGTAATGTTCACGCTGGTGGCAGTACCTGTGCTATTGGCAGTGATATCGCCTGCCGCAGGATCTCCAACGGCATTTAAAAACATTTCGAGGCCTGCATCGCCAGTGGCGCCATCTTTAACCTTGAAGGTTGCGGTAAATAATTCTGTTGTTGAGGTGATCGAATTTTGTCCACCACTGAAATCAGCCCAGAGTGCATAAACGCCCGTGAAACCGCCACCGCCAGGTGTAACTTCACCCATTACATAACTTGATTTAGTGGTGTCTGTAACTTCCAGCTTATCAAGGTCATAATTCAATACCGCTTCATAGGAACCGATCGCTGGTTCCGGGGTCACCGAAACAGCCACGGTAAAGGTGTCGCCTGGGTGCACCTCGGTTTTAGTGGCCACAGCAGAGAATGTTGCAGCGCCCTCTGCTGCTTTCGCCTGCGGCATGATGCCTGGAATCGCCGCAGATGCGAGCAGACTCAGTCCCAGGAAACCTGCGATCAGTCTGCTTGAAAGTGTTTTTGCTTTCATTTTTTCCTCCTTAAAGAAAATAGAATAAAAATTTATATCAAGCGCGCGGCGTTTCTTTGTCCGCGCGCTTAATAACCTTAATGATTGTGTCTAAAATTTAAAAGCTTTTCTAGAAAACGCTGCTTGTATCTACCAGGTAGAGTGCGATTTTTTGAGCGTCAAGAATATTGATCTTTCCGTCAAAGTTGACGTCTCCGGCAGCTTTTTGCATCGCTTCGATGTGATCGCCGGACGCAAGCGCCAGTGCGATCTTCTGTGCGTCAAGAATGTTAATCTTATCATTACCGTCAAAGTTGCCTACCAGAACGCATTTGGCGTCTGCTTTAAGGGCGGTATCGCCTTCTTTAACTGTGTATTCGGCGCTATAGCCTTTGCCTTCTGCTAATTTTGTCACTTCAACGGTTTCGCCGTTCATGGTAAAGGCGTAAGGCACATAGGCTTCACGGACTGCGGCGGGCGCAAACTGATACGTCAGTTTATCTCCGGCCGCTACGGTATCCCCTGCCTGCACGGCTTCGCCGTTTTTCAGGACCGTGGCGTTCATGCCGGCTGCCTGTTCTTCGGTCAGGCCGGTAGTGATTTCTTCTACCACTACGCCGGTGCTCTTTTCCTCAATCACAAGCTTGGCGCTCATGGTTTCGGGGTCAACCACATGGTTGGCATCGGTTTTGAAGATGGCGGTTACGGTATATGTTCCTGGAACGCTTGGCGGCAGTTCAACCGCTTCGCTTGCGCCTTCTCTCTGATAGGTGTAGCTGACGCTTACACCCTCTGGCAATGATCCTTTGATTTCAATGGTCTGGGGATTGCCGTCCTCGGTTACGGTTTTGTTTTCCATGGTAATTCCCGCAAGGCTGATGGGCGCTGGGGTGATATTACCAGTGGCCTGGCTTAAATCCAGGATGTATTTGTCCGCATCCGCGCCAACTAAGCTTAAACCGCTGATTTTAACCGGAATATTCTTTCCGGCATTGGCGAGAATGAACTCAGCCTTCGGAATACCGGATAAGTGGACGTCTGTCCCTTGTGTCAGGTCGTCTGGATTTAAAGTTGGGGTATCTGCAAAGTCGGCTGTTTTTGTGCCGTCATAGATTTTGTCTTTAATTGTAACAACTGGCGCTAATACCACCTGATCACTAATGCTGACATTGGCTGAAACAACCGTGCTTTCAATGGTTGCCCATGCCGGTACGGCAGCGTTTCCTTCAAACACAAACGGTGTTTCGGTTGCTGTCTTACCAAAGTTTTCTGGTACTGCTGTGGTCCAATCGATTGCGACCTCACGGTCCGCACTGTTTACAGGGACACCTGTCTGATAAGTACAAGCAACGGTTTCCGGCAGTCCCAGGGACGCGATGCTCGGATAGCCCGCTTCATTGACCGAACGAATCACATCATTTAAGGTGCTCAGTTCTGCGGTAACGGTGTTAACGACCACTTTTTGCGCTACACGGGTATCCTCAGCGGAAACGCTGTAATCATAGGTGCCGCCTTTAACGGAGTATGCGCTGTTTGTCGCCCATGCTAAGCCCAGTTCGGTCGCCTTGCCGGTTTTTTCTTCGCCATCGTTATAGGTGGCCTTGAGTGTTACATTGTTGTTAACGTAAGCTTTTAAATCTTCCGGGCTTTCATTTCTTTCGTCATTCGCATAAAAAGCAATGGCCTTTTCTTCGCCAACCCGTTCAATCTTTGTGATTCTTTTTTCACTCTTCTTCATAAAAGCTTTCATGTTCATTTCGGTGTCGCCTGCTTTTACAATATAAGAGTAAGTAAATTTTCCGTTCGATCCGGGCACGGCCTGTACCTCATTGCCATTCAGGTTAAACTTGACAAAGTCATGCAGCGGGCATGGGGTTAATGTGAATAAAACCGTATCGCCCACAGCTGCGCCTCCTTTTGCCGCTGTACTGGTCAGCTCACAGCCACAGCTTAAAGGCTGGCCTGCCTGATCCACTACGGATAAAACAGCTTCTACTGGTTTTACCTTGATGGCAACCGCCGCGGTCCGGCTGTTGTTCGCAGAAATGCCTTCATCGGCTGCGGTCGCGGTAATGTTAACCTTAAAATCGCCCGCCTGTGTCGGTGTGCCCGAAACCATGCCATTTTTGTTCAAGGTTAAACCTTCTGGTAATACAGCGCCGCTTGCCAGAGCGTAGGTAAAGTTTCCGTCTGGAATCGCCACACTTGCCTCATAGGCGTTCTTCAATGTGGCGTCTGGTAAGGCCGGGGTGTATTCAAAGGGTTTTACCACTAGCGCCACTTTTTCCGCTGACCAGTATGTGTCATTTTCACTAATCTTAATGTCATAAAGCTTGTTTTTCGTCAGCCCACTAAAGGTACACTCTGTTTTGCTGGCTTCATAGGTCTGCGGTTCGCCAACGGCTTTGGTGGTGCCGTGCTCATAGGCCTGCAGTAAAACAGGCAGATCATCACTGTTTACTCCACCCACTTGAATGGTGACGCTGCTGTCCGTAACATTTTTAATGCTAAAGCTTCCCAGCTCTTCGGGCGTGATGGTTTTCTTTAAGGTGACATCTGGGTTTGTAAAGGTAAAACCACTGTCGTAAGCCAAAGTTACCGCTGAATTGCTATAAGCCTTGGAATCGCCATTAACGGAGGCTGTGACCGCCTTGTTTTCGCCTGGGTTTGTCCATAAGTAGAGCTTTCCAGACTGGGCAACTAAATTTTTGCCATAATCTTTACCGCCGATACTTGCACTACTTATATCCGTATTTCCTGTTGTAATCCCACCCAGATTAACCGTGGCAGGATAAACATTCTGGCCTTCGCTGTTCTTGGCCGTCACGTTCATTCTCTGGTTTACAGCGTTTAAGGAGCCGCCGTCCACTTTTACGTTAAAGGTATTATTTTCAATGGTACCAATATCTGGAATGCTTGTATCGGTTGATCGGGTTTCAGCGTTGATGGTGCCACCTGTTACATTTAAGTTGAAGGTGTTTCCAGATGCGTCAGACACGTTGTTTGTAATTATATGGTTTTTATGCCTTGCCCCGATCCCCATTGCCGGCGCGTTAACCGTAATGCCTTCGCTGTCTTTAGAAAGCAGGTTGACGTTTCCGCCTGAAATATTACAGTTTACCGTTCCACCTTTAGCAAGAACGCCTACACCAATGCCAGGACCTACTGAGGTTTCCTGCGCGGCACTGTTAGTAATACTAACATTTCCGCCTGAAATATTCGCCTCTACCTTCCGAGGATCACTTACCGCTGCACCAGTCCCGATTCCGGCAGCCTGTCCATCAGCATTTATTTTTATATTTCCTCCTGCGATGTTTGCGATAATTTCTTCGCTAGAACCGCCGCCTAAAAGAATAGCATCTACTTGTGCACCAGTCCAGCTTCCACCAGTGCCAATTGCCGCGCCACCGTAGTTGCTTGTCAAATCAAGCTCAGCCGTTGAATCCTCAGGAATATTCAATGTAACTTTTTGCTCATAGCCACTGAAATATCCTGAACCAATGACAGCGCCACTTCTGTACTCTGCTGTTTCACGTGTCTTCCTGTTACTGGCAATAACCTCCCCGCCATTTATGGTTATATTTACGTCATTCGAATTCTTATCACCAAATAAATCTCCTGGGATGCCGATTGCCGCGCCCCAACCTTCCGCATGGGCCTCAACGGTTCCTCCATTGATGATCACGCCAAAGTTTTTCGTGTTATGTCCCGCGCCAATGGCCGCCACAGCACCCTTGGACGTTGCTTTAATTGAACCAGAGTTAATCGTCATACTTGCATCCCACGAAGACCATCCGCCCATAAGGGCATCCGCAGCTTTGTCACTACTATTTGATACTTCCAGACTTCCATCTCCATCTCCATAGTCTTCTATGACGCATGTACTCTCAGCTGCAACCAAAAAGCTCGTACCGATCTCTTCTGATGTTTGCTGGAGTTTATTTTTTCCTTTTAGAAACACCTTGGTATTTACCTGATAACCAACCTGAACTTGGCCTAGACGTTTATCAGAGATAATATTTAAACCATCCAAGATAACTGTTGCATTTTTGGCCGGAATCATAACACTATTTGAAGTGGTTGCGGTTGTTTGGTACACCCGAACTACTTCGTCTTCTGTTATAACCAGATCCCCTTCGCATTTACTCAAATCAACAGATCTGTCCTCTGCAACAGGTGCGGCTTTTGCAACGCTCCCCTCCAACATCAGTGTTGGAAGCAAAAGTATGATACTTAAAAACAGAATCGTCAATGTCTTTAAGAAATAATTTCTTTTACTTATTTGTCTTTCCATTTTTACTCCTTTCATATTTAAATCATTTTTTAATGGTCTTTATGATTGTCAAGCCTGATTTCAGTCCGTTTTACGGATTAATCCTCTTCCACCTCCCAAACAGTTAATAAGGCTTGCCACCTAAAGACCCTTCTCTATTCATCAGGTTTCTGTTTCCCTGTGAATGACGTTGTGCGAAGGGCAGCCGCGCTGGTGTGAGCGGCTCTTTGCCCTCCGCGATTACAAAAAAAGGTAAAAGGTGAGATGGAGCATGAAACGGCTTTTGGCGCATGCCGTTTCTTCTCACTATATATTCAACAGATTTCACCTGTGAATAACGTGTGGCGCCAAGGCACAAAAGACCTCGGCGATCTCGGGGTCGAACTGGGTGCCGGCGTATCTTTTTATTTCCTCCAGCGCGGCGTCCGGCGTTATCACCTCCCGGTAACAACGGGGGGTGGTCATGGCGTCCCAGGCGTCCGCCACGGCGCATACCCGGGCCACAAAGGGGATCTCGCTGCCCCGCAGCTGATCTGGGCTGCCCTTGCCGTTATACCATTCATGGTGGTGCCGGCACAGGTCGTACCCCATTTTACAAAAGGCTTTTTCCTCCGGGCGCATGGGTCCATCATCGAAGAGCTCTTTAAACATACCAGCGCCCAACTGGCTGTGGCGCATCATGATCACGCGTTCTCCCGCTGTCAGCGCGCCGGGTTTTTCCAGAATGGTTTTGGGCACCAGGGATTTGCCGATATCGTGGTAGGACAGGGGCACGGCGCCATCCTGCAATTGTCCTTCTGCCAGCTGGCTGCCGTACCCCATCTCCAGAAAAATAGTCTCGGTCAGCACCCCTACCCGGAAGCAGTGCCCCTGGACTTCCGGCGTGCAATTCCTTAAATGATTTTTAAGTACGCGCTGTATTTTCATCTTCCGCTTTTCTTTCCCAGACTTTTAGGGTATATTTATTACCGCTAACGACTAAATCTGTCGCAAAATTATATATTTTGCGTCTTTATACAACCTCTGGATATATTTCTTCCAAGATATTTTCAATTTGCTTTCTTAATCGTTGCGAATTTTTCCCTTTATTTAAACGGTTCATCAGCTGTATCGCATTTTGTTTATCACTGTCTGATGGATGAACATAGATGTCCATCGTCGTTTTTGTCTGAGAATGCCCCAGCATCTCACTGATTAATTGAATATCAATCCCGCAGGCCTTTGCATTGGTCGCAAAAGTATGCCGGAGGTCGTGAAAGTGATGATGTTCGATATTCGCTTTTTCACAAACATCATTAAAATAGCGCTGAATGGTTCTCACATCATAAAAACTGCCATTTTCTTTACTGATTACAAACAGCTCTCCCTTTTTTTGCCATTTTTCTAATCCTTTATAGTATTCTTTTATTTTCATTGCCAGCACATCATTCATTGGAATACTGCGAACCGATTTAACCGACTTCGGTTTTCCAAGAAGCAGACTGCTTTTATTGGTGCCGTCTGTCATTTGCTGGCTAATCCGCTGAAAACTGTGCCTTACATAGATAAATTCATTTTCCATATCAATATCTTTCCATTTTAAAGCCGTAATTTCAGAAATACGCAGCCCACTATGCAACGCAATATAGACGGCCAAAGTTTTGCTCCCTTCATCGTTATTTAAGACTTTTTCAAGCTTGTCCTGCTCTAACCGGCTTAATGCCTTGCCTGTCCTTGTGCTTGCCTTTGGGAGCACCACATCGGTACACGGATTTTCTATAATAATGCCCTCTTTATGGGCTTTATTTAAAACAGTCGCTAACCGTCCAAAAATATTCTTAACCGTTGTTGGATTCAATCCGTTTTCTTCCTCTAAATAGAGCACGAAATCTTGCAGCACCTCAGTTGTGATCTCCTGTACCTCATACTCACCCAGCATGGGTATTAAATGAACAAAAACCTGTCTCCGGTAGTTTTCCAATGTTTTTGGTTTAACCCTTCCTTCTTTTTCTTTTTCCTTAAGCCAGTTTTCCAACAAATCACGCATTAGTATTTTTGGTCCAAATACAGCATTTCGGACAATTGTTATTAACCGAATAATCATTCTTTTCACTGTTATTCACTCCTAAAAATTTAAAATTTAAAAATTTCTTTAAAAAAAGACTGGTGTTTTTTCACAAATAACGTTATAATAGTTTCATCAAGAGTTATTGAATCCAAAAAGACGCAAAATATATAATTTTGCGTCTTTTTTGTTTTCCCCTTCAAAGCTATTTCTTCTAAACTCTTATAACGTTATCCCTCTCACCGCGTTCATCTCTCTTGTCTCTGTTCTACTGCCCTCTCATCGCGCCAATTCCACCTTTCCTCTCATTCTTGGTAATACTCTCCATCGCCATTATAATAAAACCTAAAGCGTGCTTCAATCGGCATTTTTTCGCCTTATAATAGAACTAAAGTTAATTTTTTATCATTTTTTGAAGTTTATCCCACCAATTTGTGACGAACGGTCATTAAACGTGACGAACTGTTATTTTTTGTCTGTTTTTGTATAAAAAATTATTAACGGGCTATTTAAATTTTTTTGAGAAATAAAAAAAGTGCAGATGTCAGAGTTAATTACTCTCTAACAACTACACTTTTATGGTACTAAAAAAGCCTCCGGTCCAGGACCGGAGACACTAGCAAAGAAGAAATAAAAAAAGCTGTGTGTGCGTGTTAAGAAGGTCAAAGCATTTTGGCTTTGCTTACCATTACCATTCTTTTTTGCTAAAATAACAGGGAGGATTACAGAGAGTTTGACAAATTGAGTGAGAGTCTCTGTAATCTACCCACATATTCTCCCCGTTGGTTTCTATTATACACGAGCGTAAAAAAACTTCAAGCGTTTTTGCATGCTTTTACAAGAGAATAAAATAAGAGTTAATTATAATTCCATTTATCGACTTTTTCGGGCATTAGTCTGCTGCCGCTGATGCAAAAGGAATTGGCGATCTCTTTTGCTAAAATCAAACGAGATCGCCAAAAGTCTTATGAATCATTCCGTTTTTTTACTTTTGCTTTCCCATTTAAAAAAAGTATTTTGCATAGTATATTTAGGCCCATATTTCTCTGTAAAATCTTTTTTAACGGCGTCTTTAAATTCAAACTGTCCAAGACCGGCATTTTTGTAAGTGTAAGCGACGGTAGTATAGGGATATCCTGTGGTTATTGTATCCTTTGACATTGTTCCGGTGACTTCATTTGGATTTATTTCGTCATCCACTGTGAAAGTTACTTCAAATTCCATACTTTTCTCCTTTCTCTTATATTTTGTATGGCTTAAGGACATGACAGGCGGCCATGTCTCGATCCATCTTGCCAAAATCGGGTGGTCTTAATTATAACCAGTGCGGTTTTCTCACAAAACCGATCTGGTAAACGATATACTGCATGACTACCTGATGCTCTCCGATATTTAAAAGATAGAAGTTTTTTTCCTGTCCGATGATCCGCCCTCTCGGCACTTCTGTGAGGCAGCGGTTTAAAAGCGCCAGCTGCTTCTGTACTTTGGCCTCATCGGGCTGCTGCTCAGGAATGTCGTTTCCTACGATAACGCGGTAAACATATCCCACATCGGACAATGAAAACTGATCGTTCATCTCGGCTTAGCTTTCGATGGGCTGCTCAGGTTTTTTCGGCTTTGGCGGTGATGGGATTTCCGGATTCTGCGGCCCTTCTGGCTGCTTCTGCTCGATGGCTACCGGAGCGCTGGCTGTTGCCAGGATATCCAGCATTCTTGCCAGGCCTTCTGGCATGGCGCTGTCTCGGGCGTGCACCTCGACGTGGTATTTGGCGGAGTTGTCACTGCTTCTTGTGTTGCTCTCATGACAGGCGATGGACCCTTTAATTTTGACGTCCATGTGAAAAGGCCCAATCTTAAGGCCTGCGTTGGCCTCCAGCTCTCCTTTTTTATCGGAGGTGCTTTCGGATGAGGTTGAGGACTTCACTTCCATATCAAAGGTGATATCCACAGCATTGACCATTAAGCTCGGTATCTTGATAATGGACAGGAAGGGTACGTTCATCATTACTTCCTCTGAACCGATACTGGCACCATCTGGCGCGGTGGCTGCCCGGGTAAAGGAAAACAAGGTGGTTCTCACTTTTCTGCTGCCATCCTCTGCCGGTGGCTCTAAACCGACATCCTCTATGAACCTGGCCGTGGAATTGGCAAGCATCATCTGAGCGTCGCAGGCTGCTTTCAGCGGGCCGCCGACAAGGGCGGCCATATCCAGACCACTGAACTGATCCTGCATACTTACTAAACCTTCTGGCATTTTTTTACTCCTTTCGTTTTATAATGTGACTTTGGTCAACTGATCAGAAATACGCATCAGTCCTTCCGGGGGATCTTCGGATTCAAATTTCAGGCTTATCTGCGCGTAGTTATCTGAGCTGTCCCTCCTTCCTAATCCCGGTATATATCCAAGATACCCCGTTTCCTGTGGGGGTCTCTGACCAGACGTAGCGCCTTTCAGGGCATTGGTTTGCTGCTGGGGCTCACTTTTTTTCAGGGCTATTTTTCCATAGAGCTTTACTTTAAAGTCGACTGAGATTTCCTTTAATTTTAAGGAGGATAGCGGCACAACACACAGCTTTGGCACGGAAAGGGTTCGGTAGACAACTTTGCCGTTTTCATCATACTCTGGATATGCCATCTGAAAGCAAATGGGTTTTTTGTCCTGATCAAAATAATGGGACAGCATGTCCAGGTGCTGTGTCTCCGCGATCTTATTGGCTTGGATAAAGGCCTCCTGGATTGACGCGATTAAATCATTAAAGTTTTCCTGCTTTTTCATCATTACCCTCCTCCTTTTTCTCCTTTAATATCTTTTTTTACTATAGATTATATAACGGCCCATTGGAAATTTTTTGGAATATTTTTCTGATTTATTCTTCTAATATCAGGCTGATGTATTTCTGGGCTTCCTGTATCCGGTTGTGGCTTCTATACTCCCTGATCAGCCACTCTGCTGCTTCCAGATATTCCATATCAAAATAGGCCTCCTGACTGCTGAGCCACTCAAAGGTTTCATTCTGAAAGAGTCTTCCCTGGTACAGAAGCAGCATTCTCCGGCGGTTCTCAATGGTGGGCGCCTGTCTTAAAAGCTGGCTGAACTCGTTGATATCCGAATAAATCCGGCTCATATCCAGCGACAGGGCTCCGCCGCTGTTTACCAGTGGAGATACTTCGTTAAACCCGGGTATATTTTTGAGATACTGATTGGCTTTATAAAAGCACGCCATTGATTTTTGCGGCATTTTATTTGGCCAGAGCAGCTCGGCAATCACTCTCTTGGACAGGGGCTTTCCATTTTGCAGCAGTAAAAGCGCCAGCATTTCCTTTGCCTTTTTACTGGCAACGCCCATTGTGACACCATGATAATAAATTGAAAAGCCTCCAAAACACAGAAACACTAATGGGACGGGCGTCATACTGGATTTGACCCTGCTTTCTCTTCCGGGAACAGAAATTTTTTGATGCGGCTTTGTCTCTGCCTCTCTCACCAAAGCCAGGCAGATCACCCTGTTTTTGATGGTTAGCTCCAGCTCGTCTCCTTCCTTTAATAGCAAAGCCTGCATAATCTCACCTGGTATGGTGACCTGCGCCCTTTTCCGAATTTTAATTCTCATACTCTCCTCTTTCCCAAAGCAGCTTTTCTGCTATCTCGAATCTGGGACAACATCTGCTTGCTTTTACTATTTATTTTTTATAGTATTTTTAGAAGATTATATGAGAAATAAATTAACAGGTTCTTATTTTTCCATTTTTAAAAGGATATTTTTCAATAAAATATGACAAACGGTTCTTTCTCGATGTAAACGGTAGGGTATGGTTTGCAGAAACATGTTATAATAGGAGCAACGATACCCAAAGGAGCTATTTATGAAAACCTACGCAAAACACGTTGGCCTTGCGGCGCTGCTGCTTTTTGCCCTGCTTTTATTTTTTATGCCTGGGGCACAGGCCCAGGAGGCTTCACCTTCCCCCTGTATGCCAGACGCCGAGACCCTGGAGGCCTACCGGGCCGATGGCACCCTGGCGGAAAGGCAGGCCTATTATGAAAGCCTGTCCCTTAACCAGACCGATCCGGGGCTCATTGCCCAGGCGCAGGCCCGGGAATCGGGAAGCGCCAGTCTGCGCGCTGTTCCCTCGGGCTGGAAAAGCGGCATGGCCACCACCGGAAACGCCAGAATCCTGCTCATAAGGGTGGATTTTCCGGACTACAGCTTTAGCGAGGACGATACCGAGGATGCCCTAAAGCAGATTGCCTTTGGGGCGGCGGGTGAGGATCAGCCCGGCTACCCCTATGAGAGCCTGTCGGCCTACTATGAGCGTTCCTCCTACGGACAGCTTCATATTTCCGGCCAGGTGGCCAGCTACAAGGCGGTAAACAACCGGGATACCTACAGCCGCAATATGGCCAGCCTGTTTAAGGAGGCCATGACCGCGCTGGATGCGCAGGGTATGGATTTTAGCCAGTTTGACGGCAATGCCGACGGGCTCATGGACGGGGTGTACATTCACTTTGCCGGGCCGAATACGGGCTGGGGCAGCCACTGGTGGAGCTATAAAGCGAGCTATGAGGGCGCTCCCTTTGCGCTGGACGGCGTGGCCCTCTCCGATTATGTGACCCTGCACGACAACTCGGCCTATGGCGCGCGAACCCTGATCCATGAGACGGGCCACATGCTGGGCCTGGCGGATTATTATTCCTACACTGCCCAGACCTATGAGAACGGCATCCGCACCTTTGACATGATGTGCGACAATACGGGCGACCACAATGGCTTTTCCAAGTGGCTGCTGGGCTGGATTAAGCAAGAGGACATTACCCGGGTTTCGGCTGCGGACGGCAGCGCAGCGCTCACCTTAAGCGCCATCTCGGGCAATGCTGGCTCTAAAATCGCGGTGGTTTCCCCCACGGATTCGGGCATGTTCTCCGAGTATTTTCTGATCCAGTATGACGTGCCGGGGCTTAACAATGAGGGCGTTTATTACCCGGATGTACCGGACAGCGGCTTTCGGGTCTTTCACATTAACGCGGCGCTGAACGCGGATGGCTCAAACTTTATGTACATGAACAAAACGCCCGCAGAGCCGAAGCTCATTGAGGCCGTGGGCCCGGAAGGCCAGACGGCTCCCTATATGCCGCTGTTCTATACAAAGGGCATGCGTCTGGCGCCGGACACCACCCCGGACAGCAGCTTTTTCGGCGGCCAGTACCAGGCCTACACGGGCGTGGTACTGGAGAACCTGGACACCCAAAATGCCAGCTTAAGCGTCCGGTTTGAAAACACGCCGCCAGTGGTGCCCACACTTACCCTCACACCGGACAGCGCCCTGGATAACCAGACCAATCTGCCCACCTTTACCTTTACGGCCAACATACCGGTGCGCGATCATACCGGGGACGGTGCGCGGACGCCCATTACACTGGAGGGGCCAGACGGCACTTCTTACCCCATGCACTGCGCCATTGACGGAACCTCCCTGGCGCTGGGGCTTGCGGACAGCTCTAATATCGCAAACCTGAAGGCCAACACGGCCTACACCCTGGTATTTCCCGAGAAATATTTTGATTTGGGGCAGGGCATCTACTCAGAGGCGCTCCGTTTTCCGGTAAAAACCGGGGATATCCTCGCTGTACAGAGCTCTGGCGTTCTGGAGCAGCCTTCCTTCTTTGGGGGCAAAGAGACTGAATTCGCGGCGCTCTCAGACGGGCGTATGTTCCGGTTTATGGGCTGGTATAAGTCTTCCGGCGAAACTTATTTCAGTTATTTTGACCAGGTTCAGCTTTTACTTGCCGACACAGACCTTCAGACCAGCCTGCTGAATGTGGAGGGCATCCCCGACATTGAGTCTTACTCCGATGTTCAGGGCTTTGCCCTCTCCGACAACACGCTGGCTCTGGCGCTTTATAACAAGACAAATGACACCACCTCGCTTTTCTCGGTGGATTTAGAGGGCAGGGTGCTGGCCGGCCCTTATACCCTGAGCGGCAGCCCTAAGCTCTTTTCGGGCGGCGGCAGTGTGAAGGCCTGGCGGTCCTTCTATGGCAATGGCGAGGAGCTGCCCGGCATCCAGCTTGAGACCATCGACTTTAAAAACCCGGTAGCCACCAGCTTTATCTATGGCGAGGGGCTGAACAGTGATCTTAAGCTCTTTCCGGTGGACACGGCCCGCTACGCGGTGCAGGAGCGGATTTCCACTAGTCTGTGGGAATATAAGAATTATCTGAGCCTTTACAGCATGGACAGTGACACCCCAAAATGGCGGACGGAGTGCACCACCACCAATGCCATCATCGGTGTGGCGGCGCAGAACGGCGGCATCGCCCGGATCGAGACAGACTATGGCATGATGGACGCCCATGCCGCCAGCTTCAGCAGCCAATATAAAAACGTCCTGGTTACTGCCTTCGACGCGAATGGCCGCCTGACGGAAAAATCCAAGGTGGTTGGGCGCGTCCGGGCTGCGGTTAATGCCACCAAAAATGTCCTTTCTGTAAAGGGCGGCGTCTCGGGCATCGCGGTGGAAAGCAGCTTCCTGGCGCCAGCTCTGCCCTTTATAGAAAACAACAATGACACGGAATGCCGGGACTATCTGTTCATTGGCAGCGATGGCCAGACAAAGGCCCTCAGCGGCCAGAACGCCTCACCGGGCTTATGGACTGGGGACCGCTACCTCATCACTGGCCGTGATCTGGATACGGGCAAGTGTCTTTATTACCAGACGGATACGGTCTTTGCTGATACGCCGGATGTGCCTGTGACGCCGGACACCCCGGACACTCCGGGCGGCAGCGCAGACGCTCCGGCGGATAGCGCTGGCACCAGCGGAAACCTCTCCACTGGTATTCTGGGGACACAGGCTTCCCTGTACATGTGCCTTGCCCTCCTGGGTGCGGCGCTCTGCGGTCTGGCCGTTTACCGAAAAAACAGCGGACAGAAATAACAAATTCATTATATAAATAAGTAAAACGAAAGGAGAATATTGTGAAAAAACGTATTCTATGTATTTTACTCAGCCTGCTCATGGTTTTATCACTGGTTCCGGCGGGTGTATTGGCCCAGGAGGAAGAAACGCCAGTGTCCTATGAGGACTGCGCGGCAGGTGAGGCCATTGTCTGTATGGAGAAGGCTTCGCCGCTCACGCGCAGCGCGGTACCAGGCCTGCTTGCTGGCGCCGAGGTGCTTATGGATCTCTCAGATTTTCCAGCCACCAGGGCACGCAGCACGTCGGCAGACACCAGCGGTCAGGTGCTGGCATTGGTGCGGGACGAGAGCCGTAGCACTGAGGAGCTCATCGCGGAGCTTAACACCTATCCTCAGGTGGCCTTCGCTGAGCCAAATTACGCCATCTCGCCTATGACGGATGAATCCGGCGCAGCGGAGGCTCTGGCACCGGAACCGTCGGCGGTCGAAACCGACAAAACTGTGGTGCCGGAAGCTGCCGCTAATGGAGAAACCAGGGCCGCCGCAGATGAGCCGGCTGCCAAAGGCTTGCAGGCAGCGCCTGCCGCCAAGGTGCCCGGCGCTGTCAACACAGCCGATTTTATGACAGATTACCAGTGGGCTTATGATAACACGGGCGACTATTTCAGCTCTTTACCGGGCTTTGACATGCACTATGACGGCTGGAATCAGGCTTCTGGCACCACCGACGGTGACGATGTTGTCGTCGCGGTGCTGGACACGGGTGTAGACCACGATAATCCCGATTTAAAAAACAAAATGTGGCGCCGGGGCACTCTGAACCTGCCTGGGGGTGAGCACGGCATCAGCTACGCCAGTGCTGATCCGGCGGATACCTCTGACCCCGACGGCCACGGCACACACTGCGCGGGCATCATCGGCGCAGAATGGGGAAACGGCGGTGTTTCCGGTACTTCTCAGAACGCCAAAATCATGGCCCTGCGCTTCGGAGGCTTTGTTTCCACTGTGCTTGCGTGCTATGATTACATGGCGTCTGCCATTGATCTTGGCGTTAACCTGAAGGCGGTCAACTGTTCCTTTACCAGCTCTGGCTCTCCAAAATCTCTGGATCTGGCTGTGGAAAAGCTTGGCAAGATGGGGATGCTCTCTGTATACGGGTCTGCCAACTCGGCAACGGACAATGACCGAACCGGGATTCTGTCCTCCACTTTTATAAATAACCCTTACGCCGTTGTGGTGGACGCCGCCAACGCCTATGGCCTCATGGCCGCTTACAGCTGCTATGGTGAGCGCACCACGGATATCGTGGCGCCTGGCTCCCGGATCCTTTCTACCTGGCTAACAGACAAAGCTCTTTACTATCCGGAATTTTCAGACAACAATCTCTTTTACGAGGGCTTTGAGGGCTCGGATTCCCTTAAATTTTATACCAACGCTGATCCCTCAAAGGGTGCGCTGTGTGGCGAAATCTCTGGTAAAAAGGTGTATAACGGTAAGAACAGCTTAAAGCTCCAGGGCACCGCGGAGGGGAACGCTGTTTACTCGGAGCCGGTCGACCTGACCCAGGCTTCTGGCTTCGATTCTTCTGAGGCGTATCGCTTTTCTCTGAACGTCGCAGGTGAGGGCGGCCACAGCTGCGGCCAGGCCGAAGTGATGGTCAGGCTGACAGACGGCAGCTTTGCGCTCCTTGGCGATGGTACGTCTCTGGCAAGGGGACGGGACGGCGGCTTTAACAGTTTTAACACTGGCGCCGCTCAGATTTTGCCAAAAAATACAGACTACGCGAATTTCCAGCTCTGCCTGACCTTAAAGGGGCTTGATATGGTCTTCCCCAACGGCCACGGCGAATATGTCTATGAAGACGGCCCTGTCTACATCGACAATCTGGGGATTGGCAGTACCACGCTCCCCTATAATTATTCGGATGGTACCTCCATGGCAACGCCCATGATCACCGGCGCGGTGGCGGTACTGGCTGGACGTTACCCGGATGATTCAGCCGCGATGCGCACTGCCCGCACCATCGGCAGTGTCACAAAATACGATGAATTTAAGGACAAATGTGTGTCTGACGGCTTCATCAATCTTGATCAATCCGTTACGGATAATCCGTATCCGGTTGTCAACGCTGCGAATATTGCAGAGGATACTGTGACCATTGACGGCTACTTCTTTGGGAAAAACCCAACGGTCACCATTGGCGGCAAAGCGGCTGGCATTCAGTCTTCAGTGGCTTTTGAAGACGGCGGCCAGCGGCTGGTGGTTTCACGACCTGCGGATGTGAGCGGCATGGCCCGGGTATCGGTCACTTCTTCTGAAAAAGGTGAGGGACACCAGTCCTACGACTTCGGCAAAGTCAAAAATGTGGATTATTTTGAAAACACGCTGCCTCTGCCGGAAGATCCTGCCTTCTATGATATTGACGCTTACCAGATGGTGGGCTACGGTGATTATCTCTACTGCATCCCCCATTATTATACCTTCCCTGAGTTTGCTGAAAAGCTCTGGCGTT